>ENA-UOJJ01000722-UOJJ01000722.1-human-gut-metagenome-genome-assembly--contig:-CS66-NODE-722-length-53900-cov-15.069384_pt1 | contig 53900 bp, 44 predicted proteins | sample MGYA00242343_ERZ723890 | MGnify/ENA metagenome assembly ERZ723890
GTAGAACAGGTTGAACCGCTGGCTCTGCCTTACGGTCAGTCTGGGCAGCGTCTGGATGACTCTCACCGTGATGGGATAAGAATAGGTGCGGCCATCGTCGCAGACAGCTTCCAGCGTCATCCGGTAGGTGCCTCTGGCGACGGCTTCTCTGGAGGTCAGGGTCAGCAGACTGTCCGCGTACTCCGCGTCGAACCGCTCATCGTCCACACTGACGCTCAGGATCTGGTTGCCGTAGCTTTCCACCAGATCAACGCTCACGCCCGCGCAGGAGACGGAATTCAGGGTCAGCGTGGAAGCCCCCAGCCGGGGCGCGTAATCCGGGGCGGTCACATTCAGCGTCACCTGAGCGGTCACTTCGCTGCCGTCTGTGGCCGCGGCCGTGATGACGGTCGTTCCGGAGGTCAGCAGGGTGACAATGCCGCTCTGGTTCACCCGGGCGACTGCCGGGACGCTGGACGACCATTCCACCTTCGTCTCCGCACCCGCAGGCTGAACCATCACCGCGAAGGACAGGGTTCTGGACGTCCGGCCATCCACTTCCATGGTTTCCGGGACCAGTTCGCCGTCCCGGGTCAGGATGATCTCCGTCACATAGGAGATCATCGGCAGAGTGACCTCTTCCAGCGTGGTCTCCTCCGTGCCCAGCGCGTCCTTAAAGAGCTTCTCGCAGCGGGAGCAGATGTAATACTCGATATTTCCGGCGGCTTCCCATGTGGGTTCCGCTGCTTCTACTTTGGTAATTTCATGGCCGAGCGCGGACAGGGTCTCCGCTTCCACGGTGGTTGCCTGCTCGCACTTTTCGTCCCTGAAGGCCTCGCCGCAGACACGGCACACATAATAGTCATTGTTGCCGTCTTCCGTGCAGGTCGCGTCTTTGGCCTCGACCTTTTCCACGTCGTGACCCTTCGCGGGAATTTCCTCCTGCGCAGTCAGGACTTCATTGCAGACGGAGCAGTGCTTGCCCTCGGTCAGACCGGGCTTGGTGCAGGTGGGTTCCGTTCCCTCGTCGATGACCTCGCTGTGCCCCTTGGCAGGAATCTCCTTCTGCGCGGTCAGCACTTCATCGCAGACGGAGCAGTGCGTTCCTTCCGTCAGGCCGGTCTTGGTGCAGGTAGGCTCTACCCGCTGGTCGGTCACTTCGGTGTGTCCAAGAGCGGGGATTTCTTCCTGCGCGGTCAGCACTTCGCTGCAAGCGGAGCAGTGCTTGCCCTCGGTCAGGCCAGCCTTTGTGCAGGTAGGCTCCACTCGCTCATCTATGACCTCTGTATGTCCATTAGCAGGAATTTCTTTCTGTGCTGTCAGGACTTCATTGCAGACAGAGCAGTGTTTCCCTTCCGTCAGGCCGGGCTTAGTGCAGGTGGGTTTCACCCCTTCGTCAATCACTTCGGTGTGTCCATTGGCAGGAATTTCTTTCTGCGCAACCAGCACCTCATTGCAGACAGAGCAGTGCTTCCCTTCCGTCAGACCGGGCTTGGTGCAGGTGGGTTCCGTTCCCTCGTCGATGACCTCGCTGTGCCCCTTGGCAGGAATCTCCTTCTGCGCGGTCAGCACTTCATCGCAGACGGAGCAGTGCGTTCCTTCCGTCAGGCCGGTCTTGGTGCAGGTAGGCTCTACCCGCTGGTCGGTCACTTCGGTGTGTCCAAGAGCGGGGACAGCTTCTGCCCTGACCGTCGTTGCCTGCGTTCCCTGCTTATCCTTGAACGCTCTCCCGCAGGTCTCACAGACGTAATAGGCTTTGTTGCCGGGCTGGGTGCAGGTGGGAGCCACCGTGTCCACCAGCTTGGTGGTATGTCCGAGGGCGGGCAGAATCTCTGCCTGAGCTGTGGTCTCCTGCGTCCCCTGCTCGTCTTTGAAAACCTTGCCGCAGGTGGAACAGGTGAAATAGCGGTTGTTTCCGTCCTGTGTGCAGGTGGCAGCCTTCGCCTCCGTCTCGGTCATGGTGTGTCCAAGAGCGGACAGGATCACATTGGCTTCGTCTGTGCTCTGGGTCAGCTCCTCATCGATGAAGTATTCACCGCAGGCGAGGCAGCGCCAATATTCCAGATTACCGGTCTCCGTGCAGCTGGCCGCCTTTCCGGGGACGTGCTCCACATTGTGGGCATGGGTAGAAGCATAGTGGATGATTGCCTTTGTCAAAGCGCTGTTATCGTTTCCAATCTCAATCTCTTTCCACTGCAGGTCAGACCCTCCATAGTATACATGCTTCAACTTGCTGCAGCCATAGAAAGCAGAGTTGCCGATGCTGGTCACGCTATCCGGAATCGTCACGCTGGTCAGGCTGCTGCAGCCGTCGAAGGCAGAGCTGCCGATGCTGGTCACGCCCTCCGGAATTGTCACGCTGGTCAGGCTGCTGCAGCCGTAGAAGGCTTGGTAGTCGATGCTGGTCACACCCTCTGGAATCGTCACGCTGGTCAGGCTGCTGCAGCCGTAGAAGACAGAGCCGCCAATGCTGGTCACACCCCCCGGAATCGTCACGCCTGTCAGGCTGCTGCAGCCAGAGAAGGCACCGCCGTCAATGCTGGTCACACTATCTGGAATCGTCACACTAGTCATGCCACTGCAGCCCCAGAAGGCACTGTCGCCAATGCTGGTCACACCCTCAGGAATCGTCACGCTGGTCAGGCTGCTGCAGCCGGAGAAGGCTTGGTTGCCAATGCTGGTCACACCCTCTAGAATCGTCACGCTGGTAAGGCCGCTGCAGCCGGAGAAAGCAGAGTTGCCGATGCTGGTCACGCTCTCCGGAATCGTCACGCTGGTCAGACTGCTACAGTCCTCGAAGGTATAGTAGTCAATGCTGGTCACGCCCTCAGGAATCGTCACGCTGGTCAGGCTTCTGCAGCCGGAGAAGGCACTGCTACCGATGCTGGTTACCCCCTCCGGGATCGTCACGCTGGTAAGGCCGCTGCAGCCGTAGAAGGCTCGGTAGCCGATGCTGGTCACTCCCTCCGGAATCTCCACCGCTGTCAGCTTGGCGCAGTCCTGAAAGGCGGACTGACCGACAGATTTAACGCCACCGGGCAGGCTTACGGAGGCCAGCTTCAGGCAAGCGTAAAAGGCATAGTTACCGACGCTTTCTACGCCCGGCTCCACCACCACGGACAGGATCTTGGTTCGGTTGGAATACCATGGGGCTACAGAGGAGCTGCTGTAATCCTTCATATTTCCGCTGCCGGAAATGGTCAGAGTGCCGTCCTCGGTGAGTACCCATGTAATAAGGTTATAGCCGCAGGTGCCATGGGCAATGCTGGGCAGCACGGCCAGAGTTTCATCTTCAACGGTCGTCTCAGTCTCTCCATTGGCATCCTTGAAGACCTTGCCGCAGCGGGAGCAGGTATAGTAGGCGTTATTGCCAGCGTCCCAGTAAGTCGGCTCCACAGCCTCGGTTTTGGCCATATCGTGCCCCAGGGCAGGGATCTCTTTCTGTTCCACAAGCACTTTATTGCAGGCAGAACAATGCTTGCCTTCTGTCAAGCCGGTTTCCGTACAGGTAGGCTCCACCCGGCTGTCCACCACTTCTGTATGGGCGATTTTCGGAATGGCTCTTGTTTCAGTATTTCCGCAGGCAGAGCAAGTGCCCTGCTCTTCGCCCTCTTCTGCGCAAGTCGCCTGTCGGGTCACAGTCCACGCACCGACGATATGGCCAATGGCGGGCACCTGTTTCTGGGCAACCAGAACTTCATTGCAAATAGAGCAGTGCTTGCCTTCTGTCAGGCCGGTTTCCGTACAAGTCGGGGCAACTGCTTCGTCGATTACCTCCGTATGGGCTTTCTTGGCAATCGTAGGGTCAGTTTTCGTTTTCCCCTCAGCATCAGAGAACGTTGCCCCGCAGACTGTACAGGCCCAATGTGCCACACAGCCCTCTTCCACACAGGTTGGCTCCTTCGCCTCGACCGCTTTCAGGGTATGCTTTGGGGAAGCTACGACAGTCTGTCTCACCAAAACTGTCCCGCAGACGGAACAAATCTTTCCTTCTGTCAGGCCGGTGCTAGAACAGGTTGCAGCCACCGCCGGTACAATCTGCTCTGTGTGTTCTGTCGTATCTCCTTCAATCCTGGAAAATGTGAGTTTAATATTTCTGCCAGGCTCAGATTTTGTTTTTTCGACAAGCGCGCTTGCTTTAGAGCAAAGGTATCCATGTACGGTTAACTGCATGACGCTGGAACCATTCGCATTAAATGGGTGGCAAGAATCATGCTCCAAAAAGTAGAATTGCGTGTCCCTATTTGTAAAGGTTACATCCTGCAAAGAATAACAGCTTTCAAAGGCATACGGCCCAACGTAGTCACAATCTACTGTCACTTCCTGCAATTTATTGCAATGGTGAAACAGCCAATATCCGGATCCAGTCCCGGTATAGCTGCCATCCATCTTCACATTCTTCGGAATATGAACACTGAAAGAACGCGTTCAGGCTTTCATCCAGCTGGTTTTCCCAGAGGAAAATACTCTGCGGGGAAATCGGATACCCGAAGCGGTCCGCGGCGGCGACGGCCGCATCCAGAAATGCCATATCGTTTCTGGACGAGGACCAGAACCCTGCCAGAGCGATCCGCTTCCGGTCATAGGACAGCAGATACCTTACCATCTGGGTCATGGCCAGCGCCGAATCCGACGCCACGGAGCAGATGTCGGAGCCAAAGTGGGCGCCGTCCACGCCGGAAAGAATAACCGGGATTCCCGCCTGCCGCAGCTGCTGAACCGCGGAAGTAAGATTTTTCAGGTAGCTGTTCGTCACGATGACCGGAATGCCCAGCTCCAGCCGCAGCTGGCCGATGGTGCCCATGCTGTGGATATGGATTGGAGAATTGTTCCGGTCTTTTGCCGCGGCGTCCCGGAATCCGGCAATGATCTCCTGAAACCAGTTGGATGAATGGTAAAAGGGGTCACAGAGGATGACAGGCTCAGGCACAGACATATGGTGATCACCGTCCTTCTGACTGGTATTGCAAAAGTATACCAAATTCTCAAATAGAATGCAAGATTATAAAATTCCGGGAAAGAGGCCGGAAAAAAGCAAAAGATAACCTTGACAAACATGAAAAGGCGCACACAGGGAGGATATTTATGGGAACACAGAAACTGAAAGCCGCTGTTATCAGCGCCGGAATGATCGCAAATTCCGGGCATATTCCCGCGTACAAGGCGTTTTCGCAGGACGTCAGTCTGGAGGCCGTGTGCGACCTGAACGCGTCGGCCGCAAGGGACACTGCCCTGCGTCATGATATTCCCCGCTGTACTCTGATGTGGCGGCTATGCTGGAGGAAGTCCATCCCGATCTGGTATCCGTCTGCACGCCCAATTCCACGCACAAGGGACTGGTTGTGCAGGCGTTGAAGGCCGGCGCGAATGTGATCTGCGAAAAACCGCTGACCCTGCATTACGCCGATACAGTCGAGCTTTACGCACTGGCCGAAAAGCTGGGCAAGCAGCTGGTGGTGTGCCAGACGTCCCGCTTCCAGCGCGCCTACTTTGCCGCGCAGGATTACATTGCGGACGGGGTTCTTGGAAATATTTACTACGCGGAAATTGACCGAATCCGGCGCAGAGGGGTCCCCTCGTGGGGCACCTTCCACCGGAAAGCCGCCAGCGGCGGCGGCGCGTTGGCCGACATCGGCATCCATGCGCTGGACGCGATGCTCTGGATGCTGGGATCTCCGCAGGTCTCAGCGGTCAGCGGCTTTACCAGCGACCGGATCATCCATTCCGAGCGGGGCGTTATCTACGACCTGAAAGAAAGCGGCGCATTCAGCGGCGTGCATACCGCGCGCAGGTTCAATCCGGCGGAATGCGACGTCGAGGAGTTCGCCTCCGGAAGTCTCCGCACGGATGCGGGCATCAGCCTGAATTTCAAGGTGGCGTGGGCAGCCAATCTTTCCGACCGAAACAACATGATGATCCTCGGCGACAAATCCGGTCTCACCCTGCCGGAGCTGAAGCTCTACGGGACGCTCGGCGAGAATCAGACGGATTTCAGCCCCCGGCTGTTCGGTCTGGGCGAGTACGATGACAGGCCGTTTGCCGGGCATTATTACCTGATCCGTCATGTGATTGGGGTCCTGAACGGCACAGAATCCCTGATGATTACCCCCCAGCAGGTCATAAATACCGCGGCCACACTGGAAATGTTCTATCGCTCCAGCGAGCTCGGCAGAGAAGTCCGACGTAGCGAGATCCTGTAGATCGGTCCATGTGGGCGGATTCCCTTTCCGTTGATGCAGATGCAATGGAAAACGCGCAGCCGGTACCGGGGTAGTATTGAGGAGCACCCCGAAGGGGCGGCAGAACACCGGCCGGAGAATTAACGAAATAAAGTGGTACAGCCCACCGGTCAAATGGCCGGTGGGCTGTAATATTGGAAAGATATCGTTCCTGTGCGATAGGGTATCATACTATTTCCTGATTAAAATCTTAATTTTAATCAGGAAGGCATCGCCTGAAGGCGCTGCCTGTTTTGTGATTTATAAGGAAAGAAATCACAAAACAAGTCTCATATGAACTCCATGCCCTTCAGGCAATTAAAATCTTTTTTAAAGATTTTAATTGGAGTTCAGTATAACAAAACGATACTGCGTTGCAAATCATCTTTCGCTTAGGTGCGACGAATAGCAAAAATGCCCTTGACAAATCTCGCCCCAGGTACACGCCCTGACGCAAAATGATTCCGAATTTATTTTACCGTCTGCGGGCGGCTTTCCTCTGTGAGGCTTTAAGGGACATTAAGCCGACAGACGCGCGTCTGTCGGCTCAAGTCTCAGCGTATCTTTTTCCCGTTCAGTATCGCTTCCACTAGGGTATCCCCGTGGTAACGCAGGGTCAGCAGGAAAAACGGCGCGTTCTGCCACATTAAGTCCAGAAAAATCTGGTCGCCCTCCCACTTGGGCAGGGCGTTCAGGAATTCCCGCTCTACCCATTGCAGGTCGCCCTCGTCGCATTGGGTCATTTCCCCTTCAAAGCCGTCGGCGGTGAACAGGTACATGTATTCGCCCTCGCAGGTGTCGTTCAGGAACGTCACCACGCCACGGCACTGCCATGAGGTCAGGGTCAGACCGGTCTCCTCCTTCGCTTCCCGCAGAAGGCATTCGTCCGGGGATTCCTCACCCTCGAATTTTCCGCCGATGCCGATCCACTTGTCCTTGTTGATATCGGCTTTCTTTTTTACCCGATGGAGCATCAGCACCTGACTGCCCCGGGTGACATAGCACAGTGTTGTGTTAAGCATCCTCATCCTTCTTCTGCATCAGCCGGATGGCGTGGTGCAGATTCTCCACCTCCACCATCTCGTGGCCGTCTTCTTTTTCTCCGTCCAGCGTCCAGGGCATTTCCGGGTCGGCGAAAATCCGCACCTTTTGGGCGCTGCGGAACGTGAGCATGGCGCAGTTGTACTTCTGGCTTTGCAGCGCCTGGATGCACTCATGGATTTCCCCCAGATTCTCCGGCGCGCGAACCAGCAGAATTTCAAACAGACCATCGCCCATGTCCACCTGCTTGGGGTCCAGCGTCAGAATGCCGCCCACGGAGGTGGAATTGCAGATGGCGCCGAAGAGGAAGTCCCCCTCCACCGTCTGCCCGTCGATCTCCATTTTCACGTGCTCGTTGCGGATCTGGGACAGCTCCGTAATGCCGCTGAGAACGTAGGCGGTGTGGCCCAGAGCGTTTTTGACATTCTGGGGTGTGGCATAGCTGGACCTGGTAAACGCACCGAAGGAGGCAACATAGGAAAAATACCGGCCGCCGAACCGCCCTACGTCGTAGCTCACCGGCTCACCCTCCACGATGGTCTGGGCGGCCTTGAGAATGTTGGTGGGCAGCTTCAGGCTGGCAGCAAAGTCGTTGGTGGAACCGGCGGGGATATAGCCGATGGGCGTGTCCGCCCCGGCGCTGAGCAGGCCGGTAATGGTCTCGTTCAGCGTGCCGTCGCCGCCGCAGCAGACCACCAGATCAACATCTTTGCCCTTCTCCCGGGCGACGGCGGTGGCGTCTCCCCGTCCCAGCGTCATGTGGGTGATGACCTCATAGCCCGCCTGTGTAAATGTCAGCAAAATGTCAGCCAGATGCCGGTTCGCCCGTTTCACCCCGGCAAATGGATTCATGATAAACAGCATCTTTTTCATTTCGATAACCTCGATTATCCTGTGGTATTCCCTTCTGCCTATTATACCATTCCCGGGAAAATGCGCAAGTCGTTTTCTCTGCCTTTGGTAAATTCAGGCTGAAAATTTACGATTCATTCACACAATTCTGTGCTGCGCCGGAAATAGGACTTGACGCCTATTTTACCCGCTTTTTGCTTTCTTTAGACAAGAAGGTCTGGACTTCTCCCAAAAGAACAGATATAATACGGTTATATCTACATGGGAACGGAGGCTCCTCAATGAAGCTCAACACCAAGCGCACCGTACTGGTCGGTTTCGCGTTTCTGTCCATCTGCGCCTTCTGGCAGATGTACGACAACCTGATCCCCAAGATACTCACGGAAACCTTCCACATGGGAGAAAGCGTTTCCGGCATCATCATGGCGGCGGACAATATCCTCGCCCTGTTCCTGCTGCCTCTTTTTGGCGGACTGTCCGATAAATGCACCTCCCGCCTTGGGCGCCGCCGTCCCTATATTCTGTTCGGCACCCTCGCGGCCGTCGCGGTGATGATGGCGCTGCCCATTCTCACCGACAGCTTTCACGCTTCCCCGGATGCCTGGAAACAGGTGTGCTTTATCATCGGTCTGGGAATCCTGCTGACCGCCATGGGTACTTACCGCAGCCCCGCCGTGGCGCTGATGCCCGACGTCACCCCAAAGCCCCTGCGTTCCAAGGCCAACGCCATCATCAACCTGATGGGCGCTCTGGGCGGCATTATTTACCTGATTATTACCACATTTCTGTACAAAACAACCGCGGATGTGTACGTCTCTTATCTGCCCCTGTTCGCCATCGTGGGGGGCATCATGCTGGCCGCCCTTGCCGTCATTCTGCTGTGCGTGGACGAACCCAAGCTGGTGGCGGAGCAGCGGCGCTATGAGGACGCCCACCCGGAAGACAATCTGACGCAGGTCACGGAAAACGGCGAGACTCTGCCCAAGGATGTCAAGCGAAGCCTTGGCTTCCTGCTTGCCTCCATCGCCCTGTGGTTCATCGGCTACAACGGCGTCACCACCTGGTTCTCCGTCTACGCGGGCCGCACTTGGCACATGACGCTGGCACAGGCCAACACCTGCCTGACCATCGCCACCGCCGGCGCGATTCTCAGCTACATCCCGGTGGGCAACGTGGCGAGCAAGGTCGGCCGCCGGAAGACCATCCGCTTCGGCACGCTGCTGCTGGCAGGCAGCTTCTTTGCCGCGTTCCTCTATACCATGCTGTCCGACTCCTTCAGCCCGGTGCTGTACGGCCTGTTTGTTCTGGTGGGCATGGCATGGGCGGCCATCAACGTCAACAGTCTGCCCATGGTGGTGGAAATGTGCAGCGGCAGCGAGGTGGGCAAGTTTACGGGGCTGTACTACACCTTCTCCATGTCCGCCCAGATCATGACCCCCATTGTGGCGGGCTGGCTGCTGGAGCATGTGGACTATAAGACCCTGTTCCCCTACGCCGCCATTTTCGTGTTCGCGTCCTTTGTCACCATGGGCTTTGTGAAGCATGGCGATAACAAGGTGGAAGCGAAAAAGGGGCTGGAAGCCTTTGACGTGGACAATTAATGCTTTGGAGGGACAATTATGACGCTGTTGATAATTGTATTGATTCTCGCGCTGCTGTGGGTGCTGGCCGTTCAGGGACGGAGCAGCCACCCGGGCATGAAGGAACTGCGGGGCTGGAACTATGCCCACCGTGGTCTTCACGGCGACGGTGCCGCCGAAAACTCCATGACCGCCTTCCGTCTGGCCGTGGAGAACGGCTACGGCATGGAGTTTGACCTGCATCTGCTCAAGGACGGCAATCTCGGTGTGATGCACGACTCCCTGCTCAACCGCACCACCGGGCAGGCCGGTCGCATCGAAGACCTGTATACGCAAGACCTGAAAAACTACCGTCTGGAAAACACGGAAGACACCATCCCCCGGTTCGCGGACGTCCTGACCCTGGTGGACGGGAAGGTTCCCCTCATCATTGAGCTGAAGCCGGAGGACGGCAACCATGCAAAGCTCGCCGAAACGGCCTGCAAGATGCTGGAGGGGTACAAGGGCGTATTCTGCATCGAGTCCTTTGACCCCCGGTGCATCGCGTGGCTGCGGAAAAACCGTCCGGACATCATTCGCGGGCAGCTTTCGGAGAATTTTTTCCGGGACCGCACCGACCTTTCGGACACGCTTAAATTCCTGCTGACCCACAACCTGGCAAACTTCCTGTCCCGCCCTGATTTTATCGCCTACAAGTTCGCCGACCGGAACAGCACGATAAGCAACTGGCTCTGCCGCAGGCTGTGGCGGGTTCAGGGCGTCAGCTGGACGCTGCGGAGCAAAGAAGGCCACGACACCGCCCTGAAAGAAGGCTGGCTGTCTATTTTTGAAGGCTTCCGTCCATAATGATTCACCGCCGGGATTGCAAAAATCCCGGCGGTTTTGCGCCCTGTACTCCCCGATTGTAAACTTTTTATGACCCTCTTGCAATTTGAAAAGTGATATGCTAATATGTAGCACGCTACATATTATTGACAAGGTGGTGATCATCCTGACACATCACTATGGGTATCTATTGAAGGTTCTCAGCGGCTACATGAAGGCATCCATGGATAACGCGCTGGCATCCATGGATCTGACGTCCGCTCAGGGGCACATCATGGGCTACCTCGCGCAGCGTTCTCAGCCGCCCTGCTCCCGGGACATTGAGGAAACCTTTCATCTGAGCCACCCCACCGTTTCGGGGCTGCTGTCCCGGCTGGAAAAGAAGGACTTCATCGAGCTTCGGCCGGACGAAACCGACCGCCGCTGCAAGCGCATCTATGTGCTGCCCAAGGGAAACGAGCTTCACGAGACCATGAACCGGGTCATTCTCGACAACGAAGCTCAGGTGGTGGCAGGCTTTTCCCCGGAGGAACGGGAGCTGTTCACTTCCATGCTCCTGCGCGCCATCGACAACATGGGCGCAAGCGCCTGTATCCGTAAAATCAAGGAGGAATCTGATACATGATAAGAAGACTCGCCCGGTGCATCCGGGAATATAAGTGGGCGGCCCTGCTCAGCCCGCTGTGCATGGTCGGCGAGGTCGCCATGGAGGTGCTCATCCCTCTGGTCATGGCCGACCTGTACGACTACGGCATCAAGCTGCAAAACATGCAGGTGGTCGCCGCCAAGTCCGGCATTCTGGTGCTGTGCGCTCTGGCGTCGCTGTCTTTCGGCGTTCTGTCCGCCGCCTTTGCGTCCAAGGCCGGCACCGGCTTCGCCAAGAACCTGCGCCACGATATGTACCATCAGGTGCAGGATTTCAGCTTTTCCAATATCGACAAATTTTCCACTGCTTCCATCGTCACCCGGCTGACCTCCGACGTGGCGACATTGCAGAACACCTTCCAGATGATGATCCGTATGGCCATCCGCTGCCCCATGATGCTGATTCTGGCGCTGGTTTCCGCCATGGGCATCAGCGTGCGGCTGAGCCTCGTGTACTGCGTGGCGCTGCCCATTCTGATCTGCGCCCTGCTTTGCCTGATCCCCAAGGTGTTCCGGATTTTTGACCGGGTCTTCCGCACCTACGACAAAATGAACAATGTGGTGCAGGAGAACGTCCACGGCATCCGGGTGGTCAAATCCTTCGTCCGGGAAGACCGGGAGACCGAGAAATTCACCTCCGTATCCGGCACCATTTACAAGGATTTCTGCAAGGCCGAGCGCATCATGTCTCTGGCGAACCCCATCATGCAGCTGTGCGTTTACGGCTGTATGCTTGCCATTTCGTGGATCGGCGCGCATCTGGTCATTGCCTCCGGCAATAACCCCGATCTCGGCCTCACCACCGGCCAGCTCAGCTCCGTGTTCACCTACACCAGCCAGATTCTCTCGTCTCTCATGATGCTGTCCATGGTGGCCGTCATGCTGACCATGAGCCGCGCCCCACTGAAGCGGTGCTATGAGATCCTCACCGAGGAGCCGAACCTGACCTCCCCCACGGAAAACGCCGTCATGGAGGTTCCCGACGGCTCCATCGACTTTGAGAACGTGAGCTTCCGCTATTCCACCACTGCCAAACACCGGGCGCTGAAGGAAGTGAACCTGCACATCCCCTCCGGCGCGACGGTCGGCATTCTGGGCGGCACCGGTTCCAGCAAAACGACCTTGGTACAGCTGATCCCCCGCCTGTACGACGTCAGCGAGGGCACCTTGAAAGTGGGCGGCATCGACGTCCGGAAGTACGACCTTGAGGTACTTCGTGACAACGTGGCCATGGTGCTGCAAAAGAACGAGCTGTTCTCCGGCACCATCAAGGAAAACCTCCGCTGGGGCAACCCCAACGCCACCGACGAGGAACTGGTTCACGCCTGCCGTCTGGCCTGTGCCGACGAGTTCATCCGGAGCTTCCCCGACGGCTACGACACCCACATCGAGCAGGGCGGCACCAACGTCTCCGGCGGTCAGAAGCAGCGTCTTTGCATCGCCCGGGCGCTGCTGAAAAAGCCCAAGATCCTCATTCTGGACGACTCCACCTCCGCCGTGGATACCCGCACCGACGCCATGATCCGCCAGGCCTTCCGGGAGGAAATTCCCGGAACCACCAAGCTCATCATCGCCCAGCGGATCGCCTCCGTGCAGGACGCGGACATCATCGTCGTGCTGGACAACGGCATGGTGAAAGACGTAGGCACCCATGAATCCCTGCTGGCCTCGTCGAAAATTTATCAGGAAGTCTACTACTCCCAGCAGAAAGGAGGGGAAGAATAATGCCTCCTGTCAGAATGCGCGGCGACGGCCGCAAAGCCAAGAACCCCAGGAAGACCCTGCTGCGGCTGCTGGGCTACATGAAGCCCTATCTTCCCACTCTGGGTGTGGTGCTGCTGTGCATCATTGCCAACGCCGTCGCCCAGACCACCGGCAGCCGCTCCCTCGGCACACTGGTGGACAGCTATATCCTGCCTATGGTGCGGGATGGCTCTACGGATTTTTCTTCCCTGTGGGGATATCTCAGCAAGCTTGCCTGCATCTTTGCGGTGGGCATGATCTCGTCCTTCCTGTTCATGTTCCTGATGGTCAAGGTCAGTCAGGGTACCCAGAAGCGCATCCGGGACGAAATGTTCGCCCATATGCAGACGCTTCCCCTGCGGTATTTTGACACCAACACCGCAGGCAACATCATGTCCCGCTACACCAGCGACATTGACACTCTGCGGCAGATGATCTCCCAGTCCATCCCCCAGTGCGCGTCCTCCCTGGTGACCATTGTGGTGGTCTTTGTGGGAATGCTGCAAACCTCATGGGTGCTGACCATCGTAATGCTCTTCACCGTCACCGGCATCGTCTTTGTCACCATGAAGGTGGCGGGCAAATCCGCCAAATACTTTGTCGGCCAGCAGCAGTCTCTTGGCGCGCTGAACGGCTACGTGGAGGAAATGGTCAACGGTCAGAAGGTGGTCAAGGTCTTCACCCACGAAGAAGCCTGCAAGGAGCAGTTCGACAAGCTCAACGAGGAGCTGTGCCGCAATGCCCGCATCGCCGGAACCCTGTCCAACATGATGGGTCCCATCAACAACAACCTTGGCTACGTCCAGTATGCCATTCTGGCCATCGTGGGCGGCGCGCTGTGCGTGCTGTCCGGCGGCAATATGCTGTCCCTTGGCAGCCTGATGAGCTTCATGCTCCTGTCCCGCTCCTTCAACATGCCCATCAGCCAGGTCTCCAACCAGATCAACGCCATCGTCATGGCGCTGGCCGGTGCGGAGCGCATCTTCGAGCTGATGGACGAACAGCCGGAGACGGACGACGGCTATGTCCAGCTGGTCAACGCCAAAATTGACGAAAACGGCAATATCACCGAGACTCCGGAGCATACCGGCCACTGGGCATGGAAGCACCCCCACAAGGCGGACGGCACCGTCACCTATACCGAGCTGAAGGGCGACATCACCATGACCAACGTAGACTTTGGCTACGTCCCCGAGAAGCTGGTGCTGCACGATGTGACTCTGTACGCCAAGCCCGGCCAGAAGATCGCCTTTGTGGGTGCCACCGGCGCGGGCAAGACCACCATCACCAATCTCATCAACCGCTTCTACGACATCGACGACGGCAAAATCCGCTACGACAATATCAACATCAATAAAATCCGCAAGCCCGACCTGCGCCGCTCTCTGGGCATCGTCTTACAGGACACCAACCTGTTCACCGGCACAGTGATGGACAACATTCGCTACGGCAAGCTGGATGCCACTGACGAAGAGTGCATCCACGCGGCGAAGCTGGCAAACGCCCACGACTTCATCACCCGCCTGCCCGACGGCTACAACACCATGCTCACGGGCAACGGCGCCAGTCTGTCCCAAGGTCAGCGGCAGCTGATCGCCATTGCCCGTGCGGCCGTGGCCGATCCTCCCGTCATGATTCTGGACGAGGCAACTTCCTCCATCGACACCCGCACGGAAAAGCTGGTGCAGGACGGCATGGACGCCCTGATGAAGGGCCGCACCACCTTCGTGATCGCCCACCGTCTGAGCACGGTCATGAACTCCGATTGCATCATGGTTCTCGACCATGGCCGCATCATCGAGCGCGGCACCCACGAAGACCTGATCGCCCAGAAGGGCACCTACTATCAGCTCTACACCGGCGCGTTTGAGCTGGAATAATCAGAATCTTCCGAGCAAACAAAAATCCCACGCGGCCTTGCGGCTGCGTGGGATTTTTACCGTAAAGCGTCTTTTGCCGTTACCTCGGCACCACGCCGTTTGTCTGCGCGCCGGTGAAGGTAAAACGGTAGCTGACGTAGTTGTCCTTCGGCTCCTGCGTCATTTCCAGCCCGGTAAGGTAGCAGTACCGGATACCCCAGATGGGATGCTCCAGATTCCCCGGCGTCGTCTCCTTAAAAAGCTTCGCCAGCTTCTTGAACTGGACAAAGGCGTCATCGCCGAAGAATGCCCCGGTGCCGGTGATGGTCAGCTTTTCGTCCCCCATGGCGTCAAAGTAGTATTCCCCATCGTCCCCCTTGTAGTATTGGGGTTCCCGGAGATATTCCTCCTTGTACACCGTGGGATTGTGGGGCCAGACAAAGGTCTTGTACTTGAGCTTGTCCATTTACTCGTCCTCCTGCTCCTGCCGCAGCATGGCGATGCCCTTCCGGGTCTTCCGCAGGCCCTCTCTGGAAAATTCCCGCTTGACGGATGTCCACCGGCAGTGATAATACAGCTCCGTCTTGACGTCCGTGGAGATCTCCAGCGTAAATGCGCCCACCGGCTCCGCCTTTTCCGGCGTACCGGCGGGGAACAGCTCCTCCAGCTGGATGTACCACAGGCTGCTTCCCTGACTGGCCCCCGCCGGAGCCGACTCGCCGGTAACATACTCCGCCTGAACCCCCGACACCTCTTCCTCGGAAAAGGCGATGGCGTTGGGCTGAACGATGTCGTTGATGTACGCCCGGAACCCGGGGCCGAGGCTGCACTTGCTGGCCTCCGTCACACAGGTGAAGGTCGCCAGTATCGCCACCACGTACACCTGACTGATCCCGTCGTAGGTGCACCCGTTCTGTATGCACACAGCCCCCGACCAGCGCAGAATTTCCGTTGCCCGCAGAGCCTCCACCTCACAGGCGGTGCCGCCCATGGCGGCGGGGCAGATGATGTTGACCTCCACCGTCACCGTCATGTTTGCTCTGTCCACCTTCTCAATGTGGACCGCCGCCACAGGCTTCGTGATCTGCGGGAACTTCTGCCCGGGGAAGGCCACGTCCGCCGTGAACTTTGCTTCCCGCAGCCGCCGCAGCACCAGCTCTAGGATTGAGATGCCCAAGTATCGTTCACACCCTTCTCCACGCACAGCCCCCACTGGTAGACCGGCTGATTGCGGTAGTAATAAAGCTCCGCCCGCCGGAACAGATACGTCTTATCCCCAAGGGTCAGCGTATCCCCCTCCCGCACCTGCGCGCCGACGGGGCCGATGTAGGCGTACTGCCCCCGGGAGATCTCTCCCAGGAGCGTCGCCTCGCTTTCCATGCTCTGCCAGCTTTTGGCGTTCACCGCCCGGAAGAAAGCCCGGACGGTTTTCGTCTCAGTGCCGCTGGTAAGCCGCATATCCGTACCGTACTGAGCAATGATTTTCTCAACCATTCTCCGCATGTCAGACCCCCCGGAAGGAAAAACCGTCTTTCAGATAGGGCGCGATCATCAGCTCTACCTGACGCTGCAAGCACTGGGAAGCCGCGTCCCGATTCTTGCTTCCCTGCTTCACCGTCAGATCACCGGCCTTGAACTCCTCCACCTGAGTGTCGTCGTCCACACCGTTCAGCTGCGCCAGCGCCAGCAGACTGGCCGCGGCGATGAAATCTGCCTTGCAGTCCTCCGGCGTTAATCCCTCCCGCAGCCGCGCCGTCAGGGAGGAAGCGGACGCGCCGCACAGCAGCCGCAGCAGATTCGTCTGCCGCCCGTCCAGTTCCCCCGCCAGCAGCGCCGCCTGAGCAAAAACCTGTTCCGTCAGCGTCATACGTTCAGTACGAGGGACGCGCCGTCACAGATCTTGCCGAAGCCGGAAATGGAGGTGATGGCCGCCCGCTCCAGCTGCCGGTCAATGAGCTTATCGTACTCCACCAGCACGTCGCCGGCACGAACCAGCTCCAGCGCGTAGCGGTTGTCCAGACCGATGATCACGCCGTCGGACACGGCAGAGGTGCGGTGCAGCTGTGCGCCCAGAGGGGTGCTGAGCTTGCCGGTGCCCTGGAAATTCAGCCCGGTGAGGGGATTCTGCAATTCGGAGATCTTCAGCATGCTGGTCATGGTGGCGGTGGAGCAGAGAATGGTGTTCATGGTGTAGGGGTCAAACTGCCCCCAGAACTCCACCAGCTGGTCGTAAGCCAGCGTACCCTTAGTGCCGGAGATGGGGCCGGTGCCGATGGTATACTGGGTTGCAGCGTTCTCGTTGCCGTCGCCGGAGATCAGCACGTTCACCGCGTCGGCCAGCTGCTGCTTCTGGATGTGGGCGCCGATCTGACGCAGCATCACGCCGAACAGATCCAGCTTCTGGAAGCGGATGGCCTCATAGGACGCCACCAGCATTCTGCCCCGCTTGCTCAGCTGCACCAGATGCTCCTTGGTCTTCACCGCAGTCTCGGGGATGGACGCACCCTCCATCACGTCCTTCAGCTCCTTGTCCGCGTCGGTGGGGATGGAGTAGATGGAGCGGTAGTCCATGGCGTCGATGACGGTGGTGGTAGCGGTGATGGCAGGCAGAATGTCGTTTTCCTCCATGCCCTGCCGGACGGTGCGGGCGATGTACTCAGGAAACAGCACGGCGGAGTCCATGGTGCGGAAGAACTTCTCCACAGGAGAAGAACCCGCCCCCTTGGCGCGGATGCCGAAGCGCTTCAGCTGCCGCTGAAAGGCGTCGGTGCCCTCCAGCGCGGTGCCCCGGTAGTTTTCACTGGGGTCCAGAGATTCCAGCACCTGCGTAAAGTTCATACCCTCCTGCCGGTACATACCCTTTTCCAGTTTCAGATTGTCATAACCCATTTGATATCCTCCCAAGTAAATTTATGGCTGCCGGCCTTCGCCGGAGAACCTATGATGTATTGCGGCAGTGTCATTCACGTAAAGCCCCGCGCCGCCCCGAAGCCCCGTAAAATCCCTAAATCAAAAATCCACTTTCTACTTTTTCCTCTTTCCCCCGGCAGCCGCCCAGCTGGGTCGTAAGCGGCATACTCTCCGCCAGCCGCTCTTCCAGCGCCGACTTGAGCTTGATCAGGTCTTCCGCCGCGGCGGTTCTGGCGATGCTCCGCAGCACCGGCGCTTCCACCCCCAGCTCCAGCGACAGCCCCAGACGCACAATGCTGTCCTCCAGCTCCTTCTGATAACGCTTTCCCAGCTCTGCCTGCTGATACAGCGCCCGGTATTCCGCCTGCGCGCCGAATTCATCGGCCAGCTCCTTGAGCTTTGGCTTTCCGCACCCCAGACCCTTCAGCACTCCGGCCTCCCGCTGTGCCGGGACGGCCACAAAGGAAAACTCGTAGGCGTCCATCGGCTCCTGCAAAATGGCGCAGCAGACCTGTCCGTCATAGCTCTCGCCCTTCCGATGCCCGCAGGAACCGTAGTCGCTTCCGCATATGGAGCAGACAGAGCGCCCCATGGCGCACCCCACGGATACCTCCTTTTTGATCCCCGCCTCAATGTCGGCGATGATCTCGTCGTTGGCATCTCCCCGCCGGATGTACGCCCATGCTTTGATGAATTCCGCGCCGTCCTCCCGCACCACCTCGGTCTGGAAGATACGCGCCACCTGCTTGTCGCTGCTCCACTTGTGGTCAACGATCCCCGTCTTGCCGATAAACAGCTTGGCAAGTCCTGGGAGTGCGGCGCTGTCGAAGCGCTCAAAATCCCGGTCTACCTGATCGTCGCACAGCCGCAGGGAGAACACGTAAACCTGCTGGGCTGTCAGATGCGCCTTGGCAAGATTGTTGATCGCTTCCAGCTGTACCGCCGTAGGTGCGCCGCTGCTTGCGGCCTGTGCCGCCTTGTTGATTTCCATGCCGGTTCCTCCATTCAAGAATTTTCATTTTGGGACACATCCGCCAGACACTTTTCCGCCTGCGCCCGGTAAAGCGCCGCCTGCGCCTCCTGCGTGATATCCTGCAAGCTGATGTCGTCCCACTCGATCTCCACCCGGTTGTCCAGCCCTTCCAGCGCAAGATAGGTCTGACAGATCTTCCGCATGGCAGGCTCCACCGTCCGCCGCAGCGCCCACAGTTCCGAGGTCAGCAGATCCGCCTGCTGGGTACTCATCCGCTCGGTGGTGCTCCAGTTCAGCCCCAGCAAAAAGGGCGGCAGCCCGGTTTTTGCCACCAGCTGCTCCAGGATCTGCCGCACCGGGGTCTCGGAATCCAGAATCGGCGCTTCCCCGCCGATGACCTTGATTTCCACATCCCCCACGGCCACGAAATCCCGCACCGTGCCGTTTTTGTTGTCCTCCATGGCCCGGCTCCATTCCGCCGCCACGGCTTTCCCCCGCTCCTGCGCCGTCACCGGGTCGAGGTTTTCGCCGCCCTTGCAGATGACGCTGTAACGGATGTTCCCGGCGCGTTCCCAGTTAACGCCGATGGTGTTGTAAATTTTCAGAAGAATGTCCGCGAGGAACGGCATCCCCCGGAACATGCTCACTCCATAAGGGTGTGCCGGCTCGGGATTCATCGTGGTGAACAACAGGAGCTGCTGATAAGGGAGCGGCCGCAGCAGGCCATGCTCATCGGTGCCCCACAGCACCGTTTCCAGGGGATTTTCCCCCTCCTGCGCTTCCAGCGCCGTCACGTCTCCCCAGCATACCGCCCGCAGTTTTCCCCCGACGACCACCAGCTCGCCCACCGCCCGGCCATAGGTCAGCAGGCTGTCCAGATACCCGCTCAAAAAGCTTTCAATGCCCATCTGCCCCCGACCGCAGGGCATCATCTGCAAAAAACCATTGAGCCGGTGCTGTGCCTCACGGTCCCGGCACCGGACCTCAAACCCGCCGCACAGCCGTACCATTTTCGCGACCGCGGCATCCAGCACCGGAATGGCTTCCCGCATCTCCCGGTAAATCCGCTCCTCCCCGGCGCCCAGAGGCGTAAACCCCTTCATCACCCCAAAGGGGTGGGTGTTCCCGGTGCGAAGCTGGCACACCGCCGCAACGCCTCCGGTTTCCTTCTGCTTTCGTTTCAAAAAATCGCTCCCTTCAAGCAAATATTACCCTGACGTCCCCCGTCAGCGCCTTCTCTCCACCGCCCACGCGGAAACTCCCTCCTGCCGCTCCCCCAGAACCGTGGCGGCGAAGTACCGCATGTCGTCCATGGCGTGGTCGTGCTCCTTGCGCACCTTGTCCTTCCCCCCGCCGGATAAATCCCAGACGTACTCGTCCATCTCCCGCAGGCAGTCCGCGCACCCCTCGCAAATCACGATTTTCCCGGCCTTCAGCAGATCGGAGGTCAGCCGGATGCCGCTGAGAACATCGTTTTCCGCCTTGCGCACCCGCCACCCCTTCCGCCGTAGAACCTCAATGAAGCTGGCCGCCGAGGGGTCAACGATCACCGCCGTGATCCGCCGTCCCCCGGCAAGTCCCTCCAGCGCCCGGGCGTATTCCTCGTCGGTCATCTGCCGCCGGGCCTCCCGGGAATTGAAGTAAAACTCTTTCACCCGGTACCAGACCCCGCCCCGCAGCCCCCACAGCCCCATGGACGTAGGATTCACCGTCCCGTAGTCGCAGGATATGTACCACTTTTCGCAGCTTTCCGGCGCTTTCCCCACCATTTCCGGCGAGAAAAAGTCGTAAACCCGACCTTCCGCCTGCGCCCACTGTCCGAGAATAAACCGCCGGTAGAACACCCCTGTGTACAGCTTCTGATACCGCTGCCGGATCTCAGGCGTCAGGGAGGGGTTGTCCTCCATGGTGAAGTGGAGCCGCAGACAGTTCCGCTTCTCCGCCTCCAGAATCCACGTCCGGTAAAACCAATGCCCCGGCCCGGCGGGATTGCAGTTGAACCATAACCGGCTCCCGGCGACGGAGCACCGGGCGCATGCCTGCTCCACAAAGCTGCGGGGCATCAGCGCCACCTCGTCCAGCAGCACCCCGGCAAAGGTGATACCCTGAATCAGGCTTGCGGAGCTTTCGTCCCGCCCGCCGAAGACGTAGAACTGGTTTTCCCGCCCCCGGAATTTTACAGTCAGCAGGTTATCCGTCCGCTTTTCCTTCCACTTCGCCCCCAGCGCTTCCAGCTTCGGCAAAATCTCGGACAACACATTTCTCCGCAGAGACGCGATCGTCTTGCCGCAGACGCCGAACTTCTGGCCGCTAAAGCAGCTCATGGCCCACAGGAAGAAGCTCAGCCCCATAGCCAGCGTTTTCCCGGAGCGGACCGCCCCGTCGCACACGATGGCCTCCCTGTCCCGGTTGGGACTCCCCGGCACCCACCAGCTCAGTACCGTCCGCTGCTTTGGCGAAAATGCCGTCATTCTTCCCCGCCGCCCTGCAACGCCTTCAGGAAATCGTCCATGTCCGTCTGCTCCCCGTCCGCCACCGTCGCCAGCTGTTCCAGTGCCTGTAACCGGTCAATGAGCTTGATCTCCACCGTCCCCTTGTCGTTGCGCTTGACCTCGCTGAGCAAACTCAGGTCCAACTTGTCCAGCCTCGGCTCATCCTCCAGCGCCAGCCGCACGCAGTCGTTGGCTTTCCCGAACGCCAGTTCCGCCAGCCGCCGCGTCACATCCTCCCTCCGGATTTTCCCCGTCTGGATTCGCTGCTTCAGTTCCCTTTCCACGCTTTTGCGTTCCATAGTAACCTCCCTTTCATCCAAACCCAAGAAGACAAAAAAAGTTGCACCCGAAGGTGCAACCAGATAAATCCCTGAAAATCTTTCTCCCCGCCCGCCGCCCGCGACCGCTTCCGTAAAACCCACACAGGCCACCAACCCAGTCAACCGCCGTCCCCTCCGCATAATATCCTAAAGTTCCTCTGAACAAGCCGTCTCCGATCAAGCAGCTAACATTTCTTCCGACCCATACGTGACCGCGGGATTCTCAGGTGAAAAATACACACAATGTTTCCCTTCCTTTGAAACCAGCCGTCTGAAGAAAGCACTCGCCGTCGGCTCCCGCCATTTTCACCAGCGCCCCAGTTATTCCTCCAACTCCTTCCGCAGCTTCTGCAACGCCCGCTTCTCAATCCTGGATACATAGCTCCTGCTAATCCCCGTAATGATCGCCACCTCCCGCTGCCGCTTCGGCGGCTTTCCATTCAGTCCATACCTCAATACGACCACCTCCCGCTCCTGTTCCGTCAAACAAGACCGAATCGCCCGATGCAGCTGTTCCGCGCTCTCCCGGGAGGACACCTGTTCCAGCAGATCGCCGTCCTCGCTGACCACATCCATCAAAGAAAGCGCCGCCCCATCGGTACCGGTCTCGATATAATCGGACAGCGAAACATCCTGCGCACTCTTCTTCTGCCCCCGAAAATACATCAGTATCTCATTTGCTACCATCTCCCCAACGACTTTTAGGCGCAGTAAAAGTCCCGTTTTCTTCTATGAATGCGTCATTTTTATCGCTTTCTTCGCATTCAATATCTACGAGGTCTTCCACATCGTTTTCATCATCTTCACCGGCCTTGGAAAGCCGCTCGTCAATGTTTGGATAATCCACTTCCCCATCCTCCGCTCCGAACAGGATTACATGGGCGTTTTCTCCGTCCCAGATCACCTTGCGAACAACCGTGCGAACGGCAGCACGTTTTTCTTCAACAGACATTTGATCCACATTTTCCCGGAACATTGCCAGAATCTGTCTGAGCAAATCGAATTCTCCGTCGCTCAGATGATTGGCCGTGACCAGCCCCTCCAACTCCCGAATCTGGCAATCAATCACCCGGTTGGCTTCTGTCAGTTCTTCAATACGCCTCAGCATACTGGGCCGAGCGATGGAGTCTCCGACCAACCCCAAAGAGTCCAACAGACCTGCTACAATTTTTTCATTCTGCGCAAGTTCCTCTCTCAGCTTCGTAAGCTGCGTGTCGTACTGCTCTCTGTTTCCAGTATAGAACTGCCTGCTCTTTTCCATCTGTTTCATAAAGGCACTGTCTTTTTCTGTCAATGTTTTCAGCTGTTCGATAATCGCCGCATCCAGGATATTGCCGTTTGCGTTCCGCTTATTACATCTGGTACGCTTGCTCCGCTCCTTCATCTTGCATACATAGGTGTAAATCAGTTCCCCGCTTCCGGTTCTCCGTTCCGTCAGCTTCGGATACATTCTCTCACCGCAGGAGCAGTAAATTAGGCCGGTAAGCAGCGCCTCATTATTTCTCGGCTTCCGATAGCCTTTGGATTTATTGCGTTCCAAAGACTGCTGTACGGTAATCCATTGTTTTGATGGCACAATTCCCGGGTGTTTTCCAAGGGCGATGATCCATTCCTCCATTGGGAGCAGGATCATTGCCCTGCCCTTTTCCTGGTCTGTTCGATTATAGGCCATAATTCCAAAGCTTCCATCAAACTCTGATTTGGGAAAACAGACCTCTGCTTTTCTTCCCAAAAAGAAATCATAAGCGTCTTCATCTGCCACCATGTACACAGGATTTTGAAGGATTGCCTTGATTGCAAAGCGTGAAAAGTTCTTTCCCAGCTTTGTCTTGATTCTTCTGCGGAGAAGCTCTGCCTCCACGGCTGTCAGAGAATCCGATTGCGTATACAAATCGTAAATCAGTTTCGGAATGTCGATTTCTTCCGGCACAGGCTCCAAGCAGAAGGATTTTCTCTCTTTGCCGTCTATCGTGATTTTGCTCACAGGTTTCGACCGATACCCCAACGGCGCAGTTCCACCAAGCCAACGACCGGTCTTCGCCAACTCGTGCATATTGTCCCGAATGCGTTCTGCAATGGTCTCCCGCTCCAACTGAGAAAACACGGAGATAATAAACATCATCGCCCTGCCCATCGGTGTGCTGGTGTCAAACTGCTCACGAATCGATACAAAGGACACATCCAGCTTTGTCAGTTCATCGATCAATCCGGTGAAGTCGCTGATATTACGGCTGATTCTGTCCAAGCGGTACACAACAATTGCTTTGAATTTCCGTTTGCGTACATCTGCCATCATTCTCTGAAACGCCGGTCTTTTTAAGTTGCCGCCAGAAAATCCTTCATCTTCAAAAACTTCACAAAGTTCCACATACCTTTCACCGAACATATTGCGGACATAGTCTTTGCATAGTTCGATTTGGTTTCCAATACTTTCGCCCTTACCGGTGAATTTTGACTTTCGAGAATATATCGCAATCTTTTCTTCGTTCTTCCTCATAACAGGGGACCCTCCTTCTATGTGTTATCATTGTGATTCTATCTTATCACAGCGCATAGAAATAGTAAACTCTGTATAGAACATTCCCCCACTTACTTTTTTAATTTCATATCACTTTAACAGCATTCTTCCCTTGCTTTTATGCAACTGAAGAATGCTGTTTTTTGCTTCTATAAAATTTTTTCACTTTTTTTCGTTTTTACCTTTACTTTTGGCCCTTCTCGATGCCTACCACTTGAGGGGGTTCTTCAAAGAGACATCTCTCCTCCCCCTCACCTGAACCTTGAAAACTTCATAATCATTCATCTGATACATTCTTCTGGACCGGAGCCGGGAGGACAGTACGCCGTGACCGCCTGCCCCATAAGGGGTACAAAGCGAGGAAGCCTGTGAGGGCTGAAGCAAAGGTGCTGAGCGAGAAATGCTGCCTCCAATGCCGGGTTGCCACCGGCAAGGCGACGAGGGTCCAGACAGGACAATGATACTTCTCTACGGAGCTGGCGGAGGACCCGGCAGGGGTGGAAGGCCCATGGACTCGATTCGCTCTCGAGCGTCAGATGATTTCCCTTTGTGTGTTTAGGGGGCGAGGCCGAATGAAATGCACCGACCAAAGCGCAGAAAGATTTTCTGTGTTTTGGTGGAGCAGAAAAACAAGCAAAATAACAATAGGAGGTACAAAATGAATCACTGCAAAACCATTGCCATTGTCAATCAGAAGGGAGGTGTCGGGAAAACCACATCCACCGTCAATCTCGGTGTCGGTCTTGCGCAAGCCGGAAACCGGGTGCTGCTGGTAGACGATGACCCCCAGCACAGTTTGACCATCAGCTTAGGCATACGGAACGCTGATGATGACCTGGACACCACACTGGCTACTGCCATGCAGGCCGAAATCCGGGATGAATCCGTTCCCTGGGAAGAAGGCATTATCCACAGCGGCGAGGGGGTCGATTTGCTTCCTGCGAACATTGAACTGTCCGGCGTAGAAATGAGCCTGTTCAATGCCATGTCCCGGGAACAGGTGCTGAAATCCGTTCTCAGCCGGGTGAAAGAGAACTACGACTACATTCTCATTGACTGTATGCCGTCTTTGGGGCTGATGTCCATCAATGCTCTGGTTGCCGCCGACAGCGTGATCATCCCGTCTGCACCGGACTTTCTTTCCACAAAGGGGCTGAATCTGCTCATCCGCACCATCAGCAGAGTGCGGCGGCAGATCAATCCGAAACTGAAAATCGACGGAATCCTTATGACCATGGTGGATGGGCGAACCAACAACGCCAAAAGCATTATCGCCGCCCTGCGCTCCACATTGGGCGGCAGCGTCCGGGTATTTGACACGGAAATTCCCCGCTCTGTCCGAGCCGCCGAGGCCTCCGGCGAGGGGAAAAGCATTTTCGCCTTTGACCCCAAAAGCCGGGTCGCCCAGGCCTACACAAACTTGACAAAGGAGGTAGCCGAACTTGGCAAAGAAACAAATCGATCTCGGTCTGACGGGGCTAGATGAACTGTTCATGGATGATAAGGAGCGGGCAGAATCCAAGCTCCCGAAAATCCATGAAATTCCCCTTTCGGAAATTGACGAATTTCCAAACCATCCCTTTCATGTCCGCTTAGATGAGGACATGGATCAGCTGGTGGAGAGCATCAAAGAGCGGGGCATCATCACCCCGGTCACGCTGCGGCAGAAGCCGGACGGACGGTATGAAATTGTCTCCGGCCATCGCAGGACAAAAGCCTGTGAGATTGCGGGCCTGACCACCGTGAAAGCGGAAATCAAGGAGCTTTCCAGAGACGAGGCCATTATTCTTATGGTGGAATCGAATCTCCAACGCACTACCATCCTGCCCAGCGAAAAGGCGTTTTCCTACAAAATGCGGCTGGAAGCTATGAAACGACAAGTAGGCAGACCCTCCAAAGAGAATGCGTCGCCAGTGGCGACTAATTCCCCGCAAGGTCGATCTGACGTTGAACTCGGAGAACAGGTTGGTGAAAGCAAAGATCAGGTACGGCGGTATATCCGTCTTACCAACCTCATCCCGCCTCTGCTTGACCTGGTGGATGCCGGAAAAATCGCTTTCCGGCCCGCCGTGGAACTTTCCTACCTGACCGAGGAGGAACAAAACAGTCTGCTGGATTCCATCAGTTCCGAGCAGTCTACGCCGTCCTTGGCGCAGGCCCTGAAGATGAAAGAATTTTCCCAGAACGGAAGGCTCAACGCCGATGTGATCCTCTCCATCATGTGCGAGCAGAAGCCCAACCAGAAAGAGAAAATCAGCTTCCAGTCGGAACGGCTGAAACCTTTCATCCCCAAAAACTTTACCGCCAAGCAGACGGAGGACTATGTGATCAAAGCTCTGGAGTATTACCACCGGTATCAGCTCCGACAAAAGGAGCGTGACCGATAATGGCTCCAAGGTGTCGTTCTCCTCCCCCTCACACTCCCCCTTATATTGTATAACCAGCTGTACCAGCTGAAAGAAACGTAGACACCTGCCAAAACCGGCGGGTGATTTTTTTGTGAAAGGAAAATGCCATGCGAAAAATTATGAAACGAGGGTTCTGCCTGTTTCTGGTGGCCGTGCTGCTGGCAGGGTTGGTGCCCTGTGCCTTTGCGGATGAAGCGAAGACCTCCGAGGAAGTGGAAGCATCCGAAGCCGCAACGGAGGCAGTGGAAGAAACGACGGCTCCACCGGAAACTGCAGTTCCCTCAGAATCCACCGAACCGCCGTCAGAAACCACCGAACCCCCAGAGGCAACGGAAACTACGGAATCGGAAACGGAAGTCACAGAACCGGAAGCTGACCCGGTAGAAGATGCCCCGGAAGATGCCATTGAGGATGACCGGCTTGCCACCTACGCCTCCACGGTCACCAACGTGCTTCTGTTTGACAAGGCAAGCCCCAATTACACCACGGTCCTGAGAAGCCAGGTGTCTGTGACCTACAATCCCAATGGAAGCGATGCCGCAAAAACAGCCTATATCAAAAATCTGGGCTGGCACTTTGCACGGTACAACAATGTTCCCTATGAGGACGACCCGCTGTACTGCATCGAACCCTGTAAGAATTACGTAGCCAGCACCTCCGGCAACTACATGGACGAGGATCTGGGGGTATCCGGAAGCGGCAGCACCCGTGGCAGTAATGTCTGGTATGCCATGCCCTATTCCTACCGCCAGGCCATCGCCCTGACCCTGCTATACTCCCGGCAGCTGTGGGACAGCAATTACAGCGTCAAAACCACGGCCATGGCCAACAACCCCAATGTGTCCACCCGGATCGCTACCCAGTTTCTGATCTATGAGATCGTAACAGGATTGCGGGATGCCGATACCTTCAACCGCCGTGGCTCCAACGGTTATACCAGCGGGGATGTATTCTACAATGCGGGTGTCGCCAGCGTTTCCGGTTTTGCGGAGAAGTACAACAGCATTGTTTCCAGTGTCCAGAACGCTATGAAAATCCCCAGCTTTACCAGTCGCTCCTCCGGCTCCGCACCTACCGTCACCATGAGCGGGAGCCAGGTAAGCGTTACGGATTCCAACGGTGTACTGGGGAACTTCTCCTTCACCAATGGGAATGGTGCTTCGTTTTCCAAGTCTGGGAACACCTTGACCATCACCAAAACAGGCTCTATTTCTCCCACAGCTCTATTCAGTGCTACCCGGAATCTGCCCTCTGCGGAAAACTCCACCGTATCCATTTACTACAGTGCCAGCAGCACTTACCAGACCTGCGTCAAGCTGTATTCTCCCCAGGTGGATACACTGCGGGCCTATTTTAAAATCAACGCCCCGGACCCCGGTGCCATTGCCCTGGTAAAAACCACGGAGGACGGTCAGAATTTATCTGGTTGGCGTTTCGGTGTGTATTCCAATGCCGCCTGCACCACCTTGGTATCCGGTCCGCACACCACGGACACCAGCGGCAGAATCAGCATCACCGGGCTGAATGCCGGAACCTACTACGTCAAGGAGCTGGGGCATACCAACAGTGCCATTTCTTCCCGCTACACCTGTTCCGGAGAGAATCCAAAGATGGTCAGTATCTCCAACGGCACTACCACCAGTGTCAGCTTCTATAACAAGCTGTCCTCCGGCTCCGTGAAGATCACGAAAACCACAAACACCGGTCAGAACCTGGGCGGGTGGAAAATCGGCCTGTACACGGATTCCGCCTGCACCAATCCTATCTCCGGTTCTCCCTTTACAACCGGCAGCGACGGCACCGTGACCGTATCCGGCTTACAGCCCGGGACTCTGTACGCTAAGGAGCTGGCTTCCAGTGCCCCTTATTGGGTCTGCGATACCAGCGTGAAAACCGTGGCCATAGTAGCCGGTCAGACGGCTTCTGTGAGCTTCGCCAACACACAGTACGGCGCACTGGAAATCCGAAAGTCCACCAACACCGGCAACCACCTGGACGGCTGGAAGTTCATCGTCAAAAAAGACGGCGTGGAAATCCCCGGCTCTCCCTTTACCACGGATGAAACCGGCATTATCCGCATTTCCAATCTGGCCCCCGGAAAATACCTTGTCCTGGAATCTCCCACCGAGGACCCCTATTGGTCTGGGGAGCTGGGCTACCACACCGTTACTGTGGAGTACGGAAAAACCGCCGTTGACCGGTGGCTGAACAAGGAGCAGGGTCTGGGCCACTTCACGAAATTCACCAACACGGGCGACGAGATTTCCGGCTGGCATATTACTGTCTATGCGGATGAAGCCTGTACCCAGGAACTCCGTACCCTCATTACCGGCCAGGACGGCACCGTAGGTATCTATCTGGAACCCGGCACCTATTGGGTCAAGGAAACCGGCAGTGAGGAGGTCCGGGACGATTACTGGAAGATGGATGATTCCGTGAAGAAGCTGGTGATCCGTGCCCATGAGAAAACCACCCTGGAGTTTATCAACAACTACAGCGGCAGAATTTCCATCCAGAAAACCGTAAAGCCGGAAGGTACGTTGGAGGGCTGGAAGTTCAAAATCACGGATGGGGAAGGCAAAGAAGTTTCCGGCTCTCCCTTTACCACGGACAAGGACGGAAAAATTCTCACCGGAAATCTCACTCCCGGAGACTACACCGTGGAGGAAGTGCTGCCCGCTGACAGTCTCTACACAGGAGAAGCCCCGAAAACCGTTACTGTCACCCCAGGCAAAACGGCAGACGTATCCTTCCTCAATAAGCTGCGCACCGGGAAAATCACCATCCGAAAGGTGGACACCAAGGATGAACCTTTGGCGGGAGCCACCTTTCTGCTGGAAGGCAGCGAGGACGGGAGTCTCTGGTATCCGGTCATTCCTGGCCCTAACGGTGTCTGTGTTCTGGGAAAGCCTTCGGAAGAAAACCTTGCAGCCGCCAGTAAGACTTCCGGTGAGGATGGTCTGCTGACCTGGGAGAATCTGTCCATCACCTTGCAATATCGGATCACGGAAACGAAAGCCCCGGAGGGCTATACCCTGCTGAAAGAAGCCGCTTTCGAGGGTACTCTGCCTGCGGATACACTGGAACTGCGGGTGGTCAACGGAGAAGCCTTCGCTCTGCCTAAGACCGGTTCCACTGACCTAACGGTGCTGCCGTTTGCAGTCATATCCTGTTTCTCATTTTGCGCAGGAGCAATCCTGTATCTGCGCAAGCGGGAAATCTAAGCTCAATCAACCGGGGAAACGCCCCGGATTTTTTCAACCTCAAATTCAAAATCTTAATTCAGAAAGGACTTTACTATGAAAACCATGAAGAAAATCGTTTGCGCCCTTATGACCCTTGTCCTGCTGCTGTCCAGCGTTCCCGCTGCCTTTGCAGATGAAGCCAAAACCATCGACCAGGATGCCGCTTGCAGCCTGACGATCTGGAAGTTCGACTACACCAACGCCAAGAAAGACGGCGTGTGGGATGAAGATGCCTTTCCCTCCACCGGCTGGCAGGAAAGCTATGTAGAAAACGCCCTGGTGAACACCAATCGGAAAGGCGACACCGACGGCCAGAACGGCAACGCTCTGGGGAACAGCCAGACCAGCAAGGGCTATGCCATTGCCGGTGTGGAATTCACCTATCTGAAAGTCGCGGACATTGTGACTTTCCAGAATGAGGGAACCGCCCAGGTCCTCTACGGCTTCCACAAGACGGATGCCGCAGCTCTGCTGAAAGCCATCGGTCTGGAAAGCGGTGCCAACCGCTGCGCCGAGGCGGACAGCCTGGATGAAAACCGCTACTTCTACACCTCTGATACGCTGAACAAGGCCCTGGCCAAGAGTCTGGAAGCCAATTCTACCACCGTGAAGAACGCTCTGGAAGCCTTCATCCGTAACGGCGGCACCGCTATGGCCCCCACCAGCGAAGTCGGCAAGACCTCTGCCAAGGATCTGAGCGTCGGTCTGTATCTGCTGGTAGAAACCAAGGTCCCCGAAATGGTCACTTCCACCACCAACCCGTTCTTCGTCTCCCTGCCCATGACCACCGTCACCGGCAATGACAACTCCGCTTCCCAGGATGGCGGCACTGCCTGGAATTATAATGTAGTCGTGTACCCCAAACAGGAAACCGGCATCCCCACTCTGGAAAAGACCGTCCGGGAAGCCAAAGCCGACACCGGCAAGAATGAAGGCTCCGCATCCATCACGGATGGCTACGCCCACACCGCTACCGGCTCTGCCGGCGACACCATGGAATACCAGATCGTTTCCACCCTGCCTACCATCACCTCCCAGGCAACGGCCCTTTCCACTTACAATTTCTACGACACCCTTTGCGAGGGCCTGACTTACAGCAAGGATACCGGTGTAACGGTGGAGTTCTTCACCGATGCCGGCTGCACCGACAAGGCTGCCTCCTGGAACAAGGATTCTGGAAAATTCACCGTCACCTACAGTGAGGATGGCCGTCATATGACTGTGGACATTACCAAGGCCGGTCTGGATGAAATCAACGGAACTACCTCCAACAAGAACGGCAAACTCTACACCGGCTACTCCAACTACACCGTCCGTGTGACCTACAGCGCCGTCATCAACGCCGACAAGTCCTTTGCCTACGGCGAAAAGGGCAATGAGAATACCGTCATTCTGACCTGGAAGCGTACCTCCGGCGACTACTACGACACCCTCATTGACGACTGCCATGTATTTTCCTTCGGCCTGGACCTGACCAAGCTGTTCTCCGATGTGGATGCGGAAACCGCCGCGGAAACCAAGCTCTATGACAGCGTAAAGTTCAAGATTCAGAACAAGACCGACGGCACCTGGATCATTGCCAAACGCAATGACGAGGAAGGGGTCTACTATGTCACCGGCCATACCGACAAGGAAGCAGATGCCACCGTCTTTACCCCCGTCACCATGGGCAAGTCCTACGGCCACATCATGGTCAAGGGCTTGGAGGAGGATACCTATACTATCACCGAAACCCAGACAGCTAACGGATATACTCTGCTGAAAAACGCAATCACTGTCACCATTAGCATCAAGGAAAACACTTCCAATACCTGCAATGTCTACGCCAAGGATGTGCTGGGCGTTCTCCAGAATGACCCTCACTACGCTTTTGACGGCGGCGAGAATCTGAAGCTGGCCAATATCCCCCAGCGGGCACTGTCCCACAACTATCCCACCGCTTCCGCAACCGTGGACAAGAATGAAGTCACCATGCTGGAGGACAGCGGCTCCGCCAACGCCGAAGTCCCCCTGACCGTAAAAAACACCAAGGGGTTTGATTTGCCCAAGACCGGCGATCACGGCACCTGGATGTACAGCCTGGTGGGCATTCTTCTGATGTCCACCGCAGCCGGTGTCATTGTTCTGACTGTCAAAAAGAAGAATGGCCGGTAAGTATCTGGCACCCCGGAAAAACACTCCGGGGTGCCGTCTGAAAGGAGGAGATCCTATCCGAGACAAGCGCAGAAAAATCATCACCATCGCACTGGCAGTCCTGTTTTTCCTGCTGGCGCTGGGACTGACCGTCTATCCCATCTTCAGCAGCCGCTACAATGAGGTCCACCAGTCCCAGATCCATACGGAGTATCAGGATGCTGTCCAGGCTTTACCGGATACTGCCGTCCCGGAGGCCAGGACGAAAGCCCAGGCGTACAATGAGGAACTGTGGAGTAACATCGTCCGGCATGGCAGCTATTCCAAGGATTCCGTAACCTCCGCTGTGGAGGAATATGCCCAGCTCTTAGACCTTACCAGCACCGGAACCATGGGCTATGTCTATATTCCCAAGCTGGGCGTCACCCTGCCCATCTACCACGGCACGGAGGAGGAAACCTTGGAGCGTGGTGTGGGCCACCTGATTGGAAGCTCTCTGCCCATTGGTGGCAGCAGCACCCACGCCATTCTCACCGGTCACTCCGGTCTAGCCAGCCAGAAGATGTTTTCCGACCTGGACAAGCTGGAAGTTGGGGACACCTTTTATCTGGAGGTGCTGAATGAACTTCTTGCCTATGAGGTTGACCAGATCAACACCGTTCTGCCCCATGACACCACCTATCTGGGGCTGGAGGAAAACAAGGATTTGTGTACCCTTGTGACCTGTACGCCTTTTGGTGTCAACACCCATAGGCTTTTGGTTCGTGGCCACCGGATTCCCTACACCCCGGAGAACACGGAAAATTCCGCCATAGAACTGGCTGAAACAGAGGAAAGCGTAGATTCCACTTGGGAGCAGGAGTACGAGAAGGGCGTGTATCTTGCCATTGGTATTGTAGCTCTGATTTGCCTGATTCTGTTCATTGTCTGGCTCACGCAGAAAGGAGAAAGCAATGCGGCGTAGAGGCATTCTCATGACCCTTCTGTTCCTGTGGGTGTACCTGGTGGGCATGGGGATCCTTCTGTATCCGGCGATCAACAACTACTATACCAGCAAGCGAATGGAAAGCTCTGTAGAGTCTTTCTATGGCACCAGCCCTACCGAGTCAGGCACTGACAGCGCCGAAGCTACGCAGGCCGCCCAGGAAACAGAGCCGCCCACGCCCTACCCGGAGCTGCTGGAAATGCTGGAAGCCTACAACCGAGAGCTGTATGAAGATGACCAGTCGAAGCTCAGCAGTCTGGCAGCCACCGAGCAGCCGGGGGTGCTGTTCAGTGTCAGCGGTCAGGCTGGGGATGTGTTCGGGGTCCTGTCCATCCCGAGGCTGGAGCTGGAAATGCCCCTGTATCTGGGAGCCACCGATAAGCACATGGCAGACGGAGCCGCCCAGCTGGGGCAGACCAGCATTCCTATTGGCGGCGAGAATACCAACGCCGTCATTGCCGGACACCGGGGGTACAATGGTGCGCCCTACTTCCGCTATGTGCCGGAATTGCAGATTGGAGATTCTGTGGACATTACGAATCTTTGGGGCATCCTGCACTACAAGGTTGTGGAAACGAGGATCATCCAGCCCAATGATATTGATGCCATCAAAATTCAGCCTGGGCGGGATTTGATAACCCTGCTGACCTGCCATCCTTACGCCAGCGGCGGCAGGCAGCGGTTCTTAGTGATTTGCGAAAGAATGGGGGAAGAAAATGGAAGATGAAAAAAGAAAGGCCGGCAGCTATGAGATCATCCAGGCATTCCGCATCGGGGACCGGGAAATCGTCCTTGGGGAGGACCTGAATGCCAAACCGGAGGAACGCTACATGTGCGCATACTGCCAGCAGAATGAAATTGCGGCCCTCTATAATGAGGTCATGGTCAGTGACGATTATTGTGAGATCGTCAAGCTCTTTGCGGAGCGTCTGTCAGAACAGGCCGAGAAAACCCATGCGGAGGTATTGAAGCCCAAATTTCAGGGCATTGACGTGACACCCCTGACGAGCAAGGACTGTGCCCCCGTTACCTATGACGATGACCTGAATGGAAAAATTGTTGTCATTCGTCCGGGTGTGCTTCGGAGGGAGTATCAGCTTGCAACCCGTCAGCTGAAGCTCTGCATCGGCGGCTTTGGAGCCAGCCCCCACAGCCGGGGCTCCGCCTGCTTCTGCGTGGATTTATACTCCGGCAAAGCCTCCCGGTATGAACGCCGGGATGTTCTCGGAACACTGGAGCCGGAACAGCTCCCACAATGGGCGAAGCTAGGGCTGGAACAGTATCAGCGGGAACATTCTGAAAAACGAAAGGAGCGTGAACGCTAATGTTTCCACCCGAATATTCTCCGTGGGGAGAAGTCCAGCGTCAAGAGGAATTATGCTCTGGTGTCTTTTCTGTATCCACCGCCAGCCATGGCGGCATCATGGTCCACGGAAGCGTTGCGAAAGCGGTATTGTCCCCGGCGGCAAGAAAGCATTGCTTCCGGGATGGCAGCTACTACTGCTTCGAGGAGGACTGCGATGCCCCGGTTGCCATTCGGGAGCTGTTGGACAAGGGCCTCTATACGGCTCCTGTAAACGATTATTTTAAGCCGGGAGAGTATGAGAGGGTCATCAACCGCAGCTTGCAGGAATACCACCCGGACTACTGGAAGGACAGAGAAGCCGCCCAGGCAAACCGATCTGAAAAGCAAAAGGAGCGTGAACGCTAATGGAACTGCGAGAAATGATACCGGCTGAACAGAAGTACACCTATAGGCAGAGCCACCAACTGGATGCCCAGACGGGATGTATCGGGTATCTGCGTGGGGACTTTGGCTCCACTGGGAAAGAGTTCTATTCCAGCTGGTTTGACAACATGGCGTATCTGAAAACGCCGGAATTCCAGGCAGAGCTTGACCAGGTGATAAACGCCCTGCGGGAGGATTCCCAGTACGGTGGTATCCTGGCAGACCGAAACAGCCTGTCCGACGTCTGCCGCCAATCCACCACGCCGAAGTTTGGGCGGGATGAATCTGGTTTTCGGGTAAATACCCAGGACTACGCCTACCTCCTGCGGCTGAATCCCAGTCCCGGCGACTACAATTTCTGTGTCTATTGCTATAAGCGGGATTATCTGGACCGGAATATGCGGAATGCCGAGCATGGCATTCGGTTTATCACCCCCAGCTACAAGGAGAAGTTCCGCATTGCGGACGGCGACAGTATCCGCATAACCTTCTCCTCCGGGGAAACGCAGGATAGGCCCTGCCGTTATGTAGATGAAACGCACTTGGAGGTTGGAAACAATCTGTACCACATCTGCGAGTTTGCGGAGCGTATGCAGCACGGCGGTATCCAGGTTGTTCCTCTGCGCCAGTCGCTCCCGGAGAAGTGCTTCAGCGCTTTGGAGGCTACAGGGGAGATCATCTCCATTACCAAAGGCGAGAAAGGCTACACGCCTACCGGGCAGTATCCGCAGGATGGTATTTCCCCGAAGGAGGCAGCCGCCGCCCTTAACGATGCTGCCGGTGTGACCAAGGCACAGGAGGCCGCTATGGTGGCAGGCTCCATGTTCGGCTGGGATACGCCCGCCGCCGACCCCAAGAATTACGATACAAAGGGCGTACCTGTCAAAAATCACAGAGAGAGGGATGCAAGATGACGTATGAAGTTACCGTCCAAGCTATCAGCCAGGGCCATGTCACTGTAGAAGCGGATTCTCCTGAAAAGGCAGAAGACGCAGCTATGAAAACCCTGTTCACCGGCGCGATTCACTGGGAATCCACAAAAATGGAGTATTCCAGTGCTGCCAAACAGAAAGCATAAGGTGATGCCATGTCAGACCACCCCAATATCATCTGGAGCAATGAAAATCTGGATTATGAGGATTGGCGGGATTCTCTGGCAGAGGATTACCCAGATTTGACGGAAGCCCAGCGGGAGGCGCTTATGTATGAGCTGAACGCCGACTACCTGGATGACGAACGTACCAATCTGAATATTCAGCTGTCCCAGCCCATTTTAGTCATTGCTGATCTGGGCCGTTGGAACGGACGGGTCATGGGCTACAAGGAAATTCCCTCCGGCAATATCCGGGATTGTCTCTACAGTGACACCGACTACAGCACATGGTACATGGATAAGCTGGGCGACCTCCGGTGCGATGCTGTTCACCACGACGGCACCAACCACTACCTCTACCGCACCTACAAGGACGGTGTAACAGAGGATCAGATTGACCGGCTGAAAGGCAAAATTTACGATGGCGTTGCCACCCGTGCCGATATTACCCGGCTCACCCGCCGTCTGGGTGACGAAATTGCACGGGTCTATGGCTGGGAGATTCCCAAGCCCAAGGTAAAACAGAAAGAAGCAAGATAAGGATGTGAAAACAATGGATAAGAAAACAGCAATCTGCCAGTATCTCAAAAAGCACCATACCGGTGGAGAAAGGGCCGTTTACAGCCGTGAGCTGCAGCGGCTCTTTTCCATTGACGGACGGGGCCTGCGCAGGAAAATTAACAGTCTGCGGCAGGATGGCTACCCTATTTGCAGCGACGAGCGCGGTTACTACTACGCTGACAGCCAGGAGGAAATCAACGGCACGGTATGCCGGCTCAATCAGATGGTGACGAAAGTATCCAATGCCAGAACGGGGCTCTTGTATGCCTCTATCCAAGACAGCGGAATTACGGTGGAAGTCTCCGTAACCGTGCGGTAAGGAGATGCCATGCCCAGAAAAGATGAATTTCTTTCTCAGCTGCTCTCCTCCAAAACACAGGAGATTGTAAGCAGCCCCAGAAACTACACAGCATTTCTCCAAACCGCAGCCCAGAATTACAAGTACCGCTTTCAGGAGCAGGTGCTGATCCACGCCCAGCGCCCGGATGCCACTGCCTGTGCGGAAATCGGCGTGTGGAACCGACTGGGCCGCTGGGTAAACCGGGGTGCCACCGGTATTGCCCTGCTCCGGGACCCAAACCTTCCATATCGTATCCGCTATGTGTTTGATGTTTCAGATACCAACAGCCGGGAGAATCGGGAAATTTCCCTTTGGCAGATGAAGCCGGAGTACGAAAACGAGGTCATCCATACCCTACAGGGTAAGTTCCTGCTGGATTCCAATCATTATTGGGGGGAGGTTGTAGAAACGCTTTCCCAGCAGCTTGCGGAGGAAGCCGTCGGAGATTACCTTCCCGACCTGCTGAACAACAAGCAGGACAGCTTTCTGGAAGAACTGGACGATGGCAGTGTCGCCAGATGGTTTAAGGAATCCGTTAGTGAAAGTGTCCGCTATATGGTTCTCCATCGCTGCGGCTATGCGCCCGAGCTGGACAATGATGTTTTTGGACGCATCCAGGATTTCAATACCGAGATCACCGCCTCCCTGTTGGGTTCGGCTGTCAGCACGCTGTCCGAATCCATCCTTCGGGAAATTGGTGTCACCGTAAAATCTCTGGAACGACAGCAGCTTCGCACATTTGATTCTTTCGGAGACGCTGTGTACAATGAAGCCAGAAAAAATGAAATGGAAAGGAGCCAGAATAATGGAGCTGACTTACACAATGCAGGGGGACTACCGTCTACCCAACCTGATTCCCCCAGAGAGTCCCAAGGTAGGCAAGTATGGAATGCTTCGCCACAGCTACCTTCGCAAGCACCGGGAGGGACTGTACACCGGGATGCTGATGAAGGGGAACCTGAACGCCCATCTGGAGGAGGTGGACCGGGAGGCCAACCGGATGCTGGAACAGTTGACAACGCAGATGGCCCAGGAGCAGGGCGTAACGGAGGAACTGAAAGCCCAGGATCAGATGCTGTGGGTACAGAAGATGAACAACATCCGGCAGGCCGTGGAGGAACAGATTTTCCAGAACCTGATCTACACGTAATTGAAGAATCGCCGCTGCCCAGCGTGGAGGAACAGATTTCCTTCCTGGACGGCGGCTTTTCTGTATCGGAAGCAGCGCAGCAGACCTTTTTCCCGCAATTGCAGCTTCCTCAACAGATCATTGACGAAGCCCTGTGCACGGGCTTTGATGACCGGGATAGCCGGAAAATCATCTGTGCCTACTTTATGAAGGACAAGCCGGATAACGCTGCTTTCCTGCAAAAAAGCTATGGCACCAACGGTGCGGGGCTGATCATCCAAGGCCAGGAATACGCCGTCTGGTATGACCCGGAGGGCATTCGCATCTCCCCTGGGCGCACCGTCCAGAAGCTGCATACCACCATTGTTACCTGGGAGCAGGCCGCAAAGCGCATCCGGGAACTGCTGGATATGGGGCGGTATATGCCCCAGGCGGAACTGGATCAAGTTCCGGACTTTGAGCGACACAGACTTGCCCAGGCCCTTGCGTTTGCGGTACGGGAGTGTTCCGCACAGGCGAAAGAGGCCGGGTATCTCCCCTTGACTATGGATGCCTATTCTTCCAAGGGAGGCTTTCCAGAAATCGAGGCCCAGATGCAGCGGCTTCTGGAATCCCCGGATACGTTAACGCAGCTTGTAGAGGAATGGGCCGTGTTTGCGGCCGCTCATGTCAATGATCGCAGCCTTATGGCAAGCCGCCTGTATCACCCTGCCAAGCTTTTGCAAAAGCTGGAAGATTTGCAGCGAATACCCCTGACGTTCACCGCCGCGGAAGGATTTAACCCTCTGCGGCGGTATTTCATTTCCGATGATGAAATCAACCAGGCACTGCGTGGGCATGAGCGTGAATTCCGGTCCCGGCTGGACATATTCTCCTTTTTCAGCCAAAACACGGACACGAAAGAGCGGGAACAGTTTCTGAAACGGCAGCACGGGGAATACAGCGGCTACCATGGTGGAAATGACAACAAAACCTATACCTCTGCCGGATTTTCCTTTAGCCATGGAGATTTAACTGCCCCTTATGCCCAAGTAAGCATGAAGTGGCCCGCCGTTACAAAATGGGTGTCCAATATGATTTCCTCCGGTGCTTATCTGTATCCCAGCGATGCGGATAAAATGGCTGACTATGAGATCAACCAACTTTCCAGACGAATCATGTCGTTTTTCTCCAATACGCCGGTGGGGTTTCAGCGGCCCACCCCCAGAAGTGATTTTGACTATTGGGAGGGCGTTACGGAGATCCAGGAGCAGCTTTCTGACCCGGAACAGGTCAATTCCATCTACCAAACCATGATGCAGCCCCTCATGGAAGGGACACCGCCTGATGACCGTTCCTTTGAAACCCGGAAGCGAGGCATGGAGGCTATGGAGGGCTATCTGGCCGGTACGTTCTCTGTATTTGGCAATGACCACACCCTTCGTCCGCTGGCGAGGCAGGCCGTTAATGAGGATTTGGAAAAGGCCAAAGGGCTTATTACAGAATTCTGTTCCGAAGAATATGACAGCGAACCGGATTTCTCCGACCTGCGAAAAGTGGATATTGCCTATACCACCATTACAGACGAGGAAGTTCCCGTTCAGGTCAGCGTTGACCTGGTGGATTTCAGGCTGGATAGGTCTATTGACGGCATCATCGTGGATTCCCGAAAGTATGGCTCTCTAAAAGAGCTGACCGAACAGGAGCTTGTTGATCCGGATTTTGACGAATTGGTAGCCTTCTCCGAAGAACAGCTTGCGAAAGTCGCCCTCCATGGAATCCGTGATAAGGTCGTTCAAAGATTTACCGAAAGCGGCGAAGAAATCCAGATACAGTATCATGTGAATGGCTTCTATTATAACCATTACAATGTAGTAAACGGGGCCGCCAGATATGTGGACGGCCCCTATGATACTCTGGAAGAAGCTGCCAAGGAAATGCGAGGCTACCATCCTCAGGCAGTGGAAATTGACGATTCCGCACCGGACGTAGGGGAAGATCCCTTTGATGACATTGACCCCCAACAGGTTCGGGAAGAATTGGCTAAGAGCGGAATCGTGGATGGAAAACTTGTTGACCCGGAGGCCCTAAATAGCACACCCTTTATTCGTCAGGTTATGACAGATGTGGGTGCAGCAGAGCCGTTTCCCACTTTGCCTACCACCCAGCATCCGCAGAATCGGCCCCATACGCTCCATCCCGAAATTCCCGCAGATGATCGCAGAAACTATCACATCCGCACAAATGATCTGGGTGCAGGTGTCCCTATTGAACGCTTCTACCACAATGTTCATGCCATAGAACTGCTGCACAAGCTGGAATCCGAAAACCGTCCGGCTACACCAAATGAACAGGACATTCTCTCCCAATACGTCGGCTGGGGCGGTCTGCCCCAGTTCTTTGAGGAAAGCAACTCCCATTATGGAGAGCTGAAAGCCCTGCTGACCGAGGATGAATACGCCGCCGCCCGGGAATCTACCTTGACAGCGTTCTACACCCCGCCTGTGGTGATCCGGGCCATGTACAAGGGGCTGTCTAATCTGGGCTTCCAGACCGGCAATATCCTGGAACCCAGCTGCGGCGTGGGAAACTTCATGGGTCTGCTGCCGGAGAATATGGAAAATTCCAAAATGTACGGCGTAGAGCTGGACAGCATTTCCGGATGCATTGCCCAGCAGCTGTATCAGAAGAACAGCATCGCGGTACAGGGCTTTGAGAAAACCGAACTGCCGGACAGCTTCTTTGATGTAGCCATTGGCAACGTGCCCTTTGGGACGTTCAAGGTTTTGGACAAGAAGTACGACAGGTACAATTTCCTGATCCATGACTATTTCTTTGCTCGTGCCTTGGACAAGGTGCGCCCCGGCGGCGTGGTGGCCTTCATTACCAGCAAGGGCACCATGGACAAGGAAAATCCCTCTGTGCGAAAGTACATTGCCCAGAGGGCGGACCTTCTCGGTGCCATTCGACTGCCCAATGATACGTTCAAGGCCGCTGCGGGTACAGAGGTCACTTCCGACATTCTGTTCCTGCAAAAGCGAAGTGGTATGACCGACTTGGAGCCGGATTGGGTACATCTGGACACCGATGAAAAGGGGCTGAAAATGAACGCCTACTTCGTCTCCCACCCGGAAATGGTTCTGGGGCAAATGCGGGAAGTGTCCGGTCCTTACGGTATGGAAACCGCTTGTATTCCGCAGAAAGGGCAGTCGTTAGAGCAGCTGTTGTCCGTTGCCATCCGCAATATCCATGGTGAAATCCAGAATGTGGATCTGGACGACCTACCCACCGAGGAAGCGGGTTTCCTGCCTGCTGACCCCAGTGTACGGAATTTTAGTTTCGCCGTTGTGGACGGAAAGCTGTACTTCCGGGAAAACAGCCGGATGGATCCGGTATCTGTATCGGCCACCGCCGAGCAGCGCATCCGTGGGCTTATCGGCATCCGGGACTGTGTGCGCAAGCTCATTGAATACCAGACCGAGGACTACCCGGAGACCATGATCCAGGCAGAGCAGGCGCACTTAAATACCCTCTATGACAGCTTTGCGGAGAAGTATGGCCGGATCAACAGCCGTGCCAACAGCTCCGCTTTTTCTACCGACAACGCCTACTATCTGCTGTCCTCTTTGGAGGTGCGGGACAGTGAGGGCAATTTCCTACGGAAAGCGGATATGTTCTCCAAGCGCACCATCCGGCAGAAGATTTCTGTAACTTCCGTAGATACCGCTTCGGAAGCCCTGGCCCTGTCACTGGCTGAAAAAGCAAAAGTTGATATGCCCTACATGATGGAGCTGACCCACAAGAGCGAGGAAGAAATTTTGTCCGATTTGACGGGCGTGATCTTCCTGAACCCAGAGCATGACGGAAATGAGGATGTCGCCCATAAATATCTGCCAGCAGATGAATACCTTTCCGGCAATGTCCGGGAAAAGCTGCGCACCGCCAAGGCGTTTGCCGAGACAGATGAAGGGTATACCGTCAATGTACAGTCCCTGGAAGCGGTGCAGCCCGTTGACCTGACGGCCAGTGAGATTTCTGTCCGGCTGGGTGCTGCCTGGCTGCCAACCGAGGTCGTGCGGGACTTTACCTTTGAGCTTCTGCGGACGCCTTACTACCAGAGACGGAACATCAAGGTGCATTACAGCACCTATACCGGCGAGTGGAATGTAGACGGAAAAAGTCTGGACCGAGGGAATGTCCGCTCCGAGAACACCTTTGGTACGGAACGCATCAACGCCTACAAAATCATTGAGGAAACCCTGAATCTGCGGGATGTACGGATTTTTGACTATGAATATGATGACTCCGGTAAAAAGGTGGCCATCCTCAACACGAAGCAGACCGCCATTGCCCAGGGGAAACAGGAGCAGATCAAACAGGAATTTGCGGACTGGATTTGGGCTGACCCCAATCGCCGGGAACGGCTGACCACGCTTTACAATGAGAAATTCAACAGCATTCGCCCCAGAGAGTACGACGGAAGCCATCTGAATTTTGTAGGGATCAACCCGGAAATCACCCTGCGGCCTCATCAGGTGAATGCCATTGCCCACATTCTTTACGGTGGGAATACATTGCTTGCCCATGTAGTTGGTGCCGGCAAAACCTTTGAAATGGTGGCAGCAGCCCAGGAGAGCAAGCGGCTGGGGTTGTGTCAAAAGAGCCTGTTTGTGGTGCCCAATCACCTGACCGAGCAGTGGGCCGCAGAATACTTGCAGCTGTACCCCGCCGCCAATATTCTGGTTGCCACCAAAAAGGATTTTGAAACCAAAAACCGGAAACGGTTTTGCTCCCGGATCGCTACCGGCGATTACGATGCCATCATCATCGGCCACAGCCAGTTTGAAAAGATCCCCATGTCCCAGGAGCGGCAAAAGTTCATTCTGGAGCAGCAGAAGCAGGAAATTCTGGACGGCATTCGGGAGCTGAAGCGCAACAACGGCGACAATTTTTCCGTGAAGCAGCTGGAGCGCAGCCGAAAAAGCATTCAGCAGAGATTGGAAAAGCTCAATGACCAGAGCCGAAAGGATGATGTCATTACCTTTGAGGAGCTGGGTGTTGACCGGATTTTCGTGGACGAGGCCCACATGTTCAAAAATCTCGCCGCATTTACGAAAATGCGCAATGTGGCCGGTATCTCCCAGACGGAAGCCCAGAAGTCCAGTGACCTCTATATGAAGTGCCGCTACTTAGATGAGCTGACCGGAGGCCGGGGCGTGGTATTTGCCACCGGCACACCGATCAGCAATTCCATGGTGGAGCTTTATACCATGCAGAAATATCTGCAATACAACACCCTGAAAGAAAACGACCTGCTTCATTTTGATGCCTGGGCCTCCACCTTTGGAGAGACAGTCACCGCCATCGAGCTGGCCCCAGAAGGCACCGGCTACCGGGCCAAGACCCGGTTTGCCAAGTTCTACAACCTCCCGGAGCTGATGTCCATGTTCAAGGAAATTGCGGATATTCAGACAGCGGATATGCTGAAGCTGCCGGTGCCGGAGGCGGAATACCACAATGTGGTGCTGAAACCCTCGGAGCAGCAAAAGGAGATCGTGGCCAGCCTATCCCAGCGAGCGGAAAAGGTGCGCAATAAGCAGGTGGACTCCAATGAGGATAATATGCTAGTCATTACCAACGACGGACGGAAGCTGGCACTGGATCAGCGGCTGATCAATCCCATGTTACCGGACAGTGATACGGGAAAGGTTGCTGTCTGTGCGGAAAATGTGTACAACATCTGGGAACGGACAGCAGCGCAAAAGTCCACGCAGATGGTTTTTGTTGACCTGTCCACGCCCCACAACGATGGGCAATTCAATGTGTATGACGATCTGAAAAAGAAGCTGCTGGACAAAGGCATCCCGGAATCCGAGATTGCCTACATCCACAACGCCAAAACGGAAGCCGCCAAAAAGGAGCTGTTTGGAAAGGTGCGCTCCGGCGAAGTGCGTGTTTTAATTGGTTCCACCCAGAAAATGGGTGCCGGGACCAACGCTCAGCGGAAGCTCATTGCCTTGCACCATATGGATTGTCCCTGGCGGCCCTCGGATTTGCAGCAGCGGGAGGGACGTATTATCCGTCAGGGCAATGAGAATCCCAAGGTGGACATCTACACCTATGTGACGGAAAATACCTTTGACAGCTACCTGTATCAGCTGGTGGAGGGGAAGCAGAAGTTCATCGGTCAGATCATGACCTCCAAATCCCCGGTACGCAGTGCGGAGGACATTGATGAAACCGCTTTGAGCTACGCCGAGATCAAGGCACTATGTTCCGGCAATCCCCACATCAAGGAGAAAATGGACCTGGACATTGAGGTGCAGAAGCTGAAGCTCCTGCGCTCAAACCATATGAGCCAGCGGTATGCTTTGGAAGATCAGCTTATTCGGAAATTCCCCAACGAGATCGCTTCCATGCACCAGTGGATCAACGGTTTGGAAGCGGACATGGCCCTGCTGAAAGACAAAACCCAGCCGAACGCGGATGGATTCTGCCCCATGGTGATAGGCGGGCAAACCTACACCGAAAAGAAAGCTGCCGGCACCGCACTCTTGGAAGCCTGCAACGCCCTGACCAGTACCGACCCGGTCCCCCTTGGTTCTTACCGTGGATTGAAACTGACACTCTGCTTTGACAGCTTTGAAAAGCTGTTCAAAATTTCCATGCAGGGTACGCTGACCTACAAAGTTGGTCTTGGAACGGATGTGTTCGGCAACATTCAGCGTATGGATAATCTTCTGGAAAGTATGCCCACACGGCAGCTGGACTACAAGGAGAAGCTGAAAAACTTGGAAATCCAGGTGGAGATTGCCAAGCAGGAGGTGGCAAAGCCCTTCCCCAGGGAGGAGGAACTGAAAGAGAAATCCGCCCGGCTGGATCAGCTGAATATTCTGCTGAACATGGACAAACGGGAAAATGAGATCGTAGACGGAGTGCCGGACGAGGGTGAAATCCAGCCCCAGCGGGAATCCCGTGGGTGGGACAGGTAAATACTCCGCACAGTTGTCACCCGGTTTGGGATACGGTATAATGGAAGAAAAAAGCAAAGGAGCTGTCCATGATGCTATTTGCCAAGAAGAAAATGCGTTATGTAACCCTGAGTGATTCCGAACTGCGCCTTGCAAAGTACGCCCTCATTCAATTCCGCAATGCCCTCATTGCCAAGGGGCTGCCCACCGAGGATGTGAACATCCTCTTGCTGAAGCTCTACAAGTAAACGAACCACACGAAAAGCACCTGCTTGACACAGCGGGTGCTTTTTCTTTACTCCAAAAGAAAGGAAGTTGATTTTATCACCAATCAAGAACTGAACACCCTGCTCTACCAAAAGATGTTTTCCGAGCAGGAACGCTATCGGCAGCACCTCCTGATACTGCCCCCGGAAGAAATTCTGGACTGTGCCTATGCGTACACCACCAGAGAGGACATCCTGCTGTCTTTGGAGTATAACGATCTGACCGACAAGCAGTGTCAAGCACTTCTGAAGTCTCCCTGTCCTTTGGAAGATGTTTTCCAAACATGGGAGAAGTGTGAAAGTGCCCACATGGAGGAACTCTGGTCAGTTGTCGAAGATCGTGCGAATACGGTCATTCAGGCAGCGAAAGCCAAATCCCACCGGGAGGAGCGATAGCCTATGGCTTACTTCACCCCGGAGGACATTCAGCAAGCCAAGCAGCTGGATCTGCTGACATACCTCCAAATTTACGAGCCGGATCAGCTGGTAAAGGTATCCGGCGATACCTACTGCACCAAAGAACACGATTCTCTCAAAATCAGCAACGGGAAATGGCACTGGTTCTCCCGACAAATTGGCGGCAAAACAGCCCTGGACTATCTTGTAAAGGTCAAGGGCTGTTCCTTTTTGGAGGCCATGGAAATCATTCAGGGGAAACCGCTGCCCAAGGCAGTTCCCGCACCGGTTCCAAAGCAGGGGGCCAAGCGACTTTTGCTCCCGGAGCGGAACGATAACGCCGATGCGGTCATCCGCTACCTGAAAGGCCGGGGCATCCATGATGTCATCATCCGCTACTGTCTGGAAAATGATCTGCTCTTTGAATCCCGGAAATACCACAGTGCCGTGTTCCTGGGCTATGACAAGGGCGGCGTTCCCCGATACGGCAATGTCCGGGGAACCGTTGGGGACTACAAAGGAGAGCTATCCGGCAGCGACAAGCACTATTCCTTCTCCATTCCCGGGAACAGCCAGACCGTCCATGTTTTTGAATCTGCCATTGACGCACTAAGCTACGCCACCCTGGAGTTGTTCGAGGGCCGGAATTGGCGTGAGAATCACTTGCTGTCTCTTGCAGGCGTGTTTGTCACTAAGCGGGAGAACGTGGTGCCGGTGGCACTGTCCCGGTATCTGGCAGATCACCCGGAGATCCAGGCCCTGCGGCTCCATCTGGATAATGATTCCGTTGGTCGAGGTGCGGCAGCCGGAATCGTGGGCGGTCTGCGGGATCGGTATGAAATTTGGGACGAGCCGCCCAGGTGGGGCAAGGATGTTAACGACCAGCTGAAAATCAGAGTCGGCTTGAAGCGAAAGGAGGAATACAGTCGTTGAAAATCAATATCTATCAGATCAACCAGAACCGGGACACCCAGCGGCTCAAGTTCATGGGCCTGGATGCTGTCCGCAAGGTGCTGCGATCCGCAGAGCCGGATTGTGCCGCATACGATAAGGTCTATTCCGGGAACGTGAAATGCCGGAATCTGGAGGATGTGTTTGTCCTCTTTCAATCCGGCAGACCGGAGGGCTTTCAGGGCCACAGCCTGTCCGTTTCGGATGTTGTGGAGGTGGAAGATGCCGCCAGCATCACACCAGGCTTTTATTTCTGTGACAGCATCGGCTTCAAGGAGATCCCTTTTCAGCCGGAGCTTGCCAACAATGTTGTCCAATCACCCACCATCCAGGTGGTTCTGGTGGAGCCTGGAAAGCTGGCCCGGATCGCGGAAATCGGCACCACATTAGATGCCATGCAGCAGACCGTAGGCGGCGACATTGAAGCCTATTACCCTTTCGAGGAACAGGTCTGCATCGTCTGCAACGAGGAAGGAAAAATCAACGGTCTGCCCCTGAACCGGGCCATCCGGGATGAGGATACCGGAGATATTGCGGATATTATCGCCGGCACTTTCTTCATCTGCGATTGCAGCGGAGAATCCTTCGGCAGCCTTTTCACGGAGCAGCAGAAGCGGTATCTGGAAAAATACCATCTCCCGGAACGGTTCTTCCGCACAAGGAATGGCATTGAATCCGTGCAATATAAGCCCCAAAATCGGGAGCGATGAATCCTACGGAGGAGCGGAGGTGATGCCCATTTGAACACAAAATCCACAGCATCCTGTGGCTGCGGCAAGCCCAGGACTACCCCTATTTCCCCGGAGGAAAAGCGATGGCTGAAAGAAAAACTGTACCAGTCCCAATACGACGAGTTCATGCAGGCCCGTCGGGAGGCATGGCTGTTTCTTCGGCCCGGTCATAAAAAGAGCTATCGATAGGAGGTTTGTCTTTTATAGAGCAAGCATCGCCTTTTGTCCCCAAACGGCAGCTTGTCAGGGCACATCCCTGAAACCCTCTATGTTTATAGGAGTGAAATGAAGAATAGAAACTATGAAATCAAAGTCCGGCTGACGCAAGCGGAAATGGTACATCTGAGCCGGCTGGTCAACGCTTCCGGTCTGTCCCGAGAAACCTATCTGCGCAAGCTCATTTCCGGCGTTGTGCCAAGAGAAGCACCCCCACCGGACTTCTTCTCCATGATGCGGGAGCTGCATTACATCGGGAACAACCTCAATCAAATCGCCACGAAAGCCCATGCTTTGAATGCCATCGATGCCAAGCACTATGACGACGGCGTTCGGCTGTTTGAGGATGCCGTACAGAAAATCCTGTCGGCAGTCCTTGATCCCATACCTATGGAGCATTGACCCATGGCTGTTACATCCATTTGGCGTGTTCATGGAAGGGTCGGAAAGGTTCTGGACTATGTGGAAAACGCGGAGAAAACCACCGCCGTTTTCACCGGTGACGGCGACCTGTCCGATGTTATTGACTACGCCATCCAGCAGCATAAGACCAGCCAGCCCCAAGTGCGGGATGGTGAGGAGGTCGTTCAGCGTTTCGTGTCCGGTATCAACTGCAATCCCCGTACCGCAAAAATGGAGATGCAGAAAATCAAGAAGTTTTACGGGAAAGAGGATGGGGTCATTGCCTACCACGGCTATCAGTCCTTCGCTCCCGGAGAGGCCACCCCAGAAATTGCCCATGAAATTGGGATCAAGCTGGCACAGCAGCTGTGGGGAGATCGGTATCAGGTGCTTGTAGCCACCCACCTGGACCGTGCCAACCATCTGCACTCCCACTTTGTTATCAATACGGTCTCCTTTGTGGACGGCATTAAATACCACCGCACCAAGGAGGACTATCAGGAAATGCGCCGTGTTTCAGATGCACTGTGCCGGGAGTACGGCCTGACGGTAATCCGCAATTCCAAAGGCCGGGGCATGACTTACAACGAATGGGCCGCCGAAAAAGATGGAAAACCCACCCTACGCAGTGTGATCCGCTCCGACATTGACCGTGCCATTCTGGCCTCCACCACCCAGCGGAATTTTCAGGAAGCCATGCAGGCCATGGGCTACACCTTCAAAACCCGCACCCCGGATGGGCAGCCCCTCAAATATCCGGCGTTAAAGCCCCCCGGTGCGAAAGGATACTTTCGCTTCCATCGGCTGGGGCCTGGGTATTCTCTGACCGAAATTCTGGACCGGGTTTACGACAATGTACGCAGGAAAACCCCATTCCCAGAGGCGGACCGGATGGCAAAGCAGCGCAACCCCTTTATTCCTTATCCCAAAGCCAAGGGCATTTACGCCCTGTATCTGCGCTACTGCTATGAGCTGCGCATCATCCAAAAGCATCCGGCATCCGTGAAACGGGTGCCTTTTTCTATGCGGCAGGATCTGATCATTCTGGATAAGCTGGATGCGGAGACCCGCTTCCTTGCCAAGCACGAATACGGCACCGCCGCCGAACTGGAATCCCACAAGAAAAAATCCACAGGTAGAATCTCCGATCTGGAGCAGGAGCGAAACACCCTTAGAAACCAGCTTCGGACGGCCACCCGCAGGGAGGATGCCCCTGCCATAGATGGTCTGAAAAATCGTATCAAAGAGGTTTCCTCTGAGATAAAAGCACTGCATCAGGAGGTGAAATTATGTGACGGAATCGAAGCCCGTTCCGCTCTGATGGAGCGGAATCTGGAGCAATTGCAGCAGGAACAGGAAATCGAAAGAAAGGAGGAAGAACAGCATGAGCTATTCCGGCGAGGCGGCAGATCAGGTCGTCCGGCTGAGCTTGAACGGCGTTGAAGTCGCGGCAAAATTGTCCGGCTCCGCTGCCAAGCAGCTGGCGATTATGATTTACGCCATTTTGAAAGACCAGAAGAAAACCAAAGGCAAAATCCGTCTGACCAATATGCTCCGCTCCGGCAAGGAGCTGAAGGTGTTCGCCGTCAAGGATGGGGACCTTCAGAAATTCTGCGAGGAGGCCAAGAAGTACGGTGTTCTTTATTGTGTCCTCAAAGACAAAAACGCCACCGATGGCATTACGGACATTATGGTGCGGGCAGAGGACGCCGCCAAGGTCAACCGCATTTTTACCCGGTTCGGTCTTACCACTGTGGATTTGGCGTCTCTCAAAACAGAGCTTGTCAAGGAGCAGAATAAGGCCCGTACCGAGGAGGACGCGGATGTGCGCTCCGGTTCTGACAAACCCCATAACGATGGTTTCGTGAAGGAGCTGTTTGGGGAGGACCAGGAAAACCACATTGTGGAGGAAAACCCTCTGACCGGACGGACCGAGGCCGAACATCCGTCCGAGAGTACATCGCTGAACAGATGGGGCGAAGAAATCTTTTTGGATAACCCGCCCTCCGTCCGTGAGACGATGCAGAGAATTCGGCAGGAAAGGGCTGCACACCAGCCCCAGAACACCATTGCCGATAAGGTGGTGGAAAAAATTGCGAAAGGAAAGGAACGATGAAATGAACGAAATTTTTGACAAGGAGGAATGGGCCAGCCGCAAGCAGCAGGACCGGGAAACTGCCTATGCCATGGTAGATGACACTCTGAAAAAGATGGGTACAAACGGAAAGGCTTTCCAGACCTACCTGGATGTGCAGTCCAAATTCGAGCGGTATTCCGTCAGCAATGCCTTGTTGGTTGCCGCCCAGAAACCGGAGGCCACCGATCTGGGAGATGCCAATTTCTGGCGTGGCCGGGGCGGCTATATCCGAAAGGGAGAATCCGGCATTCTCCTTATGGAACCCGGAAATGCCTACACCAGAAAGGACGGCTCCAAGGGTGTGAACATCCATATCAAGCGTGTCTTTGATATTTCCCAGACCACGTTGACCCCCACAAAGCAGCCTGCTGTCAGCCCAGACACCCGGCTGCTTCTCAACGCTATGGTGCGCTACGCCCCCTGCAAAGTGGACTTCCGGGACGAGCTGCCGGATGGGCAAAGTGCCCTCTACAGTCCCCAGGAGAAAACCGTCTTTGTTCGGCGGGGCCAGTCCATGGAGGACGTATTCCGGGGTGTGGCCCAGGAGCTTGCCCACGCCTATCTGGATACCGGGAACTACAGCCGGGAAAACAATATATTTCTCGCCCAGTGTGTCGGCAACATTCTCTGCCAGCGCAATGGGATCGATGGCAAAAGTCTTGCCGTCACCCAGCTTCCGCAGAAGTACGCGGAGATGGAGCCGAAGCAGCTGCGGGAATATCTAAAATCCATCCGCACCGCCGCCAATCAGATCTCCGCTGATATGTTCCGCTTCCTGGATGCCAAAAGCCACGGCAGCCGACAGCGGGACGATGCCCGGTAAAGGAGGTGCGCATGGCAGAAGTACAGCATCTGATCCAGGTCAGCGACTATGAGCAGCGGCTTATGGTCAATGGCCTTAACGCTTTCCGCAATGACCTGATCCGGGACGGCAAACCCACGGAGGACATCAACGCCCTGCTGATCAAGGTCATTGACGCGCCGGAGAAGAAGCCGAAAAGGAAGATTGACCGTGAACGATAAGCTGTCCCGGCAAAATTGCGTTCTCTATGTCTGCGGTATTGTCCCCGTTGTCTGGCTGGCCTTGCTGGCCGCTCCTCTATTGGAAGGTGGTCTGGGTACGCTGTTGAAGGGCTTCGGTACAGCACTGGAAAATCCCTTTCATATCGTCTGGTGTGACAAGAGCCTCAAAACACTGCTGATCTTCCTCATGCTCTATGGCCTGGGCGTTGGCATCTACGTTTCCAACGAGCGTGTCTACAGGCGGCGGGAGGAACAGGGTTCTGCCCGGTGGGGCAATCCCGGGGCAGTCAGCAAGAAATACAGCCAAGGTGGAAATGAAAATAAACTGCTGACCCAGCAGGTTGCGTTGGGCCTGGACGGCAGGAAGCACCGCCGGAACTTGAATGTCCTGATTTGCGGTGGTTCCGGTGCCGGCAAGACTCGCTTTTATGCGAAGCCGAATATCATGCAGGCCAACACTTCCTTTGTGATCCTGGACCCCAAGGGGGAACTTTTGCGGGACACCGGCCATTTGTTGGAGGAAAAAGGCTATGTCATCAAGGTCCTGGATTTAATCAATCCCGAACGGAGCCATTGCTACAATCCCTTTGTGTATCTCCGGGACGACGATGACATTCAGCGGCTTGCCACCAACATTATGAAGAACACCACCCCCAAGGACAGTAAATCCTCCGACCACTTCTGGGAAGATATGGCGGCCATGCTCTTAAAGGCCCTGATCTCCTATCTTCACTACGAAGCACCCCCGGAGGAGCAGAACTTCCCCATGGTCATGGACATGATCCGAGCCGGTGATGTGAAAGAGGACAACGAGGAATATGCCTCCACCCTGGACGAGCTGTTTGAGCGGTTGGAGCGGAAAAATCCGGAGCATATCGCCGTGCGGTACTACAAAGGCTACCATTCCGGCAGCGGCAAGACCCTGAAATCCATTCAGATCACTCTGATCTCCCATCTGGAGAAGTTCAACCTGACTTCTCTGGCGGGAATCACCCAGACGGATGAAATGGAGCTTGGAGAAATTGGAGAGCGGAAAACCGCCGTCTTTGCGGTGATCCCCGACAGTGACAGCTCCTACAACTTCATCGTCGGAATGCTCTACACCCAGCTGTTCCAGCAGCTCTACCGAAAGGCGGACTTTGAGCATGGCGGACGGCTGCCGGTCCATGTCCACTTTGTCATGGACGAGTTTGCCAACGTGGCTTTGCCGGATGATTTCGACAAGCTTCTTGCCACCATGCGGAGCCGGGAAATCTCCGTCAGCATCATTCTCCAGAATCTGGCCCAGCTGAAAGCACTCTTTGATAAGCAATGGGAAAGCATCGTAGGCAACTGCGATACCTTCCTATACTTAGGCGGCAATGAGCAATCCACCCACGAGTATGTGTCCAAGCTGCTGGGAAAACAGACAATCGACACCAACACCTACGGCCAGTCCAAAGGCCGCAGCGGAAGCTACACCACCAACTTTCAGACTGCCGGACGGGAGCTGATGACCCCGGATGAAGTGCGTATGCTGGACAACCGCTACGCACTTCTTTTTATTCGGGGCGAACGCCCTGTGAAGGATCTGAAATACAACATCCTCAAGCACCCCAATGTGGCCCTCACCACAGATGGAAAGGCTGTGGCCTACCAGCACGGCACGGACCCGTTGAGCGTTGCCGCTGTTTCCATCAACCTGGAAAAGCTGAAACAGGCTGTTCCCGAGGATGCCGACACCGGGGATTATGTCGTCCTCACCGAGGAGGAAGTCTATGACTTCATGCGCAAGAAAGCGCAGGAAAATAACCAAAATCATAATTCAAATTATCAGGAGGTAACTTATGAAAAACATCATCAACAACATCATTCATCCCACCACCCGTCGGACTTCTAACCGCTTGCCCATGCCCGAACCCGTCCGCAAAGGTTTCCGCCGCTACAGCTGCGCCGTTCTCACCGGTGCCATGATCCTGGGCCTGACCATGCCCGCTTACGCCGCCAACGATCCCCTGACCGTGGTCAACAACCTGAGTACCTTTATCTTCGGCCTGATTCGGGCCGTGGGCCTCATTCTGCTGGGCTGGGGCATTGTCCAGGTGGGCCTCTCCTTGCAATCCCATGACCCTTCCCAGCGAAGCAACGGTTTCCTGACCCTGGCCGGTGGTATCGTCATCACCTTCGCCAAGGAGATTCTGGACCTGATCATTGCGTAAGAAACCACAAAGGGCAGGCCACAGGGCCTGCCCAGGATAGGAGGTGAAAACCATTGTCAGACAACTGGGTCGTACAAAACCTGGAAAAAGCCCTGAATGTCTGGAATGACAAGCTCAGTGAGATCTGGCAGCTCATTACCCAGTCCCCCACCAGCTTCAAGGGCGGCACCCTTTGGAATGTGGTGTCCAGCATTCACGGAGCCTTGCAGGCCATTGGCTATGCCCTGCTGGTGTTGTTCTTTGTGATCGGTGTTATGAAAACCTGTGGCTCCCTGACGGAAGTCAAACGCCCGGAACACGCATTGCGGCTGTTTGTGCGGTTTGCCCTTGCTAAGGGTGTGATCTCCTACGGCATGGATTTGATGCTGGCACTATTGGACATTGTGCAGGGGGTGATCTCCACCATCATGCAGGCGGCGGGCTTTGGCCAGCCCCAGTCCGCTGTGCTGCCATCTGAAATCGTCTCGGCCATTGAGGACTGCGGATTTTTTGAATCCATCCCGTTGTGGGCCGTCACGCTGATCGGCGGCCTGTTCATCTGGGTGCTGTCTTTTCAGATGATCCTCAGCGTTTACGGACGCTTCTTCAAAATGTATATGTACACAGCCATTGCCCCCATTCCACTGTCCACCTTTGCCGGGGAACCTACCCAGAGCATTGGCAAGAGCTTTCTCAAAAGCTACGCTTCCGTTTGCCTGGAAGGAGCCGTCATTGTGTTGGCCTGCGTGATTTTCTCCGCCTTTGCATCCTCGCCCCCTGTGGTGGATGCAGGGGCGGCAGCTGCTACGATGGTGTGGAGCTATATCGGAGAGCTGATTTTCAATATGCTCATCCTCGTAGGTTCTGTGAAAATGGCAGACAGGGTCGTGCGGGAGATGATGGGGCTGTAAAATGACATTTCAATCTAGGGAACTTTTTATGCGAAACTCTGTCAAAAAGTTCCCTAGTAACAATTCAACGTCTTCCAAATCGGGAGGCGTTTTTCTTTTACACAAAAAAGGAGGAAACCATTGGAAGTAAAAATCAACAAAGAAATCCAGTCCTACAGTGAA
>ENA-UOJJ01000728-UOJJ01000728.1-human-gut-metagenome-genome-assembly--contig:-CS66-NODE-728-length-53530-cov-14.637363_pt1 | contig 53530 bp, 75 predicted proteins | sample MGYA00242343_ERZ723890 | MGnify/ENA metagenome assembly ERZ723890
GTATGTCTTAAATAAAAAGAGGAGATAGGCAATGAAAAGCATAGAGGTAAAAATGGGGCTTGCACCAATTTTTACCGAGTATTAGTTAGCGAGGCTTTTTATTTAGATGTGAAACATCGTCTTTGCATGGCAAAGGCAAGACATACAAAGTATGTCTTAAATAAAAAGAGGAGATAGGCAATGAAAAGCATAGAGGTAAAAATGAGGCTTGCACCAATTTTTACCGAGTATTAACTATTGAGTATATACATCGAAAATGAACTTAGGTGATAATATGAACAAGGAAAGTACTAGAGCACTTGCTTTATTTACGCAAATTGCTATTTCAATGTTGGTGCCAATATTTTTATGTTTTTTTATAGGAAAAGCTATTGACAGCATTTTTGATATTAATGGCATTTTTCTTATTGTGTTTACAATAATTGGAGTGTTGGCAGGTTTCAGAAGTGTTTATGTACTTGTTGAGGGCTTTTATAAAGACAAGGATACCTATGTGGATATAAATGAAATTAAGGATAATCTTAGAAATGAATCAGAAGAGGATAAGGTGAAGGATAATGACAGATGATGTGTTAAAGACCAGAAACAGTCTTATGTTAATAACAGTAGCATTGGGTGTTATATGTATGGTAATAGGTCTGTTTTTTGTAGATAGTTTAATTACTTGGATATTGGGTATAGCAATAGGTGTACTTATATGTATATTCAGAGTGTTTTCAATGACCAGATGTCTTGAAAAAGCTGTTGATATGGAGCCTGAAGATGCTAAGAATTATGCAAAGTCACAGTATATGTTAAGGTATATTATTGCCTTTGCTGTTGCTGTTATTGCCTGTTATAAGGGGTTTGCAAACCCTATTGGTGTGATTGTTGGGCTGGTATTATTACAGCCTGCAGTATATATTTATAATTTTATAGACAGGAAAGCTAATAAAAAAAGTTGATTCTGGACTATAACAAATTAAGAAAGGAGGAAATGCTGCTTTGGGACTTCATTTATTAGAGGTTACAAGTGTATTAGGGCATCTCATAGGTTGGAATCATAATCCAACTGAAGGACTTGATGCTAATGCCAGAATAATCCAAAGGCTTAATATAGGCGGTACAGAGGTATGGATAACAGAAACTGTTGTAAATACCTGGATATTTATGGCAATACTTATACTTATAGCTGCTATACTCAGAGTTAAAATGAAGAATTATAAGTACAAACCAAGTGGTTTGCAAAATGTAGTAGAAATGGCTATTGAGTCTATGGATTCCTTTGTTAAGGGTTCGATGACTGAAAAGTATGCCTACTTCGGCAACTGGTTTTTTGGTATTTTTGTACTTATATTAGTTAGTAATTTAAGCGGATTGTTAGGTTTTAGACCGCCAACAGCGGATTTGTGTACAACTTTTGCTATTACACTGACTACATTCTTCTTAATCCACTTTATGGGTATCAAAACTGCTAAAGGTGGTTATTTCAAAGCATATATTGAACCTATGCCTTTTATGCTGCCAATTAATATTATAAGCGAAATATCTACTCCTATTTCATTAAGCTTCCGTCTTTTCGGTAACATTCTTGGCGGTATGATTATTATGGCGATGGTTTATATGGCTTTAGGCTCATTGCCTGGAGTTTTCAAAATTTTTAATATTGGTGTACCGTCAGTATTACACATTTATTTTGACGTGTTTGCCGGTTGTATTCAGACAGTAATATTTGTTATGCTTTCAATGACATTTATTAAGGATAAAATTCCAGATTAATTTTTAATCAAAAAAACAAATTTATTTATTTTCAAGGAGGATTTAAAAAATGGATGATCCAAGAGCTTTTGTATTAGGATGTTCTGCAATAGGTGCAGGTTTAGCAATGATAGCAGGTATCGGACCAGGTGTTGGTCAGGGTTTCGCTGCCGGTAAGGGTGCTGAGGCAGTAGGCCGTCAGCCTGAGGCAAGAGGTACTGTTACTTCTACTATGCTTTTAGGTTGTGCCGTAGCTGAGTCTACAGGTATTTATGGTCTTGTAGTTGCTATGATTTTATTATTTGCTAATCCATTAGTTGGTAAGATCGTTGAGGGTTAATTTTTAACTTTTAAAAATTTGCCTGAAAGGAGGTCACAAAGTGGATGGCTATGTTATAATTCTGGACCAGCAAACATTAATACAGGTTGCTATTCAGATAATTAATACTTGTATATTATGCTTTGCATTGTCAAAGCTTCTCTATAAGCCTGTCACTAATTTCCTTAATGCCAGAAAGGAAAAAATTGCGGAGCAGATTGATACTGCGGAGGCAAAGTTTTCTGAGGCAGAGGCATTAAAGGCTGAGTATGAGAGTAAATTAAAGAATATTGAAGCCGAAAAGAACACTATTCTTGAAGAAGCCAGATTACAGGCTAACAAGAATGGTCAGCAGATTATATCTGAGGCTAGAACTGAGGCTGAAAATATTCATTCAAGAGCTATGACTGATATTAAGAGAGAAGAAGAAAAGGCTAAAGACGAAATCAAGAAGCAGATTATTGAGGTTTCCTCAATGGTATCCGGCAAGTTTATTGCCGCTAAGATGACAGAGGAGGAACAGGATAAGCTTGTTGATGAAACTATATCTGATTTGGAGGGTGTTGAATGGCAGGGATAATCTCCAGAAGATATGCAGAGGCTCTCTTTCAGTTAGCTGTAGAACAGAACTGTGTTGATAAATACAGTGATGAAGTAAAATTAGTTTATGATACTCTCACTAGTGACAGTGAAATTTTAAGGGTGCTTAATCACCCACAGATTGGCTCTGACAAAAAGCTTTATATTTTAAATTCTGCCTTTAAAGACAGTGTTGATAATGATATTTTAGCTTTTCTGTCAATTATTTTCAAAAAGAATAGAGAAAATGAGCTAACAGATATTTTAAATACATTTCTCAATAAGGTGCTTGATTATAAGGGTATTGTTACTGCTGTTGTTGAAAGTGCAGCACCTCTTAAAGAAAGCAAACTTAATGAGATTAAGGACAAATTATCCAGTAAATTGAATAAGCAGGTTGAAATTGAAGCAAAAGTAGTGCCTGAACTTATTGGTGGCTTAAAGATAGCTGTGTGTGGTCATATTATTGACAACACTGTAAAGAGCCAGCTTGAGGATATGAAAAAGACATTGCTTGATTTAAGACTTGCGTAGTAAAGGAGTGTAACCTAATAATGAATATCAGACCTGAAGAAATCAGTTCCGTTATTAAGGAACAAATTAAGGGCTATCAAACAAAGCTTGATGTGTCTGAGGTAGGTACGGTTATACAGGTAGGTGACGGTATTGCCAGAGTTTACGGACTTGATAATGCCATGAGCGGCGAGCTTTTGGAATTTGAAAACGGCGTAATGGGTATGGCTCAGAACCTTGAGGAGGACAATGTTGGTGTCGTTATTCTTGGTTCAGATATGGGTATTAAGGAAGGCTCAACTGTTAAATTAACAGGTAAGGTTGCTTCCGTACCGGTAGGCGATGCCATGATAGGCAGAGTTGTAGACGCTTTAGGTAATCCTATTGATGAAAAGGGACCTATTGTAACTGACAAGTCAAGACCTATTGAAAGAGTTGCTCCCGGTGTAATTACAAGAAGGGGCGTTGACGTACCTTTGCAGACAGGTATTAAGGCTATTGACGCCATGGTACCTATCGGTCGTGGTCAGAGAGAGCTTGTTATCGGTGACCGTCAGACAGGTAAGACTGCTATCTGTGTTGATACTATTATCAATCAGAAGGGCAAGAACTGCCTTTGTATATATGTAGCTATCGGACAGAAGGCTTCAACTGTTGCAAGAGTTGTTAAATCTCTTGAAGATGCAGGTGCTATGGATTATACAACTGTTGTATCAGCAACTGCTTCAGAATCAGCAACATTACAGTATATCGCACCTTATGCAGGTGTAGCTATAGGCGAGGAATGGATGGAAAACGGTAAGGACGTACTTATTGTTTATGACGATTTATCAAAGCATGCTGTTGCTTACAGAGCAATGTCATTACTTCTTAAGAGACCACCAGGACGTGAAGCTTATCCCGGTGATGTTTTCTACCTTCACTCAAGACTTCTTGAGCGTTCTGCAAGAGTTACAGAAGAATTTGGCGGTGGTTCAATTACTGCTCTTCCTATTATCGAAACTCAGGCAGGTGACGTATCAGCATACATTCCGACTAACGTAATTTCTATTACAGACGGACAGATTTATTTAGAGAGTGAGCTTTTTAATTCGGGTGTACGTCCTGCAATTAACGCAGGTCTTTCAGTATCAAGAGTTGGTGGTTCTGCTCAGATTAAGGCCATGAAAAAGATTGCAGGTCCTATCAGAACAGAGCTTGCACAATACAGAGAGCTTGAAAGTTTTTCACAGTTTGGTTCAGACCTTGATAAGGATACTCTTGAAAGACTTAATCATGGTAAGGTTATCGTTGAAATTCTTAAACAGCCACAGTATAAGACTCTTTCAGTCGAGAAGGAGGTTATTATACTCTATGCTGTAACTAAGAAGTATCTTGATGATATTGCCGTTGACAGAATTCTTGAGTTTGAAACACAGTTCTTTGAATATATTGAGAAATATCATAACGGTATTCTTGTTTCTATTGCTGAAACTAAGGTACTTAGTGACGAGGCTGAGAAGGAACTTATTACTGCTATTGAAAACTTTAAGAAGGAATTTAAGTAATAGAGAGGTGATATTATGGCATCAATGCGTGATATAAAGCGCAGAATAAGAAGTGTCAATAGCACCCAGCAGATTACAAAGGCAATGAATCTTGTTGCCAGCTCCAAGCTTAACAGAGCAAAGGGCAGATTTAATGATACAAAGCCTTACTTTGAGGCTACTAAGCGAGTTATAGCAAATGTAGTCAAAGGCAGCAAGGGTGTATCAAGTGTGTTTATGAATGAGAGAAATGAATCAGGAAAAACACTTGTTATAGTTGTATCAGGTGACAAGGGTCTTTGTGGCGGCTATAATTCCAATGTATGTAAGCACGCTCTTGAAATAATAAAGGATAAGAAGGATGCTGCTGTAATTACGGTAGGTAACAAGGCAAGGGAATTTTTCAAACATAAGAATATTGAAATTGCCGAGTCCTTCAGAGATATTTCTGAAAATCCTGATTATGTAGATGCTTATGTTCTTGGCGCTAAGGCGATTGATATGTATAAAAAGGGTCAGGTTGATGAGGTTTATTTTGCTTATACAGAGTTTATCACTACATTAACAAGTGAGCCTAAGGCTATTAAGCTGCTTCCTCTGGACCCTGAGGATTTTGATAAAGATGGCAAGTCTCACAGCGCTACATTAACTATTTATGAGCCTGATGAAGAGGCTGTATTAAATTATGTTATTCCTAAGTATGTTAATACTGTTATTTTCGGTGGTATGGTTGAGTCTGCTGTATGTGAGCTTAGCTCCAGAATGACAGCTATGGATTCTGCTACAGAGAATGCAAATGAAATGATTGAACACCTTAACCTTGTTTATAACAGAGTAAGACAAGGTGCAATAACTCAGGAAATTACCGAGATTGTCAGCGGTAGTAACGCTTTGGAGTAATCACGGTTAAAATTCAATCGTAGATTACAGGAATAATAGGAGGAGTGAAATAATGGCACAAAATAATGTCGGCAAGATAATTCAGATTATCGGTGCCGTTTTGGATATTAAATTCTCCAGTGATAATTTACCGGCTCTTAACAACGCTATTGAGATTAACAATAATGGCAAAAAGATTGTTGCCGAGGTTGCACAGCACCTTGGTGATGATGTTGTTAAGTGTATTGCAATGAGCTCTACTGATGGATTAAAGAGAGGCATGGATGCTATTGATACGGGAGCACCAATCAGTGTTCCTGTCGGTAAGGTAACACTTGGCAGAATGTTTAATGTAACAGGTGACCCTATTGATGGTAAGGAAGCTCCTGTTACTGAAGAAAAATGGTCAATCCACAGAAATGCACCAAGTTTTGCAGAACAGAATAATTCAGCAGAAATACTTGAAACAGGTATTAAAGCTATTGACCTTCTTTGCCCTTATTCTAAGGGTGGTAAGATTGGTCTTTTTGGTGGTGCCGGTGTTGGTAAAACAGTTTTGATTATGGAGCTTATTACCAATATTGCAACTGAGCATCAGGGTTATTCCGTATTCAGCGGTGTTGGTGAAAGAACAAGAGAGGGTAATGACCTCTATTATGAAATGCAGGAATCAGGCGTATTAAAGCAGACTGCTTTGGTATTTGGTCAGATGAATGAGCCTCCGGGAGCAAGAATGAGAATTGCTCTTACAGGTCTTACTATGGCAGAATACTTTAGAGATAAGGCTAAGCAGGACGTGCTTTTATTCATTGATAACATATTCCGATTTGTTCAGGCAGGTTCAGAGGTTTCAGCTCTTCTTGGACGTATGCCTTCAGCTGTAGGTTATCAGCCAACTCTTGCAACTGAGCTTGGTGCTTTACAGGAGAGAATTACATCAACTAAAAATGGTTCTATCACATCTGTTCAGGCTGTTTATGTTCCGGCAGATGACTTAACAGATCCTGCTCCTGCAACAACATTTGCTCATCTTGATGCAACAACCGTACTTTCAAGAAGTATTGTTGAGCTTGGTATTTACCCTGCTATTGACCCTCTTGAGTCAACTTCAAGAATACTTGATCCACAAGTTGTAGGTGAAGAGCATTATGACGTTGCAAGACGTGTTCAGGCTATATTACAGAAGTATAAGGAATTACAGGATATTATTGCTATCCTTGGTATGGATGAATTATCAGAGGATGATAAGCTTGTTGTAAACAGAGCAAGAAAGGTACAGAGATTTTTATCTCAGCCATTCCATGTTGCGGAAAACTTTACAGGTTATCCGGGTCAGTATGTTCCTGTTGCTGACACTATCAGAGGCTTTAAGGAAATTCTTGACGGTAAGCATGATGATATTCCTGAAGGTTTCTTCCTTAACTGCGGTAAGATTGAGGACGCTGTTGAAAAGTATCGTAATGCCAATAAATAATAAGGGGTGATATTATGGCAAATAAATTATCCCTTAAAATTATAACACCTTCAAGAAATATGTTTGAAGGTGATGTCGATATGGTAATTATGAGGACGATGAATGGTGACGTGGGTATTCTCCATGGCCATCAGCCAATGGTTACTATTCTTGACTATGGTGTTCTCACTATTAAAATTGATGGTGAGGAAAAGCTTGCAGCTGTACTTGGCGGTTTTGCTGAAATCAGTGCTGATGGTATGTCTATTCTTACTGATGCTGCTGAATGGTCTAACGAAATTGATGTTGTAAGAGCAAAGGAAGCAAAGGAGAGAGCTGAGGCGAGATTAAAAAATATTCAAGCGAACATTGATATTGAACGTGCTGAACTTGCTCTTAAAAGAGCCTTAGTCAGACTTGATTTGGGTGCTAATAAATAGATTTTATATTATGCTGGGGTGTAGGATAAGCCTCAGCATTTGTTTTATAAGCGTGTTTGAATAAAAGTAGGTTATATAATAAATATTTATTTCATAAATTAAGGACCGGAAAACCGGTCCTCTTTGTTATCAGAATAATTATAATTTGAGATTTGCACTTGTTGTTAATATAAAGTCTGTACATATGCTCTTGTTTTATTAAGCGTATATTATATAAGGTTCTAAGAAAGTTTATATAAAATTATAAGTACAGATAATTTATTTTCTTACAATCTCTAATTTAATACCTGTCTTTATTTCACCGCTTATTTCTGATTGAGTAAAGGCAGGTACACATACTACATCAATACCATTAGGTGCCACATAACCTCTGGCAATAGCTACAGCCTTAATGGCCTGATTAACTGCTCCGGCCCCAATAGTTTGTATTTCTACATCATTATCATTTCTTAAAATTGCTGCAATAGCTCCTGCCACTGATTTTGGTTGTGAGCTTGCTGAAACCTTTAACATTTCCATATCAATAACCTCCTTATAGCGAGCAGTTAAATGAATATATTACTGCCATAAGATTATTGTATCCCTAAAAAGCTTTGTATATACAAAAGGAGCCATAATTATTGGCTCCTTTAAAATTAAATTTTCTTAAATTGATTAATGGCACTTGCTATAGCTCTGATTGAACTCTTTGCTGTATTTGAACTGATACCTACTGCAAAATGAGGTGTTTTCTTGCAGTCATAAATCTGAACATATGAAATAGCCTTTGATTTGTTACCATAAGAAAGAGAATGCTGTGAATAATCTGAAATTTCAAATGTAACATTAAATTCATCCATAATTGCCTTACAAAAGGCATCAACAATACCATTACCTGTGCCCTTAATTGTCATTTCCTTACCTCTGTAAAGTACTTTACATTCAAGTTCTACAAAATCATCAGAACTATGTTCTGTGTAATATATAACTGACAATGGCTCTTTAACATAGTAATTTTCCATAAATAAATCATAGATTTCTTCGTGACTAAGCTCTTTATCCATATCAACTGATGCTTGAGTAACCTTTGGACCAAAATCCTGTTGCATTTGCTTAGGAATATGTAAGCCATAATTAGTTTCAAGAATATATGCTACGCCGCCTTTTCCTGACTGTGAATTAATTCTGATAATAGGATCATAGTTTCTGCCAACATCAAGGGGATCGATAGGTAAATATGGAACTTCCCATCTGTCAGGGTGCTCAATCATCTTAGCCATACCTTTTTTAATAGCATCCTGATGAGAACCTGAAAATGCAGTATAAACAAGGTCGCCTGCATAAGGATGTCTTGGGTGAATATCAAGACCTGTAGAAGCTTCATAAATATCTATAGCCTCGTTAATATTGCTGAAGTCAAGCTTAGGGTCGACACCCTGAGAGAACATATTAAGGGCAATTACCATAATATCAGCGTTGCCTGTTCTTTCGCCGTTGCCAAATAATGTACCCTCAACTCTGTCTGCACCTGCCATAATACCAAGCTCACTTGCAGCTACAGCACAACCTCTGTCATTGTGTGGGTGAATACTTATTATTGTATTTTCTCTGTTTTTAAGCTTTCTGCATACATACTCAATCTGATCGGCATATACATTAGGTGTAGCCATTTCAACGGTATTAGGCAGATTTAAAATAACCTTTTTGTCTGCTGTAGGTTTCCATATGTCAATTACCGCATCAGAAATTTCAACGGCATAGTCAAGTTCTGTGCCTGAAAAGCTTTCAGGGGAATATTCAAATATAAATCTGTCTTTGCCGTATTCTTCTGCAAGTTCATCAACAAGTTTAGCACCAAATACAGCAAGGTCCTTAATTTCCTCCTGTGACTTGTTAAATACAACATCTCTTTGTAATGTAGAGGTAGAGTTGTAAAGATGAACAACTGCCTTATGTACTCCTTTAAGAGCCTCAAAAGTCTTTCTTATAATGTGTTCTCTACTTTGTGTTAAAACCTGAATGGTAACGTCTTCAGGTATTAAATTTTGTTCAATAAGAGTTCTGCAGAATAAATATTCTGTATCGCTTGCAGCAGGAAAGCCGACTTCAATTTCCTTAAATCCAAGCTTAACAAGATATTTAAAGAAATTAATCTTCTGATTTAAGTTCATTGGCTTTTCAAGTGCCTGATTGCCATCTCTTAAGTCAACGCTGCACCAGATTGGTGCTTTATCGATTGTCTTTGAAGGCCATTGCCTGTCAGGTAAATCAATGGGTGGAAATTGTCTGTAACGATTAAAATTCATAACTTTTTCTCCTCTCAAAAATGCTTTTATAATATATCAATTTAGTAACATACAATAAATAAAAAAAGCCTTTGTCTCTAAGAGACGAAGGCTATAATACTCCGTGGTACCACTCTAATTCATTACAAGTGTAATGCTCTCAATCAGGTACAAGTAAAAACTACTGATATACCCTGCTCATATATCGGTGAGCCTCCGTCTGTCCCTACTGTAATTTCAGCACAGCCACTCAAAGGCGAGTTCAGTTAAATTGGATTACCGACTCACACCAACCGTCGGCTCTCTTAAAATCCTCAAGTAACTTACTACTCCTTATCATAGTGTTACCATATTGATAATGTTATGATAACATAATTGATAATTATTGTCAAGAGAAATTTTAGGCTAAAAATAATTTAAAATATTTTGTAAAATTTTCGCCTACAATAATATGAATAAATATATTGAAATTTACGGAAATATGTACTAATATAAATATAAAGGCACATCTGAAAATTTAAAATTAAACTGGCATTGTTATTTTTTACATAATATTAAACATATTTTTTAGATGCTCATAAATAAGGTCAAGGGAGAAAGTATATGGATCTATCAATAGTCATTGTAAACTACAATACAAGAGCACTTACTATGCAGACGGTAAAGTCTGTAATTGCAACAACAAATGGTATAGATTATGAAATTATTGTAGTTGATAATTCGTCAAAAACAAGCGAATATTTTGAAATGGAGGATAAACATATAAAAATTCTCTCTAAAGTGGAAAACAAAGGATTTGGACATGCATGTAATATTGGGGCTAATATTGCTATTGGGAGATATATTCTTTTTCTTAACTCAGATACCATAATGAGAAATGAAACTTTAAGGAAAGCTGTTAATTATATGGATAAGCATAGCGAAATTGGCTGCCTTGGCATTAAAACGCTTTTAAAGGACGGTAGTTTTGACCATGGCTGTAAGAGAGGATTTCCTACACCATTTAACAGCCTTTGTTATGTGTTAAAGCTTGATAAATTGTTTCCTAAAGTGAAAAAATTCGGAGGATATACACTTAATTATTTAAGCGAAGATGAAACAAACGAAGTAGACAGCGTCAGCGGTGCTTTTATGCTTATTCCTAAAAGGGTTCTTGGTAAGGTCGGACTTTTTGATGAGAGCATATTTATGTATGGCGAGGATATTGACCTTTGTTACAGAATTAAAAAAGCCGAATTTAAGGTTGTGTATTATGCTGATGTTTGGATGACTCATCTTAAGGGTCAAAGCGGACTGCATACCAGAAATCCTTTGGTTATTAAATATTTTCATGATGGTATTAAGCGATTTTATGATATGTATTACAGAGATAAGCATAATTTTGCTGTTACATTTTTAATGCATTCTGCAATTAATATAAGATATATTTTAACCCTTGCAGCTGCTAAGATAAGAAGGTAGGTTTATGAAAGTAGATATATTAATGGCTACATATAATGGTGAAAAATATATAGCCGGACAAATAGAAAGTATAATTGAACAGAGTTATGGAAACTGGACATTACATATTAGGGATGATGCATCAACTGATAATACGATGATTATTGTAAGACAGTATGCAAGAAAGTATCCCGAAAAAATAAAGTTTTTTGTAAACAGAGAAAATTCCGGAAGTCCTAAGGCTAATTTTTTTGAATTAATAAAAAATTCCAATGCTGATATTATTTTTACCTGTGATCAGGATGATATATGGGAAAAGGATAAAATTGAAACTATATTAAGGGAATTTGAAAACAATGATAAGCCATTGCTTGTACACAGTGATTTAAAGGTAATTGATGGTAATGATAATGTTATTTTTAATTCGATGATTAAATCACAGCATATTGATATAACAAGAACAGGATTAAATCAGTTATTAGTGCAGAATATTGTAACAGGCTGCACAATGGCTTTTAATAAAGCCTTGGCTGATATTTTGGTTGAGCCTGAGCTTTTGCCTGTACATGATTGGTGGATTGCTGCTGTTGCTTCTGTGTTTGGAAGTATCAGGTATGTGGATAAGTGTACAATAAGATACAGAAAGCATAAAGATAATGCGTGTGGTGCACAGAATATGGATAGCCCTGTTTATATCCTTTCAAGAGCAGGGGATAAAATTAGGGCAAAAAAAATGCTTGAATTAGGTTATGTTATGGCTGTAGAACTTATGGAAAAGTATAAAATGCCTTATAAATATAAAGCTATGCTTAAAGAATACTCAACTATGGGGGATAAAAATAAATTTCAAAAACTTTTTATTGTTATTAAATATGGTATATGGAAAAGCGGTCTTATAAGAAAAGCAGGACAAATCTGGTTTATGTAAAGGAGCAGGGCAATGCTTTTAAATAAAATAATTAATTATGGTAAGGATAAAGGCTTAAAGGCTCTTACTCTTAAAATAAGTGAAAGAATTAAATACAAGATTGAAGCAGACAGATATATGAGAGAAAACAGTCTTGATGATGAAATTTTGAGCATACAAAGACTTGAAAGGTATGACAAGCCTGTGAAAATAAGTATTTGTGTGCCTGTTTACAATACTGAAAAAAGAATGCTTGAGGAAATGTTAAAGTCAGTATTAAATCAAACCTATTCTAATTGGGAACTGTGTATTGCAGACGGAAGTACAAGTAATTATGGTTATATTGAAAGTATAATAAGGGGTATAAACGATAATAGAATTAAGTATAAAAAACTTGATATAAATATGGGTATTGTGGATAACAGCAATATTGCCTGTTCCCTTGCTACAGGTGAGTACATTGCTCTTTTGGATCATGATGATATTTTATCTCCTGATGCTCTTTTTGAAGTTAGATGTGCAATTGACAAGGGTGCAGATTATATTTATTCCGATGAGGCAAGTTTTTCAAAAAATACAGAAAGTCCCGATATTATTCATTTTAAACCTGAGTTTTCAATGTTTAATTTAAGGGGAAATAATTATATTTGTCACTTGTCTGTATTCCGTAAGGATTTGTTTGACAAGGTAGGAGGGTTTAGAAGAGGATTTGACGGAAGTCAGGATCATGATCTGATTCTCAGGCTTTGCGAAATTTCAAATTATATTTATCATATACCAAAGGTGCTTTACTACTGGAGAGTGCATCAGGGCTCTGTCGCCAGTGATATAAGTGTTAAGCCTTATTGTCTTACTACTGGGGTAATGGCTGTTGAAAGCCATTTAAACAGAATGAAAATAAGCGGCGTCGTTAAGCCTGCTGCTGACAATGCTTCTGTATACAGAGTTAAATATACCTGTCTTGTTAAGCCTGCAATTATTAATAATATTGAAAATATAAAAGGTGTTACAAATGAGTATATTATAGTAGCTAAACCTGATTTAAGATTTTATGCAGGAGCTATTAATGAAATTTGTCAAATATTGCAGCTTGAAAATGTTGGTATGGTTGGCGGTATGGTTGTGCATAAAGGAAAAATTCAGCATTCTACATTAAGTGAAAAAAACGGTAAAATATATTCTGAATATAATGGTACTCCCATAATCAGTGATGGATATATGAAAAGACTTAAGTATGCTCAGGGTGCAGAATATCTGCCATGTCAATTCTTTGGTATAAGAAAGTCAGTTCTTGAGAGTATGATGTATTTTGAAGATAATCTTTGGGAAGATGACAAGGTTATTGATATGTGCAAGAGAATGAAAAAGTATAATTATGATATAGTTTTTAATCCATATGCAGTTGCTGAAAGGTAGGTTTTAGGCTGTAACGGATAAACTTAATTATAAGAAATAAAGGTAAGTGTTAATTAATAAAAAACAGACCTATAATAGCTAATTGTTATTACAGGTCTATTTTTGAATGAAGGTTAAAGCCAAAGTTAAAGGCAATAATTGTGGTTACAGCTAAAAGCATAAATAAGCCATATCCAAACAATAACCCTGTTGCAAACCTTCTTAAATTTGTGCTTTCATAGCAAGTTAATGATTGTATAAACCCGTCTGTTACCATTGGTATAAGCAAAAGTAATGAAATTAACAATGTACATCTGAAAAAGAAACAGGAGAATATTGAAAGTATAATACCTGCAAGTTCTCCTGTACATCTGGCACAAATCGGAAATTTTTGTCCTTTATAGTGAAAGGATCTGTCCTCTCTGCAATGACAGCCGAAAATAATAGGAAGCCATTTATAAATTGCTGATTTCATTAATACATTAAATAAGATGCTGCACCAATAGCTATTGCGATTATGTAATAAATAACAGCAAGGATTACACCAACTAAAGCTCCTATACCTGCTGCTTTAGAGGTTTTGGGTTTACTATCTTTCCAAACAAGGAAAAGAATAAGACCTACAATAGGTATGCAACAACCAAGTAATCCCCAGCCTATGCCACCGTTGTCAACAACAGTTGGCTGTGATTTTGGCTCCTGTGTAGAATTCAGGGCTGTACCGCAATTTGGGCAAAAAGTTTCCTGTTCATTAATTTCTTTACCGCAATTTTTACAAAATGCCATAATAAATCTCCTCCATTTGTATTAAATATAATAAATGTTTATAACATTTACTGATAAAATAAGTTTACAATTTCATTTGATATTTGTCAATGGATATAAATAAAAAAACTATACAAAAATTGACTAATTTATTTTGTTATAATCTGTTGAAAATCTCAATAAGTTAAAAATATAATGAATAATGGTTAAAATTAGCCTTAAATTACTTTACATTAGTTGAATGATAAATAAATGTTGAATTAATATTGTTACAATAGTATAATAAAATTAAAATTTAATTTATTATACGGAAGGTATTATTATGAAGTGATTTATCTTAATTGGGACTGTTTACGGTAAATATTTTTTTGCAGGATTACAGAGAATATAAGGGGATAGTAAGCTGTGAAATAACAGGTGTATATATAAAATTATGGAGGGATTTTGATGCTTGCAAATATTATAGTTGTTATTGTAATATGTATATTTATTATACTTGCTGTACGCAGTTATATTAAGCAGAGAAAGCATGGAGGTGGCTGTGGAGGTTGTGCAGGCTGTTGTATAAACTGTTCTTCAAGAAAGATAAATAAGGATAAATAGAAATTACGTAAATTCTTAAAGTAAATTCCACTCAATATGAATTTACAATGGGAAATTTTCATGTTCCAATAGTAGAGACAAAAATACTAATTATTTTGTCAAAGGTTTGTGAGATTGAATAGCTTCATAAGCTGAAACATATTCAATTCCAAATATTTTGCAATACTTTCACCAAAGCAAAAACAAACATTTCATAAGTGTTTTACCAAACTGTTTTTTTCTTTTTCACCCCAACATTTATTATAGAGTCTAATAAAATTATAACAATAATACGTGTAGTCTTTGGCTATTGTTCATTCTTTAATTTCAAAAATAAAATACTTATTATGAATAACTTAATTTCAATAAAAAAAGCGGTGTAGAATCAAAATAATCTACACCGCAAGAGTTATTAATTTTTATCAATCAAACCAACTGATAAAGAACCAAAATAATAAGAAAAATTCTAATCTTCCAACAAAACAGTTTATAACAGACGAACTGTTTTCACTCCAAAGTATGTTATCTAAAAACAACTATAAAGAATATTATATTGCAGTTAGAAACATAATCGAAAAGATAATTATAAACCCCACAGGTGATGTTTTACATACATCAAAAATGTGGTATCGGGAAATAGCGAGAAGCGGATTCGAACCGCTGACCTTCCGGGTATGAACCGGACGCTCTAGCCAACTAAGCTATCTCGCCATAATGGGAACAACAGGGCTCGAACCTGTGACCCCCTGCTTGTAAGGCAGATGCTCTCCCAGCTGAGCTATGCTCCCATTTTGTGTTCGGCTTTAAGCCCGAACACAAATGATATTATATCAGACATATCTTGGTTTGTCAACAACTTTTTTCACTTTTTTCATATTTTTTTAATTTACTCATAACTTTAGATAAAACAAAGCCTATTTTATCGTTTATAACAAGAGATGCCTGACTATCATAAGAGGTTTCGCTTTTATTAATAAGTACAAGTTTATTTCCCCTATATATACTCACAAGACCTGCCGCAGGATATACGACAAGAGAAGTTCCCCCAACAATAAGAACATCTGCATTTTTAATGGCATTGTAAGCTCCATTCCATACATCATCATCAAGCCCTTCCTCATATAAAACTACATCAGGCTTGATTACGCCTCCGCATTCACAGTAAGGAATACCCTCCATAGCCATAATATCTTCAGCACTGTAAAATTTATGACATTTCATACAATAGTTTCTGTAAACGCTTCCATGAAGCTCATAAACTTTCTTGCTGCCTGCAAGCTGATGCAAACCGTCAATATTTTGAGTAACGATTGCTTTAAGCTTTCCTATATTTTCAAGCTCGGCAAGGGCATAATGTGCAGGATTAGGTTTTGCATTAAGACAAATCAGATTTTTCTTATAATAATCAAAGAATACCTCTTTATTTCTATCAAAAAAGCTTCTGCTTATAAGTGTTTCAGGAGGATATCCATATTCATTTTTAGCAGCATACAATCCATCTGCACTTCTGAAATCAGGTATATTACTTTCAGTAGATACACCTGCACCACCCAAAAACACAATATTTTCACTATTTTTGATTATTTCAGCCAAATTTTCATAAGACAATTATATCCCTTCCTTTTCAGCCTTTACCTTTTTAACGAACTTAGCAATTTTATCAAGTGCAATTTTTATTTCTTCTACAGAATAAGCATAAGAACACCTTATAAATCCCTCGCCGCATTCACCAAATGCAGTTCCCGGTACAACTGCAACCTTTTCTTCAAACAAAAGTCTTTCACAGAATTCATCAGAACTTAATCCGGTAGACTTAATGCAAGGGAATAGATAAAATGCTCCCTGAGCCTCATAGCAATCAAGACCCATATCAAGAAATCCCTTTCGCATAAACCGTCTGCGTCTGTCATATTCCTTACGCATTGCAGCAACAGAACTATCACAGCTTCTAAGTGCCTCAATTGCAGCTTGCTGACTTGTGGTCGGTGCGCACATTATGCAATACTGATGTACCTTTGTCATTTGTGTTAAAATCGGTTCGGGACCTGCAGTATATCCCAGTCTCCAACCCGTCATAGCATAAGACTTTGAAAAGCCGTTAATTACAATTGTCTTATCACGCATATAATCAAGAGAAGCAATTGAAAAATGCTTTTTATCACCGTATGTAAGCTCGGAATAAATTTCATCACTTATTACAAGTATATCCTTGTCCTTCAGAAATTCTGCAAGCTTTTCAATGTCTTCCTTTTCCATAATAGCTCCCGTAGGATTATTAGGATAGGGCAATATCAAAGCCTTTGTTTTATCGGTGATTTTATCTTTTATATCATCAACTGTAAGCTTAAAACTGTTCTCAGCTTTGGTGTTGACAACAATGGGGATACCGTCTGCCATAATTACACAAGGCTTATAACTTACATAAGAAGGCTCAGGTACAAGAACCTCATCTCCCGGTTCCAGCGTTGCTCTTAAAGCAAGGTCAATGCTTTCGCTTGCTCCCACCGTAACAAGAATTTCACCCTTGGGGCAGTATGCAACACCTATTGTTCTTTTAAGATATTTTGAAATTGCTTCTCGAAGTTCCATAAGTCCCGCATTTGCAGAATATACCGTCTTACCCTTTTCAAGATTATAAATTCCTTTTTCTCTTATTGCCCATGGAGTATCAAAATCGGGCTCGCCAACTCCTAATGAAATGACTCCTTCCATTTCATTTGCTATATCAAAAAACTTTCTTATGCCCGAAAAAGGCATTGTTTTTACCTTTTTTGAAACAAAATCTTCAGACTTCATCATGGTGTAACAATCATCCTTTCATCATCCTCAGCTTTTTTCTCAAGAATTACACCATGATCTTTATATTTCTTTAATACAAAATGAGTTGCTGTACTAAGAACATTATCAATAGGTGAAAGCTTGTTAGAAATAAAGTAGGAAATATCTCTAATATTTTTTCCGTCCATCATAACAAGAAGGTCGTATGACCCAGCCATAAGGTAAACAGCCTTAACTTCATCAAAGCCATAAATTCTCTCAGCAATTTTTTCAAATCCTCTGTCTCTTTGAGGAGTTACCTTTACCTCAATCATAGCTGTTACAAATTCTCTGTCTGTTTTATCCCAATTTACAAGAGCTGTATATCCGCAAATAATCTGCTCCTTTTGCATTTCATCCATTATCGCCGCTATATCATCTGTAGACTTTCCAAGCATGGCGGCCATGTCCTCAAGGCTTACCCTGCTGTTCTTTTCCAAAATTTCCAAAATAATATTTTTAATTTCCTGCATAGTAATCTCCTTTCGACTTTTATTTTTACAATTATACCACACCTAAGATTTAAAGTCAATTAAAGTAAAACAATAAAATTCAAGTCTGTGTTATTTACTAAAAATTAATGTATAGCTTGAAAATAAATGTAAAAAATGAGATAATTATATATAATAAAATTCAGTGAGGTATAATATGAACAATAAATATAATATAAATGATTTAAGACAAGTAATGAAAAAACTTTTAGGTGAAAAGGGCTGTCCTTGGGACAAAGCACAAAATCACGAAAGTCTGAAAAAATACTTTATAGAAGAAACATATGAAGTAGTAGAAGCTATAAACAATAATGACAGCGAAAATCTTTGTGAAGAGTTGGGAGATGTTTTGTTTCAGATCGTTTTTCACAGTGAACTTGCAGAAAAAGAAAATCTGTTTTTGTTTGAAGATGTTGTAGACGGTATTACAAGAAAAATGATACTGCGTCATCCGCATGTATTTTCAGGGGATAATAACACTTCTGAAATGGAAATAAACACAAAGTGGGAAAGCATAAAAAAGCAGGAAAAAGGATATAAAAATAATATAGAAATTGTTAAAAGTGTTCCTGCCGCTCTCCCGGCATTGATACGAGGTGAAAAAGTAATTTCAAAAGCAGAAAAAACCATGCTTGATACCTTAAATTTTGAAAATTTAATAAATGAAAACCACACTCTTTCCTCACTTCTGGAAGAGTCAAAAAATATGGATAATTTGGAAAAAATGGAATATATTGGGAAATTTTTATTAAATTTATCAAAAATTTCTCATTTTTTACAAATAAATGCTGAATTTTCCTTGACAAATGCTTTAGAAACGTATATAAATAAACTTGAGGACATTGAAACTGCCAATGTAACCGCTGGAGGAACTTTTGAGGATACAGATTCCGAGGGTACAAAAGGCAAGAAAAAATAAAGGAGGAAATTTCAATGAACAAATCAGAATTAGCAACAAAGATGGCTGAAAAGGCCGGCTTAAAGAAAACAGAGGCTGAGAAGGCTTTAAAGGCTTTCATCGACACTGTAACCGAGGAATTAGTTAACGGTGGTGACGTTAGATTAGTTGGTTTCGGTACTTTTGATGTAAAGACAAGAGAAGCTCGTACAGGTGTAAATCCAAGAACAGGCGAAAAGATGGATATCGCTGCTTCTAAGGCTCCTAGATTCAAGGTTGGTAAAGCTTTCAAGGATGCTGTTAATAAGTAATAACTATTACTGAACGAAAGGTGTGGACTTATAGCCCACACCTTTTATACTTTAGGAGGTTATATATGAGATTAGACAAATATTTAAAGATCAGCAGAATAATTAAAAGAAGGACTGTAGCAAATGATGCTTGTGATGCAGGAAGAGTAACAGTAAACGGCAAGGTTGCAAAGGCAGGACTTGATATTAAAATTGGTGATATAATAGAAATTACTTTTGGTACAAACACTGCTAAATATGAGGTGTTATCAACGCAGGAAGTTATACGAAAAGAAAATGCTCAGGAAATGTATAAAGCTCTCTAAAACATCATATATTTTATATGTACTACTATAGGAGGCATATTAATGGAAAACAACAGGCATACTATAACTCTTGACAACAGAGAAAAGCTTGTAGCAACAGGTATAACAGACATACTCAGCTTTGACGAGGAAAATATTATTGCCCAGACAGAGAACGGAATACTTATTATAAAAGGCTATAACTTACACATAAACAGCTTAAATCTTGAAAAGGGCAATTTAATAGCTGACGGTAATGTATCAAGTATTACCTATGATAATGAAAACAGTTCTAAAGGTAGTATATGGAGCAGACTTTTTAAATGATATTATCTTTTACTTATCAATGTAAGCTGTTTTTGTTAACAATAGCTCTGGGGCTATTGTTTGCCCTTTTATATCATATTTTTTACATATTTACCAAGACAACAGAAATTAACAAAGTAATAAAAGGGCTTTTAGACCTTATTTACTGGTTTATTTTTTCGGTTACTTTGTTTTTAATTATGCTTAAGCTAAACTATGGTGAAGTACGACCTTTTGCAATTTTAGGGTCAATTTTAGGAATGATATTTTACTATACTGCCATTAAGCCTTTTATGGACAGGCTGATATATCCTATTTTTCATATGACAAAGAAATTTTTATTGTTAATATTCACTATAATTCTAACACCAATCAGGCTTGTTTTATATCCAATTATTAAAATTTTACATAGTTTAGAACTTTTTTTGAAAAAACACTTGAAAAAATATGTAAAATATGAGAAAATTACTCTGTATCAAGGGGTAACAAAAATATTAGGAGTGACAAAGTTGACAACAGCTACCGCAAAGAAAAAACATTCAAAATATCATATCTTCTGGGCTATTGTTATGATTATTACAATATGTATATTTGTAGTAGCATTGTGTTATCAATACTTGGTTCATCTCCAACTTGATACTGCTAAACAGGAAATTGAAGTACAGATTGCTGAAGCAAAAGCTGAAAGTGCAGCTCTCACAAAGCAATACGAAAATCAGGACAGTCCGGAATTTATAGAAAAGGTTGCCCGTGAGAAGCTTAATATGGTTTATCCTTCCGAACTTGTTTACATAAATTCCAATTCAGAGGAAGGCAAAAAGCTTTTAAATTCCATTAAACGTTCAGGCAGCAAAGTTAGTGCACAAAATAAAACAGATAATACAGTAAGCACAAGGGTAGAATAATTAAATATACCATAAATAAAAGCAGCTATGTTATAGTTGCTTTTTTTACTTATATTTGTTATAATTATAGTATAAAATAAAATGAATAAGTGTGTTTATATACAGCTTATTTATATTATTTTTTAATAAATAATTAGTTTATGAGGTGAAAAATATGGCATTTGGCATGAGAGCTCATGATTTGGGCGGAAAGCAAACATTTGACCAGCTTATTGACAAACTTACAGAGCATAAAATTAATAACATACAGTTAGCATTTAAAAAATCCATTGTTGACATTGATTTTACAACAGGTCATTACAATCCCGGTTTGGGTAATTTTATAAGAAAAAAGCTTGCAGATAACAACATTCATATTGCAGTTTTAGGCTGTTATATTAATCCGACAAATCCTAATGAAGCTAAAAGACAGGCAGAAGTAGCAAGATTTATTGAACACTTAAAGTACGCAAGAGCTATTGGTGCAGATATGGTAGGTACTGAAACGGGTAGACTTGATGAAAACTTTAAAATTGTTCCGGGCACTTATACCGAAGCCTGTTATCAGAGACTTTTAAAATCAATGAGAGAAATTGTATCTGCAGCGGAAAAGCTCGGAGTTATCGTTGGTGTTGAAGGCGTTGCAACCCACACTATTTATTCTCCTGAAATGATGCAGAGGTTTTTAGATGACATTAATTCACCAAATGTTGAAGTTATTCTTGATCCTGTTAATTTACTTGACAGAAACAATTACATGGAGCAGGAAGAGGTTATAGCTAAAGCTTTCAGATACTATGGTGACAGAATTTCTGTTATGCACATCAAGGACTTTAAGCTTGATGAAAACGGTGATGTAGCATTTGAACAGGTTGGTGAAGGTTTATTTAATTATGCACCGCTTTTTAAGGAGTTAAAAGCATCAAAGCCACATATTACTATGCTTGTAGAAAATTCAAATGGCAGCAGATACCATAGCGATTGTGAATATTTACAAAAAATATATGATGAAGCTTAATAAAGATTTTTATAAACGGGATGCTCTTATTGTTGCAAGAGAACTTATCGGTAAATACTTAGTAAGAGAAATTAACGGACATAAATTAATATCAATGATTACTGAAACCGAAGCATATAAGGCAATGGACAAGGCTTGTCATGCCTATAATTATAATCTTACTCCCCGTACATCAACTATATTTAAGTCGGGTGGTATTGCTTATATTTACTTTATATATGGAATGTATCATTGCTTTAATGTTGTTGCCGATAATGAAGGAGAACCTGCTGCAGTTCTTATAAGAGGTATGAAACCTCTGAATGATATTGAATATATGTCGCAGCTGAGATATAATAAACAATACTCTGAACTTACTAAATATCAAATCAAAAACTTCAGTAACGGACCGGGAAAACTTTGTAAAGCATATGGAATTACCAAAGAACTTAATGAAGAGGATTTAACCGGCAATACTTTATATATTACTGAAGGAGAAAAAACAGACAATATAAAACTTAGCAAAAGAATAGGAATAGACTATGCAGAAGAAGCTAAGGATTATCTTTGGAGATTTTATGTATGAATCAAATAACAGATTACAAGCAATATAATAAAATAGCCGTAATGGGCGGTACCTTTAATCCTATTCATAACGGACATCTTGTAGCAGCAGAGTCTGTAAGACAGCAGTTGGGAATAGACAGAGTAATATTTATTCCTACAGGCAAACCGCCTCATAAGAATATGAATTTAATGTTTAATGAGCACAGATATCTTATGACAGTACTTGCAACAGTTACAAACCCACACTTTGAAGTGTCAAGAATTGAAATTGACAGAGCAGGATTAACCTATACTATTGACACAATAATTGAGCTTAAAAACCGTTGTAATCCTGATTGTAAAATTTATTTTATAACCGGTGCTGATGCCATTAAAGAAATTCTTAAATGGAAAAGTCCCGAAAAACTTCTTTCTATGTGTGAATTTGTTGCAGTTACAAGACCAGGATATAATAAAGATGAGTTACAGGATACGGTAAATAATTTAAAGGACAACTATAAGGGTAAAATTACTTTCCTTGAAATACCTGCCCTTTCAATATCCTCAACAGACATAAGGCATAGGGTTTTAGCAGGACAAACAATTAAGTATTTAGTTCCAAATTCAGTTGAAGAATATATTTTAAAATTTAACTTATACAGTGCAGATAATATTTGTTCACCTGAAATTGAAGCGATAAATGCAAAGCTTCACGCTGTACTTACACCAAAAAGATATAAGCATACTCAGGGAGTTGCACAAGAATCCCTTCAACTTGCTAAAAGGTATGGTGCTGATACGGATAAAGCATATATGGCAGGACTTTTACATGATTGTGCCAAATGCTTTACTGATGAAGAAAAACTTGAACTATGTGACAGGTACGGGCTTATACTGGATGATATTTTAAAAAGTCAGCCGGACTTGACTCACAGCTTCTTAGGTGCTAAAATTGCAAAAGAGGAATATGGAATAAATGACAGCGAGGTTCTTGATGCTATTGCCTATCATACTACGGGCCGTCCAAATATGTCCATACTTGAAAAAATAGTATTTATAGCTGACTATATTGAGCCCAACAGAGATTATTTTGAAGGACTTGATAAAGTTAGAGAGTTAGCCTACAAGGATATAAATAAGGCTATTATATATTCACTTGAAAATACAATAAATTATAATAAAAACAAAAACAGAATAATACATCCGTTAGGCATTGCCGCCTTGGATTATATTAAGGAGGAAGAAAATGAGTAACATAAATTCCCTTGAAGGAGCAAAACTTGCTTATGCTGCACTTGAGGACAAGCTTGCAACCGATATCAGAGTTCTTGATATTAGTAAAATATCAACATTAAGTGATTTTTTTGTCATAGCAAGCGGTTCAAATTCAAATCAGCTTAAAGCCATGGCTGACGAAGTTGATGAAAAGCTTTATAAGGCGGGTTTTATTTTAAAACATACAGAGGGTATACAAACACACAACAGAAGCTGGATACTTATGGACTTTGGTGATATAGTAGTTCATATTTTCCATAAGGATGACAGAGAATTTTATTCTCTTGAGAGAATTTGGGGTGATGCCAGAGAGCTTACTGTTGAGGAATTAACAGAAAAATAATTTTTATGCAGTAAACAGGCATTTTTACCGGTGCCTGCTGCATCATTTATTATAAAATCGGAGGAACCTAAGTTGAATACGAATAAAAATAATGAAGAATATACTATAGACCTGAGTCTTATAATTCAGGAATTTATAAAATATATATGGTTAATACTTGTTGTAGTTATACTTTTTGGCATTCTGGGCTACTCATATACTAAAATATGCAAGCCTCTTGAGTATACTACTTCTACCTGTTTGTATGTAAAAAGCAATGAGAAAAGTTCTGTTATAAGCAATGTAAGCCTTTCAGAGCTTGATGCTTCAAAAAGCCTTGCTGAAACTTGCATAGTAATATTATCAAATGATGCTATTATGGATATTGTTGCAGAAAAGCTTAATACCATATGTGCACCTGATGAAATCAACAGATATTTCACAACAACAACCGATGAAAACGGTTCAACTATAATTGAACCTGAAAGTGTATTGCGTTACGTAAGATTTGGAACAGTTAATGAAACGGAAATTATAGAAATCTCAGCAACAACACCAAGTCCTACTATCTCAGCGGAAATATGCCGAATTATTGCCGATACAGCACCATCTGTTATAAACAGAGTAGTAGGCACCGGCTTTGTTGAAACAATAAATGTAGCAAAAGTCCCATTGTTCCCATCAGGACCTAATGCGGTTAAAAAAGGTATTTTGTCAGCGGGTTTGGGCTTTATATTGGTTGCCGCCTTTATTATATTAAAATATTTGCTTAATAGAACTATTAACAATGGCGAGGAATTCAGAACAAAATGTAACTTACCTGTTTTATCTGAAATTCCTACTTATCAAATTTCAGACTCTCAGCAAAAAAATAATATTTTACATAAGTATTTGCCATCCTTGAAACGTAAGGATGTACAGGCAAGAACTACTATGGGTACGATATTAACCGATAAAGTACAGTTTTCTGTTACTGAAGCCTATAATATGCTTCGAACAAACCTTAATTTTACGCTTTCAACTCGTGAAAATAACGCGTTTGTTGTTTCAAGCCCTCTTTCGGGTGACGGAAAATCTACAACTGCTGCTAATATTGCAATTACACTTGCTCAGACTAAGGCTAAAGTACTTTTAATTGATTGTGACCTAAGACGCCCAGTTCAGCATAAAATGTTTAATGTATCAAACGAAAAAGGTCTTTCGTATGTATTAACAGGTAAAAGATTTGAAGATAATGTACACACAGGAATATATGAAAATCTGGATGTTCTTACATCAGGCTCTGTGCCTCCAAATCCGTCAGAACTTTTAGGTTCTAATAATATGGAAAAATTATTGGAATATACTAAGAATATTTATGATTATGTAATTTTAGATACATCACCTATTAATGTTGTAACAGATGCTATGCTTTTATCAAAGTTAGTTTCAGGTATTATCCTTGTTGTAAGACAAGATTTATCAACCTATGATGAAGTTGACAGAGCTATTGAGAGTATTGATTTTGTTAAGGGCAATATTTTAGGTGTTGTTATAAATTCAGTAGAAGAAAATAATACAAAGTATGGCAGAAAATATGGCTATGAGTATAGCTCTAATTCTTATGATGTTTCCGACAAAAAGAATAGAAAATAAGTAAAGGAAGTCATATATTGACTTCCCTTTTTACTAGGGAGGTTTTTTAACTTGAAATTAATTAACAAGATTTCTCTTTTTATAGTTATACTGCTTATTATAATTATACCAATAATTGTTGTTTCATTGAATTACAAAACCAATAAGCTTATAGAGGAAAATGCTGCTGCTGCACAAAGCTATTCTAAAATTTCAGCAGAAAATAAAGAAAAGCTTGAAAATGAATATAATAAAATTTCCGAAGAAATTCCGGGTATAGTATGTATTGGTTCAGATCAAATGGCAAGTGCCAATACGGTTCAGGTGAAGCTTGTTAATGACCTGCAAGCCAAACTTGAAAATGAGGGATATAAAATCCCTTTAGTTAATCTTGCGGTACCGCAGGAAAATACTCTTACTATTTTGGGCAGACTTGGTGTAATTCCTTTTGTTGTTGATGAAACCGTAACAATACCTTCAAAAGCAGACCTTATAGATATTAAAATAAAGTCCGATGAAGATGGTTATGTATGGCCTTTGGCTGTCGGATCAGATAATTCACATATTAATCCCGTAACTATTGGGGATATGACAGGTATGCTGGGCGGTGACTCTGTCAGAGATCCTCAGACAGGCGAAAATAATCATTATTTTGTACGTGCAGAGGATGGTGAACCATTTACAATTCCTGCAGGCTCAATTATTAATACAAGCTGTGATGATGAATACAAGGATTATGTTCATATAATATGGATTGGCGAAAATGATGAATGGACAGATTATGATGATTTAGCTGATTATATAGAAGAAATAATTGACTCTTGCGGTAAAAATAAGAACCGATATTTAGTTCTTGGTCTTATAAAAGGAAACAGTGAAGCCATGGCTGATTATGATGAATTAATGAACGAACGCTTCGGCTCTCATTACCTGAATATCAGAAAGTTCCTTTCAGAATATGATTTGAGCAAAACAAACATTTCTTTTGATAACAATGATAAAGAACAGCAAAAGCAGGGTATTGTTCCTAAATATATGTTACAGAATAATGGTAATTTAAACGATGATGCCTATAAACTTTTAGTTAACTATGTATATGACGGTTTAATTGCAAATGACTGTATAAGAAAACCTATGAATTAAATTAAAAATATTATGGTTCTTTGTTAATCGATGCGGTTGATAAAAATATAGCTCCGCCGGTGTAAAATTAAAATAATTTACACCGGCGGAGCTATTAAAAGCAAGTAATATATAATAAGTATTCTATATCTTGAATTAATAGTGTAAAATAGTCAAAAATATTTCATACTTCAGTTTTTTTATTTTTCTAAAATTCATTTGTAGTATCAAACAGTAATGAAACGGATAAATTACCGTTTCTGCATCTAAGCTCATCTATGAATTCTTTAGTTGATGTATTGTTTTTCATAATCAATTTATAATCGAGTTCATATATACTTCCCAGGTCAAGAGTAGAAATTTTAACAAGCTTATGTGAAACCGAATATTTTTCTATTAACTCATCAAATGTTCCATCAAAATTAAGGCTTTCGGGGACTAATATTTTTAATCTTCTTTTTATGGTTTTTGTTCCGCCGAAGTTAAGTTTAGTAAGTACAAGCATAACCAAACAAAGAAAAATTGTAAAAATAATTGCACATATATAATAACTTATGCCGCAGGCAAGACCAATGGCTACAGTAGCAAATATGTAAGCTATATTTTTGGGACTGCCGGGTTCGCTTCTAAATCGTACAAGGGCAAAAGCACCGCTAATGCTGAGAGCAGAGGCAATACTGTTGCCGATGAGCATAATTACAACAGCTGCTACAACAGGTACGATAACAAGTGTGTAACAGAAACTGCTGGTATAATCTTCTTTATCGGCTGTCAGCATATATGTGAAGCTGACTATTAAACCTAATATAAAAGATATTATCATTATTTCAATTGTGTTTATATTTGAGTACACAACTCCTGTAATGTTATTAAGCATATTTTTTTATCTCCTTATATCCGTTTTTTATGTAATTAATATATTCTGTGCCATATTTAGAAAAGCTTGTTTTTTGCAAATTATGATTTCTTAATATTTCTATAAACCAAAGTGGCATTCTTTCATTATATTTTACCTCCATTATCATCTCATCCGGCTCTATTATTCGTTCTCCGAATACACCATATTCAAGTGAAATGTCATCGCGTCTTGATATAATGTTTTTATCAAAGGTTAATCTGAATTCAGGGTTATCGGAACCAAAGAATGCTCTTCTTTGATAAGCAATATATACTTTAGGCATTATTTGGTATGTTTTTATAGCATAGTTTAACTCTTTTATAATCTGAAAATTCATATATTCCTTGATTTCAGGCAGGTTGCCTGTATTGGTAAATTCATATGCCTCTTTTAGCTTGAGAGTTGTTCTTCTTTTGTTTACACAGCCTTTATATTTTTTCTTTATTTCTAGAAAAACCTTAGTTTCTTTATCAGGAACTCCGTATGAGCGTAATCTGATTTTTTCTTTATACTTGGGTTTTTGCAGTGAGGTCCTTATAAGGTTGTTATCCTCGGTATCATAGTAAATATTACAAATCTGATAAAAGCTGTTATCTTTACTGTATTCGTCAGCTATCATTTTGTTTTCAATATTCCTGACTATTTCTTTATATACATCACTTTTTACAATATATTTTTCTTCTTTTCTGATGAAAACTTCTTTAGCCATATTTATTTCTCCTTTCCTTTTGATAGGAGTATTATAGAATATCAATATTAAAGTGTAATTGTATAAAAATTAAAATGTAATTAGAATTTACATATAATTTACAATAAATGGTTAAAATACTAAAGGGTGAAAGTATGCGTGAGAAGATATATTCTTTAATATTAAAATCAGATAAGAGAAGCATAAATTACATTTATGATATATTTATTAGTTTTATTGCGATATTAAGTATTTTGCCTTTAATGTTTAAAAGAAATCTTCCGAGTTTTTCTATGATAGAAAGATCCACCGTAGCCATATTTATTATAGATTATGCATTAAGATTTATTGTAAGTGATTATATTTTAGGAAAGAAATTTTGGAGTTTTGTTATTTATCCTTTTACATTGGGGGCTTTAATTGACCTGATTTCAATTTTGCCTTTTGGCAGAATTTTCAGAGTTTTCAGAATTTTTAAAATGCTGAGATATATGGATTTCTTTCTATACATTATAGATGTTTATAGAAGGATAAAACAGGTTTTATTTAATGTACTGATTATTGCAATAAGCTATATTTTTATAACTGCTCTATTTATGTTTAATGCGGAGGGTGATAGTTTTAATAATTTTTTTGAAGCTTTGTACTGGGCAACAACAGCTCTTACAACTGTAGGATATGGAGATATTTATCCTAAAACTATGCTTGGCAGAATTATAAGTATGATTACTTCTGTATTTGGTATTGCTGTTATTGCTTTGCCTTCAGGTGTTATAATGGCAAATATTATAGCAGGAATTGATAAAAAATAACTGCGTTTTTATTGAAAACTTAATAATTCCGTTGTATACTAAGTTGGAGGTGTTTATTATGAAGTTTGAATATTGTCCGTATTGCGGCAGTAAGCTTATTAAAAAGAAAATCGGAGATGAAGGCATGGTTCCTTATTGTACAAGCTGCAGTGAACCTATGTTTGATCTGCCGGTAAGCTGTACAATAACTCTTGCCGTAAATGAATATAATGAGGCTGTACTTATAAGACAAAGTTATGGAAAGAAAGGGTATGTATGTGTTGCCGGTTATATAAAAATAGGAGAAAGTGCGGAAGAATGTGCAGCACGTGAGGTTGAAGAAGAACTGGGCATTAAGCCATATTCAATAGAGTATATAAATAGTTATACATTTGATAAGAAGGAAATGCTTATGCTAGGGTTTATGGCAAGATTAAAAAAAGCAGACTTTTACCTTTCAAAAGAGATTGAAAGCGCTGAGTGGTTTCCGATAAATGATGCACTTGGAAAGCTGAGAAAGACAACTGTTGCTGCAAAACTTGTTGAAAACTGTATTGAAAGGATTGATAAGAGTGGATGTTAGAGAAAAGGTTTATGACAAGCTTAATGAGCTTGGCATTACATACGAAGTTGATGAGCATCCTGCTGCCTTTACTATTGAAGAGGTAGATAAAATGGGAATATTTGAAAAAGGGATTGGGTGCAAAAATCTGTTTTTAAGGGATGGCGGAGGTAAGAGGCATTTTCTCTTGGTTGTTGAAGGACATAAGAAGGTTGACCTTAAAAGTATAAGAAGTCAGATTGGATGCAGCCGTTTAAGTTTTGGCTCTGAAGAAAGACTTGAAAGATGTATGAAGCTTACTAAGGGGTCAGTGTCACCCTTTGGTATATTAAATGATGATAACAGAGTGGTGGAGCTTATATTTGATAAGGAACTTATAGATGAAAGGTGTTTAGGTTTTCATCCCAACTTAAATAATGCTACTGTTTGGATAAGCTTTGAGGATTTAATTAAAGTTATTGAGGATCATGGAAATGATGTTCATTTTGTAGAGATTTAGGACAAAAATGTGAAATATATACAAAACTGGGGTTAACAATATAAGTAAATTTGGTGAAAAAATTACGAAAAAAAAGAAAAAAAAGCTTGCATTTGAGTTTTGTCTGTGATAAAATACTATTGTTGTGACATTAAGAGCGATGAAACAGAAGGTTGCTGTATAGCTGATAAACACATAGGTTATACGGGTTTTTCTGTGGAGCAATGTCCAGTTCAATGAAACCGGGCGACAAGGTCACTGTGCTAATATTGAAGTAGATTATAGGGAAAGGCAGATTTATGCCTTGAGTTGCAAGCCCTTGCTACGGATAAGTGTGCAGTCACCACTTGTCGTGCTAGAAGTTTAAAAGTACGAAAAGGAGGCGACTTTTTTTATGGCTAATCAGAAGATTAGAATCAGTCTTAAGTCATTTGATCATAACTTGATCGATCAGTCAGCTGCTCAGATTATTGAAACAGCTAAGAAAACAGGTGCTAAAATAAGTGGTCCTATTCCACTTCCTACAAAGAAGGAAGTTGTTACAATTCTTAGAGCTGTTCACAAGTATAAGGATTCAAGAGAGCAGTTTGAGTTAAGAACTCACAAGAGACTTATCGATATTTTACAGCCAACAAATAAGACTGCTGATGCTTTATCAAGACTTGATTTACCAGCAGGTGTTGACATTACTTTAAAGGTTATGTAATTTAAGATTGATGATCACAAAGAAAGTTCAAAGAAATTTGGTTTATATAAGAAAAAGCCTTATGTAAACCTAGGATGATTCTCCCCCTAAACGGGACAATCCGCTGTAGAGTTTATGATGGAGGTAAAAATCATGAAGAAAGCAATTATTGCTAAGAAAATTGGTATGACACAAATCTTCAATGAGAACGGCTTACTTGTTCCTGTAACTGTTCTTGAGGCAGGTCCTTGTGTTGTAACACAAGTTAAGACAACTGAAAATGATGGCTATGAAGCTGTTCAGGTTGGTTTTGGTGATGTAAAGGACAACAGAGTTAATAAGCCTGCAAAGGGTCACTTCGCAAAGGCTAATGTTGAACCTAAGAAGGTTCTTAAAGAATTCAGGTTTGATTCAACTGACGGTTATGAAGTTGGTTCCGAAATCAAGGCTGATGTGTTTGCAGCCGGCGACAAGGTTGATGCTACCGGCATTACTAAGGGTAAGGGTTATCAGGGTCCTATTAAGAGACATGGTCAGCACAGAGGTCCTATGGCTCATGGTTCTAAGTTCCACAGAGCTGTTGGTTCTATGAGTTCTGCTACTACTCCCGGTAAGGTTAAGAAGGGTAAGAAGATGGCAGGTCATATGGGTGCTGTACAGGTAACTATTCAGAACCTTGAAATTGTTAAGGCCGATGCTGAGAAGAACTTATTACTTGTTAAGGGTGCAGTACCTGGAAGCAAGGGTTCAATACTTGTAATTAAGGATAGCGTAAAGGCTTAATTAATCTTTACGGAAGGAGGAAGACCTAATGGCAAATGTAAAAATGTTCAACATGAGCGGCAGCGAAGTTGGTACAATAGATTTAAATGATAGTATTTTTGCAGTAGAGGTAAACACTCACGTTATGCATCAGGCAGTTGTTCAGTATCTTGCAAATCAGAGACAGGGTACTCAGAGTGCTTTAACTCGTGCAGAGGTTCGTGGCGGAGGAAGAAAGCCATGGAGACAGAAGGGTACAGGTAGAGCTAGACAGGGTTCTATCCGTTCACCACAGTGGACCGGTGGTGGTGTTGTATTTGCACCAAAGCCAAGAGATTATTCATTCAAGTTAAACAAGAAGGTTAAGAGATTAGCTCTTAAGTCTGCATTAACTACTAAGGTTAATGATGGTAAGCTTGTTGTTGTTGATGAATTAACAGTAAATGCTAAGACTAAGGAAATGGCAGCAGTTTTAAATAACTTAAACGCAGTTAAGGCTTTAGTAGTAGTAGAAGATAACAATAATAACGCAGTTGTAGCTGCTAGAAATATTCCTACAGTAAAAACTGCTTCTGTAAATACAATCAATGTTTATGATGTATTAAAGTATGACTCTTTAGTTTTAACTAAGGCAGTTGTAGAAAAGATTGAGGAGGTGTACGCATAATGGCAGATATTAAGTATTATGACGTTATTTTAAAGCCGGTTATCACTGAAAAGACTATGAATGATATGGCTGCAAAAAAGTACGCTTTCTATGTTCATCCAGAAGCTACTAAAATTCAAATTAAGCAGGCAGTTGAAAAGATGTTTGAGGGCACTAAGGTTGCTTCTGTAAACACTATGAACTGTGTTGGTAAGACTAAGAGACGTGGCTATACATTTGGTAAGACAGATGCAAGAAAGAAGGCTATTGTTCAGCTTACTGCTGAGAGTAAAGAAATCGAAATTTTTGCAGGAATGTAATCAGCTGCAAAATACTTGGTCGAGAGAATAAAGTATAGACACATTTATGTGTTTGCAAATATTTGGAAAAGGAGTGTAACGAAATGGGTATTAAGAGATTTAAGCCTTATACACCTTCAAGAAGACAGATGACAGTTTCTGACTTCTCTGAAATTACAAAATCAACTCCTGAGAAGAGCCTTGTAGTTCACATTAAAAAGACTGCAGGCAGAAACAATCAGGGTAAGATTACTGTTCGTCACATTGGCGGCGGTACTAAGAAGAAGTATAGAATTATTGACTTTAAAAGAAATAAGGATGGTATTCCTGCAAAGGTTGTTGCTATTGAATATGATCCAAACAGAACAGCTAACATTGCTTTATTAACTTATGCTGACGGTGAGAAGAGATATATTCTTGCTCCTAACGGTTTAAAGGTTGGCGATACTGTAATGAGTGGTGCTGAAGCAGAAGTTAGAGTTGGTAACGCATTAGCAATGAAGGACATTCCTGTTGGTGCTGAAATTCATAACATTGAAATGTATCCGGGTGCCGGCGGACAGTTAGTTCGTTCAGCAGGTAATGTTGCTCAGTTAATGGCTAAAGAGGGTAAGTATGCTACAGTAAGACTTCCATCCGGTGAAATGAGATTATTACCTATCAACTGTAAGGCTACTATCGGTCAGGTTGGTAATGGTGACCATGAGCTTATCAACATTGGTAAGGCCGGTAAGAAGAGACACATGGGTATCAGACCTACAGTAAGAGGTTCTGTTATGAACCCTAATGACCATCCACATGGTGGTGGTGAAGGTAGAGCACCTGTTGGTCGTCCTGCACCTTGTACTCCATGGGGTAAGCCGGCTCTTGGTCTTAAGACCAGAAATAAGCACAAGGCTTCAAACAAGTATATAGTACGTAGTAGAAATAAATAATAGGAGGACCTAAATAATGAGTAGATCACTTAAAAAGGGCCCATTCTGTGATGACCATCTTATGAAGAAGGTTGTTGCTGAGAATGAAGCTAATACAAAGAATGTTATAAAGACTTGGTCTCGCCGTTCTACTATCTTCCCAGAGATGATAGGTCATACTATTGCAGTTCATGACGGTAGAAAGCACGTTCCTGTATATATTACAGAGGATATGGTAGGCCATAAGTTAGGCGAGTTTGCTTTGACTAGAACTTACAGAGGTCACGGTAAGGACGCTGAAAAGAAGTCAAAGGTTAGATAATTTTTCGTAAAGGAGGGAACCTTAAATGTCAAAGGGACATAGAAGCCAAATAAAGAGGGACAGAAACGAACAGAATAAGGACAGAAGAGCCCAGGCTCATGCTAAGTTCGTTAGAGTTTCAGACACAAAGGCTAGAATTGTTTTAGAGCAGATTAAGGGTAAGAGCATTGGTGAAGCTATGGCTATACTTGCTTATTCACCAAGATATGCTGCTGAAATTATAGAAAAGGTTTTAAAGTCTGCTGTTGCTAACGCAGAAAATAACTTAGAATTAGATGTAAATGATTTGTATGTTGCTGATGTATTTGCTAATCAGGGACCAACTCTTAAGAGAATTCGTCCAAGAGCGCAGGGTAGAGCTTATAGGATTAATAAGAAGACTGCTCACATTTCAATATACTTAGATGAGAAGAAATAAGGAGGTCAACCATGGGTCAGAAAGTAAATCCACATGGATTAAGAGTTGGCGTTATTAAGAACTGGGATTCTACCTGGTATGCTGATAAGAAGGATTACGCTAACTTCTTAGTAGAAGACAATAAGCTTAGAACTTATATTAAGAATAAATTAGCTAACTCCAGCGTTTCTAAAATCGCTATTGAGAGAACTAATGAAAGAGTTAAGGTTACAATTTTCACTTCAAAGCCTGGCATCATTATCGGCAAGAGCGGTGCTGCAATTCAGGAATTAAATGCTGAATTACAGAAGATGACAGACAAGAAGGTTATGGTTAACATTGAAGATATTAAGAGACCTGAGCTTGATTCTCAGTTAGTTGCTGAGGATATTGCAAGACAGCTTGAGAACCGTGTAACATTTAGAAGAGCTATGAAGAAGGCTATGCAGACTACAATGAAGTTTGGTGCTAAGGGTATCAAGACTACATGCAGCGGTCGTCTTGGCGGTGCTGAAATGGCTCGTACTGAGACATATCATGATGGCACTATTCCTCTTCAGACTTTAAGAGCTAATATTGACTATGGTTTTGCTGAGGCAAATACAACTTATGGTAAGATTGGCGTTAAAGTTTGGATTTACAAGGGTGAGGTTCTTCCTGCAAAGACTAATAAGAAAGGAAGTGTTCAGTAATGTTAATGCCTAAGAAAGTTAAAAGACGTAAGCAGTTCAGAGGTCGTATGACAGGTAAGGCTTTAAGAGGTAACAAGATTACTTACGGTGAGTATGGTATTGTTGCTATGGAGCCGGGCTGGATTACTTCCAGACAGATTGAGGCAGCCAGAGTTGCTATGACAAGATATATTAAGAGAGGCGGTAAGGTTTGGATTAAAATCTTCCCGGATAAGCCTGTTACATTAAAGCCTATGGGTACAAGAATGGGTTCTGGTAAAGGTTCAACTGAGTATTGGGTATCTGTAGTTAAGCCGGGCAGAGTTATGTTTGAAATTGCCGGTGTATCTGAAGATATTGCAAGAGAAGCTTTAAGACTTGCAGTTTATAAGTTACCTATTAAGTGTAAGATTGTATCACGCGCTGATTTAGAAAAGGAGTGTGACAATTAATGAAGACTAAGGAATATGTTGCAGAATTAAAGAATAAGACTGTTGCTGAGTTAAATAATGAGTTAGTTGAGGCAAAGAAGGAATTATTCAATTTAAGATTTCAGAATGCTACTAACCAGTTAAACAATACAGCAAGAATCAGCCTTGTTCGTAAGAACATTGCTAGAATTCAGACTGTAATCACTCAGAAGGAAAATACACTTTAATTAGTTATATAATTGGAAGGAGGACAATCTCGTGGAAAGAAATCTTCGTAAAACAAGAATCGGTAAGGTTATCAGTAACAAGATGGATAAGACTATCGTAGTTGCTGTAGAGAATAATGTAAGACATCCATTATATAGCAAGATTGTGAAGACAACTTATAAGTTAAAGGCTCACGATGAGAATAATGAGTGTCAGATTGGTGATAGAGTAAAAGTTATGGAAACCAGACCTTTATCAAAGGATAAGAGATGGAGATTAGTTGAAATCGTAGAAAAGGTTAAGTAATTCCTAAAGGAGGAAATCGACAATGATTCAGCAGGAAAGTAGACTTGTTGTTGCTGATAACTCAGGTGCTAAGGAATTATTATGTATCAGAGTTTTAGGTGGTTCAACAAGAAGATATGCTAATATTGGCGACGTTATCGTTGCTACTGTAAAAGATGCAACACCAGGCGGCGTTGTAAAGAAGGGTGAAGTAGTAAGAGCTGTTGTTGTTAGAACTAAGAAGGGTGCTTCAAGACCTGATGGTTCTTACATCAAGTTTGATGAGAATGCAGCTGTTATTATCAAGGAAGATAAGAACCCTAGAGGTACTCGTATTTTCGGACCTGTTGCAAGAGAGCTCAGAGAAAAGCAGTATATGAAAATTTTATCTCTTGCACCTGAAGTATTATAATAGGAGGTAGGGTCAGCATGAAGATTAAGAAGGGCGATAAGGTACAGGTTATCGCAGGTAAAGATAAAGGTAAGGAAGGCAAGGTACTTGTTGTAGATGTAAATAAGAATAAGGTTATTGTTGAGGGTGTTAATAAGGTAAAGAAGCATGTTAAGCCATCACCAGTTAATCCTAACAGTGGTATCATTGAACAGGAAGCTCCTATTGATGCATCTAATGTTATGTATGTTTACGCAGGTAAGCCAACCAGAATCGGTTACAAGATTGAGAACGGTACTAAGCAGAGAGTTGCTAAGGCTACCGGCGAAGTAATCGATTAATTCTGTAAAGGAGGACTAAGTTCGTGAACGCATTCAGAGAATTTTATGAGAAGGAAGTTGCACCTGCAATGCAGGCAAAGTTTTCTTATAAGAACGTAATGGAAATTCCAAAGCTTGAAAAGATTGTTATTAATATGGGTCTTGGCGAGGCTAAGGATAATGCTAAGGCTATTGATTCAGCAGTTAGTGATATGGCTATTATTGCAGGTCAGAAGCCTATCGTAACTAAAGCTAAGAAGTCAATTGCTAACTTCAAGCTTAGAGCAGGTATGCCAATCGGCTGTAAGGTTACTTTAAGAGGTGAGAAGATGTACAGTTTTGCATCAAAGCTTATCAACATCTCTCTTCCTAGAGTACGTGACTTTAGAGGTGTTAACTCTGAGTCTTTTGACGGCAGAGGTAATTATACTTTAGGTCTTAAGGAGCAGTTAATGTTCCCAGAAATCCAGTATGATAAGATTGATAAAATCAGAGGTATGGATATCGTATTTGTAACTACAGCAAAGACTGATGAAGAAGCAAGAGAGCTTCTTAGATTATTCGGTATGCCATTTAAGAAGTAAGGAGGCAAATGATTATGGCAAAGACATCAATGAAAGTAAAGCAGGCAAGAAAGCCTAAGTTTTCGACTCAGAGCTATACTCGTTGTAGAATTTGCGGAAGACCACACGGTGTATTAAGAAAGTTTGGTATCTGTAGAATTTGCTTCCGTGAATTAGCTTACAAGGGTGAAATCCCTGGCGTTAAAAAGGCTAGCTGGTAATTTGAAAGGAGGATTTTGAAATGTCAATGAGTGATCCAATTGCAGATATGCTCACTAGAATCAGAAATGCAAACACTGCTAAGCACGATACTGTAGATGTACCTTCAAGCAAGATGAAGGAGGCAATTGCTAACATCCTTACAAATGAAGGCTATATTGCAGGTTATGAAATTATAGAAGACGGCGTTAAGAAGACTATGCATATTACTCTTAAATATGGTGTAGATAAGAATGAAAAGGTTATCTCCGGAATTAAGAGAATTTCTAAGCCCGGTCTTAGAGTATATGCAAACAGAGATGAGTTACCAAGAGTTTTAGGTGGTATGGGCACTGCTATCGTTTCAACAAACAAGGGTGTTATCACTGATAAGGAAGCAAGAAAGCTCGGCGTTGGCGGCGAAGTAATCGCTTACGTATGGTAATAGAAGGAGGTAAATTATATGTCACGTATAGGTAAATTACCTGTTGCTATTCCAGCTGGCGTAGAAGTTAAGCTTGAGGATGGTAACGTAATTACTGTTAAGGGACCTAAGGGTACTTTAACTCGTAAGTTAGTTGATGACTTAACAATCGAGGTTTCAGCTACTGAGGTTACAGTAACTAGACCTAGTGATTTAAAGAGATATAAGCAGTTACATGGTTTAACAAGAACACTTATTGCTAACATGGTTGAGGGTGTTACTAATGGTTATAAGAAGGAGCTTGAAATCAACGGTGTTGGTTACAGAGCTGCTAAGTCCGGTAATAAGCTTACATTAACACTTGGTTATTCTCACCCAGTAGAGATGATTGACCCAGAGGGTATCACAACTACACTTGAAGGTAACAACAAGATTATTGTTGAAGGTATCGACAAGGAAAAGGTTGGTCAGTTCGCTGCTGAAATCAGAACTAAGAGACCACCAGAGCCATATAAGGGCAAGGGTATCAAGTATACAACTGAAACAATCAGACGTAAAGTTGGTAAGACCGGTAAGAAGTAATAAAGGAGTGAATGTGAGATGATTAAAAAGCCATCACGTTCAGCAGCCAGAGCTAAGAGACATTACAGATTACGTAATAAGATCTCTGGTACAGCTGAGCAGCCAAGATTGGCAGTATTTAGATCAAATATGCATATTTATGCACAGATCATTGATGATACAGTAGGTAATACACTTTGTGCAGCTTCTACTATGGAGGCTGATATTAAGGCTAAGGTTTCAAAGACTAATGATGTTGAGGCTGCTAAGGCTGTTGGTGAAGCTGTAGCTAAGAAGGCCCTTGAAAAGGGTATTACAACAGTGGTATTCGATAGAGGTGGATTTGTATATCATGGTAAGGTTCAGGCTTTAGCTGACGCTGCCAGAGAAGCAGGTCTTCAGTTCTAATTAAGGAGGGAAAATCGTGAGAACAAAAATCGATGTTAGTACCCTTGATTTAAAGGATAATGTTGTTACAATTAAGAGAGTAACAAAGACTGTTAAGGGTGGTCGTACAATGCGTTTCTCTGCTTTAGTTGTAGTAGGCGACGGTAACGGTCACGTAGGCGTTGGTATTGGTAAAGCTATCGAAATCCCTGATGCTATCCGTAAGGGCAAGGAAGATGCAATCAAGAATATCGTTTACGTTGAGAGAAACGAAAACAATAGTATATATCATGAAATCTATGGTAAGTATGGCAGCTCAAGCGTGCTTCTTAAGCCGGCTGCAGAAGGTACCGGTATTATCGCAGGCGGTCCTGCAAGAGCCGTACTTGAATTAGCAGGTGTTAAGAATATAAGAGCTAAATCTTTAGGCTCAAGAAATAAGAAGAACGTTGTTAATGCTACACTTGAAGGTTTAGCTGGTGTTACTTCTCCTGAGAAGGTTGCCAGACTTCGTGGTAAGACTGTAGAAGAAATTATGGGCTAATAAGGGAGGAAAATTGAGATGTTAAGAATTACATTAGTTAAGTCTACAATCGGTGCAATCCCTAAGCACAGAAAGACAGTTGAGGCTCTTGGCTTAAAGAAGCTTCATGCTGTTGTAGAGCAGCAGGACAATGCTGCAATCAGAGGTATGCTTAATCAGGTAAAGCACTTGGTTAAGGTTGAAGAAATCTAATTTTAAGGAGGTGCGTCCTAATGTTTTTAAATGAATTAAAGCCAGCTGAAGGCTCTAAGTCTAACAAGTTTAGAACTGGTAGAGGTCATGGTTCAGGTAATGGTAAAACTGCTGGTAAGGGTCATAAGGGTCAGAATGCTCGTTCAGGCGGCGGCGTAAGACCGGGTTTTGAAGGTGGTCAGATGCCACTTTACAGAAGAATCCCTAAGAGAGGTTTTAAGTGCATTAATTCAAAGAACATTGTTGCTATAAACTTGAGTCTTTTAAATGACAGATTTGAGGATGGTGCTGTAGTTACTGTTGAGGCATTAATGGATAAGGGTATTATTTCTAATGCAAGAGATGGTGTTAAGATTTTAGGTAATGGTGAAATTACTAAGAAGCTTAATGTTCAGGTAAATTATTACAGCAATTCTGCAAAGGAAAAGATTGAGGCTGCTGGCGGAAAAGCTGAGGTGATCTAATGTTTAGTATACTTCGTAATGCATTTACTGTAAAGGATATTAGAACTAAGATTTTATATATGCTCTTAGTATTGTTCCTTATTAGAATTGGTACTCATTTACCAATCCCAGGTCTTGATATTAATCAGTTAGCCAATGGTGATAACCAGAATACATTGTATTCTCTTATCACCGGTGGCAACTATGGTACAATATTTGCTATGGGTATTGGACCTTATATCAATGCTTCAATCATTATGCAGCTTTTAACTGTTGCCATTCCTAAGTTGGAGCAAATTCAGAAGGACGGCGAAGAAGGAAGAAAGAAAATTTCTCAGTATACAAGATTCGCTGCTGTATTTTTAGCTTTACTTCAGGGTGCAGGTCAGGTTTATACAGTTCATTCTGCATTTACAAATCCTAACTGGTTAGTATATATCGTTGGATTAATATCAATGGTAACAGGTACTATCTTTATTATGTGGTTAGGTGAAAAATTAACTGAAATTGGTATCGGTAACGGTGCTTCATTCATTATCTTTGCTAATATTCTGCAAAATCTTGATGATGGTGCTAAGAATTTAGCTATTAGTGCTCAGGGTAGTGCTATGGGTTGGGTAAAAGTTGTTGTTATTCTTGTTATTTTAGTAGTAGTAATGGCATTTGTAATTATTGTTCAGGACGGCGAAAGAAGAATTCCTGTTCAGTATTCAAAGAAGCTTGTAGGAAATAAAATGGTAGGCGGTCAGAGTTCATATATTCCTGTAAAAGTAAATATTGCAGGCGTTATGTCAATTATCTTTGCTATTTCACTTTTACAGTTCCCACAGACTATTAACCAGCTTTTTAATAATTCATTCCTTACATGGTTAAGCAACTTGTTAAGCTTTCAGCATTTTTCAAGATGTTTCCTTCCTGTAAGCAGAGGATTTTTACCTGTAGGTACTATTATTTATATTATACTTATATTCTGCTTTACATTTTTCTATACTTCATTTGCATTTAATTCAATTGAAGTTGCAGAGAATATGAAGAAGAGCGGTGGTTTTGTTCCGGGTATCAGACCCGGTAAGCCAACATCTGATTATATTCAGAATATTGTTGACAGAATTTCTTTAATAGGTGCTATAACTTATGCTATTATTGCTTTAGTACCTATTGTACTTCAGTGGGTAACAGGTATAAATATGGGATTCGGTGGTACTACATTACTTATCGTTTCCGGTGTTGCTCTTGAATTAATTAAGCAGTTAGAAACTCAGTTATTAATGAGACATTATAAGGGATTCTTGAATTAATATTATATATATGTTCCCCTGACTGGTGTTAGGGGAACAAGTATAAGGGGATGGAAATAATGAAATTAGTGCTTATTGGATGTCCTGGTGCCGGTAAAGGTACTCAGGCGAAGATGCTTTCAAAGAAGTATGATATTGCTCATATATCAACTGGAGATTTATTAAGAGAGCAGATTAAGCAGGGTACAGAGCTTGGCAAAAAAGTAAGTGAGATAATTAATGCAGGCGGATTAGTATCAGATGATATAGTTTCAGCTATGTTAGCTGAAAGAATTAAGGCTGATGATTGCAAAAAGGGATATATCTTAGACGGTTATCCAAGAAATGCAGCTCAGGCTGAAGGTTTAAATGATATAGTAGGAAGCCTTGATAAGGTAATCTGCTATGAGGTTGACGATGCTGTTATTGTTGACAGAATGTCAGGAAGAAGAAGCTGTCCTAAGTGTGGTAAGATGTATCACGTATCATACAACCCTCCAAAGACTGAGGGCAAATGTGATGAATGCGGTGAAGCTCTTATTCAGCGTAAGGATGACAATGAAGAAACTGTTATAAACAGATTAAAAGTATACCATGAAACAACTGCTCCTGTCATTGATTACTATGATAAGAAGGGTATTTTACTAAAAACTAGTGGTGTCGGCGATATTAATGAAATATTTGACAACGTTTGTAAGGCGTTAGAGGGTATTGAATGATGTCTATTAAAATTAAGAAAGAAATACATATAGAGGCAATGAGAATTGCTGGTAGAATTACCGGTGAAACACTTAATCTCCTTGAAAAAGAGTTAAAGCCGGGGATGACTACTAAGGATTTAGATAGGATTGCTGAGGAATATATAAGAGCACAGGGTGCAGTTCCTTCCTTTAAAGGTCTATATGGTTATCCAGCCTCAATATGTGCATCAGTTAATGATGAAATTATTCACGGTATTCCAGGCAAAAGAATTTTGCAGGAGGGTGACATAATAAGTATTGATACGGGTGCGTATATTAATGGTTTTCACGGTGATGCAGCAAGAACCTTTGCAGTCGGCAAAATATCTGCTGAGGCACAAAGGCTTATTGATGTAACAAGAGAAAGCTTTTTCAGAGGTATAGAATATGCAAAAAGAGGTAATCATCTATCTGAAATATCAGGTGCTATACAGGATTATGTAGAGGCAAATGGATTTTCGGTAGTTCGTGATTATGTAGGGCATGGCATCGGAAGAGAAATGCATGAGGATCCTAATGTACCAAACTACAGGTTTGGTAAGCGTGGTCCCAAGCTCATAAAGGGTATGACGCTGGCTATTGAGCCGATGGTTAATCAGGGCAGTTACAATGTTAAGCGATTAAGCGACGGATGGACTGTTGTAACCAGAGATGGCAGCCTAGCCGCCCATTATGAAAATACGGTTCTCATTACTGATGGTGAGCCTGAGCTTTTAACCTTAGGAAAATAGGGGTGAAAGAATGTATTCAAAAGGTCAGATAGTTTTCTCAAAAAGCGGCAGAGATAAGGGCAGAGCATTTATTATATATGATTATAATGATGACTATGTATTTATTGTTGACGGCGATTTGAGAAAGTTGGAAAAACCAAAGAAAAAGAAGAAAATTCACATTCAGATTACTAAAAAGATTGATGAAGATATTAAAATTAAACTTGAAAGTAAGTTATACATTCTTAATTCCGATATAAGGAAAGCTCTGGCAAAGTATAACGACGAGATTTAATGGATTCTGAAGGAGGTAGAGAGCCTTGGCAAAGGACGATGTAATTGAGGTTGAAGGCACTGTCCTAGAAAAGCTTCCAAACGCTATGTTCCAGGTTGAACTGGACAATGGACATAAGATTATTGCTCATCTCTCAGGTAAGTTAAGAAAGAACTTTATAAGAATTATACCGGGCGACAGTGTTAAGATTGAAATGTCACCCTATGATTTAACTAAAGGCAGAATTACTTGGAGAGGCAAAGTGAGAAAGGAGAATGAACAATGAAGGTTAGACCATCTGTAAAACCAATGTGTGAAAAGTGTAGAATAATTAAGAGAAAGGGTGCTGTCAGAGTAATCTGCGAAAACCCAAAGCATAAGCAGAGACAGGGTTAATAGCCCTGTCTTGTTGTTCCTTTAGGGAAAGTAAAAAATATCGATATTTAAGGTATATTTAAGAAATATACTATAAATATAAATTTTATTTAATTGTTAATAATGTTTACAGAAAATTTACAAATAAATTCTTGATTTCAGGGTATATCTGTGGTATACTCTTATCTTGGTGAATGTTTATTTTGACGCTATTTTTTATGGTTTAAGAGGGTTAGTTCCCCTTGAAAGCCTCATTACTGCTATCGGAACGCGGCTGCCCTGATGCAAACTTGTTGATATAAATATTACACCTTAGGCAATTTTTATTTGAAAATTGCGGTAAAATTCAATGTCTTGGGAATTATGTCTCAGGTGTTGTTTTTACTATGTTACTATTTTAAATACTATTTATATGAAAGAGGTGCAATTATGGCTCGTATCGCTGGTGTAGATTTACCTAGAGAAAAGCGTGTTGAAATTGGTCTTACTTATGTTTATGGTATTGGCAGAGCTAGTGCTAACAGAATTTTAGCTGAAGCTGGTGTTAATCCTGATACTAGAGTAAGAGATCTTACAGATGATGAGGTAGCAAGAATTAGAGATATTATTGCTGAAACTCAGACTGTAGAGGGTGACTTAAGAAGAGAGATTGCTTTAAATATTAAGCGTCTTGTTGAAATTGGATGCTACAGAGGTATTCGTCACAGAAGAGGTCTTCCTGTAAGAGGACAGAAGACTAAGACAAACGCAAGAACTAGAAAAGGTCCTAGAAGAACTGTTGCGAATAAGAAGAAATAATCAATTTATCTTTTGTTATTGATTTAAGGAGGTAAAATTAAATGGCTAAGAAGACAGTTAAGAAAGCTGCTGGCCGTAGACGTCGCGACAGAAGAGTTGTTGAACGTGGTCAGGCTCATATACAGTCAACTTTTAATAATACAATTGTTACTATTACAGATGCTGCTGGTGGTGCTTTATCTTGGGCAAGTGCCGGTGAGTTAGGTTTCAGAGGTTCTAAGAAGTCTACTCCTTATGCTGCTCAGATGGCTGCTGAAAAGGCTGCCGGTGCTGCAAAGGAATATGGTTTAAAGACTGTTGAAGTATTTGTAAAGGGTCCGGGCAGCGGAAGAGAAGCTGCAATCAGAGCTTTACAGGCTGCAGGTCTTGATGTAACTATGATTAAGGATGTAACTCCTGTTCCACATAATGGTTGTAGACCACCTAAGAGAAGAAGAGTTTAATTTCCGTTTTATTGAAATATATATTGGAGGTACTATTTAATGGCTAGAGAAATCGGTCCTATCATTAAAAGATGTAGATACTTAGGCATCGAACCTAGCGTTCTTGGTTCATCTAAGAAGTTAGGCAAGCGTAAGAGAAATATGCGTAAGTTAAGTGAATACGGCGTTCAGTTGAAGGAAAAGCAGAAGGTTAAGTTCATCTATGGTGTTCTTGAAAAGCAGTTCAGAAACTTATATAAGAAGGCTGATAAGATGACCGGTATCACCGGTGAAAATTTACTTATGCTTCTTGAATTAAGACTTGATAACGTTGTATACAGATTAGGCTATGGTCGTACTAGAAAGGAAGCTAGACAGATCGTTAGACATAATCTTGTAACTGTTAATGGCAAGAAGACTAATATCCCATCAATTACTTTAAAGGTTGGCGATGTTATTGAAATTAAGGAAAATAAGAAGGATTTACAGAGATTCAAGGATGTTCTTGAGGTAACTTCTTCTCGTATTGTACCTGAGTGGTTATCTGTTGACCATGCTAATCTTAATGGCAGCATAAATGCCTTACCTAAGAGAGAGCAGTTAGATTTACCTGTAAACGAGACTCTTATTGTCGAGTTGTATTCTAAGTAATAAATATTCATTTGCAGATTACTTTTTGTTACTGTTATTAAAACATTTTGGTAAATTATATAGATAACTATTAAGGAGGTTGGGCTGAGTGTTTGAATTTGAGAAACCTCGTATTGAAATTACTGAAAAGAATGATAAGTACGGTTGCTTCGTTGTTGAACCTCTTGAAAGAGGTTATGGTACAACTCTTGGTAATTCTTTAAGAAGAATTTTGCTTTCATCTTTACCGGGTGCTGCTGTAAGCAATGTAAAGATTGATGGTGTTCTTCATGAATTTAGTCCTATTCCGGGCGTTAAGGAAGATGTAACCGAAATAATATTAAATCTCAAAAATCTTGCTATTAAGGTTAATAGCGAGGGCGATGAGCCAAAGATTGCTTATATTGATGCATCAGGTGATTGTGAGGTTAAGGCAAGCGACATCAGAGTTGACTCTGATATTGAAATCCTTAATCCCGATTTACACATTGCTACGTTAAGCGGTGGTGCTGAGAGTAAGCTTTTTATGGAGATTACAATTACAAAGGGTCGTGGCTATGTTGAAGCTGCTAAAAACAAGAGGGCTGACCAACCCCTTAGAATGATACCTGTTGACTCACTTTATACTCCTGTAAGAAGAGTAAACTTTAAGGTTGAGGATACAAGAGTAGGTCAGATTACAGACTACGATAAGCTTACTTTTGAAGTTTGGACTGATGGTACTATTGCTCCTGACGATGCTGTAAGTTTAGGTGCTAAGATTTTAAATGAACATCTTAATTTATTCGTAGATTTATCTGATAGTGCAAAGAATGCAGAAATTCTTGTTGAAAAGGAAGTAGGTACTAAGGAAAAGGTACTTGAACAGACTATTGAAGAGTTAGATTTAACTGTTCGTTCATATAACTGCCTTAAGAGAGCAGGTATCCATACTGTTGAAGATTTAACAAGAAAGACTGAAGATGATATGATGAAGGTACGTAATCTTGGACGTAAGTCCTTAGAGGAAGTACTTAACAAGTTGAACGAGCTTGGTTTAAGCTTGAGTCCAAATGAGGATTAATTAAGGAGGATTAGCAATGGCTGAATATAGAAAGCTTGGTCGTACATCTAGCCAGAGAAAGGCTTTATTACGTAATCAGGTTACTAATTTATTATACCATGGCAAGATTAAGACAACTGAAGCTAAGGCTAAGGAAATCAGAAGACTTGCTGAAAAGTTAATTACTATTGCTGTTAAGGAAAAGGATAACTTTGAAGAGGTTACTGTAACTTCTAAGAAGGGTGGAGAATCTGTTGAAAAGACAATTAAGAAGGATGCTCCAAGCAAGTTAAATGCCAGAAGAAAGATTTTAAGCGTTCTTTATCCTGTAGTTGAAGTTCCTGCAGATGGTAAGAAGAAGAGAGCAAATACTGTTACTGTAAACATGGCTAACAAGTTATTTGATGAAATCGCTCCAAAGTATGCTGACAGAAACGGTGGTTATACCAGAATCGTTAAAATTGGTCAGAGACGTGGCGATGGTGCTATGGAAGTAATTATTGAGTTAGTTTAATATTTTGCGTAAAAAGAGTGTTGTGTAAGCAACACTCTTTTTCTTTTATTTGCTGCATTAGATTGATAAAGAAATTTTGGTTCTTTGCAAATCGTTTGGTTGAGTAAATCATAGCTATAGTGGTGTAGATTATTTTAATTCTGCACTACTTTTTTTATGGAAATCAAGTGATTTATTATAAGTATTCTATTTTTAAAATTATAGAATGACCGACAGCCAAAATCTATTCATTTTATTGTTTTAATTTTGTTATTTATTACTTCAATAGCTCAGTTTGTATAGCCGTATCTTAGTGCATTTATCAGGCTTATTTTTTAATTTAGTATTAATAAATTTAGTTTTTACACCATTAACAATAACAAATTCATAATAATTATCAGAAAAATCTAAATTTTTCTATTTTAAATTTAAGAAAATTATATATAACTATTGTTGGACATAAGATAGGTATGGTCCGTTTATTTTTGTTGAAATTATTAATGAATTGAGTTATACTTATATAATAATTAATTTCATATTACAAATGAGGTGCAGTTTATGAATATAATTGTTGTCGGCTGCGGTAACGTTGGCTATGTTTTAGCTGAACAGCTAAGTAAAGAAGGACATGAAATTACATTAATAGATACAGAAACTGAAAGAATTAAGTTTGTAGTAGATGCACTTGATATTCAAGGTGTAGCCGGTAATGGTATCAGTCACAGTGTTTTAATGGAGGCGGGTGTAGAAAATGCTGACTTGTTTATAGCAGTAACTGATGAAGATGAGGTTAATTTGTTGGGATGCCTTATGGCTAACAAAATTGGTAATTGTAAAACCATAGCCAGGGTCAGAAATCCTCAATACTATGAGGACATTAAGTATATAAAGGAAGAACTTGGACTTTCCATGTATGTAAATCCCGAAAGGGAAGCTGCTCAGGAAATGGCAAGACTTATACAAATTCCATCAGCCATTGATATAGATAGCTTTGATAAAAGCCGTATTAATATGATAAGATTTAAAATTCCTGAAAATTCGCTTTTGGATGGTATGGCAATTTGTGATATAAGAGTAAAGGTTAGTGCAAATGTTCTTGTTTGTATAGTACAGCGTGATGATGAGGCTTTTATTCCCAATGGTAATTTTATACTCAGGTCAGGAGATATTATTTCATTTATTACACCTATGAGAGAGGTTTATAGTGTATTTAAAAAAGCAGGAGTTAAAGTCAGAAATATTAAAAATGTTATAATAGCCGGCGGAGGAAGAATTTCCTATTATCTTGCAGATATACTTTTAAAGGATAAAATAAAGGTAAAGATAATAGAAAAGAACAGAGAAAGATGTGAGGAATTAAGCGAGCTTTTACCGGAGGCTATGATTATTTGCGGTAATGTTACAAACCAGTCACTTTTGTATGAAGAGGGCGTTAACAGAACAGACGCCTTTGTTAGTGTAACGGATATGGACGAGGAAAATATAATGCTTTCATTATATGTTAATAAGGTTTCTGATGCAAAAGTTATTACAAAGATTAAGAAGGTAACATTTGAAGAAATAGTTCAGGATTTGAATTTGGGAAGTATAGTTGATCCTAAAAATATTATTGCAGAAGGTATTATAAGATATGTAAGAGCATTACAAAATTCATTCGGAAGTAATGTTGAAACTCTTTACAGACTTATTGATAATAAGGTTGAGGCTCTTGAATTTAATGTAAATAATACAAATGATATAAATAAACTTGTGGGTAAGCCTCTTATGAATATTAACCTTAAAGAAAACTTACTCGTTTGTTCTATTAAAAGAGGAGATAAAACATTTATACCTGACGGCAGGGATACTATTGAGCTTGGTGACAGAGTTATTGTTGTTACTACAAATTTAGGATTGAATGATATTATGGATATACTAAAGGATTAATGGTGCAGATTTATGAATTACAGTATTATTTTTAATATAATTGGATGGGTGATTAAAGTTGAGGCTATTTTTATGCTTTTGCCCGGTGTTGTTTCAATTATATACAGAGAGGACAATTGTGGTGTGTTCTTCGGATGTGCTTTTGCCTTTTTTGTTTTAGGAAAAATAATGACATTAAAGAAACCTAAGAATGACCAGTTTTATGCCAGAGAGGGATTTGTTGCAGTAGCAATGAGCTGGATAGTGTTAAGTGTAATTGGAGCTATTCCTTTTTTAATAAGCGGTGAAATACCAAATGCTGTAAATGCACTTTTTGAAATTGTATCAGGATTTACTACTACAGGTGCCAGTATTTTAACTGATGTTGAGGCTATGTCAAAATCAATGCTGTTCTGGAGAAGTTTTTCTCACTGGATAGGAGGTATGGGTGTTCTTGTTTTTATACTTGCCATATTGCCTATGGCAGGAGGTCAGAACATATATCTTATTAAAGCTGAAAGTACAGGTCCTGAGGTGGGTAAATTTGTGCCTAAGCTTCAAAAAACCGCAGGATATTTATATATTATATATATAGCATTATCTATATTACAGCTTGTTTTTTTGTTAGTTGGTAAAATGCCTCTTTTTGATGCATTATGTGATGTGTTTGGTACAGCGGGTACCGGTGGTTTTGGTATAAAGGCTGACAGTATGGCAGGCTACAGTACATATATACAAATGGTTACTGCTGTATTTATGCTTTTGTTTGGTGTTAATTTTAATTTTTACTTTCTTATAATATCAAGGAAACTAAGGTCAGCACTGGGTATGGAGGAAGTAAAGTGGTATTTTATTATTTTTATACTTGCTGTAATTGGAATAACTGTAAGTCTTTGGAATGCAACAGGGGTATTGGGTATTAATATAAGAAATTCTATATTTCAGGTATCATCAATAATGACCAGTACAGGGTTTGTTACTACTGATTTTGATAAGTGGCCTCAATTTTCAAGATATATTATGTGTGTTATTATGTTTACCGGTGCGTGTACAGGCAGTACCGGCGGAGGTATTAAGGTAGCAAGATTTATAATTTATTTTAAACAGATAGGTAAGCAGCTTGGATTTTTAATTCATCCAAGAAGTGTTAAAATACTCAGAATGAATGGTAAAAAAATAGAACATAACACAATAAGGGTTGTAAATACATATTTATTGGTTTATATAGCTATATTTGCATTGTCAATGCTAATTCTTACTATAGATGATTTTGACCTGACAACGACATTTACTGCTGTTTCAGCCACATTTAATAATATTGGTCCCGGTCTTGGTATGGTTGGTCCTGTTGGTAACTTTTCACAGTTTTCTGTTCTTTCTAAGATTGTAATGATATTTGATATGCTTGCAGGCAGATTGGAAATTTTTCCGTTGCTGGTATTAATAACTCCCAGTACATGGAGAAGAAACGGATGAGTTAGTGGAGTGTGTTTTCTGTTATGAAAATACACTCTTTTTGTTTTACTTAAAATATTTTTTTAATTGGCATAATAAGTTAAATTAATTACTTTTGTGCACTAATTATAATTTATAAGTTGATTGAAGTAAAAAATTATGCTATAATACTAAACATATGATGAAATAAATGAATTTAACAAATAGGAGGATAAAAATGCAGAGAGAACATTTAGGCAGTCGATTGGGCTTTATTTTACTTAGTGCCGGCTGCGCTATAGGCATTGGAAATGTATGGAAGTTTCCGTATATGGCAGGTCAGTATGGAGGAGGATTTTTCGTATTGATATATCTGTTCTTCCTTGCAATTTTAGGAATACCGGTAATGACAATGGAGTTTGCAATGGGGCGAGCAAGCCAAAAAAGCCCGGTAAGACTATATCAGCAGTTGGAACCAAAGGGAAGCAAGTGGCACATACACGGATACATAGCTATGGCAGGAAACTATATGCTTATGATGTTTTATACTACTGTGGCAGGCTGGATGCTTAATTATTTTGTAAGTACAGCTTCAGGCCGTTTTGTGGGAGCTGATTCTGCGAAGGTTGCAGAGCTTTTCAATGGAATGCTGACTACCCCTGTTCCTATGATAGGATATATGGCACTTGTAGTTATAATTGGTTTTGGAATATGTTCAATCGGCTTACAAAACGGACTGGAAAGAATTACGAAGGTTATGATGCTGGCATTGTTAGTTATTATGGTCGTTCTTGCGGTAAACAGTGTATTTATGGAGGGCGGCTCAGGTGGATTGGCTTTTTATCTTTTGCCCGATATCGAAAGAATGAAGGAAATAGGTGTTGGAAATGTAATTGTAGGTGCTATGAATCAAGCCTTTTTTACACTTAGTCTTGGTATTGGTGCTATGGCTATATTTGGAAGTTATATTGGAAAAGAACGCACACTTTTGGGTGAAGCCGTTAATGTTGCTGTTCTTGATACATTTGTTGCCATAGCTTCAGGTCTTATTATATTTCCTGCCTGTTTTGCTTATGGTGTTGAGGTTAACAGTGGTCCAAGTCTTATATTTATTACATTGCCTAATATTTTTAACCATATTCCATTGGGAAGACTTTGGGGCAGTTTGTTTTTTGTGTTTATGACATTTGCTGCATTATCTACTGTATTGGCTGTATTTGAAAATATTATATCATGCAATATTGATATTTTTGGTTGGAGCAGAAAAAAAGCTTGTGTTATAAATTGTGTTTTAATGTTTTTACTTTCACTTCCCTGTGTGTTAGGCTTTAATATATTTAGCGGTATTACACCTTTAGGTGATAATAGTACAATTATGGATTTGGAGGACTTTATAGTAAGCAATTTATTGTTACCGTTAGGTTCACTTATTTTTATTTTGTTCTGCGTAAGCCGTTATGGATGGGGTTGGAATAGGTTTGTTGCTGAGGCTAATGAAGGCAAAGGTCTTAAAGTTGCAAATTGGATGCGTGGGTATATGACTTTTGTTTTGCCTATTATTGTTTTTGCTATTTTTATAATTGGAATTATTTAAATGTTTTAAAGCGTGGTATTTATGACCACGCTTTTTGAAGTTTGTACTGAATGGGTCTGTTATTTAGTTAAAGGGTAGTCTCCTACTCGATTTTATAGGTTTTTAAAATTATCTTTTAAGAGGTTGTTTGCTAATTCAATCAGATAGCATATTGTATATTGCTCATACAAAGGTTTAAATATGTTTTTAAAATCATTAATTGACATTGTATAATAATTTTCTGTACTTATTTCATTTTTATAACATTTAAAAAGATTTTTAAAGCCATCCTCATCAATATCTAGGCTTATATTATAAGAATTATATTCAGAGTAGTTTTCTACCAGCTTATATATTTCAAGCAAGGTATCAATATTATCTGTATTAAAGCAATAGAATTTAGAAGAATTTGTTTTTTCAGGTTCTATTAATATTTTTTCAATTTCTATAAAAGTACTAAACCTGTTTTTTGTTAAATATTTTTGCAAATTATCAGGTATATGTGATGTTGCTGTTGTATCTGTCCTTCCAAGTAAATAGTCTATAGAACAGTTAAGGTAATCAGCTAAAATATCAAGTTTTGGAGCGGTTGGTAAACTTCTGCTATTTTTCCAATCACTTATATTTCCTGATGATATATTTGTAGCATCAGAAACTTTCTTAGCATTTAAATTTAAATCAGATATCCTTTTAAACAAATTGTCTAATTTAACCATAATAACAGAACACCTCGTTTGTAAAAAACATCTAAATATTCGTAAATACGAAAATATATCTTGACTATTTCGTTTTTACGATATATAATATAATTACAGTATAGAAAATATGATCAAAAAATTACCATTATGATAATATACACACATTTTAATTTTACGTTATAAGTATTATTTTGTCAAGGAATTTGAAAGGAGATATTATATGGAAAAGGGAGAATTATTGAGTCAGATATATTTAAATTTACAGGAAATGGAGATGATACCTAAAAATAAGTTTGCAAAAGCAAAGGAAAATATTCTATATGCAGAATTATCTAAATATAAAGAAGATAATAAAATAACATCCGATAAGCTTGACGAGTTATTTGAATTATGCTATTTTGCTGTGGATTATAGTGAGATTGGCGGATTTATTAATGGAATAAATTTTGCAGTTGAAATTTTTAAGGAGCTTGTTATGAATAAGTGATTAAAAAGATTTTATATAAAAAGTGAATTAAAAGTTTATTATTTCTTGTATTTAAAAGAATAATATTATTTAAAAACAAAGACAGAACAAAGAAAAAGCGTTCTGTCTTTGTTTTATGTGTATTTTATATTTAGACTATAGTTACATCTTTAATATTAATTTTCTTCTTATCAGCATATACAAATGTTTTATAGCTTCTGCCTTCATTTCTGAGTATATTTGTAATCAGGTAATCTGATCTGTCTACCATCCACATATCAAGTTTTAATGCAAAGGACATATATGGATCATATTTATCCTCTGAAGAAATATGTAAATCTTTTATTTCTGTTATTTCGTCATACAGAATGTTATAACGAGCTATGTTGCGTGAAACATATATAGAAATATAAGGTAAAAACAAACATAGTTTTAAGTTGGGATAAGTTTTTTTTAATTCTCTTACCAAATCCTCACACATTTTGTCAAAGGTATTTACTCCACCGCTATAAAAGGTATTTACATCTTCGTTTTCTACTAAATCTGTTATTATTTCCTTTACTGTTTTTGCTGTTTTTCTCTTGTTATAAAAGTAATTGTCTCCACAAAACATACATATTTTACTCATTAAACTCACCTCTTAGTAATTAAAATAGAATTATACATTGATGTATTTGTAATAATATTAGCAGAAGTCATATACGTTTTATATAAAGCCAAGCTATGCTTGCCTTATCTTGCTGACGCAAGTCAGATACTTCGTATCAGAATAAAAAGACTCAATAACATATCCATCGTAAATTGTGAGCAAGCTCCCATTTACTTCGATGAGTTGTATTTCGTCTTTTTATATAAAGCCAAGCTACGCTTGCCTTATCTTGCTGACGCAAGTCAGATACTTCGTATCAGAATAAAAAGACTCAATAACATATCCATCGTAAATTGTGAGCAAGCTCCCATTTACTTCG
>ENA-UOJJ01000739-UOJJ01000739.1-human-gut-metagenome-genome-assembly--contig:-CS66-NODE-739-length-53161-cov-13.328532_pt1 | contig 53161 bp, 43 predicted proteins | sample MGYA00242343_ERZ723890 | MGnify/ENA metagenome assembly ERZ723890
TGTTGCGATTTCACGGTAATACATCAAGTATTACCGCAAAACCGCGCCTCGTCAGCACGCAAAATTTGCTCGCAAATCGCTCTTGTTCAATTATGCGGTATTGCCCTAGCTGTGCTCTGTCTTATTTTTGATCGGCGGCGAGGGCGGCGTCGATGTTTTTCTGGAGCTGCGCCAGATTATCGGCGTTGTCGATGCCGCCGAGCAGCGGCTCGCCGACTGCGTTTCCGTTCCGGTCGAACACATAGGTCGTCGGGAAGGCCATGATGCCGAGGGCGAACGTACCGGCGTCGCTCGAGGAATCAAAATAGATGTTGCGGTAGGTCGCGCCCTTGGTTTGCAGGATCTCCTTTGCGGTGGCGATGGCATCGGCGTTGCCGTCGAGCGTTTCGGTATTGATGCCGATCACCTCGCCGCCCTGCTGCTTTGCGGTCTGGTTCAGCTTGTCCAGCTCGCCCAGCTCAGCGACACAGGGCTTGCAGCCGCTGAACCAGAAGTTCACGACCGTGTAGGCGTTGTTCGCGAACAGGCTGCTGTCGACCGCATTCCCGTCGAGATCCTTGCCTGTAAACTCCGGGAACGCACTGGCCGCAGCCGTTTCGCTCTGGCCGGCGCTGTCGTCGGCGGGCAGGGCCGCGATCTGCTCCTCGATCGAGCGGATGCTCTCAGCATCGCTTTTCAGCGTCTGATAATCCCCGTCGGAGAGCTTGTCCCGGCAGTTCTCCAGCGCGCTCAGCAGGACATCGCCGTAGTTTTCCGCCGTTGCGGGAGAGGATTTGTCCATGGAGGCGAAAACCTGATTCCACAGCTCCTGATGTGCGTCGAGGATGGCGTTTTCCTCCTCGAGCAGCTCCGCAGAGGTCTTGCTGCCGGTATCGGCAGCTTCAGAGTCGGACTTGCCGCACGCAGCGGCGCCCAGCAGCAGGCTCAGGCTGAGGGCAAGGGCGGTTGCACGTTTGATATTCATTTATGAGTTCTCCTTTGTTTTTTCGTTGCCGAAGCCGTACCGGTAGCAGATCGCCTCTGTCGGGCAGGCCTTGATGCATCGGCCGCAGCGGATGCACTCGGCGTGGTTTGCATTCTGTGTGATGTCTACATCCATCGGGCAGACGTTCGCGCATTTTCCGCAGGAAACGCAGCGATGGGAGTTTACCTGCATCTGAAACAGGGAAACGCGGTTGAACAGCGCGTAAAACGCGCCCAGCGGGCACAGCCATTTGCAGAACGGCCGCCAGAACAGCACGCTGAGAAGGATCACGGCGGCCAGCACAGCCGCCTTCCAGGTGAACAGTGCGCCGAGCGCCGAGCGAATGCCGGTGTTCACCAGGGCGAGCGGGATCGCGCCCTCGAGGATTCCCTGCGGACACAGGTATTTGCAGAAGATCGGGTCGCCCATGCCGAGTTCGTTCACCAGAACGGTCGGCAGCAGCACTACCATCACGAGCAGCACGGCGTACTTGAGATACCGCAGCGGCTTCAGCCGTTCGGAGGACAGCTTCGGGGAGGGGATATGGTGCAGCAGCTCCTGAAGCCAGCCGAACGGGCAGAGAAAGCCGCAGATGAACCGTCCGAGCAGCACGCCCAGCAGGATCAGCAGGCCGGTGATGTAATAGCAGAAGCGGAAGCCGGACGAGCCGACGACTGCCTGAAACGCGCCGATGGGGCACGCGCCCGCCGCGCCCGGGCAGGAATAGCAGTTCAGTCCGGGCACACAGACCCGCTTGCCGTTGCCCTGATACAGCCTGCCGGAAAGGAAATTCGGCAGGTGGATGTTGGTGAGCAGGGCGGCGGCGGCCTGTATCGCGCCGCGTAGGCGGACGAGCAGGGGGAGCGGTCTTTTACCCAATGCCGACGCACTCCATGCACAGGCGTATCGCCTTGGATAACACGACGCCGGCCTCACCACGCCAGACGCCGAACAGGACCATCGCGCCGCCGAGCAGCAGCAGAAGGACCTGCGTCATTGTTTTGCTGTGTAACATAGTTTCTCTATCCTTTCCTGTGATGGGAAAAGTATATACCATCTAAAAGGAGATTGAAAGGAGAAAAAACAAAATTTTTGTAAACTTTAGTCATTGCCGCCTGCGCGCTGCGGGAGTTTTCTTCTTTTACAGGAAAACGGTTGACAAAGCTGCCTGCAATGGGGTACACTTTATATAGGAAAGATTAGACAGCGCTGACGCGGGACTTTTTGTCCGTCCGTGCAGCGAAGTTCGGTATGCGCCCTTCGCATATCGTCTTAAACAGCAGACATCAACTGAAAATCTGTGCATGACTCCCGGGAACGGGTGCAGGTACAGATAAAGGCACAGCCGGTGAAAGCCGGTGCCGCAAAGCCAGATGGGCCTAAACGGAGCTTGTCCTCCGCATGGCAGTCGGCTGCCAACGATACTTTGTACCCTCCTTGCAGAGCCGTGCGCGCTGTAAGGGGGGATTTTATTTGGAAGCTGAATCGTCTCTGTACTGTCCAAAACGGTTCCAAGAAAAACACAATCATCTGTGCTACTCGTTGAAGAGCAGGTTGTACAGACAAGGGCACGATCGGTGAAAGCCGGTTTCGCAAAGCCAGGGGCCTAAACGGAAGACTTTTCCGCATGGCAGCCGGTTTCCTGATGCAGCTTCTTCATAGTAGTCTATTGCTACTGAAGGAGGGATTTTCATGATGAAAACAGGAAAGAACAAGCGATTATTAGCCAGTATACTGGCGGCGTCCATGCTGCTGGCAATGTCTCCGTTCGCGTTAGCGGACGAGACGGAAGGTCAGGAACAGCCCGTTGAGGGCGGCGGCACTGAGCAGACATGCGCTGCAAAGATCGGTGAGACCGAGTATTCGACTCTTGCCGGTGCGATTGATGCTGCAAACATTTATGATGCAAACAGCGATGTCACTATCGTCATGCTCCATGATGTTACGGAAAATATCGAGATTCACAGGTCTCTGACGCTCGACCTCGGCGGGTTTACGCTGTCGGGTAATGCGAATGCGGCTGTTGTAACCATTTCCGGTGATAAACCGCAGGTTACCGTGAAAAACGGTACGGTTACCGGCGGCAAAAAAAGTGGTATCCGCATCACCGATGCAGATGTTACGCTGACAAAATTAACGGTTACTAAAAACGCGTCCACGGGCAACGGCGGCGGCATTGATGCTGTGAAAGGTAAAGAACTGGTCGTGGAGCAGTGTGCAATTAACGAAAACACTGCCAAGAATAGTGGCGGTGGCATTCGTGTGGAAGACACACCCTTGAAGGTCATTGGTTCCGAAATTAAGAACAATCGGGGGTTCCATGGCGCGGGCATTTATCTGTCTGACCCTAAAACACCCGTATGTGGTCGACATGAAATCACCGGTACGCTTATCGAAGGAAATAAGGTATTAAATGATTACGGCATTGGCGGCGGCATTCATGTGGGAACAAGGAGTCAGGTAAACATCGAAAATTCCACCATTAGCAAGAATGCTGCGGATCAGGGCGGCGGCATCGTGGCCTATACTGCGGACAGCGTGATACTGAACCATGTTGTAATCACGGAAAATCAGGCAACTGTAGGCGCAGGTATTCTTACACTGACAATCCATGCGTGCAATACTGAGTTTAAGCTGACGAATAATACAGAAGTTAAGAATAATACCGCAACCTATTATGGCGGCGGCGTTATGGCATGGGGCGATGGCAGTGATGGAATAGAACAAGTTGTCACAGTAGAAAATAGTTCCATCAGCAACAATAACGCTAAGGATGGTGCAGGTATTTTCATCAATTTGCAGGATACTGCAACGAACGCTTTTGTCACGATCAACCTTGGCGTCGGTGCAGTTGTGCAGGGAAATAAAGCAACCAGAAATGGCGGCGGCATTTTTGCACGAAACCTTGGGAATACGGCAGTTTCTAAAGGGACGATCAATGCTGCTGAAGGCAGCGCAGTGTACAATAACACCGCAGCGGCCGCAGGCGACGACCTGTATCTCAACAACGGCTCGATCTTTACGCTCCCGAATGCAAAGGCCATGAGCGGCGACCGCATTCTGTCCTTTGATAATATGGAGATTACCGGCTGGTATCATGACGGGTATAAATGGAATGCTGCGACTAATAATGGTCAGGGCGCCTTTGAGAAGATCGGCCGTTGGACGGCGGAAACGGCTGACGAATACGTCCCGGTAGAAAACGATTCGCACGCTGTTTCGCTCAAGGCGGCGCATCCGCTGATGTACACGCTGACGTATGATGTTACCGGTGACCTGCCGGAAGGCTATACCGCTCCGGCGAAGCAGACGCTGGTTAAGGGCAGCAGCTACACCGTCGCAGACGTTCCGGCCAGCGTGTCCGGCTCGAAGGACGGCGTGAACGGTACGTTCTCCTTTGACGGCTGGAAAAAGGATGACGGTACGGTTCTGACCGGCGAGCAGAAGCTGACCGCAGACCTTACGCTGCACGGCGTCTGGACCTTTACGAAAAAATCCTCCGGCGGCGGTACCGACCCCATTGAGTGGAACGTTTCCCGATCCAAGACCGCAACGGCGCTGGATACGAGCACGTGGACTTCCAATGTGACCCTGTCTCTGCCGAGTGCAGAGGAAGCTCTGGCATCGGATGTGGTATTCGTGCTGGATAAGTCCACGAGTACTAAATTGGAAGACCAGGCACTGGGTATGCTCAATAAACTGAAAGAGCAGGCAAAGAGCACAGAAGCAAAGGTCAAGGTCGGCGTTGTGATCTTCAACAAGGAGGCAAACGTAACTCCGCTTACAGATCTTGCTACCGGTTACGAGACCATTGAAAACGCAATCAAGCAGGAGATTAGGAGTGGAACAAACACCCACGCCGGACTTCTTGCAGGCAAGCAGATGCTGGACGATGATAAAGAGGTTGCCGCAAATCGGAAATATCTGATTTTCGTAAGTGATGGTATTACCTATATGTATAATGCGGAGCCTACTGCTACCGCATGGAGTTTTATGGCTGATAGCTGGAACCACTGGGCTAACCCTGAGAACTGGAACTCTAAATATGGCAACAATAATCCTCCTGATGACTGGTCTGCATGGATGACCGAGATTGGTACACAGGTTAAGGATCAGGGCACGCAATATGAATATCCTTACGAGCCTTCCGGAAAAACAGCAACAAATTGGACTCCCGAGGATGATACTTATAAGAATTATGCGAACTCCATTGATAAGGCTTTGTATTTGACCTATCAGGTTTATCAGGAAGCGCAGACACAGGGATATAACTGCTACGCAGTTGCTAATGAAAGCTCGACCGGCTATTCTTGGGGTCCGGCCTTTATGCACTACCTGGCCAATGGCCAAACGGTAGACTTCGACAAAATCCAGAACGACATCCTCTACGCAGTCAGCGCCGGTTCCACGGTGGAGGACCAGATGGGCGATGCGTTCGATTTTGTTCCCGGCTCGCTGAAGCTGACTGTCGGCGGCACGGAGCTGAAATCCAAGGCAAACGGCAACATGACCTATTTCGGTGATGATGTCGAAAATCTGAGTGAAAATAACTGCCGTTTCAAGGTGCTGTACGATCCGACTGCGGATGCCTTCGTCTGGACCATCAACGAAAATGTTTCCAATTTTGCACCGGTTCAGCTGACCTATACTGTCAAGCTGACCAAGCCCGAAACTGCCCCCGGCACCTACGGCACGGAGGATCTGAAGGGCGAAAAGAATGTTCCTGCCGACAAGGCACTGTTCACCAATAAGCGCGCCGTTCTGAACGCCATCAACAGCGCCGGTGCGCAGCTCAATCCTCTGGACTTCCCGAAGCCTTCGGTGTCCTATACCGTGAAAAAATCCTCCTCCGGCGGCGGCGGTGGCGGCGGCGGCCGCAGACCTACCGTTACCATTCCGGATGATGTACCGACCGGTCTGAACGGTGACGATCACTATGCGTACATCGTCGGCTACCCGAACGGCAACGTTGAGCCGAACGGCAACATCACCCGCGCAGAAGTGGCAACTATCTTCTTCCGTCTGCTGACCGAGAAAGTCCGCACCGCAAATTCCACCCAGTCCAACAGCCTGTCCGATGTGACGCGCGGTCAGTGGTTTAACCATGCTGTCTCCACGCTGTCCTCGATGGGCATTGTGAAGGGTCATAACGATGGCACGTTCGCGCCGAATGCGCCGATCACCCGTGCGGAATTTGCCGCAATCGCCGCTCGCTTCGACGATAAGAACACGGATACGTCCTCGAAGTTCACGGATATCGCATCTCACTGGGCAAAGAATGAGATCGGTATCGCCGCAAACAAGGGCTGGATCAACGGCTATCCGGATGGTACGTTCCGTCCGAACCAGTATATCACCCGCGCAGAGGCGATGACGCTTGTCAACCGCGTACTCAACCGTCTGCCCGAGAACAGCAGCGATCTGCTCGACAGCATGATCAAGTGGCCGGATAATTCCGATGCTTCCGCATGGTACTATCTCGCTGTACAGGAGGCCACCAACAGCCACTATTACAAGACCAAGGAGAACAAGTTCGAGAAGTGGACCGAGCTTCGCGAGACCCGCGACTGGACCGAACTGGAAAAGTAAATTTTCACTGCATCCCCCGGCTTTCGCCGGGGGATGTTTTTTGCCCGGATGCACAGTGACAGGCGTTGCTTTCTCGGAGACGCAGAGAGGAAAATGCGGTGTAATATACGAAAAAATCATAAGCACTATAATGTTTTTTCATGGTTAGAAAATTCGCCCAAAATACAATGTTAAAATTATGACATATTGCCCTTGTATTTTATTTTCACAGGTTCATAATAGGAATTACCGAAAGAGGGGAAGGGAAAAATCTTTTCGGTAATTTTCATGCGGAAGCATCACTTTCGCAGCCGGTTTTAAGGAGGAGATATTATGATCAGCTTTATTCTGTGTTTACTGCTGTTGATCGCCGGCTATTTTACTTATGGTAAGATCGTAGACAAAACCTTCGGCCCGGATGACCGCGAGACTCCGGCGGTACGCATCAATGACGGCGTGGACTACGTCGTTATGCCGCAGTGGAAGCTCTTTCTGGTTCAGCTGCTGAACATTGCCGGCCTCGGCCCGATCTTCGGCGCACTTCAGGGCGCGCTCTGGGGCCCGGTCGTATTTCTGTGGATCACCTTCGGCACCATCTTTGCCGGCGGCGTACACGACTATTTCTCCGGCATGATCAGTGAGCGAAACGACGGCGCGTCCATCGCGGAGGTTACCGGCAAATACCTCGGCCACGCGATGCAGAACGTTATGCGCGTGTTCTCGGTCATCCTGCTGATCATGGTCGGCACGGTATTCGCAGTCGGCCCGGCCGGCCTGATCGTTACGCTGTGCAAGAACAACGGTGTTTCCGGCGTTCTCTCGACCACGCTGTTCTGGCTGATCGTTATTCTGGCGTACTACTTCATCGCAACCTTTATTTCGATCGACAAGATCATCGGCAAGGTCTATCCGCTGTTCGGCATGTGCCTGATCATCATGGCGGTCGGCGTTATCATCGGTATCTTCACCAACCCGGCTTACACCATCCCGGAGATCTGGACGCATATGTACAATATGCATCCGTCCGGCACGCCGATCTGGAGCTTCATGTTCATCACGGTCGCGTGCGGCGCAATTTCCGGCTTCCATTCCACGCAGTCTCCGCTGATGGCGCGCTGCATGAAGAACGAGAAGCAGGGCCACTTCGTATTCTACGGCGCAATGGTAGCAGAAGGCATCATCGCTCTGATCTGGGCGGCGGCAGGCTGCGCACTGTATGAAGTCACCGGCGGTCTCAATACCGGTCTGGCAGAGGCGCTTGCAGGCGGTCAGTCCGCAGCGATCTACGACGTATGCTCCAAGACCATGGGCGGCGTTGGTATCGCGCTCGCGATGATCGGCGTTGTTGTCTGCCCGATCACTTCCGGCGATACCGCTTTCCGTTCCGCTCGCCTGACGCTGTCCGACTGGTTCCATATCGACCAGGGCACCTACGCAAACCGCCTGAAGCTGTGCGTACCGGTTCTCGGTATCGGTGCGATCCTCGGCATCGGCAACGCGACCGGCCTGATCGACTACACGGTCATCTGGCGCTACTTCAGCTGGACCAACCAGACGCTCGCGATGATCGTTCTGTGGGCAGCAGCTATGTTCCTGTTCACCGAGAAGAAGAATTTCTGGATCGCTGCCGTTCCGGCGACCTTCATGAGTGCGGTCTCCTGCACCTACTTCATTCTCGCGCCGGAGTGCCTCGGCGGTCTGCTGAACGGCAAGACGGCAGACGGCGCTGTGATCTACAATACCGCCGTAGCGTACCCCATCGGCATTGTATTCGCAGCAATCCTGCTCGCTGTGTTCATTCGCGCGACCAAAAAGCACGGCACGAAGAAAAACGCATAAATGATAGAATAAGATGCAGCCGGCCGTTCGTTCTGTTCGACCGGCTGCAATCATCCGCAGAAGTAATTGAGGTGACGGAAAATGATGTTCAAACCTTATCCGCTCGGTTCCGGGCGCATAGATGACGCGGCGCTCGCCGAGGATAAAAAAAGCTGCCGGAAGATCGGTCCGTGCGGCATCGGCAGACGTGCGCTCTATTTGAACAGCTTTTTCATCGACCGGCGCTATTATGTCCCGCTCTCCATGGTAACGCGTGTGTACAAGCGCGTCGCGATGAGCAGGGGCGGTTTTTCCGGCAAGGGTATTTTCGCGACGCTGTCCTATCTGGTCGTTGAGTTCGATGGCGGGCAGCAGAAAGTCTGCAATTTCAAATACGAACAGCAGGTCGATGATTTTCTGAACGTCATCCGCGCCGAATATCCCTCCATTCCGTGCGTGAGCGCGGCGGCGGAGCAGCGCCTTGCGGAGCAGAAGGCGCGCCGTGAGGAGGAGGAGCGCAGCCGTCCGCCGATGAGCGCGCAGGCAGAGAAGACCGTGCGCACGCTCGATCAGGCGCTCGACTATCTGGAGCGCCGCCCCGAGCTGACCGAGCAGTTGAGCGCGGCCGCAAAACGCCGCCGCAATTTCCAGTGCACGCACGGCAGCTACCGCTGGGCCGCCATGGCGATCACCCTGCTCGGCTTCGCGGCTCTCGCCTACGGCATCGTTTCCTTTGTGCGCCACGGTTCGTTCGCGATCTATTTCACGCTGTTCGGCCTTGCGGCGATCTTCACCTTCGCCGGCTTCAGCGTGCTCCCCACTGCGCGCAACAACCGCACGTCGATCATGCGGAACGATGAGCAGGCGCAGCAGAAAATGCAGGAATATGTTTCGGCGTATCTGGACTTTCCGCTTCCGGCGCGCTATGCGCATCCGGTCGTGCTGCGCCGCATGAAGCGCGCTGTCATGGACGGCCGCGCTGTGACTGCCGGGCAGGCGCTCGATGTCGTGAAGGACGACCTCAGGGCGCTGAATGCTGACGTTGAGGTCTCGCAGGAGGAATATGATGAGGTCGTCGCCATCAAGCCGCTCTTCCTCAACGCAGAGTATCAGTAAACAGAATAAAATCCCATGCCGCAGTTCACAGTTCAGACTGGCATGGGATTTTTTCTGTTATTGGGTCCCGGACGCATAAACAGACGCGGTTTACATGCTTCGCGCCGTCCGGCGCATCTGCCGCACATATACGATCAGAAGCGCCGCGCCGGTGAAGATCCACGAGGCAGGGTAGACGTTCATCAGCATTTCATAGGTCGGGAAGAGGCGGAACACGGTCGCCATCCAGATCAGGCGGAACACGACCGTGCCGAGGATGGTGAAAACGGCAGGTTCGAGCGAGCGGCCCATGCCGCGCAGAGAGGCGCTTTCGACCTCATAAGTGGCGGTCAACCCCTCGAGCGAGCAGACATGCCGCATACGGCTGACCGCGAACACGGCGACCGCGCTGCTCGAGGTGTAGATGCTGACGAAGAAATCGTCCCAGACCATGAAAACCGCGCTCAGGATTTCGGTGAACACGATGCCGAACAGCAGGCAGAGACGGAAGATCCTTTTGCATCGTCTGATGTCGCCCGCGCCGAAATTCTGACTGGTGAAGGTGACAGCAGCCTGCGCGAAGGCATTCGCGATGTCGTAGGTGAAATATTCGAAGTTGAGCGCGAGCGATGAGCCTGCGATGGCGTTTTCGCCGAACGAGTTGATGCCGCTCTGGATGAACACGTTGGAAACGGAGAAGATCGCGCCCTGAATGCCTGCCGGGATGCCGATCTGCAAAATACGCAGGAGCGGTTCCTTTTCGATGCGCATGCGGCGGAAGCGGAACGCGAAATCGTCGTCGCGGCGGATGAGGTGCGTGATGACCATGACCGCGCTGAGCACGTTGGAGATGACCGTTGCGATCGCGACGCCGGCGACGCCGAGCTGCATCACGATGACAAGAAACAGATTGAGCACCACGTTGACCGTGCCGGAGAGCAGCAGATAGTACATGGGACGGCGGCTGTCGCCGTAGCTGCGCAGTACGGCCGCGCCGAAATTGTACACGACCATGAACGGAATGCTCAGAAAATAGATGAATATGTAGAGCAGCGCCTCGTTCAGCACGCTTTCCGGCGTGCCGGAGAGCACGAGGATGGGTCTGGCCGACAGCCACCCGACGAGCATCAGTCCCGCGCCGAGCGCCGCGCCGAACGTGAGCACAGTGTGAAGCGTGCGGTTGATCTCGTCGCGGCTGTTCTGCCCGATGAGCAGCGCGAGCACGGCGTTCGGACCGACCGACAGACCGACGATCAGATTGACGAAAATGCCGACGAGCGCGACGCAGCTGCCCACTGCCGCAAGCGCGGCATCGCCTGCGAAGCGGCCGACAACTGCGACGTCTGCGGAGTTGAAAAGCTGCTGTAAAATGCTGCTGAAGGCCAGCGGAAGGGCAAAAAGGATGAGTCTGCCGGCCAGACCGCCGTGCAGCATGTCCATTTCTCTGTGTTTTGCGGTTTTTGCCATGATTCGTGCGTCTCCCTTGTGCGGTTTACCAGAACTATCTTACCATGTGCGGAGGAGATGCGCAAGGCGGTATTTCTGCGGTTTTCATGTATGAAAAAGCACCCGGCTCTGCCGCTTGACAAAGCCGGGGCGCATGGATATAATATAAGAAGAAAAGGGACGCTGTTACAGCAGTCAGACCCTCAAGTCATCAAAATTTATTTATGATGACCGTTCGTGTGTCAGACGAGCGGTCATCGCGCTTTTATACAGAAAATGTACAGCAGAATTACTGTACATACGAAAAGCTGAAAAGCCTTTTTCTGCACACGCGCCACCTCCTTCCTGCCGCAGACTGCGGGAAAGGAAAAGAGGGTCTGACCGCCAAAAGTAACAGCGTCCGCCTGTATTATAGCATGCACTGTCGGATTGTGTCAATTTAACGGTCCTGGCTCCGCTGCTTGACAAAGCCGGGGCGCATGGATATAATATAAGAAGAAAAGGGACGCTGTTACAGCAGTCAGACCCTCAAGTCATCAAAATTTATTTATGATGACCGTTCGTGTGTCAGACGAGCGGTCATCGCGCTTTTATACAGAAAATGTACAGCAGAATTACTGTACATACGAAAAGCTGAAAAGCCTTTTTCTGCACACGCGCCACCTCCTTCCTGCCGCAGACTGCGGGAAAGGAAAAGAGGGTCTGACCGCCAAAAGTAACAGCGTCCGCCTGTATTATAGCATGCACTGTCGGATTGTGTCAATTTCTTGATCTTACGGTACTCTCCGGAGCTTTCCGACAGTATAAAGCGCCCCTGACCTTCGGTCAGGGGCGCTGCTGTTCTTATTCGCCGAGCAGCTTTTTTGCGTTGTTGTAGAACACATCCTGCATGGCGGCTTCGTCCAGTCCGCAGGTAAGGACCTTCTGGATCTCCACCGAAGGATGGTGGAACGGATAATCCGTGCCGAACATGATGCGGTCGTGACCGACCTCTTCATAGGCCTGACGGATCTTTACGCCCATCGGCATGCCGGACATCTCAAGATAAATGTTCGGGAAGCGCTTTGCCATCTTGAGCGCGGCGTCGATGTAAACGCCGTGTCCGTGACCCATGTGAATCATTACGGTCTTGACCTCGGGGAAACGCTCCGCGAGCAGCGCGATGCTCCACGGCAGCGAATACGGAGGATGGCCGGAGTGAATGAACACAGGAAGATGACGGCTGCGCGCCATCTCCATTACCGGATCGACCGCGGTATCGTCCGCTACGAACGCATGGCGCAGCGGATTCATCTTGATGCCGCGGAAGCCCTTTCCGTCGACATAGGTCTCGACTTTTTCGCGGCAGATGTCCGCGCCCTCGAGCGGATTGAGGTACACGAGCGGGATAAAACGGCCCGGATAACGGGCGGCCGCCTCTGCGACACCCTCGTTTCCCGTGTGATCCTTCGCGCAGAGCACAGTCTGCTCGATTTCGTATTCATCCATGAACGCGATCAGCTGCTCGGGGGAGCCGTCTACACCGGCCCAGCTGCCGAAGTCACCGATATGTGCATGTGCATCGATCTTTTTCATATTGCCGCTCCTCTCAGCTGCGCTTGAGGCGCTCGATCAGGTTGGAGGACTGCATGATCGTGATCACGACCGAGGCGATAACGATACCTGCAATCGTCTGCATGGTGATGGTGGGAATGGTGGCGATTGCCGCCGCAGGGCTGATGAGCACGATCTTGACGAGCTGATAGCCGACGATCTGGCAGACGCCGCCTAGAACCTCGCCGATGAGCCAGCCGTACCGGTGCTCCGGCATGAGCTTTTCGACGGCCAGCCCCATGATGAGCGCCATAATGCCTTTGATGATGAAGGTCGGCAGGACCCACAGCATCGCGCCGCTCAGCAGGTCGGAGAGGGCTGCACCCAGCGCCGCCGCAAGTGCGCCGTCCTTTCGGCCGAGCAGCATAACGCCGACAAAGATCGCGCAGTCACCCAGATGCGTATAGCCGCCGGTGATGGCGATCGGTATCTTGAAGGTGTACGTTCCGGCGAAAATGAGCGCCGCCATCATGGCGATACGCACGATTCGTTTTAAATCCATAACTGTTTTCTCTCGCTTTCCATATTCGTCTTTTATCCATTATATCAGACTGTGAACTGTTTGATAGCGTCAGTTCGCGGATTTTTATTAAGGTCAGATGGAGCGGGATGAACAGCTGCGAGAGCACATTTATCTGCATAACATCTGTTCCGTGGGAAACACTATCCGAAAAAGGAGCGTGTTTTCATGTCAGAAATGTTTTGCTTTCAGTGTCAGCAGACGGCAGGCGGAAAGTGCTGCGTCAGCACAGGTGTGTGCGGCAAGCAGCCGGAGACAGCGCATTTACAGGACGAACTGGTACGCGAGCTGATCGGTCTGGCGGAGGCGGCGACAGCGGCCGGACAGCGCACGCCGACGGCCGACCGGCTGTTGGCGGACGGTCTGTTCACCACACTGACCAACGTCAATTTTGACAATCGTGCGATCGCGGAATTTACCGCGCGCGTGCGCGCAGAACGCGACAGCTTCGGCGGCGCGCCGTGCAAGGTCGTGGAGCTCTGGAAGGGCGACACGGATACGGTCTCTCTGCGGTCGACGCTGCTGTTCGGCATGAAGGGCATGGCGGCGTATGCGCATCACGCGATGAACCTCGGCTACGTGGACGACGAGGTGAGCGCGTGGTTTTATAAGGGACTGTGTGCGGTCAACCGGCCGCATTCTGTGGAGGAATGGCTTGCGCTCATCGTCGAATTCGGACAGATGAATTTCCGCTGCATGGAGCTGCTCGACCGTGCCAACACCGGCACCTTCGGTACGCCGCAGCCGACAAAGGTGCCGACTGACATCAAAAAAGGCCCGTTCATCGTGGTTTCGGGTCATGATCTGGCCGATCTTGCGCAGCTGCTCGAGCAGACCGAGGGCAGGGGCATCAATATCTATACGCACAGCGAAATGCTGCCTGCGCACGGCTATCCGGGACTGAAAAAGTATCCACAGCTTGTGGGTAACTTCGGCACGGCGTGGCAGAGCCAGCAGCGCGAGTTCGAGAACATCCCGGCGCCCATCCTGTTCACGACGAACTGCCTGATGCCGCAGCGGCCGAGCTATCGGGACCGTGTGTACACCACATCGGTGGTCGGCTATGAGGGTCTGCGCCACATTGAGGCGGATGCCTGCGGACGCAAGGACTTTTCGCCGCTTATCGAGCAGGCGCTTGCGCTCGGCGGCTACGAGCATGACCACAGCATGAGCGGCATCAACGGCGGCCATATGCTCATGACCGGCTTTGCGCACGGAGCCGTGCTCTCGCACGCGGAGGAGATCATTTCGCTCATCAAGAGCGGAAAGGTGCGTCATATCTTTCTGGTCGGCGGCTGCGACGGCGCGCACCCCGGCAGAAACTACTACACCGAGTTCGTCAAGCAGACGCCGATGGATACGCTTGTTCTGACGCTCGCGTGCGGAAAATACCGTTTCAATGATCTGGATCTCGGCGAGATCGGCGGTCTGCCGCGCATTCTCGACATGGGACAGTGCAACGACGCATACAGCGCCATCAAGGTCGCGCTCGCGCTGGCGGATGCCTTCGGCTGCACGGTGAACGACCTGCCGCTCACGCTCGTGCTCTCGTGGTACGAGCAGAAGGCCGTGTGCATCCTGCTGACGCTGCTTGCGCTCGGCGTGAAGAATATCTATCTCGGGCCGACGCTGCCGGCGTTCCTGTCGGAAAACGTGGTGAAAATGCTGGTAGAGACTTACGATCTGCACTCGACCACCGCGCCCGAGCAGGATATGGACGCCATTCTGGGAAGAGGATAACCGCTCACGCGCCGCACAGATTTGCCTGCAAATATTCGAGCAGCGTCCGCGCCGTGACCGAACTTGCGGTGCGCGCGAACGCGAGACCGATGGTGCGGAAGCTCTCCGGCACAAGCGGGCGGATCTCCACATCGTTCGCGAACGCCTGCATGGCAAGCTCCTGCGAGATCGTGACGCCGAGACCGTGCTTGACGAAGGCAACGATCAGCGTATCGTCGCGGAAGCTGTACACGGTCTGCGGCTTGTGCGGATATTTTTCCAGCAGATGCAGAATGTCGTTGTCGCAGCCGGGCGTTTCGATGATGAACGGGTACTGGAGCAGCTCCTCCGGGGTGACGCTGCTGCGCTGCGCGAGCGGATGCTCCCGGGGCAGCACGGCGCAGAGCGCATCCTGATGAAGCGGATAAAAGGTCAGATCCTCCGCCAGAATGGACGAGAGAAAGCCGCAGTCCACCTGCCCGCGGATGATCCAGTCATGGATCTCGTCGTAGTTGCCGTCGAAGATCTGCACCTCGACCTGCGGATAGTTCTCCTTGAAAAAATGCACGACGTGCGGCAGCCACATCGCCGTCACGCTCGAAAAGCTGCCGATGCGCAGTCTGCCCTCGACCTTGTTGTTGATGTTGAAGGCCGCCTGGCGCAGCTTTTCCTTCTGATTTACCATTTCGCGGATGTAGGGGATGAGCCGCTGTCCGTTGTCGGTCAGGACGACACCCTTCTTCGCCCGCGCGAACAGCTGCACGCCGAGCTCCTCCTCGAGACCCGCCATCATCTGGCTGATGCCGGACTGCGTGTAGTTCAGCGCCTCGGCGGCCTTTGTGAAGTTGCCGGTCTCGCAGACCTTGAGAAAGATTTCGTAGCGATCGCGTACCTCGCGCATAGGTATTCCTCCTTTTCAATATTCGGTACAGTATGATGCTTGTAAAGCAATTGACGGCTGCCGCCTTGCTTTTGCACAGCATACATTACCAGATGTAATGTATAGCAGTAAAAACATTTATTTTACTTATATTCTATCATGTGGTATGTTAGCTGTACAGGAATTTTGGGGTAAGGAGAAAAATTTCACAATGGAAAAAAAGCAAAATCACTTTTCGGGACAGCTGGGGTTTGTCCTTGCCGCAGCCGGAAGCGCGGTCGGTGTGGGAAATTTGTGGCGTTTCCCGTATCTGGCGGCCAAGGACGGCGGCGGTCTGTTCCTCATCATCTACTTTATTCTGGTACTGACGTTCGGCTTCACGCTGCTGACATCGGACATCGCCATCGGCCGCCGCACGCAGAAGAGCGCGATCGGCGCGTATGAGCAGATGCGCCCGAAGTGGAAGGGTCTGGGCATCCTGACCTTCCTCGTGCCCGTGCTCATCATGACGTACTACGCGGTCATCGGCGGCTGGATCACAAAATATGCGGTCGTTTACGTCTCCGGTCAGGCGAGCGCTGCTGCTGCGGACGATTACTTCACCTCGTTCATCACCTCGCCGGTGTCGCCGGTGGTGTTCGCGCTGCTGTTCATGGGCGTTACCGCGCTCATCGTCTACAACGGCGTGCAGAACGGCATTGAAAAGGTATCGCGCTGGATGATGCCGGTGCTGCTCGTGCTGGTCGTTGTCATCGCGTGCTATTCGCTGACGCTCAGTCACACGAACGCGGACGGACAGGTCGTAACCGGCTGGCAGGGCTTTCTGTACTATCTGACGCCGAACCTCGAGGGACTGACCGTGCAGCGCTTTCTCCAGATTCTTCTGGACGCGATGAGTCAGCTGTTCTTCTCGCTGAGCGTTTCCATGGGCATCATGATCACCTACGGTTCGTATGTGCGCCCGGAGGTCGACCTCAACCGCGCGGTCAACCAGATCGAGATCTTCGATACCGGTGTTGCGTTCCTCGCAGGCATGATGATCATTCCGGCGGTCTATGTGTTCTCGGGCACTGAGGGCATGGGCGCAGGCCCGAGCCTGATGTTCGTCTCGCTGCCCAAGGTCTTTGCCGCGATGGGCAGAGCAGGCACGGCGGTCGGCATTCTGTTCTTCGTCACCGCGATCTTCGCGACGCTGTCCTCCTGCATTTCGGTTCTGGAGTCCATCACGGCCAACTGCATGGAGATCTTCCACACGAGCCGCAAAAAGACGGTCCTGGTGCTGTCGGTCATCTATCTGGCGGCGTCTGCCGTTATCACGCTCGGCTACAGCGTATTCTATGTGGAGGTGATGCTGCCGAACGGCTCGGTCGGCCAGCTGCTCGACATCATGGACTACGTCAGCAACAGCGTCATGATGCCGTTCATCGCGCTGCTGTCCACCGTCCTGATCGGCTGGGTGATGACGCCGGATTACGTCATCGACGAGATGGAGCGCAACGGCGAGACCTTCCGCCGCAAAAAGCTCTACCGCGTCATGATCCGCTATGTCGCGCCGGTGATGATGTTCGTACTGTTCCTTCAGTCGACCGGCATCCTGTCGAAGATCGGATAAAAATAATGAAAACCGCTGCATGCGGAGAGAATTTCTCCGTCATGCAGCGGCTTTTTCATGTGCGTTTTCGGCGTCAGGAATTGACCGCAGGCGGCATCAGAGGTTAACGGTCATCGCTTTTTGTGGCAAATCCCATCAAAAGCAGGAAGACCCACCAGAATAGAATGATCATGCAGAACACCATGATCATCACAAGGGGAAGGAAGATGATCTCTATGATATTGCTGCATCTCCGCCAGCAGTCGACCAGGATCACCAGTCCCACAACAGCGCCGACAATGGCAGCGATTACCGTTGCGATGATATTTCCCGTTGTCGGCGGTGTCTCGGTATATACGAAAAAGCAGGCGTAGAGCACGAGCGGTATCGCAAGGCAGCAGTCGAAAATGATCGCATCTACCCAGCCGAATACCTTATCCCAGTGCCGGCGAAACGGCAGATATACGAGGCAGCCGATGATCGTGAGATAAAAAAGGGATTGGAACCCGTAGCGTTCGAGAAAATGAAATGAAAAAATATAGCGTAACATAATTCAAACATCTCCATTTTATGATCAGCACCGCTGTCCCCGCGGCGCTGGATGCCGCGGGGCGTCTGGTGCCGCCTCAGGTCTCGTAGTCCTCCCACTCAGCGGCGAGATCGCGGTAAAGGAAGGTAACGATCTGTGCGCGCGTGCAGGTCTGCGCGGGGGAGAACAGACCGGGTGCGGTGCCGTTGGTGATGCCGTATTCGACCGCCCACGCAACCGCGTCCGCGTAGTAAGCGCGGTAAGGCACATCGCGGAAGCTGCCCGCAGAGCCGGGCTCGGGCGAGCCAGCCCAGCGCCACAGGAAGGTGACGGTCTGGGCGCGCGTCACGGTCGCGTTCGGCTCGAAACGGGTGCGGCTCGTGCCGGTCGTGATGCCCTCCTCGGCCGCCCAGAGCACGGCGTCGTGATAGTAGGCGTTCGAGGGAACGTCCGAGAACGGATTATAGCTGCTTTCGGGTTCAGGGCAGCCTGCGGCGCGCCACAGGAAGGTGACGACCTGACCGCGCGTGCAGCCCTCATAGGGACTGAATTTAGTTGCGGAGGTGCCGCTCGTGACCCCGTTTTCGACCGCCCAGAGAACCGGCTCGTAGAAATACGCGCTCTCGGGAACATCGGTGAAGCGGAAGTTATTCTCCGGCGCATCGCCGTCGAGCGTGAAGTCGACCGAGGTAGAGCTGCTCGGCTCGATGCTGCTCTCGTAAAGGCAGCCGTCCGTCAGGGGCAGGTTGTCGTAGTGCTGCTGCTTGAGGACGCGGCCGGTGCTGCTGTATGCCGTGTAGGAAACGTCCATCGTGCCTCTGTCGGTGCCCCAGATGGTGATGTTGTAGGGGCCGCCGGTCAGGCCGAGAACCTTGGTGTCGCCTGCGACAGCGGCCGAGACACCGGCTGCACAGGTCGTGACAACGCCGTCCTCGATGGTAAGAACGGTCTCGCCGTCCTCATTTTCGACGTAAACGTCTGTCGGGCAGGCGATGATGAGCTCAGACATCATCTGATCGCGGACCGCCTGACCGTGGCACATCGCGGCATCCCAGCGCAGGATCGCGAAGTTCGCGAGCGTGGTCTCGGTGGTGTTGAAGTTATTGTTGCCCAGATGCAGCAGGCCCTGCGTGAAGGACTTCTCGGACGCATCGAGATAGTCCTTGTACGCCTGCAAAGCGTACATTTCGCTGGTCCGGAGCAGCATGTACGAGGCGTCGAACTTCTGCGCGGAGGACAGATCCTTCTTGTTCTTCAGCTCTTCGCGGTCGGCCTGAAGAATACCGTAAAGCGCATCCTCCACGTAATAGGAAGCGCGGATGATCTCGCGGCTCTCGACCATTTTGTCGTTGCCGGTCAGCGTATTGCTGAGCGACCAGCCGAGGTTATACGCAGCGACGACCACCGTGACATTCGTGACGTCAAGGCCGAGACAGCCGGAGAGATAATAGGTCATGACGTTCTCGGTGAGGGGAGACAGCGTGTCATAGGTCAGCTTGGCGAAGCTGGTAGTGAATTCCAGCGCTTCCGCGATGACCTCGCAGTTCAGCCAGTCATCGTACTTCTGGAGCGCTGAGCGGAAGGAAGTGGCGTAGGCGGAATTGCCCATCTTGCCGGCCACCTGATGGAGCGTCTGGATATACTCCTCGTTCAGCGCCTCATACGCATGAACGACGCTGACGTAGTTCGAGCAGCCGATGATCCAGTCGAGCGTGTTCTGGTAATCCTCCAGCACATCCAGCGCGTCGCCCACCTTGCCGAAGAAATTGGTGGTGCCGCTGATGAAATTGAGCGCCGAACGGGTGCCCTTGTCGTCGCGGTACTGCTCGATGGCGGCCGCAAGCTTTTCAAAGATGTCGGGGGAGCGCTGTTTCAGGGACTCCGGGTCGGAGAGCAGCTCCTGAATGGCAGGCTTGTAGGTGCTTTCCTTTGCGGAATAGTTCGGCTGAACCTTGAGAATCATGTCCCAGATGCTGTTGGCGAGCTTGAGGTTTTCCGCTTCGATACGGGTGTTCAGGCTGTCGACCTCGCTGCTCGTGGCGGAGAGGATGAGCTCGGTGAGCATGGCGTCATAGGGATTGTCGAAAATGCTCAGGCTCTTGAACTTGGACAGCTCGCTCGCGGTGTTCAGAATGTCGTAAGCGGCTTCACCGGCGTTGGCGGCCGTGGTGTTCTGCGCGTCTGCGAGCAGCTTTGCCATGCGCTGATCCATCTGCTGACTGTAGCCGTTGGACTGCGCGAAGGTAACGTGCTGCTGAATGTACTCGCTGGCGTCGATGACCGCGGTGTCCTCGGTAGGCTTTGCGATGGGGGTCGAGCTGCCGTTCGAGAGATGGGTGAACACCTTCTGGATGGGGTAGCTCTGACCCATCGTCCAGACGGAGGAGAAGTCATATTTCGGGAAGGTAGCCTTGCTGGCCATGGACGCGAGCGGAACGGCGGTGTAGCCTTTTTCTTCATTGGGCTTGTTCCAGACAAACGGGTCGAGCGTTCCGGCAGGGTAGTAGCAGGCGGTGAATTCGCAGCCGGGCGCATCCGAGGCCAGCCAAGCAGGAACACCTCCAAGAGAGGGACTGCTGTCCGTAATGACGCCGGAGACATAGCAGTTTTCGTACTTGGATTCGTAACCTCCGTCACCGGCCAGACCGCCCACTTTATATATTCCCGATGCGACATCCTTAATATCTACATTGATGGATAATGTTCCGTTGAAACAGCAGTTGCTAAATGTCGCTACAAAGCCACTGCCGACAATGCCGCCAATGTACCAGTATTCATAGTGGCTTTCTCCGGTGATACGGATGGTGCAGGTCGCACGGCACTGGTCTATGGTGCTGTGCCAATCTGTTTTACCTGCAATTCCGCCTAGGTGGATAGAGGACTCATTGACCAGCGACGAAATCGTGTCTTTTACTTCCGTGGAATTGCCGGATTCAGCCAGAATGATACCGACGTTCTCGCAGTGGGAAATGGTAGCGCTGTTGTCATTTATGTAAGTGATACCGCCCACGCTGATCTCACCGCCGCCGGCAGATGCGTGGATAGTGCCGGTATAACGGCAGCAGTCAATCGTGCCCGTATTTTCCGATGCCAGACCGCCGACGCGCACGGGCATATCTCCGCCGGCGGTAATACCTGCCGCACTGGTGCAGTTATAGATGGTTCCCTTGTTGTAGATTGCAAGGGATGCAGCGAAGCGGACAATTCCAGATTTACTGGTTAAATTGATTTGACCGGTAACGCGCAGGTTCTGAATGGTTCCTTCATTCTGATAGAACAGGGCACCGTTGTCGTACTGCTCCGCGTTAACCGTCAGATTGCGAATGGTAAAGCCGTTGCCCTCCAGAATGCCGGTAAAGCCGGAAGTATAGCCTCCGGGACTGCTGGCCTTCAAAGGCTGCCAATCTATGCCTGACAGATCAATGTCATTCATCAGAATGTACTTGCCTGTCATATCGTTGGCAATATTGGCCAGGTCTTCCGCATCATAGATGGGCGTGTACCCCGAGGGCACAGAGGTCTTGGTGTCCACCTCCTGAAGCAGCGCCGTGGCGTCATCCGCGGCGGCCTGCGCCTGCGGTGACAGCGCCGGGAGCATGCCGACGAGCATTGCCAGCGTCAGCAGGATGGACGTCAATCTTTTCCTCATAAAAAATTCCTCCTTTTACCTTTGTCTGTACCCCTATTGTAACGCAATCCGAAACAAAAAACAATCTGTATTAAATAGAATTTTAATAGCCTGTAACAGACAGAATAAGGGGGAATGTATGGATTCCGATAAGGATGTCGGGGAAAACGGGAACGCGCGGAAGTGCGCAAAAAACAGACCCGCCGCAGGAGGGTTCATCCTGTGACGGGTCTGCGGAATATTCGGCTGCGCCTCAGACGAGGTGAAACAGGTCGATCAGAAAGACCCATGCCAGCCCGTAATAGGTAACGACAGCGACAAGGTCGTTGATGGTCGTAATGAGCGGACCGGAGGCGACCGCCGGGTCAATCTTGACTTTATGGAACAGCATCGGAACGAGCGTGCCGACCAGACTGGAAATGACAATGGCGGCGAGGAGCGAGAGACCGACGCAGCCCGAGATCAGAAACGCATTTGCGGCAGAATAGCCCTTGAACAGCACGATGTAAACGCCCAGAAAAACGAGCGCCATCACGCCGAGCAGCGCGCCGTTGCAGGAGCCGACCTTCATCTCCTTCGCGACCAGATGCAGCTTGTCCTTCGCGCTCAGATTTTCGTCCATCAGTACGCGGATCGTGACCGCCAGAGACTGCGTGCCGACGTTGCCGGCCATGTCCAGAATGAGCGACTGGAAGCAGATGACGACCGGCAGCACGGCAACAACGCCCTCGAACGCGCCGACGACCGTGGAAACGCCCATACCGAGAAAGAGCAGGATGATCAGCCACGGCAGACGCTTTTTGATGCTCTCCGCGATCGTTTCGTTCAGATCTTCCTCTGCGGACAGACCGGCGAGCTTTGCATAGTCCTCGCCTAGCTCGTCGTCGACGGCCTCGACAACGTCCTGCGCGGTGATGATGCCGATGATCTTTTTGTCCCGGTTCAGAACCGGCAGGGAGTCCTCGGCGTAATCCTTGATCTTTTCGATGCTGTCCGAAATCTTCTCGTGGTCGAGCAGATAAGGATAGGCGTAGCTGATGAGCGAATCCAGCGGCACGTTTTCCCGCGCAACGATCAGATCCTTGAGGTCGATCGCGCCGCAGAAGCGGTTTCGACCGTCGACGACATAGATCGTTGCGATATTGTCGTTTTCACCGGCCTGCCGAACCAGCTCGTGCATAGCCTGGCGAATGGTAAGGCTCTGGTGGATGCAGATGTAATTGGTGGTGATGAGACTGCCGACCTCGTCGTCATCATAAGAATTGATGAGCAGGATCTCGGCCTTGGTCTGGTCATCGATCATCGGGCGCAGCTTGACCTTGACGCTTTCGTCGATGCTCTCCCACAGGTCGACCGCGTCGTCCGCGTCCATTTCGTTGATGATCGCGGACAGCTTGTCGATGCCGATCTCGTCGACGTACTCGACCGGATCGTCAATGTAGGAGATGATCTCGGCCAGCCATTCCGCGTCCAGTGCGCTGTACAGCAGGTTGCGCTCGGCACGGTTCAGATATTTCAGACTCTGCGCGATGTCGTTGTCGTGGTAATCCCGCAGCTGCTCCCGCATTTCCTCCATGGAGGGCGAGGAGCGGATGATCCTGAGGATCTTTTCTGCGAAGATCGGTTCCTTTAATACTTCCTTCTTCATGATAAAGCCTCCTTCCGCCCCTGAAAAGGGCGTAAAAAATCCACCGTAACAGATACAGCGACACAAACATCAGTTGTGGACTTGTTCATCACGATGGAGCGAGGCTCAGCGCTTATTCAAAAGAGGATGCCTGCGGACGCCGGAAGAGCGAGGTCTGTATCCATCGTCGTATGTACAATTCGTCTGTCACAACTGTCCATAGGGCTTGCCTCCTTTTGTTTGTTTTTCGCAATGATTATAGCACTGCTGCAGTAGATTTTCAAGGTGTTTTTCGTATTTTTTACATCGGGAGCATACGGTAAGCCGCTGCATGTTTTCGACGTATGGACTGGTGCAGCGCCGGGATATATGGTATACTCAGCTTAGCAGATCAACGGGAAAGCAGTGAGCATTTATGCGCATCAGACAGCAGAAGCAGATCGGGATGTTCCTCGCCGAGAGCTTCGGCGGCGACCGAGGCGGCGCTCTTTTCGCCCGGCAGGAGGAAATCCTGCAAGAAATCATACGGAACACGCAGAACCGGTCGAAAAACCAGAGGAAAACGCTCGTTCAGACCATCCTGCCGCGCATCGCGCTGTACAAGGCCATGCAGGAGAGCCTGCCGGAGGCGGAGACGCATGCGCAGATGCGGCGCTACATGCTGGAACGGGTCGCGGCGCAGAAACACGCGGAAATGATGAGGATGGAGGCAATACCGGGGTTTTACGCGCTTTACAGTCGCATTTTTCTGCGAGTCGTACGAAGTTCTGACCTCTGGGAGAGTGAACAGGAGCACGGAACGAACGGCTTCTCCGTCACGATGAAAAAATGCCTCTGGCACACGGCCTGCGTGGAAAACGGCTGCGCGGAGCTGTGCCGCCTGTTCTGCGATGTGGATGACGTGACGTATGGCGGCCTGTGCAAGCTCGGCTTTGCGAGAACGAAAACCCTTGGCTACGGTGCTGACTGCTGCGATTTCCGGTTTTGCAGGAAATAACCGCTTTCTTTGAAGGGAGCAGCGACAATGAAAAAATGGAAAAAAGTTTTGCTGACAGCTGTGCTTTTACTGGCGGTCGGTGGATATGCTGCGTTTGTGAAGATAAGCTATTACCCGATGGGAGGAAAGGTCACGACTGTTGACAAGTATCAATCTGGAGATAAGTACTATATTGTAGTTGAAGAAGCGACCGGAACAGAATTTACTTTGCTCTGTCCTAAAAGTGAATACGATAAAGTAAATGCTGGAGATACGGTGTATTGTGAGCGTGATCAGAGTATTGTCACACATAAAGGTGAGCTGCACAGGATAAGAACTGATTAACGTCAATCCGGCATTTCGCAAGATAATGAAAGACAGTGCGGCGTTTATCTAATATAATAGAAACAGCAAGACAGCCGCAGGCTGCTGTATGGAGGGAAAAACAATGAAAAAGCTTCGTGTCGGCGTCATCGGCATCGGTGACATCAGCAATGTATATCTGAACAATCTGAAAAAATATGATGCGGTGGAGGTCGTGGCGTGCGCGTCGCGCGGTCTGGAAAAGGCGCAGCGCAAGGCCGCCGAGCACGGCATCCCGAAGGCCTATGCGTCGGGCATGGAGCTGATCGCGGACCCGGACATCGACCTCGTGCTCAACCTGACCACGCCGCAGGCGCACTATGAGTACAACCTCGCCGCGCTCAAGGCCGGCAAGCACGTCTACACGGAAAAGCCGCTCGCCATGACGTTCGCGGAGGGAAAAGAGCTGGTCGAGCTCGCGAAGGAAAAGGGCCTGCTCATCGGCTGCGCCCCGGATACCTTCCTCGGCGGCCGCCTTCAGAACATCCGTGAGCTGATCGACAGCGGCAGGCTCGGCAGGATCACGGGCGGCGGCGCGTGGTTCGTCGGTCACGGCCACGAATTCCATCACCCGGCCCCGGCGTTCTTCTATCAGCCGGGCGCAGGCCCGCTTTACGACATGGGGCCGTATTATGTGACCGCGCTGCTCAGCCTGCTGGGCCCGGTGCGCCGGGTCTGCGCGATGGCGACCCGTGCCGCGCAGACGCGCACCGTGCCGTCCGGCCCGGCAAAGGGAACGGTGCTGCCGGTCGATGTGGACACGCACATCAACGCCATTCTCGAGTTCTGCTCGGGCGCGCAGGTGACGCTGACGTGCAGCTTTGACGTCTGGGACAGCGAGCTTCCGCGCATGGAGCTTTACGGCACCGAGGGTACGGTGCTCATCGACGAAAAGGACCCGATCGCAGGCCCGAACCTGTTCGGCGGCGACACGCTGATGCGCACGCCGGGCGAATACCGCTGGGCCGACCCGGAACGCCGCCCGGAGAATGTAGATACGCCGTGGCCGGTCGTACCAAACTGCCATCCGTTCAACTCGGTCAGCCATGCGGAAAATCCGCGCGGTATCGGTCTGGTCGATCTGGCGTATGCGCTTCAGAACGGCCGCACGCCGCGCGCCTCGGGCGACATGGCGCTGCATTCGCTCGAGGTGATGGAGTGCATCCTGAGGAGCGCCCGCGAGCACGTTTTCTGCGAGACCACGACCACGTTCGAGCAGCCGAAGGCGCTGCCGCTGCATTTCCCGGAAGAAAACTGATACGCCATATAAAGAAAGAGAGCCGATCAGCCGCAGGCGTAAGCCTGCGGCTGTTTTCTTTAGTCTGTGGACAAATGCTTTTTCAGCGCCGCGACATAGGATACGGCATAACGGCTGAGCACCACGTTTTTCTTGCGGATGAGTCCGATGCGCATGCTGCCGTCCATGTCGAGCGGGCGCGCGATGATGCTCGGGCTGTTGAGCTTTTGGTCGATGATGCCCGAGCTGACCGTGAAGCCGTTCAGGCCGATGACAAGGCTGAACAGCGTGGCGCGGTCGCGCACCTGTATGGTTTTCGGCATATCGAGCATGCTCAGCAGCTCCTCGGAAAAATAGAACGAGTTGCGCTCGCCCTGCTCGAACACAAGGTAGGGATAGGGGCGCAGCTCATCGAGCGTGATGCGCGCCCTGGCGGCGAGCGGGTGGTCTCTGCTGATGAAAACGTGCGGCTCAGCGGTGAACAGTTCCTCGAACACAAGCTCGTTTTTGCGCAGCAGCTTGGAGAGCACGCTCTCGTTGCTCTCGCACAGGTAGAGCAGACCGAGCTCGCTCCGTCCGGAGGAAACATCGTCGATGATCTCGCCGGTCTGCGTCTCGCGCAGGATGAAGCTGTACCGGTCGGCGTCGTACTGCTGCACTACATCGACAAAGGCGTTGACCGCGAACGAATAATGCTGGCACGACACACAGAACCGGGGATCGCGCCGTCGGCCTGCGCCGAAGTGCTCCTGCATGATGTCGGCCTGCTCGAGCAGCATCCGGGCGAACGAGAGCAGTTCCTCGCCCTCGCGCGTGACGGCAACGCCCTTGTTCGAGCGAACGAAGGCGGTCACGCCCATTTCCTTCTCCAGATTGTGGATAGCAGCACTCAGGCTCGGCTGCGAGATGAAAAGCCGTTCGGCCGCGTCGGTGATGCTGCCGCATTCGGCCACGGCGACAAGATAGGCAAGCTGCTGCAATGTCATGAAAAGAGCCTCTTTCTGGCGCGGAGCGCCGGGATATAGCCACATCATACGCTGTCCGGACACTGATGTCAATGTGCACTTTCGACTTTTTCTGCGGCGTTTTGCAGGGATGTCCCTGTGATGCACAATCGGGCGCGCGGCGAACGGAGCCGGTCTTTTCGTGATTACGCTCTTGCAAAGCGGCATGGATGCTGTATAATTTTAGATGGACAGAGCGTACCAAAAAGAAAGAAAAAACTGGCATATCGCATGAACGGGTCGTGCGGATGCAGTCGGGAGGACGAAAATGAGAGGGAAATCTTCCGCTTTGCGCGCAAAAGAGGAATTTCTTGCGCTGTATCATGATGGAGCGTTCGAAGCAGGGACAAAAATACCGTCCGAGTCCAGCATGGCGGAAATGCTCGGCGTAAGCCGGGAGACCTGGCGTAAGGCGCTCGGCCTGCTGCGCGGCGAGGGCGTGCTGTATTCCAGACACGGCTCGGGCACTTATCTTCAGGAGCCGTCGCATCGCATCACGAACGACCTTTCGCAGCTGAAAAGCATGTCTAAGATGATCGCGGAGGCCGGACTGCGCGAGCAGGGCTCGTGCATGACCTGTACGGTCGGCACGGCGCCGGAGGAGGTCTGCCGGTTTTTCGAAGCGCCGGAAACAGCCGAGTTTGCGATCATTCAGCATATCCGCCGCACTGAGAAGGATGTGATCGCGGTCAGTCTGGGGTACCTGCCGGAAAAATACGCCGAAAAGATGCATGGCGCAATCCCGCAGTCGCTGTTTGCCTTCCTCGAGGAGAGTGAGGGGATCTATATCAGCCGCGCGAGCACCGAACTGTTTATCCCGGCAGAGAATGACCCGCTGTGTGAAATGCTCCGCCTGCGCGAGGGTCAGAGCGCGTTCGGCTTCAGACAGTGTCATTACGACTCGCGCGGCAACCCGACGCTGTATTCGGTCGATTATCTGCGCAGCGACCTGTTTCATTTCACGATCATGAGAATACGGCCGTAAAAACGGCATAAATCAGGCAGCCGAAGCAGAAGGCAAACTGCTTCGGCTTTTTGCTGTCTGTCGGAAATCTTGCGGAGATTTTGTGCGATGTGTATGCGGCTTTGGGCAGGGTGCATCAAGGTGTGTCGGTCTGGTAGGCGCAGGCCGAAGCGAGGTCATGCGCGCGATCTTCGGCCTCGACCCCATTACCTCCGGTTCGGTTTACCTGAACGGTCGGGAAGTCCACATCAAGAACACGCGCGACGCCATCAACCACGGCATCGCAATGGTAAACGAGGACCGCCGCACCTATTCGTCCTCCTTTTTGCTGCTTGTTAATCTGCACAATACAGACTGCATACTTTCGTTTTTTTTATTGCGTTTCCACTATGAAATGTCTTTCTTATATGCTATACTGAGGTTAGCCATCAAAGGCAGGAAAGAGGTGTTTTGCATGAACGAACAGGAAAAAACCACGATGAACATCATCGAACCGGAGGGGCTGTCGAGCTGTGGGGCGGACAGCGGTCCATGGTGCGGTCAGGCGCTCACGCGCGTGCTGATCGGCATGACCCTCACGGGACTGACACTGAATGTGCTGTGCCTGAATTACATTCTCCCGGCGATCGGCATGGTGTTTCTGCTGGTCGGCCTTCGCGCACTGCGCCGGGAAAACGCAGGCTTCAAGGGCGGCTATGTCATCGCCATCATCCGCACGTTCTACATTACCGTGTGGATGATACTGGATACGACGATCTATGCGGATGTGCTGACAGGGACAACAGCCGCAGTGGTGCTGACGTTGTTTAATCTGGTGATAGTGCTGGCGCAGGTGGTCTGCCTGTGGAGCGGCCTGAAGGCGCTGCGGCAGAAGGCAGGCTTTGAGGCGAAATGCGGTGCGGCCGCCGCGCTGATCGTATGGAATGTCGTGCTGTGCGCGCTCGGTGTGATGAACTGGAGCGGCTGGATTGTGTTCGGCATCATCATGATTGTCCTGTACATCATCATCATGCGCAGGCTGTTCGCGCTCGCAGGCGAGCTGGATAACGCAGGCTGCACGATCACGCCCGTTCCGGTCAGGGTAAAGGACTGGCAGCTCGTGCTGTCGCTCGCCGTGCTCCTCGCGGCAGGCATGGCCTGCGGCTATGCGTTCGGCGGCAGCTATCCGATGGAGTGGACGCCGCTGGATAATTCGGCGCAGGCCGAGGTGCAGAGCACAAAGGCGAAGCTGCTCGAGCTCGGCTTTCCCGAGGCGGTGCTGAACGACCTCAGTGCGGAGGACATCGCCTCGTGCGAGGGCGCGACGCAGATTTTGAGCCGCACGGAGGACAAGCCGGTGAACGACGGCAGGGAAGTGACGACGCAGACCGGCGAAAACAGCTATCAAATCGACACGGTGTACGATGCGAAGGAGCTTCGCCTGACCGGCGTGGCGGTCCGCGTGAAGCAGACCGACGGCACGGAAAGATGGATCATCTTCCATCACTTCCTCTGGACGCAGCCGATGAACTACTGCGGCACCGAGGCAGTTCAGCTGTGGCCGAGCGGACAGAGTGACTGGTGGCCGGATGGCGACGCGACCGGCCGCGTGCTGTGCGAAAGGGACGGTCAGACGCTTACGGCGGCGTACCACTCGCTCGGCGTGCAGGACACCTTCACGACCGACTTTTTCGGCAATTCGCAGAGCAGCATCAACTTGACCGGCGCGTTCTCCATGCCGCGCGGCAGCGAAAATCAGCGCGGCTACGTCTGCTTCCCGATACAGACCGCGCAGGAGGATACCTTTGTCAACAGCTGGGTCAACTACACGCATCAGAACACCTGGGCGCAATACCCGGCGCGGACTGCGGGGGACAGCATGTGGAGCAGCAGCGCGTTCAAGACCGTCCAGTTCGCGCTTCAGTTCGACGCGACAGAGGGAAGAATGCTGTACTGAGCACGGTAATTTGATACAAAAGCAGGGCGTTTCCAAAGAAGGGAACGCCCTGCTGGTTTTCGAGACAGTCTTTTTACCATTCATCCATATCGCTGAAGATTTCCCCCTCCATAGCGGAGATCTCGGCGGCAGGGATGACGGTGCCGTCCTGCATGATGATGCGCTGGGCGGCAGGGTCGAGCTTGCGCACAACGCCGGTCACGGTCAGATACGCGCCGCCCTCCTTGCGCTCGTCGGGTCTGAAATAGGTGATGCTGACGGTCGGACGGCTGTCGAGCGTATCCATCAGACGGCGGTACCGGCGGTTGAGCATCTCGATCGTGCCCTCGTCGAGCTCGATCTTCCGCTCGGTCAGACGCTGCGTTTCGCGGATGGTATCGGCGTAGCCGGAGAGCGCCGCGAAGGGCGCGAACTGAAACGCGCGGTCGGACAGCGGCATCCGCGGATGGCTGCGCGAAACATGATGCGGACGGTCGATGATGCCATCGTATTTCGGGTTGTAGGCCATAAGACACCTGCTTTCTTCTCGGGCACGCGGAACAGGCTGCGGTCATTCCTGCGCCGCTCGACTGACTTCGGCGCCGCTGCTCTGCCCGCCGAGGCTTTTCCAGCCGTAGCGGAAGATCGAGAGGAGGATGGAGGCTTCGGTCGCGATCTCGTCCAGAATGCCGGCCCACGAGCCGATGATGATGTCGTATGCGATCCAGAGCGGCGAGTTGATGAACATGCCGACCGAGCGGATGGTGCGGGCGTTACAGGTGTAGCCGCCGATGGTCGTGGCGATGTTCGCCGCGACAGGGAGGACGGACAGCCATCCCGACCAGGTGAAGACAAGGGCGAGGATCTGGAGCACGCAGATGACCGCGCCCATGGCGCGGCTGCGCAGGAAATCGTATCTGCTGCTCAGACAGAAGGAGCGGAAGGTGTTGATCAGATAGCTGACGGCGCCGGTAGCTGCGCCGAGCAGGAACAGATGGGCGGTGTAGCAGAGATAGGACAGAAACTGCACGCGAAACAGCTGCCTGTTGTCCCGGCACTGATAGGACGCGAAGAACAGCGCGGTCCCGAACAGTCCGACGAGCTGTGCAAACATAAAAAGGTTCTCGCTTTCTTTGGTGATCGAGTACATGAAAATGCGCTGCATTTATCGTATCATATTGCAGAAATTATTGCAAGTTTGCGGCGCTGCGGCGCAGAACAGGCCGCATAATGCCGCAGGTTTCTCTGCTAGGGCAATACCGCATAATTGAACAAGAGCGATTTGCGAGCAAATTTTGCGTGCTGACAAGGCGCGGTTTTGCGGTAATACTTGATGTATTACCGTGAAATCGCAACAAAGTCAGGGCACAAAATTTCCGCAAAGCGCCGCAGCTTTAATTGTGCGGTGTTGCCTTAGGCCTTGTGGCCGCCGATCTGGCTGTTGCGGTCGCGCGCCGTCGCGCCCTCCTCGAGGTTCATGCCCTTGAGGAGGGCATTTTTACCGAACTTTTTCTTGATGGCGAGGGCGGCCTGCTGGAGCTTTCGCTCGCGCGCAAGCGCTTCCTCCTCCTTCCGGCGCTTTTCCTCCTCGGCGGCGTAGTCGGTGAACAGGTCGAGCTGCTCACAGTCGTTCCGGCGCGGTGCATCGTTCTCGAACAGCACGCGGTTGGCGACGAGATACATACGCCGGATGAGCAGCTCGGGGTCGACAATGCGGTCGAACAGGGCGGAGGCTGCCTCCATGATCTGATGCGTGGAGGCGGTGTAGCCGTCGAGATTGATCGAGCCGTGCGCCTGCCTGGGCAGCGTGCGGCCGTAGCGGTCGACCTCGGTCTTGCCGTGATAGCGCCGACGGCGCGCCGGGTCGGTCAGATTTTCGATGTCGTAGCCGACGGTGAGCACGATCTGGTCGGTGACGAGCCGCTTGTCCACCAGATCGAGCACGAGCAGGTCGGCCATCTCGCGCAGCACGAGCCGCGCCTTGTCCGCAGGGTAGGGGCAGGTGAGCACCTGCCCGGAGCTGATGCTCTTGAGCGAGGGCGGCAGCTTTTTGATGGCCTCGATGGTGCACGGCTCCCAGCCCCAGGCGTGGTCGATGAGCAGCTCGGCATTTTTGCCGAACAGGCGGTACAGCAGATCCTCGTCGCGCTCCGAGCAGAGCGCAACATCGCCCATGGTGAACATGCCGTGCTGCTCGAGCTTTTTCGCGTAGCCGCGCCCCACACGCCAGAAATCAGTGATGGGCTGATGAGACCACAGTCTGCGGCGGAAGCTCATTTCGTCGAGCGCGGCAATGCGCACGCCGTTGCGGTCGGCCGGGATGTGCTTGGCCACGATGTCCATCGCCACCTTGCACAGGAACAGGTTGGTGCCGATGCCGGCTGTCGCGGTGATGCCGGTCGTGTTCAGCACATCGAGGATGATCTTCATGGCGAGTTCATGCGCGGTCAGACCGTAGGTGTTCAGATAGCCGGTCACATCCATGAACACCTCGTCGATGGAGTAGACGACGATGTCCTCGGGCGCGACGTATTTCATATAGATGGAGTAAATGCGGTTGCTGTACTCCATGTAATACGCCATGCGCGGCGGTGCGATGATGAAATCCACGGCGAGGGAGGGGTTGCTCTGCAGTTCGGAGAAGGAGAACGACGAGCCGGAGAGTTGATGCCCCGGGGCATCGTGGCGGCGGCCGATATTCGCTTCCCTGACGCGCTGGCGCACCTCGAACAGCCGTCCGCGGCCGGAAATGCCGTAGCTTTTGAGCGACGGCGTGACGGCGAGACAGATGGTCTTGTCCGTGCGGCGCTCGTCCGCGACGACAAGGTTGGTGTCGAGCGGGTCGAGCCCTCTTTCGCGGCACTCCACAGAGGCGTAGAAGGATTTCAGGTCGATGGCAAGATAAGTGTGAGCGGACACGTTCGCAACCTCCTTTCGGATGTGATAACAGCAGGATTACCGTGCGCCGTTGCACCAGATACTATACGCTTCGTCCACAAACTGCTGTTCGGACATCTCAGTAAACGACTCGAGTGTTTTGCCAATGCTCCGTGTATACGTCGGGCAGCACCGGTATTCATTGGTGGGAAGCTCCTCAAAGCAATCTACGCACATATAAACACGGTCGCTGCGCCAGAATACAAGACATTTATAGGTTTTTACAAGAGCATCCGTACCCCATGGATATGTTTTTTCCTTTGTGATGCAGGCGATCACATCATCGCGGATAACAGGATACCAGTCATCATCATAATCACGCGACGCATTGCGCTTTCGCATCGCAGCAGCTATGGCACGCTGACGTTTGGCATACAGATGACGGATGACGAGCTTTGCGGCGAACAGGACAGCCAGCAGGACCAGCACACAGACGCCGCAGACTAAGAGCTGCGTGTACCACGGCGCGGAATACAGCGCGTACAGACCGGGACGGGCGCGGTAGTCCGCATAGGTGTAAATACAGCACCCGATGTAAACGCCGATGAGCGAGAACATCAGAATGGTCAGCAGGCGGTTGACTTTTTGCAGCATGGAAATCCCTCCGTTTCGTCAGAACAGGTCGAGTGTGTTGTCCAGATAGATCTCCTCACGGACGTTCAGCTGATACTCGGGCCGGGTCATGTAATGCAGCAGAAATTCGAGAACGAGCGCGCTGCCGAGGCTGCGGCCCTCGATCTTGAACTGCGAAAAGCCCATCGGGAGATAAATGTCCTCGATGTCGCGCACGCCGATAAACCCCGGATTTTTCATCGCCTTCGAGAAACGGTAGCCGCCGTCTGCGTCCGGTGCGGCGCAGCGGTGCTCCGGGCAGACCTCGCCGAGGTTCATGCGGCTGACGGTCTCGTAGCAGCGCTTTCGGTCGGTGCAGCCGAACCAGCAGCACTCGTTGCACAGAAATTCGACCTTGTCCTTCTGCGCCTGCGTGAGGGCAGAAAGTGCGTCAAACTGCCGGTTCAAGCGAAAATCCGGCACGACATAACGGAAATCCGCGCGATCGAGCTCGCTTTTGAGCTCGCGGAAATCGGTGAGCACCTTGGTGGTCGAGGACACGAAGTAAAGACCCGGCCAGCGCTGCGCCAGATACTCGAGCAGCAGGTCGGAGTGGACGATGACGCCGTTCTGCACGCCGCCGCCCTCCGCGAACAGGCGGCACAGCGCATTGCATTTCCGGTCGGACAGGTGCTCCTCGCGGAGCAGGGAATTGCTGAACGTCAGACGCGCGGAGATGCCGTATTCCTGCATGAGCGCGAGCACATCGCGCGGCGAAGCCTCTCCGAACCCGGCGCGGCCGCCGCCCCAGAGACAGTCCGCCGGTGCGCCGTAGATCGAGCCGATTTCGCACCAGTCGTAGAAGTATTCCCGGTGCTCGCGGAAAAGCGGCAGGAATACGCGGTACAGCTCGTAGAACTCGAACAGGCCGGGCAGATGAAAATATGCGGTATTCACAGCGGCCACCTCACTTCAGAAAGTCGCAGCGGTGCTCGGGCTGACGGAAGCGGCAGCCCTGCCGGTTGAGCTCGGCGGTCTTGAGCGCGACAAGGTTGATGTCCGAGTGCATCAGCTGTGCGATTTGCGCGACGTCGCAGCCGCGCATGATATACTCGAGGATTTCCTCGTCGGGCAGCGCGACCTGTGCGGCGAACATGTTGGCCTCGTATTCCATCGCGCGGTCGGCCATGTTGAAAAGGTTGAATTCCTGAAAGCCGCCGGCGGCGATGGCGGCGCTGCGGTGCAGCTGGTCGTGGCCGATCTCGTGCAGAAGGACGATATTGTGCATGACCGGATGCAGGTCCTGCTTGATGAAGATATAGCGGTTGCGTTCGATGACCTTGTATACGCCCTTCTGATGCTTAAAGGCGCGCGGCATGACGATGAGGCCGAGCGCCTCGGCCAGATGGTCGGCGTTCCGCGTGCCGTATTTCCGGACCAGCCGGTCGGCGGTGCGGACGGCCTCGTTATGGTTTTTCAGCAAGTGACTCACCCCGCTTCAAGGCTGCTGCTGATATTTTTTCGGCGTATATTTCTTGTTGCGCCGCTTGGCGTCGACATAGGCCTCCTGAATGGCGAGCATAAGCTCGTCCATGTCCTCCTCGGCCATCTCGCCGCCGGCGAACAGACCGGTCAGCTCGCCGACGAGCTTTTCCGCGCCGACGCGGCCGCGATAGCCGAATTCCTTTCCGGCCATCGAAACGAAATCGTCGTTCTCGTTGTGCAGGTAGTCCGCGCTCGTGCCGAGGATCTCGGCGAGCACGCCGTAGACCCTGCGGTCCTGCGGATAAGTAGTGCCTTTTTCGTAATTTGTAATGGTTTTCAGTCCCAGACCGGCGCGCTTCGCCAGCTCCGCCTGTGTCAGATGGCTGTCCTTGCGCAGCTTTCGGAGCTTTTCGCCAAACCTCATCGTGCTGCCTCCTTATTTTGTAATGCGTAAACGGATTGCATGAATGCTCGAAATTTCCATTGACATGCGTAAAACAAATGCGTATAATAAAAGCGTAAACTGTTTACGCATTTATCATACAATAAATTGCGCATCTCGTCAAGAGAGAGCGCGGCAGCAGCACATCGGAGGTGGCAGTATGGCTGAAAGATACACCAAAACCTATGTTTCCGTCAACGTGGATATTGATGAGGACGGCACGATGCTTCCGCGCCTGATCCGGTGGATGAACGGGCGCGTGTTCGCGATCGAGCAGCTCGGGTATAAATGCCGCGCGTCCTCGGCGAAGGTGGGCGGCGGCGGCATCCGCTATACCGTCCGGATAAACGGCCGGGAGACCTACCTGTTTCAAGAGGGCAGCCGGTGGTTCGTGGAGGCCAGGGCATAAATCGAGGCCCCGCCATACAGGCGGGGCCTCGATTTATGCAGTTTCTCGACAGCCTTTTATCCGCCGAGGCCGATGGGAGAGAATACGGTGTACATCGCGGCGAGCAGGAACGGCGCGATGACGATGGACGCGAGGCAGAGCACGATGCCGCGATTGAAATACTTCGGGATGAAGAACAGCGCCATCAGCGTCAGCCGGCGCAGAAGAATGAGCCTTGCATATGTCCGACGGGTGAGGAAAATCAAATCGGCTGGCCGTTCTTGTATTGCTTGCATTATACCTGATATGCAGAAAATGTCGAGCGTAACGTTATGCCGCCAGCACACAAAAGAGCGGTCGAAATATCTGTCCTTCTTGTAATGCGCTGCTGGTTCCTGTATAATAACGGGTAGAAAAAACGCGGAAGGGGGGCGGCCGGCATGATCTCGGACGAGACCGCATACCGACGGTATCTGAACGGCGAGGAGCAGGCCGCCGATCTGCTCGTGGAACGGTACGGCGACGCGCTGACGCTGTACATCAATGCGCGCATCCGGGATGCGCACGAGGCGGAGGATCTGATGATCGAGGCGTTTTCGCTGATCTTCGCAAAGGAGCGCCCGATCACCGGAACCGGCAGCTTCAAGGCGTATCTGTACAAAACCGCCCGAAATCTTGCCCTGCGGCACAGCCGAAAGCACCGCATCCCCTTTCTGCACATGGACGATCTGGACTTTGAGCCGCAGAGTGAGCTGCTGAGCGATGCCGCGCTCATCCAAAGCGAGCGCAGGAGCCATCTCTACGCCGCGCTCGAACAGCTCAAAGCGGAATACCGCGAAGCGCTCTATCTCGTATATTTCGAGAGCATGTCCTATCGCGAGGCGGCCTCGGTCATGCGAAAGACCGAGCAGCAGATCACCAGTCTGGTCTATCGCGGCAAGCAGAATCTGAAAACCATTCTCGAACGGGAGGGATTTGTATATGCGGACGAATAGGGAACGCGCCCGTCTGGTGCATGAGAGAACCGCGGCGCTCCGGCGCGAAATGCGCGCGAGACGGCGCCGCCGTCTGAACGCAGTCTGCATGGCGGCCTGCCTGCTGCTCGTTACCGGCATCGGCGCGCTCATGCCCATGCTGATGGAAAATGTCTCGAGCGGCGGCGTCAGCCATGCGTCGGGCACGGCCAGTCTGATCGCGGAAAACGGGGCGCTCGGCTGCATTCTGGTGGGGCTGTTCGCCTTTCTGCTCGGCGTCTGCGTGACCGTGCTGCTGTACCGGCTGCGCGGCGCGGACGAACGCCGCCGTCAGGATGAGCCGGATGATGAGGACTGAACCGGACGAAAAATTTTTATCGGCATTGTGCGGCAAGCAAGTTAGCGTAATCTAACTTGCTTGCCGCAAATTTTGTACTTTGTGTGTCGTTTGCGTGACAGGTCTGTTGACTGCTGTAAGATACAGGAGTTGACAACGCAAAGGACATATGGTATTTTATTAGCGCTTTGAGTTAGCGCGCGTTAACTTTAACCGCATAATCTGCCCGCAGAGCGCTTCTGCGCAGGCATGCGGTACTGCCTTCCATCCTTTCCGACGGGAAAGGACATTTTTTGCTGAAACGGTTAGCCTTAGGTAACTGTAACTGATAAGGAGGATATGACCCTTGAAGAAGAAACAAACCCTCGCTCTGCTGCTGGCCGGCGCGATGCTCGTACCGAACGCATTCGCCGCGTCCCCCGAGGATTTTCACGATTTTCCGACCGACTGGTCCGCCGCCGGTCTGCGCAGCGCCGTCCAGAACGGTCTGCTGAACGGCTCAAACGGCGAGATCAATGGAAACGGTCTGCTGACGCGCGCCCAGCTCGCGGCGATCGTTAATCGCGCCTTCGGCGCGGACAAAGCCGCTGACCTCTCCGGATTTACCGATGTCCGGCCGGACGCATGGTACCACAATGATATGGCGGTCTCTGTCGCGATGGGCGCGTTCCAGGGCGCGAACGGAAAGCTGAACCCGGAGTCTCCCATCACTCGTGAGGAAGCCTTTGCCGTACTGGCGCGCGCCTTCGGTCTGGACGGCGACGCTTCCGCGCTGTCGGACTACACCGACGGCGGCAGCGTTTCCCCGTGGGCAAAAAGCGCGGTCTCCGCGCTGATCGACAGCGGCTTCGTCAACGGCGCGAACGGCAGACTCAATCCCCGGAGCAGCATCACCCGTGCGGAATTCGCCAAGGTCATCAGCGGCATGGCGAGCACGTTCGCGGATAACGGCCTGTCCGATACCGTAGACGGCAACGTCATCGTGCGCAGCAGCGGCGCGTCTCTCGCCGGCAAGACCATCAACGGCGACCTCATCCTCGCAGACGGCGCAGCACAGGCTGACCTGACGAACGTCACCGTCACCGGACGCATCCTGATCCGCGGCGGCGCGGACGGCGTGATCTTCGGGAACACGAGCGCAGGCAGGGGCATCATTGTGCACAGCGATGTTTCGATCGCAGGCACGGCGGACAGCATCACGGTCGCCGGCGCGGCTGCCGTTACCGTGCAGAGCGGCGCGTCTGTCGGCTCCATCACGGTAAACGCAGAGAACGCGAAGATCACCGGCGCCGGCAGGGTCGGTGAGGTCAGGGCGAACGCCGATAACGTGAGCGTTTCCACCTCCGGCACCCGCGTTTCGGCGTCCGAGGACGTTTCCGGCGTGCAGGCCGGCAGCAAGACCGTTGCGGCAGGCAAGACCGAGACGGTTTCGCAGACTTCGGGCGGCTCGTCCTCGGGCGGCTCGTCCTCCGGCGGAGGCTCGTCCTCGGGCGGCGGTTCGTCCTCGGGCGGTTCCTCGAATGGCGGCTCGTCCAATGGCGGCGGCAGTTCTTCGAATAACGATCAGAACGTAAACGCCGAGATCGCGGACGCCAAGGTCGTCACCACCGATGCCGGCGCTTACCTTGCGCTTTCGTTCAAGGACGGCTTCAAGGCGGACGCCACCACTGTAACGGTCGACGGCGCGGATGTGACGGCGGCGGTCTCCAAAGTAACGGACGACGGCGCGGTCTCCAAGCTGCCGCTGACGGCGAAGCCGGGCTCGGTCACGCTGACCTCCGGCGGCAGGACCCAGACGATCTCTCTCGGCACGGCGCAGGCGAACGCCGTCTACACCGGCGAGGACTACCTGCCGGACTACTTCATCAAGCACGGCCCGCTCGCCATGTGGGATTATTACCTGACCAACTACGACGACGCAGGCAGCGTCCGCGTCCTGCCCGCCAAGACGACCTTCGGCACCTCTGCTGTCCGAAGCGAGCACCCGAGCTATTCCGAGCCGCTCGTTCTGGACGAGGACGGCAAGGGCAATGTAGTTGTCATGTTCAACTATAATACCGCGGAAGAAAAGGCGTGGTTCGACAGCATTGCGGCCTTCAACGAGGATAACACGGAAGGCGCGGTGCAGCTGGTCGCATACGATCAGGAAAAGAACACATGGAACCGCAACCTTCAGTTCACCAAGGGCTTTGACGATCACCATGGCAATAAGGTCGCGACGCTGACCATTCCGTTCGGTCAGAGCAATTTCCGCTCGAACGGCCGCTATTTCGTCCGTGTGACCTCCGCGAACGCACAGGGCGTCAAGTCCTCCGCACTCGCGTCCATCCACGTGCAGAATCATGACACGCCGAAGCTCAGGATCAAGGAGCCGCCGACCTCGGGCAGGAACCTGCACTTTGCTGTCAGCAATCTGGTCTACGGCATCACCGACCCGATCGAAAAGGTCACGCTGACCGACCCGACCGGAAAAACCACCGCGCTTGAGAAGATCACCGACTACTACCTGTTCAGTCAGGATCTGTTCGTGCTGTACAACGACACCAATGCTGAAAGCGGCGCGAGCGACCATCTGAAGTATCAGGGCGAGTACACGCTGACCATTCAGGCGAACGGCTTTAAGACCTTCTCCTGCACCTTCAACGTCAAGGAGGGCGCGCAGCCCGCTCAGCTCAAGGCAGTCACCTATGACGCCGTCAGCCGTGCAACCGGCAGCACTTCCTCGGGCAGCGGCAGCAGCGACAGCTCGGGCGGCTACGCCGTCTCGACCGATTTCCTGTTCGACAGCGACCTTGTCGCGAATGCCTGCGTGCTGAACAAGCTCGGCCGCGATACCGCGGACTCCGCCGCCGTCCTCGAATACTGGAATTACAGCGCATCCACGCTCGACTCGGTATTCAACAAGGGCGATACCATGTATTATGACGGCACGGACTACATCGACGCGACGAACAAGGCGCTCTGGGTTCCGTTCTCCGAGTTCGTCAAGACCGCCGAGGCAGGCGTTTACCCGCCGCACGCCACAAAGGCAGTCCTTGAGGACGGTCTGCTCGGCGACATTCAGGACAGCACCGTATCCGGCCGACTGGATTACATCGTACCGACCGTTTCCGGCAATCAGCAGGGCAGTGACGCTGTGCTGACCTTCGAAAACGACACGGACTACCTCGGCAAAATCTCCGCGCTTTATCTGAACGGCGACTGGCGCGAGCTGGACGAGAAGTATTATTCCATCAAGGGCAACGTCATCACCCTCAGCAAGGACCTGTTGCATGTCGGCGAGAACGCACTCAAGATCGTATCGAACGGCTATAAGACGCAGACAGTCGAGTTTACTTACGGCAAGGTGAACGAGGAAAATCTCTCGCTCTCGGCAGAGGTCAATAAGGACGCGCAGACCGTTACCCTGACCGTCAACGGCTCGAATGGCGATTTTCTGAAAAATCTGACATCCGTAAAGCTCGGCGAAGATACGGTTTACGGCAAGGGCGTTGAGGGCAGCGACGCGGTTTACTATGTTCTGGGCGCGGACAACAAGACCATTTCGCTCTATAACGTCAAGCCGGGCAGCTATCAGCTCACCCTGTCAGCAAAGTATTACGAGGATTTGACGGCGGAGTTTACGATGAAAAAAGTAGATACGCCTGATACCAAGACTGCACCGGAAATTTCCTCGTATGAGCAGAAAAGCATTTCTGATTTCGTCGGAACGCAGTATCCGGTTTATCGCTTCAGCTTCAACGGACTGAACGCCACCGACCTGAAAGGGTATCTGAATGCAGTAACCTCGGTTAAGGTAAACAAAACCACGCTGACCAAGAACACCAGCAGTTTCAGCTTCGACGAGAAGGAATTCCGTCTGTATTCCACCGGCAGCGAGAACGGCGGCGCTATGTACGATTATGACAGGCTCGACCTCTTTGCCTCTCTGTTCAAGCAGCCCGGTACCTACACCATCACGCTTACCGCACCGGACTATGCTGATGTTTCCTATGAACTGACAGTCAGCGGTTCGACTGAACCCACCGAGCCGACTGACCCGACTGAGCCGGGCGAGAGCGAAGTAAAGGTTCCGACCGAACTGCCGGCGATTACCAAAGGCAGCAACGCATATTGTACGCTCACATTTTCCAATGCAGAAAAGTGGCTGGCGCAGAGTTTAACTGTTACTGTAAATGATGTGGCATATGACAAAACCGGCTCTATCTATAACCTTGATAACGGCGGAGCGTATTATATCGAAAAGAACAACATTTCTCTGAAGATTCCGTACGAATCGTTTGATTCCAAGACGAGTATGCTTGTAATCTCCGATGGTACTTCGACTATTAACTTTACCGTTACAGTGCCGGGGTCTTTCAGCTTTGGTGCTGAACCGACCATCGCATTTACCAAGTAAACACCGCTCCAAAGGAAGCCCCTCGCGGGCTTCTTTTCTTTACGATAGGGAAATACTGCCGCAGTTTTCATTGTGCGGTGCTGCCATAGATATAATACACTCCCCCTTATTGACAACCGCACGCTCTGTCCCGTATAATAAAGTAGTCGAAAAAAGGGAGGCGCACGGATATGCGGCACGAATACACATCATGCGGACACCCGCCCGTTTCCCCGAACAGACCTGTATGACCAAGGACCCCCTGCCCCCCAAACGGCAGCCGGTCCTTTTTTGTGGGAGGAAAATGAAATGATCGAAAACTGGAACGACGTCCACATTGTCCCGGAATTCTGCGACCAGGGCGTGGACTGCTACCGCCTCGAGGGCGGCAGCTTTCTCAACGAGTACTACATCGTTTCCGAGGCGGAGACGCGCAAGCTGATGAACCATCCCGAGGTCGTCGGCTACGAGGTCTATGCCTCGCTCGTCACCGCGACCTCGCAGATGATGTACTACCTCAAGGAGCAGAAGAAAATCACGTCCGCCAACATTCTCTCCATCCTGCGCGGCGCGCTCAACTATCCGCTCGAGGAGAGCTGCTACAAGGAGCACATCCGCGTGCACGACATCAGCTTCATGTCCAGCGAGCGCGTGTTCGGCGAGAACGACGAGATGTCGCTCGACATCAAATACTGCAAGCTGACCATGGTGCCCAACAGCACGCTCATGATCGGCGACATCATCGCCTCGGGCGAAACGCTCGTGCAGTGCCTGCGCTACGTCACCGACTACTACCGCAGACAGGGCGCGCAGCTGCGCAACATCGTGCTGTTCACCATCGGCGGCACGCAGGGCATCGAGATCCTCGAAAAACTGACCCGCGAGATCCGCACCTACTGGCCGGACTTCGAGGGCTTCATCACCGTGTACTACGAGGGCGTGTTCAGCTGCTACGAGGAGGGCGACAAGGGCGTTTCCGGCATCAACCGCGCGCTCATCGACTTCTACTGGAAGGGCGGCATCATCGCCCCGGCGTTCCGCCGCGAGACGCTTTCCATGCAGAACCCGCTGTTCGAAAAGTGCACGATCTATGACGGCGGCGCGCGCCGCTACGAGATCCATGAGCACATCGACGAGGTGCTCGAATTCTGGAACGGCATTCTCGAGCGTGCGGATAAGATCGACAAGCAGGCGCTGCTCGAGGAAAAGCTCGGCCACGCTCTGCCGATCTCCTACGAGGACTGGGTCAGGGACTGCCACTACGGAAAGCTCGATGAAAAGCTGACGCGCTGGCTGTATCAGCAGGAGCGCGGCTTCGTCGAGAGCCTGCGCGGCATCTCGCTCGAGCAGATCGCCCTTCAGCGCATCGAGGAGTTCACCTCGACGCTCAAAAAGTACATCCTGTAACAGATTCACAGCAAAAGATTGGACGGTAATCAATGAAAAAAGAACAAACGACGGTAGATATCGATTTTGCGGAGGCGGCGGTGCCGCAGTACGCGCGCCGCGGTATCGTGACCATGTTCATGATCATGCTCGGCTTCACCTTTTTCTCGGCGAGCATGTGGGTCGGTCAGGAGCTGGCCGACGGTCTGGATTTCGGCGGCTTTCTCGTCTCGCTCATCATCGGCGGCCTCATCCTCAGCCTGTACACCGGCCTGCTCGGCTACGTCGGCGCGGAGACCGGCATGAGTCTTGATCTGCTCGCGCGCAAGGCCTTCGGCAGCAAGGGCTCGTATCTGCCCTCGGCGATGATCTCCTTCACACAGATCGGCTGGTTCGGCGTCGGCATCGCCATGTTCGCCATTCCGGTCGCAAACGAGCTGCTCGGCGGCAGCACCGCGGCGGAATGGGCGCTCGTCATCATCGCCGGCGCGTGCATGACCGCTTCGGCGTACTTCGGCATCAAGTCGCTGACGCTCATCAGCTACATCGCGGTTCCGCTCGTCGCCATTCTCGGCACGATCGCCATGGTCATGGCGGTCTCGCGCGGCGACGGCACGATCATCGACCAGTTCGCGAAATCCAGCGGCACGCTGACCGTCATCGGCGGCGCGGGTCTGGTCATCGGCTCGTTTGTCTCCGGCGGCACGGCGACCCCGAATTTCTCCCGTTTTGCGCGAAACGGCAGAATCGGCGCCATCACGACCGTCATCGCCTTCTTCATCGGCAACTCGCTGATGTTCTTCTTCGGCGCGATCTCCTCGGTCTACGTCGGCGGCAACGACATTTTTGAGGTCATGATCAACCTCGGTCTGTTCTATCTGGCTATTCTGGTGCTCGGCCTCAATATCTGGACGACCAACGACAATGCGCTCTACTCGGCCGGTCTGGGTCTCGCGAACATCTTCGGTCAGAAGAAAAAGCCGATGGTCCTCATCTCCGGCATCGTCGGCACGGCGCTCGCCGTCTGGCTGTACTGGAATTTCTGCGGCTGGCTGAATATTCTGAACTGCACGCTGCCCCCGGTCGGCATCATCCTCGTCATGAGCTTCTTCATGGACCGCGAGAAGTACCGGGACGTCGAAGTCACCGAGACGGTCAACTGGTATGCGGTCGCAGGCGTCATCCTGGGCGCCGTGGTTGCAAATGTTGTGTCCTGGGGCATCGCCTCCATCAACGGCATGATCGTAGCCGCTGTCTGCTACCTGATCGGTCACGCCCGGAAAAACAGATAATCTCGTATTCGGGATGATCTGCATCCTGTCTGCGCGGATCGATAAGGAAAACAGAAACCGGAGCATAGTTCACTTTTCTGTTTGATACAGCAAAGCCCCCGTTCACAAGAACGGGGGCTTTGAGATTGCCGACAAACTTCGTTCTTCCGACAATCCGTGTTTTGCCTTCGCAGAACACGGATCGTCCGCAAACCGAGGTACACGCCGCGCGGTTTGTGCTTTATTCCTCGGCAAGCTCCCGGACGGCGGAAACGGCGGCGTCCGCTTCCTCCTCCGTATTAAAAAAGGAAAAGCTGAACCGCACCGCACCCTGCTGTACCGTGCCGAGCGCCTCGTGCATACGCGGCGCACAGTGCGCTCCGGCCCGTGTCGCGATGCCGTAGTCCTCGGCCAGAATATCCGCGATCTCGGCCGAGTCGTAATCCCGGATGTTGAGCGTCACGATCGCAGCGCGCTCCGGCGCGGTAAAATCGCCGTAGACCGTCACACCGGGAATGCTGCGAACGCCCTCGTAAAACCGGCGCATCAGCTGCCGCTCCCGTGCGCCGATGGACTCCGCGCCCTGCCGCAGGATAAAATCGAGCGCCGCGTGCAGCCCGGCAAGGCCGTGACCGTTGAGCGTTCCGGCCTCGAGCCGCGCCGGATATTCCTTCGGCTGTTCCCGGTCGTAGGAGTGCACGCCCGTGCCGCCGCGCAGCAGCGGCCGCAGCTCCACGCCCGGCCGGATGCACAGGCCGCCGGTGCCCTGCGGCCCCATCAGACCCTTGTGGCCGGTAAAGCAGAGCACATCAATGCCCATTTTCTGCATATCGATCAGCGCCGCCCCGGCGGTCTGCGAGGCGTCGATCACCAGAAGCGCGCCGTGCGCGTGCGCCATCGCGCCGATCCGGGCAATATCGAGCATATTTCCGGTCAGATTGGAGGCGTGAGTGCAGACGACCGCCCTTGTGTTCGGGCGGAACAGCGCCTCCATGTCCTCGTATCGGATGTTTCCGCGGCGGTCTGCGCGGACAAAATCGACCGCCGCACCGCGCGTCTGCATATCGTACAGCGGGCGCAGCACGGAATTATGCTCGAGATCGGTCGAAATGACGTGATCGCCCGCCGAAATCAGTCCGTAGACCGCGATATTCAGCGCCTCAGTCGAGTTTGCCGTGAAAACGACATGGTCGGCGCGCGGACAGCCGAACAGCTCCGCCAGTCTGCTCCGCGTCTCGAATACCATGCGCGACGCAGACAGCGACGCGCCGTGCGCGCCCCGCGCGGCATTCCCGGTGGTCAGTATCGCGTTTTTCACCGCCTCGGCAACCTCCGGCGGCTTGTGCAGCGTTGTCGCCGCATTATCCAGATAGATCATGTCTGTCTCCATTTGTCAGCCGTACATTTGGACGACCGCGTCCGTTTCGTAGCCGCAGCCTGCCTGCGCCAGAGCCGCAAGGAGCTGCGGCCTTTCGTCGACCTCCGCCTTCCATGCGAGACCGCAGCCGGCGCTGACCTGCGACGGGATGGGGATCATGCGCCCGGGCAGGCCGCTGTTCGTAAACAGCGCCTCTGCGGCAAGCGCCTGCTCGGTCGAGGAAAACGCGATCACGAGCACCGGCCTTCTGCGCCGCATCACGGACGAAGGACCAGATCGGCCTGCATCTGCTTTTCGGTGATAACGTACATATTGGTAACGCCGCCGACCTGAAGCCGGTCGGTCAGGCCGTAGTGGCTCAGGCAGGTGCCGCAGGTCAGGATCTCGACGCCGAGCGCGGCGAGATTTTTCAGATCCTCGAGCGACGGCGAGCCCTCGCAGGTAACGCGCGCGCCGCCGTTGTAGAACAGGAGGGTCGACGGCAGCTTTTCCTGCTGGGTGAGTGCGAACAGGAAGCCCTTGAGCAGGATGCGGCCCAGCTCGTCGTCGCCCTCGCCCATGTGGTCGGCGGAAATGACAACGACGGTCTTTTTCTGCGCGGCCGGTACGGTGCAGGAAATTTCCTCGTCTCCGCTCTCTGCGACCGCGCCCTCGGTCGTGATGGTCACGCAGAACTCCTTTTCGCCGCGCTTTTCGGTCCGGATGGCGCAGCCCTTGCTCTCCGCAAGGCGCGTCAGATTCTGCACCGCGATCTCGTTGTCCACGAGCGTCTGCACCGTGCCGGCGCCGTTCAGCTCCTGCAGCGCGTGCAGTGTTTTTACGACCGGGATCGGGCATGCCTCGCCCATCGCATTTACCTCAATCATCAAACTTCCTCCTTCGGGATATTCTGCTGTTATTATAGCACGACAGTGCGCCCTTTTTCAATCGTTCTCCATATTGCGCAGGAGACAGCCGGGAAGCGGCGTTTTTCTGTCCTTCGGGAGATCCGCCGCAAAAAACGCTTGCGTTTCCGCGTGTTTGCGGTATGATGGAAGTATAATATCCATCCGATCTGCCGCAGTACAAAAGGAGATACAGCCGAAAATGGAGCACTACACAAAAATCGACATGGCGACCTGGCCGCGCCGTGAGCACTACCGCTATTACAGTCAGACGCTCAAGGTCGAATTCAATATGACCGCACCCGTAAACGTGAAAAATCTGCTCGGTTTCTGCCGCGCGAACGGATACCGCTTTTACCCTGCGGCGATCTACTGCGTCACCCGGACGCTCGGCCGCATCGAGAATTTCCGCATGTTCCGGAATGCGGACGGCGAGCTGTGCGTCTGGGACCGGGTCGTTCCCAACTACACGATCTTTCACGCGGATGACTGCACGTTTTCCGACTGCTGGACGGATTTCTCCGACGATTTCGGCACGTTCTACCGCGCGGTCACGGCGGATATGCAGACCTTCGGCGGCAATCACGGCATCAAGGCGAAGCCGGGTCAGCCGGCGAACTTCTACTGCGTGTCCTGCACGCCATGGGTCTCGTTCACCGGCTGCAGCAGCCGCGTGACGGGCAGCAGCGAACCGGCCTTCTTTCCCATTATCGTGATGGGAAGATATGAGGAGAGCGGCGGCGCGGTCAGAATGCCGGTCGCGCTGTCGATCGCGCACGCCGTTGCGGACGGCTATCACGCTGCGCTGTTCTTCCGTTATCTTCAGGAGGAGATGGACGTGCTCGCGGCCTCCGGGGCCGGACTTTGACGCGGATGCTCCTCCGGGAACGGCCTGCTGTCTGCAAAACGCGGACGGCGGGCCGCTTTCGTTTTTCTGATGCGCCCGCCGAGGGTGCTCTGCGGCAGCTCAGCAGGAGATCGCGCAGCGCGCTCTCGTCCCTGTGCGCCCTGGCGGTGGAGACCGGACTGCCTTTGCGTGGAAAGGGACTTTTCCGACAAGCTGCACATTGTAAAATCTGCGCGGAAACCGTATAATTGTATCAGACGAAAAACGAGCGGAAGGGCGCCTTCCGCAGGAGGATACCGTTTATGAAATTTTTTGAAGCCGTGCCGGACGAGCTGTTCTCGCCGCTCGCGTCCCCGAACCGGGCGCTGTACGCGGACGCGCTCGATGTGCTCTGCATGGCATACCGGCAAAAGCTCAGGCTGCCCGAGGACGAGCTGTACTCCATGCTGCGCAGCCGTCTGGAGCAGCAGCTCGCGGACGCGACCTTCGAGGGCGAGGACATCGACGAAAGCGAGCTGCGCGATATTTCCGGCCGCGCGCGCTTTCTCATCCGCAAGCTGTGCGCGAAGGGCTGGTTCGAGAAGGAGCGCGGCCCGGATTTCCGGGAGTACATCACCGTGCCGGGCTACGCGAGCCGTCTGCTCGAGCTGTTCCATGAGCTGCGCGATGACAGGCCGGCGCGCGGCTTTTCCTATGTGTTCGGCACCTATTCCGCGCTCCGGGTCGCGGACGAGACCGGCTCTGCCTATGAGAAGATGGCGGCGGTCTATACGGCCTTCGACAATACGCAGGCGCTCATCCGCCTGCTCCGGCTGGTCTATCACAACGTAAAGCACTATTTTCAGATGCAGCTCGAGCTGCACGACGTCGGCGAGGTGCTTTCGTCCTATTTCGATGATTTCGGTCAGAAGGTCATCGAGGCGTACATCCGTCCGCTTAAGATCAAGGACTCCGTGCCGAAATACCGCGTGCCCATCCGCACGGTGCTCATGCGCTGGGCGGAGGACGACGAGCAGCTCGCCGCCATGGCGAGGGCGGCGCAGCAGGAGCGGCGCGGCGGCACGATGGAGGACTGCCGCGCGGACATCCTGCGCCGGATATTCTGGGTGCAGGAGTGCTATGACGATCTGGAGCACGACTATCTCGATGAGATCGACGCACAGGTGCGCCGCTATACCCGCGCCGCGACGCAGAAGATCGAAAACCTCACGAGCCGGGAGCAGAACGTTCGCGGCGACCTCGACGCCGTGCTGACCGCGCTCTCGCACAGCCGCAGGGCGGACGGCCTGACCGACAGGCTGCGGCCGGTGTTTCAGCTGTATGAGCAGTCGTATCTGTCGGAAAAGAGCCTGTGGTACCGGAAACGCCCGGGAAAGCGGTCGAGAGCCGCCGCGGTGCTGATCGAGGAGAACGAAACCGACGCCGCCTCCGCCGCACAGGCGGCCGCGCTGCTGCGCTCGGAATACGGCCGCGCCGCCGTCGCCGCCTGCGTGCAGGGCTGGCTGGGAGACCGGGATACCTGCCTGTCGACGGACATTCCGCTCGAGAATGACAGGGACTATGTGATGAGCCTGCTCGCCGTGCTGTCCGGCGGCTCGAGGCGGGCGGCGTATCAGGTCGAGGAGCTCGGCGGCTCGGTCTGTGAAAACGGATATTCCATTCCAAAGGTGCAGTTCAGCCGGAAGGAGAACGAGAAATGAATCTGGATTTTATAAGCAGCGCGACCGCGAAGGAGCTTCAGCAGTTCAAGTCGGTCTGCAATCAGCTGCTCAGCCGCACCTTTGTCGTGCGCACGCTGTACCGCCCGGGCAGGGAACGCCTGAACAACCCGGACTATACCTTTCTGTCCATCCATTTTGAGGCCGTGCGCGATTATCTCAGTCTGCTCGACTGGGATCTGCGGCACGACGAGGCGAACGGCTGCTTTTACGTCATCAACACGGACGAGGCAAACCGCCTCATCCTCTCCAAGAGAGAGACCGCCATCCTGCTCGCGCTGCGCATGCTGTACGACGAAAGTCAGGAGCGTCTGGGGCTGGAGCAGGACGCGCTGTGCACCGTGCGCGAGGTGCTCGAAAAGGTCGTGACCGACTACGCCATCCTCCCGGCAAAGCCGAACATGGATGAATTCAGGCGCGCGATGCTCGTGTTCGAGAACCACGCCGTCATCCAGCGCATCGAAGGCAGATACAATCAGGCGGACTGCCGCTTTGCCATTCTGCCGACCATTCTGACCGCCGTTTCCGCGGAGAGACTGCACGAGGCGGCGGCTGTGCTGAGAAAGGAGGAGAACTCCGATGAAGAAGCTGAAGAAAATACTGCTGATTAACTGGCTGTATTTCGACAGGGAGCTGATCGAGGTAGGGGACGTGAACTTTCTGACCGGCAGGAACGGCGCCGGCAAGTCCACCGTCATCGACGCGCTCCAGATCGTGCTCCTCGGCGAGACCAACGCGCGGAACTTCAATCTCGCCGCGAACGAGCGCTCGCAGCGCACGCTGGACGGCTATCTGCGCGCCGACATGGACGAGAACAATCCGCGCTCGCGCCGCGGAAAGGATTTTTCGAGCTATATCGCCTGCGAGTTTTATGATGATGCGGAGCGCAGCAGCTTCGTGTGCGGCGTCATGTTCGACTGCCGCCGCGACGGCAGCCGCCGCGACCATTTCTTTATCTACACCGGCACGCTGCCGGAAAACTGCTTCATCGAGAACGGGGAGGCCATCGACCTGCCGAGCCTGCGCCGCTTTCTCAAGGAGAACTGCCGCCGGGCGGAGGTCTGCGAGACCCAGTGGGAATACCGCCGCAATCTGCTCTCGCGCTGGAATGTACATACCGAGCAGGTGTTCCGCATGCTGAAAAAGGCGGTCTCCTTCCGCCCGATCGTCGATATCCAGCAGTTTATCACCGAGAATATCTGCGATGTTCCGGACAAGCCGGACATCGAGGCGATGCAGCAGAATATCCGCGACTACAAGCGTCATGAGCAGATGGCGCAGCGGCAGGAGGAAAAGCTCGCCGCGCTGAACGAGATCGCGAAGCTGTACGGGGAGATGCGGGACACAGCCGGGCGCTGGAAGCTCGAGTCGTTCCTTGTGCACTGGTCGCGCAGCGAGACGCTTCAGGCGCAGATCGACGGCCGCGAGCAGGAAAAGCGCACGTGCAGCGAGAAACGCGCGGCGGCGCAGCAGAAGATCGACCGTCTGGCGGCCGAGGTGCAGCAGAAGGAGGCGCAGCGGCAGGAATACATCCGCAAAAAGGACAGCAGCAATGCCTGCCGGGAGCTTGAGGAGCTGGACAGGGCAGGCCGCCGTCTGCTCGACGAGCAGGAAAAGCTGACGCGCAGGCTGGAGAACGAGGCGCTCGAGATCAAGCGCGAGGCGCTGCGTCTGGAGCATCTCGGAGAAACGGTCCTGAGCTGGGACGAGGAAGGCTCCCTCGACGCCGTCTGCGCGGCGGCGCAGCAGGTGCGCGGCGCATATGAGCCGCTGAAGATCGGCGAAATGAGCATTTTCGCGCAGCCGCAGAGCGTGTTCGAGGCGGCGCAGGAGGCGACGGACGCGCTGATGAACGCCATGCAGGAGGCTTCTCACCGGCTCGGAGACCGCCTCACGGAGGCGCGGGAGCAGCTCGGGAAGAGGAAAAAGGTGCTCGCCGGTCTGCGCGATAACGTCAAGGACTATCCGCGCGGCCTGCTGGCGTGCCGGTCGCAGCTCGAGAGCGAGCTTGCGCAGCAGGTCGGAGCGCCGGTCGCCGTCAACATCCTCGCGGATGTTCTCGAGATCGCGGACGAGGCATGGCGCGGCGCGGTCGAGGGCTATCTCGGCAGTCAGAAGCTGTATTTCCTTGTCGAACCGGCGTATTATCCGCAGGCGCTGCGCCTTTACGACAGTATCAGGCGCGACCCGAAATTCCGCGCCTTCGGCCTTGTCGACATCGGCAGCCTGCGCGAAAAGGAGAAGCTCCGTCCGATGGACGGCAGTCTTGCCGGAAAGGTCGAGACCGAAAACCCGCTCGCGCGCACTTATGTGGACTATCTGCTCGGGCGCGTGAAGTGCTGCGCGTCGGTCGACGAGCTGCGGCAGTACAGGACCGCGATCACGGCGGAGGGTATGCTGTATCAGGGTTATGTCGCCCGTGCGCTCAGCCGCGAGAGGATGGATGACGCCTTTATCGGCCGCTACGCGGTCACGCTGCGCATCCGCCGTCTCGAGGAGGAAACAGCGCAGCTCGAGGACGAGCTTGCACGCCGGGAGCCGGTCTTTTCCGTGCTGTCCCGGCAGAAGCAGCCGCTCCTGCTGCCGTATTTCGTGCAGAAGGTCGTGCCCGAACGGCAGGGCGATTACCTGCGCGTCGAGGAGATACGCGAGGAAAATGCGGCGCTCGAGGAGCAGCGCGGGCATATCAACCTGATGTGGATCGAGGAGCAGGAAGCACTGATCGAGCGCCTGAGCGGGGAGATCCATGCGCTGAGCCGGCAGAAGGAGGAGCAGATCTCGCTCCGCGGTCAGCTCGACGAGCGCATCCGTCAGCTGACGGAAGAGATCCTGCCCGGACAGTATCGCGAGCAAAGCGAGATGCGGACCTTGCTCGAGCGGGAGTACACCGAGGCGTACCGTGATGAAACCGGCGTGCCGCACTACCGCATGGAGCTTGCGCGGCTGAAAAAGCCGGAAAATGTGCTCCATGCGTTTTCCGAGAGCCGTGAGCAGGCCGAGAAGGACACGGAGACCGCGCGCAGCCGTCTGTTCGCGGCACGCCGCGCGTATGCCGAGCGCTTTGCGCCGTGCCCGTTCCGCGCGGAGGCGCTCGACAACGACGAATTCGACGCGGAGCGCCGTGCGCTCGAGGAGAGCGAGCTGCCGCGCTACCGCCGTAAGATCAGGGCGGCGCGCGAGAGCGCGATGGAGCAGTTCCAGAACGACTTCCTCTCCCGGCTCAAGAGCAGCATCGAGCAGGTGCAGGCACAGGTGAGAAATCTGAACCGGGCGCTGCGGCAGGCGCAGTTCGGCACGGACAGCTATCAGTTCCGCGTCGACCGCAGTCCGGATTACGCGGATTACTACGACATGATCATGGCGCCCGAGCTGATGGAGGGCGATATTACGCTGTTCTCCGCGCAGTTCCAGGAGAAATACGGTCCGCTGATCGACAGGCTGTTCAGCCAGATCACGATGGCGGACGATACGCAGCCGAGTGCCCGCAGGCAGAGCGAACTGCAGGAAAACATCGAGCGCTTCACGGATTTCCGCACCTATCTGAAATTTGACCTCGAGACCACAGACCAGAACGGCTCGAAGCAGCTGCTTTCGCAGACCATGGGCACGAAATCGGGCGGCGAGACGCAGACGCCGTTCTATATTTCGGTCCTCGCCTCCTTCGCGCAGCTCTACCGTGTCAGCGATACCTCGAGTCTGGGCAACACCGTGCGGCTCGTGGTGTTCGACGAGGCGTTCAACAAGATGGACAGCGAGCGCATCGTGGAAAGCGTGCGCCTGCTGCGGGGGATGGGGCTTCAGGCGGTCATCTGCACGCCGCCGGACAAGGTCGCAGACCTCATGCCGATCGCGGACCGCACGCTGCTGGTCGACAAGCAGAAATACCGTATGCACATCCTGCCGTTCGGCAGGGAGCTCGCGCAGGAGTAAGAACCGCGCAGGCGCATCAAAACCGGGGACAGGCTCCCCGGTTTCAGTCTGGCGATAAAGTCCGTTTTCGCGATGTTGACGATGCCGCGCGGCAGCGCGCATGAAATAATATTTGCGGAGCAAATATATCAAAGCCGGGGGCGTGTACCTCGGTTTTGATGTGTCTGGAGGGAGAAAGTTTCCGCATGGGAACTTTCGGACGACTCGTGTTCTGCGCAGTCAGAACACAGATTGTCGGAAAAACGATAGTTTTTCGACAGTCTCAAACCGGGGACAGGCTCCCCGGTTTTTCCTTTGGCAGAGGAAAAGCTCCGAAACGGACAGGAAAACGCGCCTGCGGGACACATCGCAGAATAGACTGCACGGGGAGGGGAAACTGCATCCTTCCTTGCGATACGGACAAATGTCTTTATGCAGAAAACACAAAAATGAACGAATTGATTTTTTAATAATCGGTAGATTATCTGAAATTGTTGAAAACTCAAAAAAAAACGTGCCGGTGAGCCGAGAGAGTAGTATAATAAACACAATAATCAGACGGGATGGATAGGAAAATATCCATTCCAGAGATGAAAAGGAGAAATCACCATGAAAAAGACACTCAGTATGCTTCTGGCCGGCGCAATGCTGGCCGCGGCGCTGACCGGCTGCGGTTCTTCCGCTTCCACCGGCTCCGACAGCGCAGACAGCTCGACCGACAGCTCCGCTTCCGGCGCAGCCTTCAAGCTCGGCGGTACCGGCCCGCTGACCGGCGCAAACGCAATTTACGGCAACGCCTGCAAGAACGGCGCACAGATCGCGGTTGACGAGATCAACG
>ENA-UOJJ01000752-UOJJ01000752.1-human-gut-metagenome-genome-assembly--contig:-CS66-NODE-752-length-52640-cov-7.078197_pt1 | contig 52640 bp, 43 predicted proteins | sample MGYA00242343_ERZ723890 | MGnify/ENA metagenome assembly ERZ723890
CCGAAGAACCTGAGGTTGTGGAGGAACCGGAAGCGACCGAAGAACCTGAGGTCGTGGAAGAACCGGAAGCGACCGAAGAACCTGAGGTTGTAGAGGAACCGGAAGCGACCGAAGAACCTGAGGTTGTGGAGGAACCGGAAGCGACCGAAGAACCTGAGGTCGTAGAGGAACCGGAGGCGACCGAAGAACCTGAGGTCGTGGAGGAACCGGAAGCAACCGAAGAACCTGAGGTCGTGGAAGAACCGGAAGCAACCGAAGAACCTGAGGTTGTAGAGGAACCGGAAGCGACCGAAACGCCCGTGCCGACGGAAACGCCGATTCCCACGGAAACCCCGGCTCCGACAGAAACGCCGATTCCTGTGGAAGAGCAGCAGCGCGAATTGCCCGCTATCCTGATGCAAATCGAGGATGAAGGGTTTGCCTATGTCAAAACGGCGGGCGACGGCGTAAAGCTGTATGCCGACGCGTGGATGGAACGCAGGATCGGCACGCTGGACGGCGGCCAGAGTGTGCTGCTGGCGCTTGACTATGAGGAAATCGAAGAGAATCGCTTTGCGGTCTATGTCGTCTTCGCGCATGACGGCGATGTGATGGAAGGCTATGTGCGCCTGAGCGGACTGGACCCCCAGGCGATGGACGGCGAAGCCTTTATCCGGGAACACGAAAACAGCGCCGTGAAGTGCGACGATTATCCGCTGGTTAACGTCGCGTTTACGCCGAAACAGGCGGAAAAAGAGAAAGAAGAGACGACAGGCGCGGAGAAGAAAGCGGATGCTTCAGCAAAAGGCGGCGCAGAGGAAACGGTTGTGCCCGAAGCGACCGTTACGCCGGAAATAACGGTTGTGCCCGAAGCGGCCGTTACGCCGGAAATAACGGCTGCGCCCGAAGCAACCGTCACGCCGGAACCGACAGCCACGCCGGAATGCACGCCCGAACCTACCGAAGAGCCGCTTAACCTGCCGCCGATTCCCGATCAGATTGAGCGGAACGGTTACGCTTATGTGCGCACGGCCGAGCTGGAAGTCAAATTGTACACGGATGAGAACCTGGACGAGCAGTTTGCCTCCATTTATGAAAAGGGCGCTGTGCTGCTGGCCGACGGGTATGCCGAGCGGGCTTCCGCCAAGAATTACGCTCTGCACGTCTATGCTTTCGATGGGGAAGACGTGGTGGAGGGCTTTGTGAGCCTGAAACGCATGATTCAGTCGCCGCTGGATTCGGATTTGGAAAGCGGCGCGGCCGACGTGGACGGCCTGCCGGTGGCTGAAACCAGCATTCACTGGAAAAAGAACGCCGCGCCGACTCCGACACAGACCCCACCCCCGACGTTAACGCCGGAACCGACACAGACGCCGGAACCGACGCAGACGCCGGAGCCGACGCAGACGCCGGAACTGACGCAGACGCCGATTGCGACGCTGGAAGCGAAAACCGCGCAGAACGGCAAAGAAGCGGAGCAGCTGGCAGACGGACAGCCGGAAGCCACGGACGGCGAGGCGGATGCCGATGATGGCATTGCGCTTCCGATTATCAGGAATCCGGAACGGCCTGTGGTTGTGAATCCGGGCGAACTGCCGGCACAGGAGCAGCCGGAGGCGACGGACGGCGAAGCCGAACCGGAGCAGAAGCCGGAAGCCACGGACGGCGAAGCCGAACCGGAGCAGAAGCCGGAAGAAAAACCGGCAGAAAAGCCGGATGAGCAGCCGACGCAGCTGCAAGTTAACGTGTTGATCGACGCGTCGAATGGGCTGGCGTATGAGGGCGGCGAAATCGGGTTTATCGCGGCGGTTTCCGGCGCGGAACCGGACGAGCTGCTGTTCCAGTGGCAGTATTCCGAAGACGGCGAAAGCTGGGAGGATATTGCCGGCGCGACCGGACAAACCCACGAGGAAACCGTGACCCCGATGAACGCGAACGGCTATTGGCGCGTTCTGGTCAAAAAACAGGCGGAAACGCAGAAGGGAGAATAACCATGGGCGAGATGAAACGCTTTTTCAGCCTGATGATGGCGGTTATTCTTTTGATGTGCGCCGCAGTGCCCGCCGCCGCAGAGGAAGGAGCGGAGATCATATCTCCGTCTGCGCGGATCAATTTCAGAAGCAGCGCGCAGAACACGAAAAATGTCGGCAACAACGGCATGGACGGATTGCTGACCGACGTGGCGATTGTCGATGAAAACGGCAAAGACGTGACGAGCGGGCCGGTTGAGGTCGGGCAGAAATACACGTTCAAGTTCGATTTTGAAGAGGACGGCGAAAACAAGCAGTTTGTCGAAGGCAAACTGACGTATCGTTTTCCGGAAGGGCTGACGTTTGAAAACGTCGCCAGACAACCGGTAAAGGACAGCACCGGAAACATCGTCGGTTATTACGAAATCGCCAACAACGAATTGACGTTTACGCCGCGCTATACCAGCGACGGCAGGCAGTACTACGACGAAAGAACGAGCGATCATCCGTACAGCTTTATCGACGTGACGGATGCGTCGCTGGGCTTCGACTTTAAGGGTGAGTTTAAAAACGCTTCCGAAGGCGAAAATTCAAGCTTTGAGTTCGGTGCGGGTAAAACGATCACCATCAAGGTGAATCCGGAAAACAAAGAAAGCAAGGCCGAGGTCGTCAAGACGAGCAAAAAGGCCGAGCAGGGCGGAAGAAAGGGCATCGCATACGCCATCGATGTGAACGTTTCCGGAACGGACGATCCGACGATCCTGAAGGTTTGGGATGCGCCGGGCGGAAACAACAAATCCGTTCTGGATTGGAGCGCGCTGCTGGGCGACGACTGGACGAATCAATTCAAGGTTGTCAGGGTATCCGCAGACGGCACGACGGAAACGGTGGTGGACGGCGCGGATTATACGCTGACCCGAAACACCAACAACGGCGAATACACGGGCTTTGAGTTGGAATTTGACAAAAACGTCGTCAAGACGGGCGATCATTATCGGATTCGCTACTTCGTCCCGATCGACGAAGCGGAGCTCGCCAAGCACGCCGACCGCATATACGTCGGCTCGAACAACGTCTGGGCGGATGTGGACGGCAAACAGGATCACGCATGGAGCGGCGACCAGACGTTTGACGGAACGAAGGAGATCGCCAAGCAGGCCACGGGCACGAACCGCGAGAACCAGACGATCAACTGGAAGCTGACCGTCGGCAACGGAACGACGGATATCGCGGGGAAGATCGTGACGGACGAATGGACGATCCCGGCGGACGTTCAGCAGATCATGCTGAGCGACGAGGCGGAGTTTACGATCAAACTGTATGACAGCTTTGACCACGAAACCAAAACCATCAAGGTGAAAAAGGACTCGGCAGACTTCGCAAAGTATTTCACCGAAACGAGCGCGAACGGGTTCAAGCTCAAAGTGCCTTCCGACGAGGGCACGGTAACGCGCTGCACGGTGGAGTATCAGACGAAGATCGAGCGGGAAGTGGGCAATGGAAACACCATCACCGTGACCAACACGGCGCGGGACGATCAGGAAAATGCCGACAGTGGAAGCGGGAGCTTGCAGCCGCCGCCCGACGTTGAAACGCCGATCCAGAATATTCAGAAGGAAGGCAAAATCGTCGGCGATCACATCCATTATCGGTCTACGCTGACGATTCCCGCGGATCGAATCGGAAAGCATGTCTTCCTGACGGATAGAATTCAGATTACTCAGTATCAAAACGACGAAAACAGCACGCTGGGCGACGTCGATTTTGTGCCGAGCGCGGAAGACGTGACCATTCGGGCCAAAGGAAAGAATGACACGGACTACGTCGATATCACGACGAAAGGTTACACGTTCAGGATCGTCGAGCAGACGTGGACGAAGGGTCTGTTTGAGCTGGGCTTCAACTGGCCGGAGGGACAGAACGCGATTTGGCAGTGGCAGCCCGCGGAAGACGTCGATTTGATCATCGAGTATGATGTGCCGCTGAGCGCGGAGGTTTATCGAAACGGCCAGAAGCTCGGCACGATCGCGGACGTGGACAGCGGCTACATCACCAACCACATCCGGGAAGGCTGGAACGGAACGCCTGCTTTCAGCTCGATTCCCAGAACCAAATCGGTGCGCAAGTGGGTCGGCGACGTCAACCACACGGACGGCACGATTGAATACTTCATCGAGGTGAACGGCGACTTTGGCAACGGCCTGGTCGGCGTGACGGAACCGCTGAAGGATCGGTTTGACGCCGGTCTGGAATACGTGAATAACTCCTTTACCATCAGCATGAAGGTGCGGGAGGGAAACTATATTGCCGCGCACAACGAGCTGATTGTGACGGGCATCGATCCGACGCTCAACGGGAACGAATGGACGTTTGACTGGAACGTGGACGGCGCGACGGTGAAGCGGAAGCAGAACGGAACCGACGCGAAGTTCTCCGATATTTTGAATATTGGAGAGGGCAGCCAGTGGTACAACGCGCCGTATAGATGGCCGCGCCAGAGCGACGAAAGCGATACGTATCCCAGCCTGACGTTCTTGTACAAGCTCAAGGTTCGTGATTACGGCGAGAAAGAGCCGAACACCCAGCTGACGTACAACAACACGGCAATCCTGGGACATGCAACGGCTGGCGCAACATCCACCATCACCACGCCCGGCATGCTGAGCAAGGACATGCAGGATGTGGACGGCATGGCGAAAGCTGTGATCACGGCCAACCTGCTGGGCAGGAAGTTCAACAACGGCAGCGACGTCACGCTCGAAGACACGATGACGAACCTCATGCCGGTATTGAGTTCGATCAAGGTCGAGACGCGGGAAAACGGTCAGTGGACGGATCTGAACACGGAAGCATGGTCGTATACGTACACGATCGACAACGAACGCAATCAGGAAAAGCTGATCTTTACCCTGCCGGATGAAAAACCGATCCGGATTTCGTATGACGCCTATCCGAAGAACAAGAATGCGGACGATCAATACGAAGTATCCAATAAGGCGGTGCTCAAGGGCGAACAGGAATACACCGAGGAAAAGAAAATCAGTGTGTCTTCCAACTCCGGTCAGGCGAGCGGCTCCAACCACTTCCTGACGATCCGCAAAGTCAACGGAGAGACAAAGCAAGCCCTGAAAGGCGCGAAATTCAGAATCGAGCGTTTCAGCGTTGCCCAGAAAAAGTGGCTGAGTATTACGCCGGATCAGGCAACGCAGGAATTGTTCGTCAGCGACGAAAACGGCAATGTCCACGTGACGTATATCAACGACGCGGGAGACGGCACGATCCGCGCGCTCATGACGGATACGCTGTATCGGATCATCGAGGATACGCCTCCATCCGGATTTGAGGGGATGGATAAGCCGATCTACTTCGATTTTGAAAACAAAAAGAGCAGGGAAGAGGTGCTGCAAGAAGCGGTGAACGTCGGCATGACGGATGCCGTGACGGCGGACGAGATTCTGAGCATGCACCACGAAAAGACGGTCGAGGTGCCCAACGAGCCGAAGAAGATCAACTTTGCCTTGACCAAGCGGGACGCGGACGGCGCGGCGCTCCCCGGTGCGGAATTCAAGCTGACCCGGCTGGAAGAAGCAGGAAACCGCACGGATACGATCCTGACGGCGGCGAGCGGAGAGGCCGGCGAGGTGCGCTTTAACGACTTGCAGGCGGGCAGGTATCTGCTTGAAGAAACCAAAGCGCCGGAGGGTTATATGCTTTCCGGAAAGACATGGACGGTGTCTGTCGGCACGGATGATGCAATCACCGTGACGGATGAAAACGGCACGGTTGCCGCCCCGTATGCGTTTACCAACCGACGCGTTCCGGATCTGCCGAATGTCGGCGGAAGCGGCACAATGCATTATGCGCTGCTTGGTCTTGCGCTGATGGCGGCATCGGTCGCGGCGGCTTATGCACTGGCGAAAAAGAAAAGGGGACAACGGATTTAATCCGTTAAAATGAATCGCAATTCAAAGAAAGGAAGATATGAAAATGAAAAACATGAAGACATGGCTGAGCGCGCTGCTGGCGGTTATGATGCTGCTGGCGATGACGGGGATTGCGATGGCGGACGCCGTTCCGACCGGATCGATTACCGTGGAGAACCTGGAACCGGGCGAGACGGTGACGATCTATCAGGTCATCGAGATTGAATCCGACGGAACGGCCGCCCTCAAAGACCCGAAGTGGGTGAGCGGGATTCAGGCGTGGATCACAGCCAACTATTCCGAATATGCCGACGCGGCGAATCTGCCCGCAGACGGAAGCGCGAAGGTGTCCAAATCGACGTTTTACAACGCGCTGTCCGGACAGCTTGCAAGCCTCACGCCGGTGAAGAACGAGCAGGTCAACACGGCGACGTACACGGTGGAAAACCAGCCAATCGGCAGCTACATGGTGCTGGTCATGGGCGGCGAAAAGGCGCATGAAGCGTATCTGACGAGCATCCGGGCTACGAGGTATGACTTCGACAACGCGGAGTGGGTCGTGGAAGACGGCGTGGTGAACGCCGCGGCCAAGTGCAAGACGCCGGACGTTAAAAAGGAAGAAGACAAGACCACCGCGGCCATCGGCGATAAGGTGACGTTTACCGTCGATTCCGACGTGCCGACCTACCCGGCGAGCGCTTACGACGTGGCGTATGAGCTGGAAGATACCATGGCCGAGGGCCTGACCTTCAACGGCGATCTGAAAGCATACGGCATTAACACGAACGGCAAAAAGGAACTGACGCCGGGCACGGAGTTCAAGGCGGACTACACGCAGTCGACGGCCGACGGCAAAACGAAGATTTTCAAGCTGAAATTTGATTATTCGCTGATTAAGGATTATACGCAGATTGAACTGGTCTATTCCGCAACGGTCAACGAAAAGATCAAGATCGGCAGCGACCAGAACACCAACGAAGTGAAATTCACGTATGACCAGAAGGAAAAGTCGTCCTACACCGTGCTCTATTCCTTCGGCTTTGACCTGACGAAGCGCGCCGATTCTGAGGCGGGCGAGCTGCTTGCGGGCGCGGAATTTGAGCTGAGACAGGATGGCAATGCGCTCAAGTTTAAAAAGCTGAGCGACGGATATTATGCGGTTGACCCGGCGGGCGAAACGAAGCTGGTGACGGGCGCGGAAGGTGAGATGAAGGGCAAAATCATCATCGATGGCCTGGACGTCGGCGCTTACAAGCTGAAAGAAACCAAAGCGCCGGACAACTTCAACCTGATGCAGGGCGAGAAAGACGTTATCATCACGCAGAACGGCGAAGCGCAGGAGAAGCATCTGCTTGCCAACACGAACGACAAGGAGAAAAGCAAGTCCGCCTACTGGTATCAGACGGTTGTGGATAAGCGGATTTCCGGCCTGCCGGCGACCGGCGGCATGGGCACCACGATCTTCATGGTGGCGGGCATTGCCGTGATGGCGTGCGCGGTCGTCGCGTTGATGGTCGTGCTCAAGCGCCAGAAGCGCAGCGAGGGCTGATCGTTCATCAAACAAAACGCGCCGCGCGAAAACGGGTTTCGGGCGGCGTAAGGAGCAAACATGAAAAAAGCTTTACCTGTGCTGGCGGTTGTGCTGATCTTTGTGCTGGGGCTGGGCATCATGCTCTATCCCGCCGTCGCCAATTATCTGAACGCGCAATCGCAGACGGTTGCTATCGATCAATATGAAGAAGCGGCCAGAGCGAACACAGCTTATTACGAGGGGCTGCTGGAGCAGGCGCAGGCGTTTAACGAAGGCGTTTTGAAGCGGGGCACGCTGGCCGTGATGACCGAGGCGGAAAAGGCGGAATACAATTCGCTGCTCAACCTCAACGGCGATGGCGTGATGGGTTATATCGAGATCCCGAAGCTGGATCTGCGGCTTTCCATCGCACACGGCACGGATGAGGATGTGCTGCAAAAGATGGTCGGCCATGTAGAAGGCACGTCCCTGCCCGTCGGCGGCGAGAGCACCCACGCGGTGCTCTCTGCGCACCGCGGTCTGCCGACGGCCAAGCTGTTCAGCGATCTGGATTTGATGCAGGTCGGCGACCGATTCACGATTTACACACTGAATCAGGCGCTCACCTATCAGGTGGATCAAATCACGGTGATTCTGCCGGAAGAGATCGAGGCGCTGGCCATCGAGCCGGGGAAGGACTATGTGACGCTGATGACCTGTACGCCGTATGCGGTCAACACGCATCGGCTGCTGGTGCGCGGCGTCCGCGTCCCAGACGACGCGCCGACACCGGAACCGGAGAGTGAGCCGGAAAAGGAGCCGCTCGATGCGCGCAGACTGCTGCAAAACGTGGTGCTGCCTGCGACGGCAGGCATCCTGTTTGTGATTATGACGGTGCTGCTTCTGAAAGTCGTCCGGGGCGGCAGGCGGAAAAAATAAGGGATGGTGGGAAGAATGACGAAACGGATTCTCGCAATCGGCGCGGCCCTGCTGCTCTGTCTGCTCTGCGTATGCGCATGGGCAGAAGGGGAGAACTGCCGGCTTACCCTGACGCTTGCCTTCGGAGAGCAGCAGGTGGAGGGCGCGGAGTTTTCGCTCTACCGCGTCGGCGAAATGCAAATGAGCGGCGGCGCGGCGGGCTTTGTGCCGCTGGCGGCGTATGCGAAGGTGTGCGCGTCTTTTGACGGAATGACGGCTTCGCAGAATCGGCAATACGCCGAACAGCTGGCGGCCATGGTGGATTTGAATGCGCCGAACGCGCGCGCCCGAACGGGAAAAGACGGCGGCGCGAGCTATGAAAACCTGACGGCGGGCATGTATCTGGCCGTGCAGACGGGCGCGAGCGGACAGGCACAGGCGTTTGAAACCTGCAAGCCGTTCCTCGTTTCCCTGCCGACGGCAGATCCGGAGTCAGGTGAATGGTCAAATGAGCTGGCGATCCGCGCGAAAGCTGAACCTACGCCTAGCCCGACGCCTACGGCAACGCCTACGGCCACGCCGACCGCAACGCCTACGGCCACGCCGACCACAACGCCTACGGCCACGCCGACTGCAACGCCGACGCCCACGCCGACTGCAACGCCGACGCCCACGCCGACCGGAACGCCGGGCACTGAGCAGACGCCAACGCCGACACCGGTCCGGACGGCCACGCCTGTGCCGACGGCTACGCCGACGCCCAGTCCGACGCCGACGGCCGCGCCGACCGAGACGCCCGAACCGACGGACGCGCCCACGCCGACGCCAACGCCCAGGCCAACCCCGGTGCCTACGCCCATCCCGGAAGTGGAAGTGAACGTGGAGGTGCACAAGGTTTGGGCGGACGAGGCCAATGCGTCGGGCTTCCGCCCATCGGTGATTACGCTGTCGCTGTATCGCAAATACGCGGACGAAGAGGCGTTTCCGGATGCGCCGCTTGTCTCCGTCGCGATTTCCGGCGAGGGCGACGAGTGGAATTTCACTTTCCGCAACATGCCGCATTTTGATGTGGACGGGCGGGAATATGTCTATGATGTGCGCGAAGAGCCTGTGACGGGCTATGCCGCTTCGTATCAGGACGGCGTGATTGTCAACACGCGCGAAACGCCCGTGCCGGGCGCGTCGCCGTCGCCTACGCCGCTCGTCACGCCCATTCCGAATGTCACGCCGAGGCCGGATAACCCGATTGCGCTGATGTACAGCGATGGCGAGTGGATTTATCTGGATGAATACGGCACACCGCTGGGCACCCTGCCGGTGCCAAAGACGGGGGACGAAAGCGACCTGCTGCTCTATGCGGGCGTCGGTCTGCTGCTGCTCTTCTGTGCGGGCGCGATGGGCTTTGCGCTCTATCGCCGCCGCAGGCATGGTTGATGCGTAAAAAAAACAGGGGCAATCTGCGGATTGCCCTTTTCTGGTTGAGAGGAAAGCGCCATGAAGCAAAAACGACCGTTTACAACCGGAGAAAAGCTGATGACAGCGGTGATGGCGCTGTGTCTGGCGGCGGCATGCGTGATGGGCGTGCTCTTTTTCCGCGTGACGAGGGAGAACAGCGAGGCGGAGAAGGAGCAGGTTCTGCTTGAACAGTCCGCGTTGGCGACTGCCGCGCCGACTGCGCGGCTTGAGCCTACGAAGCAAGAGCCGCAGACGACCGTTCCCCATCGCTCCCCGGCGGCACGGACGGCGGAACCGACAGAAACAGCCGCGCCCCAGGAAACGGAAAAAGAGAGTGCCGAAGAGACTGAGCAGGAGAGCGGCGGGGAAACCGAACCGCTTGAAGAAGAAAACGTCGAGGAAGAAGACCCGACGCTGCTTGCGATCCTCTACGCGGAACAACAGGCTAAACTCAGCGCGACAGCCGCGCCAACGCCGACAGCCGCGCCCGTCCTGACGAGTACGCCCGGTACGACGGGTATACCCGGCGCGACCGATGCGCCCATCTTGCCGGATTTGCCAAACCCGGCGGATCAACCAGGCGTGATGAGCGTGCCAAGCTCGACAAAAGCGCCGACCGCAACAGCCACGCCGGAACCGACAGGGATTCTGCGGGCGACGCTGCGTCCGCCGGAAACGCCGACCCCCGAACCGACGTTTACGCCCACGCCAAAGCCAACGCCCGCGCCGACGGTCACGCCGACAGCGGAGCCGCCCAAAGTGGGTACGGCGGTACAACAGACGATGCGGTACAGCGTGGACTTTGACAGTCTGCGCGCCATCAACGGGGACGTTGTCGGCTGGCTGCTGCAAGAAGGAACGGAAATCAACTTCCCGATTGTGCAGGGCGAAGATAATGAATACTATCTGAATCACCTGTATACGGGTGCGGTCAACCGAACCGGGGCGGTCTTCGCCGATGCGAATAACTCGCCGTATTTCTCCGACATGTGTACGTATCTCTACGGCCACAACCGCAAAAACGGCAGCATGTTCGCTTCGATTCCCAATTACATGGATCATGATTATTATGAAGAGCATCCGACGCTGACCCTGATCACGCCGTATGAGGATTATATCGCGGAGGTTTTCGCCTGTGTGCGCGAGTCGACCGAACAGGATCAGACCTGGCGCGTCAGGCAGTTCGGCAGGCGCGCGGAATACGACGAATTTGTGCAGAGCATTTTGGAACGATCTACGCTCGATACGGGCGTTGTGCCCAAGTGGGGCGATCAGCTGCTGGCGCTGTGTACCTGCACCAACGAAGTGCATGAGGATCGCTACATCGTCTTCGCGCGCCTGCGCCCGATTGTCTACGCCAGCGACGAAAGCGTTTCCGTCATGAAGATGGAGATGGATGCCATTCAAGGCACGAGCCACACGGTCCATGTGCCGGGGCGCGGCGAGATGCAGTATTACGCGCAGAACGACCCGGTTTGGGCGCGCATGCGCTATGAGGCGCGCGGCTCCAATCAGGCGCGTATCTTTGGGCAGGGCGGCTGCGGTCCGACGAGCATGGCGATGGCGATCGCCAACCTTGTGCCGGAGGAAAGTCTGGGCGGACTTGCGGCCTATGCCAAGATGAAAAACGGATTCACATTCTGCACCTGTTCGGTGAATCAGTATTACTGCAACCACACGCACGCGCAGTATAGATTGGAAACACCGGCGGAATTTAAGCGCTACCTGCCGGTTGCGATGGCCAGTTTTGCCACGGGCAACAACATCTGGGGCGAAAACTCCCGCGCCGATGGCGGCGGAACAAGCACCGCGTTTATGAAACGCGCGACTGAGGCCTACGGTCTGTATTTCACGCTGACCAAAGACCGAGACGCGGCGCTTTCCGCGCTGGAGGACGGCGCAATGGTCGTCGCCTCAACCGGCGGCGCGTCCAGCCCGTTTACAGGCGGCGGCCATTACCTGACCCTCGCCAGCGTATATGAGGGCAAATTGTATATCCTCGATCCATATCTGAAAACGGATTACAGCAAGACCGATAAGCGTCATCTGCTGGCCCAGATCGAGCCGGGGCTGCTGGAAGCCGACCTTGAGGATATCGACGAGCTGCTGCTGTATACGTTTTATATCATCGATACGAAGGAACATTAAGCGGCCTGAGGCCGCCTGCACTTCCGACAGAGTAATCCCAAATTCAAATTTTCTACACGAGGCCGGGAAAAAGAAAAAGCAGAGATTTCCGCATGCCATATGCAGGAACACTCTGCTTTTCTTTGAAAAGATGGATAGGAAATGTTTTTTACATGTATCGCGCAGCGATACGCAAAATGGGAAATCCAAGAACCTCAGGTTCCTGAAGGGGTTTGTGGCAGAGCCCCAACCGTTTTTCCTAACGCGCCGCGAAGAAGCAGAAGCCCCACCGCGTCCGCGATGAACCAGCCGATCGGAATCGCCAGCCAGATGGCCGTCACGCCGAAATGCGGCGCAAATGCGTAGGCCAGCACGACGCGCAGCCCCAGCGAAATCACCGTCAAGACGACGGACATGCCCGCCTGTTCCAGCCCGCGGTAGATGGCGTAAAGCAGGAAGAGCAGGCCGATGCCGACATAGAACACGCCCTCGACGCGCAGATAGTGCACGCCGATATCCAGAATTTCGGTTTCGCCCGGATCGATGAACAGCGTCAGCAAAGGCCGCGCAAAGACGAAGATCAGCGCGGAAACGACGGCGCAGAAGGAAAGCGAAAGCAGCGCGGCTTCGCGAATGCCCTGTTTCACGCGTTCAGGCTTGCCCGCGCCCGTGTTCTGCGCGACGAAGGTCGCAAAACCGTTGGCAAAATCCTGCGCGGGAGAATAGGCGAACGAGTCGATCTTCACGCCTGCCGCGAACGCCGCCATCGTCGCGATGCCGAAACTGTTGACCAGACTCTGCACAAGCAGAATGCCGAAGTTCATGATCGATTGCTGCACGCTCGTCAGCACGCTGACGTTCGCAATGCGGCCCAGCAACGGACGATCCAGCCGAAAGGTTGCCCGGCTCGGCCGAAGGGCAGGGAGGCGGAGCGCAAAGTAGAGCACAATGCCCGCCGCGGAAAGCACCTGCGCGATGACCGTTGCCAGCGCCGCGCCGGAAACGCCCAAGTGGAAGACGATCACGAACAGCAGATCGAGCGCGATGTTCACTACCGTGGAGAGCAGCAGGAACAGCAGCGGCGCAAAGGAATTGCCGACGCTGCGCAGAACCGCCGCGAAGAAATTATAGAGGAACGTGAAGAAAATGCCCGCGAAGATCACCAGCAGGTAGCTGGTGATATCCGGCACGGCTTCCTGCGGCACGCGGAGCAGCGAGATGAACGCGTTCAGCAGCGCATAGCTCAGCGCCATCAGCAGCAGAGACAGCGCCGCGATGAGACAGAAGGCGTTGGTTATGGCGGTTTTCAGCTTCTCCGTGTTGCCCTCGCCGTAGAGCTGGCTGAACACGACGCCGCTGCCCATGCACAGGCCGAGAATAAGGCTGGTGAGCAGGATCATCAGCGAAAACGCGCTTCCAACGGCTGCCAGAGCGACATTGCCCAGAAAACGGCCGACAATCAGCGTATCCGCGACATTATAGAGCTGTTGAAGCAGGTTGCCCGCAATCAGCGGCAGGCTGAAACGGATCAGCCCGGCGCGGATGGAGCCTTGAGTTAAATCTTGCTGCAAAGGAAAGACCTCCCAATATCTTTTGCTAAAACTCTATTATACAGCAAAAAGAGAAAAAGAGAAGAGAACATTTGACGAAAACGGCGGCATGCTGTACAATAAGGCGCGAAAACGGAAAGGAATGAAGCACATGAATATCAAAGCGGCGATTTGGGATTTGGATGGCACGCTGCTCAACACGCTGGACGATCTGGCGGCGAGCACAAACGCGGCGCTGACGGAAAACGGTCTGCCGACGCACACGGTGGACGAGGTGCGCATGTTTGTCGGCAACGGCATCGGCAAATTGATCGAGCGCGCCGTGCCGGATGGACGGGATAACCCGAAGTTTCAAGCGGTTTACGACGCGTTTGTCGCGCATTACGGCGCGCACAGCCGCGACCACACAAAGCCCTATGACGGAATTTTACCGATGTTGGACGCGCTGGCGGCAAAGGGCGTGAAGCTGGCGATTGTTTCCAACAAAATTGATTTTGCGGTGAAGGCGTTGAGCCGCGACTATTTCGGCAATCGGATGCAGGCGGCGATTGGCGACGATCCGAGCCGCAGACGCAAGCCCGCGCCGGACAGCGTGCTGGAAGCCATGCGTCAGATGGGCGTGACGAGGGAAGAAACCGTGTACATCGGCGATTCGGATGTGGATGTGGAAACGGCGCGCAACGCGGGCGTGGCCTGCTGCGCGGTGAGCTGGGGGTTTCGCTCGGTGGAGAGCCTGAAAGAGGCAGGGGCGGAGCGGATCGCGGCAAACCCGCAGGCGCTGCTGGCCATGCTGGAGGCGCTGTGAAGCCGCTGTATGACGCCGCGCTGGTGCTCGGCGTTGAGCTGGGGGCGAACGATGCGCCGACGGACGAGCTGGCGCGCCGGGTGACGGCGGCGGCGGAAGTCTATCATCGGGGCGCCTGCGCAAAGCTGGTGCTCTGCGGCGGAAAGCTGCCCGGCCACCGTCTGGCAGAAGCGGACGTGATGGCGCGGATGATGACGGCGCTCGGCGTGTCGGAAGAAGCCCTGATTCTGGAAGATCAATCTCAGGATACGATGGAAAACTGCCGCAATGCCGCAAATCTGATCGGCAGGAAAAACCGCGTGCTGGTGGTGACGAGCGACTATCACCTGAGCCGCGCGGTGATGACGGCCCGGCGCGTGGGGTTTGACGCGGACGGGCTGGCGGCGAAACTGCCGGACGGAGATGTAAAGCGGCGGCTGATGGAAGCCTGTTATATCTTTGATTTGCTGATGGGCTGGCAGGACGAGGGAAAAGGACGGCCCGCATGGACATATCGGTTATTTGCGCGGGTGTTTGGCGAAAAAAAGAACCGACACGTTGACAAACGGTCGGAACGATGATATCATAAAAGCACGGCAGGGGCTTTTGCAGAGTTAGCCCTGCTTGTTTATCCGATCATGATCTTCCACATCATGGTCGGCTTTTTTCTTTTGCAGGTCTTCCAGCGTTTCTCGAAGCACAAATGCGACGATACACGTGCCGGAAATCAGGAGCAAAAGGTTCGGCATGGCTTTCACCTCCCTTCCGGTTAAAGTTCCGGGGTGGAATGGCGTTAAGCCCTCGCCGTGCGCCGAAAAGATCGGCTTTTTTATTCAAGCACATTTAAGAAGAATTGTCAATTAGATATTGACAGAAACGGCGCGCGTGGTATAATAAAGTCAACTGAACAGCAAGACCTTTGAGAGATCTTCAGGGCAGGGTGCAAGTCCCTACCGGCGGTACAGCCCGCGAGCCTTTGGGCCGATTCGGTGAGATTCCGGAGCCGACAGTATAGTCTGGATGGAAGAAGCGACATCTCTTTTGACGTTGGAAGAATCAGCCCCTGATCGCTCTGCTTTCAGGGGCTTGTTTGTCAGAATACGAAAAAAAGAGGTTTCAGGTATGTCTCAGAGAAAATCAGGCGGCAGCGCGGTGTTCGTCATGACCCGCTGCGGTATCCTCGCGGCGATGGCCGTCATTCTGTATTACATCGAGATTCCGGTCGTCGCGTTCTACAAGCTGGATTTGTCCACCCTGCCGGCGATTCTGGCGGGCTTTGCGATGGGTCCCCTGCCGGGCGTGGCGGTGGTCGTCATCAAGAATCTGGTGCATATGCTCGGCACGAGCACGGCCTGTGTCGGCGAGCTAGCGGATATCATCATGTCCAGTTGCTTCGTCGTTCCGGCCAGCCTGATTTATCGCCGCCACAAGGACAGAAAGAGCGCGGTGCTTTCGATGCTGATCGGCACGGTGCTGATGACGATTGCGGGTGTGCTGGTCAATTACTTCATTCTCATTCCGGCGTATCAGACGCTGATGAATCTGCCGCTTGAGGTCATCGTCGGCATGGGCACAAAGGTTTGGAGCTATATCGACAACACGGTGAAGCTGGTGATCTTTATCACCGCGCCGTTTAACGTGCTCAAGGGCACCGTGCTCAGCGTGGTGACATATCTGCTGTATAAGCGCGTGTCGCCGCTGCTGCATCAGAAGAGCGGACGCTGAGAGAGCGAGAATAGGAGAAATTCAAGAACATCAGGTTCTTGGCGGGGGAAGGAGACAGCGCTCCGTTGTTCCCCACTGTGGTAGTAGGTGAGTCATTTGCTGGAAATCCTTTGTCAAACCGAAAAAGACATGCAGCGCCTTGGCCAAAGCCTGGGCGCTTGCATGCGTGCGGGCGACGTGGTGCTGCTGACGGGCGAAATGGGCGCGGGCAAAAGCGTACTGACCCGCGCGGCGGCGCGCGCGATGGGCGTGGATGGGCCTGTGCCCAGCCCGACGTTCACCATCCTCAATATCCACGAGGGGCGAACGATGAAACTGTATCATTTTGACCTGTACCGCTTGTCTGATGCGGATGAATTGTACGGTATGGGCTTGGACGAATACATCCCGGCGGAGGACGGCGCGAGCTTCATCGAATGGCCGCAGATGGCGCAGGAAGCCATGCCGGAGGATGCGCTTCATGTGGATATCGCCTATGCCGAGGACGGCGCGGCGCGTGTGGCGCGTTTGACGGCGTGCGGCGCGTTTGACGAGGCAAGAATCGAAGAAATCAGGCGAAGGTTGGAGGCAGACGATGAACATTTTGATGATTGATACATCCGGCCCGGCGTGCGGTGTGGCGATCATGGCGGACGGACGGCTGGTTTATGAGGCGGAGCTGACGCATAAGCAGACGCACAGCCAGCGCGTCATGCCGATGGTGGATGCGGCGCTGCAAATGAGCGATATGACGCTTGAGAATATGGACGTGCTCGGCGCGGTGGTCGGCCCCGGCTCGTTCACCGGCGTGCGGATTGGTGTATCCACGGTGAAAGCGCTTGCGCATGCGGCGGGCAAGCCTTGCGTCGCGGTGGATGCGCTGGAAGCGCTGGCCGCAAACGTGACCGCATTTGACGGCGTGGTCTGCCCGATTCTCGACGCGCGCGCGCAGCAGGTCTACGGCGCGATGTTTAAAGATGGGAAGCGCGTACTGGAAGACGTGGTGGAGAAGCTGGCGCTGTTCCTTGACCGCGTGGAAGCGACGGGCGAGGCGGCGTTGTTCCTTGGCGATGGCGCGCCGGGGTTTGAAGCGGCGATTCGCGAAAGGCTGGGAAACAAGGCGCATTTTGTGAAACCGCAGCACAACGGGCTGCGCGCGGGCAGCGCATGCGCAGTGGCGAAAGAAAGGCTGGAAAAAGGCGAAGCGGCGCTGGATTACATCACGCTGCTCCCGCTGTATCTGCGCGCGCCGCAGGCTGAACGCGAGCGCGCCGCACGGGAAGGAGCGCAGCATGGCTGAGCCGTTTATCCGACCCATTCGCGAGGAGGACGTGAAGCAGATTCACGAAATCGAAAAGGCATGCTTCGCAATGCCGTGGTCGGAGGAATCCATCCTGCATGACGTGAAGGAAAACGTCGTGGCGCGTTGGCTGGTGCTGGACGACGGAAACGGCGGGGTGTTGGCCTATGCGGGCATGTGGTTTGTGCTCGACGAGGCGCACGTGTGCAACGTGGCCGTTCGGCCGGACAGCCGGGGGCTGGGTTACGGCAAACGGATTTTTACCGCGCTGATCGATCTGGCGAAGGAAAACAGCATGGCGATGATCACGCTGGAAGTGCGCCGCTCGAACACGATTGCGCAGAACCTGTATCATGCCTGCGGCATGCTGGACGTAGGGTATCGCAAGCGGTATTACGAGGATAATAAAGAGGACGCGCTGATTATGTACCGCGACTTTGTTTATCCCGAAGCGGGCGAAAACGAAGCCTGACGCGGCTTAAAACGTAAAAACAGCATACAATTCGGGGGCGGCAGCGCGGTCAATCGACGTTGCCCCCTTTTCTTTTGGCGAAAAATGGAGTACAATATTAAAATCCGAAATAATGGGGACGACTAGGACAAGGAATAGGGGCGAAGGAATGCAGCTGGAAATTCGCGGGGCGACGGTCGATGTGACGACGAGCGGGAACACGGGGCGCGGCGTGCTGCTGCTGCACGGGTTCATGTGTTCGGCGCAGATGATGAGCAGCGTGCAGGAAGCGCTTTGCGGCAGGATGCGCGTGGCGGCAATCGATTTTCCCGGCCACGGCAAAAACGGCAAGAGCGCGCCGCCGCCGAAACCCTGGGGCGTGCCGGACTATATGGAGATGACCGCCGAGGTGATTCGGCGGCTGAATCTCGCGCCTTGCGACATCGTGGCCCATTCCTTCGGCGCGCGGGTGGCGATCCTGCTGGCGGCGACATACCCTGAGCTTGTGGGGCGGATGATTCTGACCGGGGCAGCGGGCATCAAAAAACCGCAGACCGGCGGGGCGACGATGAAGCAGCGGGTCTATAAGGGGCTGCGCGGCGCGGTGAATCTGATGGATAAAACGCGCCTGTTCGGCGATCTGCCGGAGAAGGGGCGGGAAGCGCTGGTGCAGAAATTCGGTTCGGCGGATTACAAGGCGCTGACGCCAGAGATGCGCAAGACGTTTGTGAAGATCATTTCGCTGGATTTGACCGACGAACTGCCCCGCATCAAAGCGCCGACGCTCTTATACTGGGGCGCGGAGGACACCGAAACCCCGCTCTGGATGGGCAAGATGATGGAAGAGAAAATCCCGGATGCGGGGCTGGTTGTGCAGGAAGGCGCGGGGCATTTCGCCTATCTGGAGCACAATCAGGCATTCCTGCGCATTGCGAAAAATTTCCTGCTGGAGGGTAGAGCGTGAGTTTTCTTTTGACGTTGATACAGGCGGCCGGGCTGGGCTGCGCAAGCGCGGCGGCCGGACGCCGCGTGATGCACTATTTGCAGCTGGAAAGCTATCAGCTGCCGGGCTATATCAAGAGCGTGAAGCGCAACGCCATGCGTGCGCTGATTCCGCCGATTGCGATGGCGGCTGTTGGCGTGGCGGCGCTGAAGGTAAGCGGGCTTTTCGGGCTTGCGCTGCTGCTGGAAGCGCTGACGGCGGCGCTGCTGGCGTGGCAGGCGGCGAAGGAAAAGGCAAAGAAGCCTTTCGTCGCAACCGAACGCGTGAAGCGCCTGACGGCGGCGCATGCCGCGGTCAATACGGTGCTGGCGCTGATTCTGCTGCTGATTTCTCCGACGCTGGGCTATCTGATGCCCGCGTTCGAGCCTGCGCTGCTGATGCTGGCGGCGGTCGTCGCCGCGCCGATGGAAAAGCACATTGCGGGCCAGTTTGTCAAGGACGCGCAGGCGAGGCTGGCCGCTCAGCCGAATCTGATTAAAATCGGCATCACGGGCAGCTATGGCAAGACGAGCACGAAGTTTTTGCTGCGCGATATTCTGTCGGTCAAATACAACGTGCTGGCCACGCCGTCGAGCTTCAATACGACGATGGGCGTGACCCGCGTCATCCGCGAACAGCTCACGCCTGCCCATCAGGTGTTTATCGCCGAGATGGGCGCGCGCCATGTGGGCGATATCCGCGAACTGGTTGAGCTGGTGCACCCGCAGATGGGGTTGATTACGTCCGTCGGCCCGCAGCATCTGGACACATTCGGCACGATCGAGCGCGTGCGGGATACGAAATACGAGCTGATCGACGGCCTGCCGAAAGACGGTACGGCGATTTTTGCGCGCGACGGCGCAATCTGCGAAGAGCTGTTTGATCGCTGCCCGCTTGAAAAAAAGTATAAGCCGGGCATGCTGGTGGACGCCAAGGACATGGCCTGCGGCCCGTGGGGCACGCGGTTCACGCTGGTGGATATCCAGACGGGCGAAGAGGCGAACTGCCAGACGCGGCTGCTCGGCGAGCATTCCATCTCCAACCTGCTGCTGTGCTGCACGGCGGCACGGGCGCTGGGCATGACCCTTCCGGAAATCGCGCTGGGCGTATCGCACTGCCAGCCCGTCGAGCACCGGCTGGAACTGCTGGACGGCGGCGCGGGCGTGAGCATCATCGACGACGCCTTCAACGCGAACCCGGTCGGCGCACAGTGCGCGCTGCGGGTTATCAAGGCTTTCCCCGGACGGCGGATCATCATCACGCCGGGCATGGTGGAATTGGGCGGCAAAGAGGACGAATTTAACCGCACATTCGGTAAGCAGATGGCCGACAGCGTGGATATCGCCATTCTGGTCGGCAGAAAGCATACGCAGCCCATTGTCGAAGGGCTGAAAGAAGCGGGTTTTCCGCAGGAGAATACCTATGTGGTCGGCAGCCTTGAAGAAAGCACGACCCTGCTGCACAGCATGATGCGCGCGGGCGACGTGGTGCTCTATGAAAACGATCTGCCGGATAATTACAGCGAGTGAGGAGCGTGTTGAGCATGAGTAAAATGAACATTGCGGTTTTCTTTGGTTCCCGCAGCTGCGAGCATGACGTGTCGATCGTTTCGGCGCTGCAATGTATGGAAGCGACGAAGGCGGCGGGCTTTGAGGTGACGCCGGTTTATATCTCCCGCGACGGCCTGTGGTACACGGGTGCGCCGCTTGAGAACATCGAGACTTTTCGCGAGTTTAACCCGATGACCAAGGGCATTACCCGCGTGACGCTGGATGTGACGGCGAACGCGGGCGATCTGTGGGCATGGCCGCCGCAGCGCGCGGGGCTGTTTGCCAAAGTGCCCGCTCCGCTTTGCCACATCGACTGCGTGATTCCCGTGTTCCACGGCTGGCATGGCGAAGACGGCACGATTCAGGGCCTGCTGGAAATGGCGAATATTCCGTATGCGTCCTCCGGTGTGCTCGGTTCGGCCATCGGCATGGATAAGATTGCGATGAAGCAGATTTTGCGCGGCGCGGGTTTCCCCGTGCTGGACTTTGTCTGGTTCACCCGCGAACAGCTCAAAAACGACCGCAAGGCCGTCATCGAGCGTGTCGAGAAGGAAATCAAGTATCCGGCGTTCATCAAGCCGGCGGCGCTCGGCTCTTCCATCGGCGTTTCCCGCGCGAAGAACCGCGACGAGCTGGAGCGTGCGCTCGACGTGGCGGCTTCCTATGACCGCCGCATTCTCGTGGAGGTCGGCGTGACCCGCCCGGTGGAGATCAACTGCGCGGCGCTGGGCTATGGCGAGGATGTGCGCGCCTCTGTCTGCGAGATGCCCGTGCCGAGCAGCAACGACACGTTCCTGGATTTCTGGCAGAAGTATCTGCGCAACGCGAGCACCAAGGGCGAGGACAGCCGGGGCATGAAGTCCCTGAGCCGCGTTGTGCCCGCGCCCATCGGTGAGGAACTGACCAAGCGCATTCAGACGATGACCTGCGACATTTTCAAACTGCTGGATTGCTGCGGCACGGTGCGCGTGGACTTCATCCTCGATCAGAACGATATGCTCTTTGTCAACGAGCCGAACACGATTCCGGGCTCGCTGGCGTTCTATCTGTGGAAAGCCTGCGGTCTGGACTTCCCCAAGCTCATCGAAAAGATGGTGGAAGACGCCCTGCGCGCGCACGCGGATAAAAACAGCAGCGTGTTTGCCTATGATTCCAGCATCCTTAAAAAGGTTGCGGCGGGCACAAAGGGAAGCAAACGTTAAAAAATGAGGCAGAAACGTTGAAACGGTTCTGCCTCAAAAGGGTTTATTCGATTTTTCATCTTCGCGAAGCGAAGATGAAGGAGATTTGGAGCGATTGCTATGCGCTCGCTGTGCGAGATTCAGCATAGCAATCGCTGGAAATCACAAGGAGTTCTTGCACGACTATGTGAGTTTCCGGAATCGGCAGCCCAACGTTTCTCATCAGTATCCCAAATCCTCGTTGATGAGCATGACCTGCGTGCGCTTGCCGCCGGGAGCGTGGTCAAACGCCACCGTGATGCGGCACATGGATTCCTCGCACCGGGCGGGATTGCAATGCCCCGTTTCGGCACATGGGGAATGGAGATGCTGGCGGCGCGCGTTCTGCGGGCAGGCGATTTCCTTGATGCGTTTGACCGCCTGCGCATAGCCGCCGGAGACGATTTTGTTGCGGCCGATGAGCACATATACCGTGCCGGGGCCGTAGCACATCGCGCCGACGCGGTTGCCGGTGCCGTCGATCTGCACCATCAGGCCGTCCTCGGTGACGGCGTTGGCGGAACAGACGTACAGCGGCGCGTTCATGGCTTCGCGCAGCAGCGCCGGGCGTTCGGACTTCGGCGTTTCCCAATGCCAGAGCACTTTGTGGCCGTTTGCACGAAGCAGCGTTTCAAGCCCCATCTGTTTGGCGGTCATGCAGCCGCCGAAGCCGACGGTTTCCCCGGCAGGCATATCCGAGAGCAGATAATCCGCCGCCTCTTTTGCGGTTTCAAAAATCGCGGCGTCAAATCCGCGCCGGCGCAGCGCGGCGGCAGTTTTTTCCAGTTTTTCCATGGTACAAATCCCTCCCTGTTGCTTGGATGATCTCATTATACCAGCTCGGCGGGAAAGAGAAAAGGGCATAGACGAAAAAGAAGCGGAACGGAGGGATGGCCTTGCTGGACGAATGGATGGAACAAAAGGTGGACGAAGCCTGCGAGGCTGTCCCGGCTTACGTCAACCCGCGGAAAATCCGGCTGGCAAGCTCGCACGCCGGGTGGAGGCTGTATCTCTACGGAAGCAGCATAAAGCGCGCGGTCTGCGGCTTTTTTGTACACATCAAGACGGCGGACGATATGGATCTTTTTCTGCGGGAGACGGCGGAACGCAGCGACACGACGCTCAACCATATCAAACGCTTTTTCAGGGAGAAAGCGCGGCTGCTGGCGGTGCTCGACGACGCGGGCATGCGGCTGCGGTTTGTGACGGCGCTTTTTCTGTTCGGCCTTGCGTCGCTGGGGACATTGGCCGTCGGCGGGCGGGAGATGGCGCTGTGCGCGCTGGCGGCCTGCCTGATGCTGCTGTCTGCGGCGATGGAATTGGGCTATGAGCCGATTTGCGCGGGCGTTCGGCAGCGATATCTGTTTTCCGTGGCGTTTCGCATGCTGGCGTTGGCCGCGCCGCTGGCGGATTATTTCGCGCAGTATAGAGCGGACGGCGTGACGAGCAACGTGGTGCTGCAATGCGCGATGATCGCGATGTTGAGCGTTCATCTGGCGATGTTTTTTGCGCTGATTTGCTTTAATCGCCGACAGAACCTGCTGCTGCGCGTGCTCAGCGGCGTGACGGGCGTGTTTCCGGCGCTGACGGCCTCGGCTGCCGTTACGCTGGCTGTGGCGAACCTCGCCCAGCCAATCGGCCTTGCGATCGCGGCGATGCTGCGGGCGGCAGGCACGGTTGCGGCGTTTCTGGGCGACCGGCTCATCGCGTCGGGCGCGCTGGGCGGCATTCGATTGAAATATGAAAGTGTTTGGGAGGGGCTGTTGCTGTGCGGCGGCCTGAGCCTGATGTTGATCGGCGCGTGGCTGACGGCTTCGCCGATTTGAACCGGAACGGAGGATAAACGACTTTGGAACGCATGGACAAAATTCGCAATTTCTGCATCATTGCCCATATCGACCACGGCAAATCCACGCTGGCGGACAGGTTGCTGGAAAAGACGGGCGTGTTTGAAAAGCGCGAGATGGTGGAGCAGGTGCTCGACTCGATGGAGCTGGAGCGCGAGCGCGGCATTACCATCAAGAGCAAGGCCGTGCATATGCACTACAAGGCGCAGGACGGCGAAACCTATACGCTCAACCTGATCGATACCCCCGGCCATGTGGATTTTACTTACGAGGTATCCCGCGCTTTGGCGGCATGCGAGGGCGCGCTGCTGGTGGTGGACGCGACGCAGGGCGTGGAGGCGCAGACGCTGGCCAATGTGTATATGGCGCTCGATCACGATCTTGAGATCGTGCCGGTCATCAACAAGATTGACCTGCCCAGCGCGCGGCCGGACGAGGTGCGCACGGAAATCGAGGACGTGATCGGTCTGGACGCGTCCGAAGCGCCGCTTATCAGCGCGAAAGTCGGTCTTGGCATTGACGAGGTGCTGGAAAGCGTGGTCAAGCTGATGCCCGCGCCGACGGGCGACGAGAACGCCCCGCTGCAAGCGCTGATCTTTGACTCCTTCTATGACAACTACCGCGGCGCCATCTGCTTTGTGCGCATTGTCTCCGGCACGGTGCGCGCGGGCATGACCATCCGCATGATGAACACGGGCGCGAAGTTCGACGTAGTGGAAGTCGGCGTGCGCAGCCCCGGCTACGAACCGGTGGACGCGCTGCGGGCGGGCGACGTCGGCTATATCGCCGCGTCGATCAAGGACCTGCACGATACGCGCGTGGGCGACACAATCACCGACGACGCGAACCCCGCCGAAGAGATGCTGCCCGGCTACCGGCAGGTGAACCCGATGGTTTTCTGCGGCATTTATCCGGCGGACGGCGCGGATTACGAGAGCCTCAAGGATGCGCTGGAAAAGCTTCAGCTTAACGACGCGTCGCTGACCTATGATCCGGAGACGAGCCAGGCGCTGGGCTTCGGTTTCCGCTGCGGCTTCCTGGGGCTGCTGCACATGGAGATCATTCAGGAGCGGCTGGAACGCGAGTTTGACCTCGATTTGATTACGACCGCGCCGAGCGTCATTTTTAAAGTCTATAAGACGGACGGCACGGAAGTGGACGTGGATAACCCGTCGAACCTGCCGCCCATCGGCGTGATCGAGCATATGGAAGAGCCGTTTGTCAAGGCGAGCATCCACACGCCGCAGGAATATGTCGGCGCGCTGATGGAGGTCTGCCAGAACAAACGCGGCGTGTTCAAAGACATGGTATACGAAGGACAGCGCGTCTGCCTGCATTATGAGATGCCGCTGGCTGAAATCATCTTTGATTTCTTTGATCAGATTAAAAGCCGCAGCCGCGGCTATGCCAGCTACGATTACGAGCTGTGCGGTTATCAGGAAAGCGACCTGGTGAAGCTGGATATTTTGCTCAACGGCGACCCGTGCGACGCGCTTTCCATGATCGTCCATCGCGACAGGGCGTATGCGCGCGGACGCTCCATCGCCGAAAAGCTCAAGGACGTCATTCCGCGCCAGATGTTTGAAATCCCGATTCAGGCGGCGATCGGCGGCAAGGTCATCGCGCGCGAGACAGTCAAAGCCATGCGCAAAGACGTATTGGCGAAGTGCTACGGCGGCGACATCAGCCGCAAGCGCAAACTGCTGGAAAAGCAGAAGGAAGGCAAGAAGCGTATGCGTCAGCTGGGCAATGTGCAGGTGCCGAGCGAAGCGTTCATGGCCGTGCTGAAAATGGACGAGTGACGGGGAATGGGGGACATTGAGGGCGCCGCCCTCAAACTCCCGCCAAGAACCTGGGGGTCATTTAGCGCTTCACGATAAATGGATGAAAAGACACAGGCTATCAATGTGAAGCGAAGATGGGGGAAAAAATTTGCTCTCCAAGCGGATTTAAGCGGCAGACAAAAGGAGGCGGACAGATGCAGAGTTACATCGAGCGCAGCAGGCAAATCCGAAATCTGTCCATGCCTCCGGAAAACAAAGAGCACTTTTACGGGCAGTTCCGCGTTAACTTTTTGCAGATACGGGAGTTATTTGCCGAAAACCGCGCGTATCTGAACGATGAAGTCTTTACCCCGCTGAAGGACATTGACGCCATCAGCGAGGAAAAGGCGCAGGAATTGCTGGAACTTTCCGACAATCTGGCCTATACCGAAACGCTGGAAATGGTGGATGTGCGGCTGGCGTTTTTCATCGTGAACGCGCTGGAACCCTACTACGAAAAGCACGGCAACCGGGAAAAATATATCCATTGTCTGTTTCGGCGGGAAATGCTGGCCTACAACGTGGGGCAGATTTTTGACCGGGGTCGGCTGACCGATGCGCTGGCCGGGCGGTATCGCGGCTACATCCTCGCCTGCGCGGAAAAAGCGAGCGTATTTCTGGACGATGTTGACGGCTTTGCCGCGCTGCCGGACAAGACGCAGGAGGAGCTGCTGAGCATCGAGCTGTTCCGGGCGACGGGCTATGAGCGGCCTTATTACGACGAGCCGCTGATTCTCCGGCAGATTGGCTCCTATCAACGGTACATCCGTCGCCTGCTTGACCCGGCAATCCGAAAAGCCGCGCCCAACATCAAATGGGATAAACAGCTGTATTCCGCCTACACCTATCTGATGGACGTGCAGGAATTTCTGGACTGGCACGAGACGCCGGATTTTATTCTGCGGATGCTGGACGACGCGGGGGATCAGGCGCTGGCGCTGATGAAAAAGAATGGAACCACCAACCAGCGTGACCCCGGCGCCGTGCTTTCCAGCAAGAAAGCCATCGGATTTTATCGCGGGACGACCAGCTTTGAAGAGATGGTTCAGAAATATGTCGATTGGGAAACGGAATCCGACCCGAACGCATACGACCAGCTGAACATGAGCGGCAACGTGATGCCGATTGTCTTTGTGCAGGGATTATGCCGCGAACATCCGGAGAAAATCGAAAGCTGCGGGGGATATTTGAACGCGGCGCAGCAGCGGACGTTCGGCTATATCAGGCGCGCGCGGGACAAAGGCGCGTACAACACCATGCAGCGGTTTATCGGCTACATGCTGGACTATTACATCGAGCTGGATCACGGCATTCCGTTTAAGACGTATTTTGAAAACCTGATGATTGCGACCCAGCCGACGCTGACGATTCACTGTTCGTTGGTTTCGGAGATTTCGCTGAGCATATTGGATGCGCTGATGCAAAAGCGGCCGGAGCTGCTGGCCGGGGTCTGCGGCTGTGCGGATGCGGAAGAAGCGAAAGCGCGGACGGAAGAAATCCGGGTGTTTTTAAAGGAATGCTGTTTCCTGCACGATGCGGGCAAGCTGTTTTTTCTGGATACGATCAACCAGTTTGGGCGCAAGCTGATGGACGACGAATTTGCGCTGATTCGGCTGCATGCGCAGATGGGCTATGAGGTGTTGCAGAAGCGGCCATCCACGAGGCCCTATGCCAAAGCGGCGCTGTATCACCACAGATGGTATAACGAGAAGGGCGGCTATCCGGCGGATCTCTCCTACAAGGACGAACCGGATGCGATTCTCTACCAGATTTTGACGTGCGCGGACTGCATCGACGCGGCGACGGATTCCGTGGGCCGCGCGTACAGCCGGGGAAAGACGTTTGAAGAAATGCTGGACGATCTGCGCCGAAACAGCGGGCGGATGTTCAATCCGGATCTGGTCGCGCTGTTTGACGATGCGGCGCTCTGCGAAAGCGTGAAAAAAATCCTGAACTTTGAGCGGGAGCGGCTGTATAACCAGGTATTTGGACATTAAGGAAACAAAATGGAACCGATTTCGATTTATGTGCATATCCCGATGTGCGTAAAAAAGTGCGCGTATTGCGATTTTACGTCCTATTGCGGGCGGATGAATCAGAGGGACGCGTATACCGAGGCCGTCTGCCGTGAAATGCGTGAGCAGGCGGCCTTTTTCGGCGCGCGGCGGGTGAATACCGTGTTCTTTGGCGGGGGAACGCCCACGCTGATGACGGGCGCGCAGATGGAGCGCATGATGGATACGCTGCGGGCGTGTTTTGATCTGGCAGCGGACGCGGAAGTGACGATGGAGGGCAACCCCGGCACGCTGACGCGGGAGAATCTGGACGCGTACCGCAAGGCGGGCGTGAACCGACTGTCGCTGGGCGTGCAGAGTTTGGACGACGGGCTGCTGCAAAGCATCGGGCGCATTCACACAAACGAACAGGCGCGGCAGGCCGTGCGGATGGCGCGGGACGCCGGATTTGACAACCTGAATTTGGATTTGATGCTGGGCCTGCCGGGCCAGAAACCGGAACAGTGGGAACAGACGCTCGAAAAGGCGATGGCGCTTGCGCCGGAACACCTGAGCTGTTACGGCCTGATTCTGGAAGAAGGCACGCCGCTTTTCAGGCAGGTTGAGGCGGGCACATGTGTGCCGCTGCCGGACGAGGACGCGCTTTGCGAGATGGACGGCATCACCGAACGGCTGACCCAGGCGGGCGGTTATGCGCGCTATGAGGTATCCAACTATGCTAAAGCGGGGAAAATGTGTCGGCACAACATCGTCTATTGGGAGTGCCTGCCGTATCTGGGCATCGGCTGCGCGGCGCACAGCGACATGGATGGGAAGCGCTTCTATAACGCGGAAGACTTCGACGCATATCTGAACCATGCGCCCGCCCAAATGGAGGATGCGGGAGGACGGATGTTTGAGCGGATGATGATGGGTCTGCGAATGGTTCGCGGCGTGGACGAGAGGCGCTTTATCCGCGACTTTGGGTGCGCGCCGGAGGACGTATGGCGGCAGAGTCTGCCCAGGCTGATGCGGGAAGGGATGATTGCGCGGGCAGATGGGCGTCTTTGCCTGACAGCGCGGGGCATGCAGGTGATGAACGCTGTGCTGGTGGAGATGATGGAAGAGGAGGGATAACCCCTTCCGTCGCGACTTTGTCGTGCCGGCCCTCTAAGAGGGAAGGATGGTTTTCACGCTATCGTTATTTGGCGATAAAGGCTCCCGCTTTGAGGGCGCTGTCAGTGAAGCTGGCTGAGGGAGTGAACAGAGAGGTCTCAAAGATACATTTTCACGCTCCAAACCTGCATGGAGAGGTCCAAATGTCGTGGGCATCGCTCAAGCGTTTGGACAAAGGGCAGGAAAAGTCAAATTTCCCGAAAAAAGTTATGGGAATGGTGTTGACAAATCCGCCTAAGCGTGGTATCTTTATCACGCTGATTAGCACTCGAACCGCTTGAGTGCTAACAACAGCGAACAGCCGAAAGGAGGAAAGCGGGCATGGATCTCATTGATCGTAAGTATCGCATTTTGCAGGCGATCATTGACGACTACATCATGACCGCGCTGCCGGTCGGCTCCCGAACGATTTCCCGAAAATATGAACAGAAGCTCTCTTCGGCCACCATCCGCAACGAGATGAGCGACCTGGAAGAGCTTGGCTATCTCGATTCCCCGCATACGTCGGCGGGGCGGATTCCCTCTTATAAAGCCTATCGGCTTTATGTAGATCGGATGATTCACCCGATGCCGCTCAGCGAGGAAGAAACCGCGTTTATCAAGAGCTGCTTTGATCACCGGATCAATCAGGTGGAGGAGCTGAGCGCGAAAATCGCGAAAGCGCTTTCGAGCATGACGCACTACACCACCGCCGTGATGACCCGCGCGCCGCGCGAGGAACAGGTTTTCAGCCATTTGCAGCTGGTGCCGGTTTCCGACAGGCGGCTGTTGCTGGTGATTGTGACGAGAAGCGGCGCGGTGAGGCAGACGGTAATCGACACCGAAAAGCCGATTGCGCCGGACGCGCTCTACACCGTATCGCAGATCATCTCCGGAGAATTGGAAGGGTGCGCGATGAGTCAGCTCCCCGCAGAACTTGCCCGGCTGGCCGGAGGCCAGGACGGCGAGATGCGCGACCTGCTGGGGCTGCTGGCCGCTCAGCCGCCGGAAAAAGACGGCGGGGTCGGTTCGCTGGTGGTCGGCGGGCGCTCCAATCTGCTGAGTTTCCCGGAGTATTCCGATGTGGACAAAGCGAAAGAGCTGCTCAGCGTCTTGGAAACGCGGGAAAAGGTCGTCTCTCTGCTCTCCCATCAGGGAGAGATGGAAATCTCCGTTCGTATCGGCCCGGAGACGGGCTTGGAAGAAACGAAGGACTGCTCCATCGTCACGGCGAGTTACCGTCTGAGCGACGGAACGGTCAATACGATCGGCCTGATCGGACCGACCCGAATGCAATACGGAAAAGTGCTTTCGGTGCTCGGCGAGGTCGGAAAGTCGATCACGGAGCTGCTGGACGGGCAGAATGAAAGCCATGAAAAACAAGAAGAACAAGAAAAATAAGAGCCAGAAGGCGCAGCAATCGTTCACCGAGCGCATTGCCAAAGCGGCCGGAGGCTTTAAGGAAAGGGCGAAGAGCATGAACAGCGAAGAGAAGGCCGAGCAGGCGCAGCAGCCTGAACAGCCCGAAACGCAGGCGCAGCAGGAGAGCGGCGAGGCGGAGGTTGACGTCAAGGCTTTGCAGGCCGAGCTTGAAAAGGCAAAGGCGCAGAGCGACGAATACCTCGATTTGGCTCAGCGTAAGCAGGCCGAGTTCGCCAACTACCGCCGCCGCACCGAAGGCATCCGCGCGGAGGCTTTCGACGACGGACGGCGCGAGGCCATCGGCCAGCTGCTCCCGATTGTGGATAACCTTGAGCGGGCGCTGGCTGCGGCGGGTGAAGAGGAAAACGCCCTCAAGAGCGGCGTGGAAATGGTGCTTCGCCAGACGCGCGATGCGCTGACCAAGATGGGCGTTGAAGAGATCGACCCGCAGGGGAAGCCGTTCGACGCGGAACTGATGAACGCCGTGATGCAGGGTACCGCCGAAGAAGGCGAACCGGGTACGGTGTGCATGGTTTTGCAGAAGGGCTACAAGCTCGGCGAACGCGTGATTCGTCACGCGATGGTCAAGGTGGTTGCGGGCTGAGCCCGTTTCCCAATATAAATTGAATTTCTTTCCCAACTTTTTCTCTTATCGAGACAGGAGGACACATATATGAGCAAGATTATCGGTATTGACCTTGGTACTACGAACAGCTGCGTCGCCGTGATGGAAGGCGGCGAGCCGGTTGTCATCCCCAACGCTGAAGGCGCGCGCACCACGCCGTCCGTCGTGGCTTTCACCAAGAACGGCGAACGTCTGGTTGGCCAGGTGGCTAAGCGCCAGGCTGTGACCAACCCGGATCGCACCATCATCTCCATCAAGCGCGACATGGGTACAGACCGCCGCATCAACATCGACGGCAAGGACTACACGCCGCAGGACATCAGCGCCATGATCCTGATGAAGCTGAAGGCGGATGCCGAGGCGTACCTCGGCGAGACCGTGACGCAGGCCGTCATCACCGTGCCGGCGTACTTCTCCGACAGCCAGCGTCAGGCGACCAAAGACGCGGGCCGCATTGCGGGTCTTGAAGTCCTGCGTATCATCAACGAGCCGACCGCCGCTGCGCTGGCCTACGGCCTTGACAAGGAAGATTCTCACAAGATTCTGGTGTATGACCTCGGCGGCGGCACGTTCGACGTGAGCCTGCTGGAGATTGGCGACGGCGTGTTTGAGGTGCTGGCCACCAACGGCAACACCCGCCTCGGCGGCGACGACTTCGACCAGCGCATCATCGATTACCTCGCGGCCGAGTTCAAGAAGGAAAACAACATTGACCTGAAGGCCGATCGAATGGCGCTCCAGCGCTTGAAGGAAGCGGCCGAGAAGGCGAAGATCGAGCTTTCCGGCGTGATGAGCACCAACATCAACCTGCCGTTCATCACGGCGGACGCGACCGGCCCGAAGCATCTGGATATCACCCTGACCCGCGCGAAGTTCGACGAGCTGACCCGCGACCTCGTGGACGCGACCGTCGCCCCGATGCAGAACGCGCTGCGTGACGCCGGCCTGACGGCCAATGAGATCGACCGCGTGATTCTGGTCGGCGGTTCCACCCGTATTCCGGCGGTACAGGAGGCTGTCCGCAAGATGACCGGCAAGGAGCCGTACCGCAACATCAACCCGGACGAGTGCGTGGCCATCGGCGCTGCGATTCAGGGCGGCGTGCTTGGCGGCGAAGTCAAGGACGTGCTGCTGCTGGACGTCACCCCGCTGTCTTTGGGCATTGAGACGATGGGCGGCGTGTTCACGCGCCTGATCGACCGCAACACGACCATTCCGTGCACGAAGAGCCAGATTTTCTCCACCGCGGCGGACGGCCAGACCTCCGTTGAGGTGCATGTGCTCCAGGGTGAGCGCGAGATGGCCGCGGGCAACAAGACCCTGGGCCGCTTCCAGCTGACCGGCATTGCGCCGGCGCCGCGCGGCGTGCCGCAGATCGAGGTTACCTTCAACATCGACCGCAACGGCATCGTGAACGTTTCCGCGAAGGATCTGGGCACGGGCAACGAGCAGAAGGTGACCATCACCTCCAGCACCAACCTGACCGAGGACGAGATCAATCAGCGCGTCAAGGAAGCCGAGCAGTACGCCGCCGAGGACAAGAAGCGTAAGGAAGAGGTCGAAACCCTCAACCGCGCGGACAGCATGATCTTCGAGGTGGATAAGCAGCTCAAGGAGCTGGGCGACAAGCTGAGCGCCGAGGACAAGGCGACCGTTGAAAACGAGCTGGCCGAGTTCAAGAAGGTTCGCGAGACCAACGACGCGGAGCAGATCAAGAACGCGACCGAGGCCTTCACGCAGAAGGTGTACGCGGTGTTCGGCAAGATCTATCAGCAGCAGGGCGCGGGCGATCCGAACGCGCAGGCGGGCGGCGCGCAGAACGCGGGCAACGCTTCTTCCGACGGCGCGAGCGACGCGGATTACGACGTTCACTAAATTTAAAAAATGCGACATAAACCCTTGAAATAAGCGCGCGGCCGCCGTCACTTTGTGGCGGCGGCATCGCGCGGTTAAGGGTTTGATGGAAGATAGGCGGTGACTGCTGTGGCAGACAAAAGAGATTACTACGAGGTGCTCGGCGTAGCCAAGGGCGCTTCGGATGACGAAATCAAAAAGGCTTACCGCAAGGCGGCCAAGGCCTGCCATCCGGATCTTCACCCGGACGACAAGGAGGCCGAGGCGCGCTTCAAGGAGGTTAACGAAGCCTACGAAGTGCTCAGCGATCCGCAGAAGCGCGCGCGCTATGACCAGTTCGGCTTCAACGATCCCTCCATGGGCGGCGGCGCTGGCGGCGGAAGCGGCTTTGGCGGCTTCGGCGGGTTTGAGGATATCTTTGATATGTTCACGGGCGGCGGTTTTGGCGGAAGCAGCAGCCGCGGCAGAAGCCAGAATGCGCCCCAGCGCGGCAGTGATTTGCAGTATAACCTGACGCTGACGTTTGAGGAAGCGGCCTTTGGCTGCCGCAAGGAATTCAAGTTCCAGCGCGGCGCGGTCTGCAACGCATGCGCCGGTACGGGCGCAAAGCCCGGCACGCAGCCGCAGACCTGTCCGACCTGCCACGGTTCGGGCCAGCAGCGCGTGACGATGAATTCTCCGTTTGGCCAGGTGCAGACGATGCGCACCTGCCCGACCTGCGGCGGCAAGGGCAAGATCATCAAGGACAAGTGCAGCGAATGCTCCGGCACGGGCTTCACTCGCGTGACGCGCACCGTGACGCTGAACGTTCCGGCGGGCGTGGACGACGGTCAGAATTTCAAGACCATTCCGGGCGAAGGCGAACCCGGCCGCAACGGCGGTCCGGCGGGCGACCTGTACATCACCTGCACCGTGCGGCCGCACAAGATTTTCAAGCGCGACCGTTACGACCTGTACTGCGATGTGCCGATTTCCTTCACACAGGCGGCTTTGGGCGGCGAAATCGACGTGCCGACGCTTGGCGGTACGACCAAGTACAACATTCCGGCGGGCACGCAGGAGGGCACGTCTTTCCGCATTCGCGGCGAGGGCATTCAGCAGATGCGCGGCACGAACCGGGGCGATCTGTTCTTCACCGTGCATGTCGAAGTGCCGAAGCACCTGGGCGAGAAGCAGAAAGAGTTGCTGCGCCAGTTTGAGGATTCGCTCAATGGGCGCGAATACGAGCGTCGCAAGAGTTTTGGCGATCAGGTGAAGAGCTACATCCGCGACAACGCCGAGCGGTTTAAAGAAAAATTCGAGAAGAAATAAGTCATCGGGAAAGCGGGACGCGCGAAAAAAGCACGGCCTCGCTTTTCTGCGTCTAAGAAAGGAAAATACGATGGATTGGTTGGAAGCTGTGGTGCATACCACCACGATGGGCGCAGATATCGTCAGCGAAGTGCTGATGAACGCGGGTGCCATCGGCACGGCGATTGAGGATCGCTATGATGTGACGTCGAGCAAGAAATCCGACGGCATGTGGGATATGATCGACGAGGACGTGCTCAAACATATGAGCGAAGACGTGCTTGTCAAGGCGTATTTCAAGAGCGACGCAAGCGCGCCGGAAACGCTGCATCTGGTTGAGCAGAAGCTGGGCGAAATCGCCAGGATGGACATGGGCTTCGACATGGGCAGTCTGGAACTCGACACGCAAGGCGTTCGCGAACAGGACTGGGCGGAGAACTGGAAGAAGTATTACAAGCCCTTCCGCGCGGGCGAACACCTTGTCATCAAGCCGAGCTGGGAAGCCTACGAGCCGAAGAAAGGCGACCTTGTGCTGGAACTTGATCCCGGCATGGCGTTCGGTACGGGCACGCATGAGACGACGTTCATGTGCATGGAGCAGCTGGAAAAATATATCACGCCCGGCTGCCGCGCTATTGACGTGGGCTGCGGAAGCGGCATTCTCGGTTTGGCGGCGGCGAAACTCGGCGCAAGCGACGTGCTGGCCATCGATCTGGACGAGCTGGCGGTGAAGGTCGCGGCGGAAAACACCGAAAAGAACGGTCTGTCGGATATTGTCCGCGTGGCGCACGGCGATCTGCTCGAAAAGCGCGACGAAAAGGCGGACGTCATCGTGGCGAACATCATCGCGGACGTGATCTGCTACCTTTGCGGCCCGGTGAAAAAGCACCTGCTGGAAGGCGGTACGTTCATCTGCTCCGGCATCATCAAGGAACGCGAGGACGACGTGCAGCACGCGCTGGCGGCGGCGGGCTACACCGTCTGCAACCGGCTGGCCAAGGGCGAGTGGGTGTGCCTGGCGGCAAAACTCGCCTGACGCGAAAGAGGAGAAACTATGCACCGATTTTTTGCGGATGAACGCGGAATCGTTGAGAACATCGCGTATCTGAACGCGGAGGACGCAGGCCATGCGCTGCGCGTGCTGCGGCTGGAAAACGGCGACGAGGTGGAACTGGTCTGCGCCCCGGCACGCTATCTGGCGGAGATCGATTCGACAGAGGACGGCGAGGTTCGGCTGCGCGTGACTGAGAAACTGCGCGACACCGAAGCCCAAACACGCGTGACGCTCTATCAGGGGCTGCCCAAGGCGGATAAGATGGAGTGGATCGTGCAGAAAAGCACCGAACTCGGCGCGGCGGCGATTGCGCCCGTCGCGATGGTTCGCAGCGTGGTGAAATTGGAGGGCAAGGATGCGGCGAAAAAGACCGAGCGTTGGCAGAAGATCGCCCGCGAGGCGGTGAAGCAGTGCGCCCGCGTGAACGCGCCGGAGGTCAAAATGCCGCGCAAACTCGCCGCGATGAAGGATGAACTGAACGCGCTCGACGTGCTGATTGTGCCGTGGGAAGATGCGCGCGACGGAAGCATCGCCGACTGCCTTGCGCCGTTTAAGGCAAAAGAGCGCGTCAGCATCGGTATTTTGATTGGGCCGGAGGGCGGCATTGCTCCTGAGGAGGCCGAGTGGCTGACCCACGAGGCGGGCGCGAAGCTTGTCACACTCGGCCCGCGCATTCTGCGCACGGAAACCGCGGCGATTGCCAGCCAGACCATCGTCATGGCGCTTCGCGGCGAAATGGAATAAGGAGCTAAAACATTGTCAGAACAGAAAACAGTCGCCTTTCATACCCTTGGATGTAAGGTGAACCAATACGATACGCAGGCCATGCGCGAACGGTTTGAACAGGCGGGCTACCGCACGACTGAATTTGACGAGCGGGCCGATATCTATGTTGTCAATACCTGCACCGTGACGGGAACGGGCGATAAAAAGAGCATGCAGATCATCCGCCGCTGCCATCGCCAAAACCCGCTGGCGCAGATTGTCGTGACCGGATGCCTTGCCCAGCGTGCGGCCGATGAACTGACCCTGCCCGGCGTGCGGCTTGTGCTGGGCACCCAGCGGCGCGGCGAGGTCGTCGAGCTGCTGGAACAGGCGATGGCGCAGGATTGCGCGCTGGTCGCCGTCGAAACCCTGCGCAAAGCGCCGTTTGAACACCTGATGGTGCATGCGCATGAGGGACATACCCGCGCGACGATGAAGATTCAGGAAGGCTGCGACCGCTGGTGTACATACTGCATCATTCCGTCTGTGCGCGGGCCGATCCGCTCCCGCCCGGTTGATGAAATCGCGGCAGAGGCGCAGAGCCTTGCGGAAGCGGGATTCAAAGAGGTGGTGCTGACGGGCATTCATTTGACCAGCTATGGCCGCGACGTGAAGGACGGCACAACGCTGCTCGACGCGATTCGCGCGGCGCATGATGTGCCCGGCATCGCGCGCGTGCGGCTCGGCTCGCTGGAACCGGTCGTCGTTACGCCGGAGTTTGTCGAAGGCATCAAGGCCTTGCCGAAGGTCTGCCATCAGTTCCATCTTGCGCTGCAAAGCGGCAGCGATACGGTGCTTGCCCGCATGCATAGGCGTTATACCAGCGGCGAGTTTCTGACCGCCTGCGCCATGCTGCGCGAGGCGTTTGAGGATTGCGCGCTGACCACCGATGTGATGACCGGTTTCCCCGGCGAAACGGAGGAAGAGTTTGCACAGACGAAGGACACCTGCACCAAAGCCGGGTTTGCGCGCATGCACGTATTTCCGTATTCCGAACGAGAGGGCACGAAGGCCGCACTGATGCCGGACAGCGTGCCCAGACATATCCGCGAAGAACGCGCCCGTGAATTGATCGCGCTGGGCAGAACACTCGAAAAGAACGCGCTTGCGGCGAGAATCGGCAAGGAAGAAGAGGTGCTCGTGGAGGAAATCGACGAGCAGGGCAACGGCGTGGGCTATACCGGAGGCTATATGCGCGTCTGCGTTAAGGATGGAAAGCCCGGCGAAATCGTTCGGGTGAGGATCACGGGCGCGGATGACGAAGAACTGACGGGCGAAATGGAGAAATAGCCGAAACATGGACGCGCAATGCGCGCCCTTACATGGCAGGGGTTGGGGCAAAGCCCCAACCGTTCTGAAGGAGGAATCTGTATGAACGATTGTCTTTTCTGTAAGATTGCTGCGGGTGAAATCCCCAGCACGAAGGTTTATGAAGACGAAACGACGCTGGCTTTCCGCGATATTGCGCCGCAGGCCCCCGTGCATGTGCTGGTGATTCCGAAAAAGCACGTCAGCGGCTGGTATGACGCGCAGAGCGAAAGCGACGAGACGCTGGCGCACCTGATGCGCGTGGCCGCTCAGGTCGCCAAGAGCGAGGGCATTGTGGATAGCGGCTTCCGCGTTGTCTCCAACTGCGGCGACGACGCGCAGCAGACCGTCAAGCACCTGCACCTGCATGTGCTCGGCGGCAAAAAGATGGACGGACAGATGGCCTGATTTGCTCAGGCAAACAAATTTTTGACGAAAAGCAAAAATACGGTTGACGAAATCGAATTGTTGCGCTATAATTAGCTGTACGGTACTCCATTGACGGCTGATTTGACGCAATGGATCGTCGAATGTTGAGCCGAGGGGAGGGATACTAGATGTCTGAGATCCGTGTTCGTGAGAATGAATCCCTGGAAAGTGCTCTGAGGAGATTCAAGAGGCAGTGCGCGCGTTCTGGCGTTATTGCTGAGGTCCGTAAGAGAGAGCATTACGAGAAGCCCAGCGTGAAGCGCAAGAAGAAGGCCGAGGCGGCCCGTAAGCGCAAGTACTGATTCACAAAATCGCCCTATCGGCTGCCGATAGGGCTTTTTTCTATTTTAAATTCGATATAATTTTCGGATTTGCTCATTCGCAGTTCAAAAGGTTCATTTGGTAAGAATACGGGCTGCCGAAAAAAGGCGATATGAGACGAGGCTCCCTCTTAGAGGGAGCTGTCGCGAAGCGACTGAAGGAGAATTTATGACCTACGCATTTTTGCTCTATCCGCATGCCAACATCCGCTACCGTCAATCCCTGTTGCAGCTGGCCGTGCAGGAACTGAGCATGACGCTTTCCGCTTTAGGGCGCGAAGCCGAAGTTGTGCCCCAAAAGATGGGCGGCGCCATGTTTTTGACGTTTGAGGCGGCGAAATTGACCGAGCGGGACATGCGCATGCTCAGTCAGCTGGCCAGCGTTTACATGCTTTTCGAGATGGAGGATGGAAAGCTGACGACGCTGGAACGCACGCACCCGAACTATGTCGGGGAGGATCTGCCCGCGCTGCTCAAATATAAGGGAAAGACGAACGAGATGTTTACCGACACGATGCTCACGATGGCGCTGGCGGCGAGCGCGTTCATGCCTGTGCATGACAGCCAGCTCGTTGTCTGCGACCCGATGGCCGGGCGGGGAACGACGCTGATGCTGGCGCTTCGGCGCGGCTACCACGGCGTAGGTATCGAAATCGGCAAGGCGGATGTGAAAGAAGCGGCGGACTATATGACGCGCTATCTGGAATTTCACCGCATCAAGTACAAACGGACGGACAGCGCGCTTACGGTGCGCGGCCAGGTCGGCGGGCGGGAAAACAAGTTTGTGTTTTCCGACTCTGCGGAACATTTTAAGGACGGCGACACGCGGACGCTGCGCCTGATCTGCGGCGATACGCGCGAGGCGGAGGCGCTGCTCAAGCCGAACAGCGTGCATCTGATGGTGACGGACGCGCCTTACGGCGTGCAGAAAGGCACGGCGGGCAGACAGGATTCCATCGGCGGCACGATTGCGGCGGCTCTGCCGGGCTGGCTTGACGTGCTGAAATCCGGCGGCGTGCTGGCGATGAGTTTCAATACGCATGTCACACGGCGGGAAGGGCTGGTTCGGCTGTTTGAAAAAGCCGGGTTTGAGATCGTGCAGACCGCGAACCTGGAGCATTGGGTTGAGCAGGCGATCAGCCGCGACGTGATTCTGGCGCGAAAGCCGTGAGGAAGAGAAGAAAATGGGGACGTTGGGGTATCGCCCCAAACCCCGGCAGGAAAATGAGTTCCCTGCGCCTTCCGTTTTGCTTCGCAATAAAATGAACGAAAAATCATTGTATAACGTATATCTTTGTTGATTTCGACATATCCTTCACCATGAAGCACATCCGCGGACGACGCCGCGGCAGAACATGTTTGCCCATTGGGAGGAGCTGAAATCAAATTGGAATCCGCAAGAACCTATCAAAACATGACGGTGGTGCAGCTGCGCGAACTGGCGCGCGCAAACAAGGTGCGCCTGCCTTACGGCGTGAACAAGGCGCAGATGGTGGAGACGCTGTTTCGACAGCTTGGCAGCGGGGCGAAGGAAGAACCCGCCGAGAAACCGGAAATCGGGTTGTACAAGCCCAAGCCGTTCGGGTTTTATGACGAGGAATACGGCACGAGCAACCCGGTGGTGCCGCAGATGCTCAAGGCTGGGCTGCTGGGGAGCGGCCGCGGCCTGCTGGAAGTGCAGCCCGGCGGATACGGCTTTCTGCGTACGCAGAACGGAACGCCGGGGGCGGACGATATCTATGTTTCCATTGCGCAGATCCGCAGATTCAATCTGCACAGCGGCGACGAAATCATCGGCAAGACGCGGCCGAAGCGGCTGGGCGATCGATACAACGCGCTGATGTATATCGAGTCCGTCAACGGGGACAACCCCGAAATCGCGCGCATGCGCAGGCCGTTCGATTCGCTGACGCCGATTCATCCAAACAGACGGCTGACGCTGGAAAGCGCGGACGGGCCGAGCGATCCCTCCATGCGGCTGCTGGATTTTATCGCGCCCATCGGACTGGGCCAGCGCGCGCTGATCGTCGCACCGCCGAAAGCGGGTAAGACGATCCTCCTGCAAAAAATTGCCCGCGCCATCGAGAAGAATCATCCGGATATCGAACTGATGATTCTGCTCATCGACGAGCGGCCGGAAGAGGTCACGGACATCCGGCGTTCTGTGCGCGCGGATGTGTTTGACTCGACGTTTGATTCGCCGCAGGAAAACCACATCCGCGTGGCGGACATGGTCTACGAAAGAGCGCAGCGGCTGGTGGAGCAGGGCAAAAACGTCGTCGTGCTGATGGACAGCCTGACCCGGCTGGCGCGCGCCTGCAACGCGATGAATCCCGGCGGGCGGGCGATGAGCGGGGGCCTTGCGCCCGGCGCGCTGGACAGGCCGAAGCGTTTTTTCGGCGCGGCGCGCAACATCGAGGAGGGCGGCAGCCTGACGATGATCGCGACGGTGCTGGTGGAGACGGGCAGCCGGATGGACGACATCATTTTTGAGGAATTTAAAGGAACGGGCAACGCGGAAATCAAGCTCGACCGGGCGCTTTCCGAAGCGCGCATTTTCCCGGCCATCGATCTGGCCAAATCCGGCACGCGGCACGAAGAGCTGCTGCTTTCGCCTGAGGAATGCGAAGGCGTGGCGATGGTGCGGCGCATGCTGGGGCAGGGGCATACCCGCGAAGCCACCGGACAGCTGATCGGCATGCTGCTCAAAACCGAAAAAAATGAAGATTTTTTCAAAAGATTGAAAGAATGGCTTGCAATTTGGGAGAAAGAAGGGTATACTATATGCAGTCTCCGCTCAGGCGTATGAGAAGGTGCTGTTTGGCGCGTCTTTCATACGATAGTATCGCGGCGAAAGAGGTGAAAATCATGAAGGAAGGCATCCATCCGAAGTATCAGAAGGCGACCGTGACCTGCGTTTGCGGCAACACTTTCGTAACGGGTTCCACCAAGCCGGAGCTGCGCGTTGAAATCTGCTCCAAGTGCCACCCGTTCTTCACCGGCAAGCAGAAGCTCGTTGACGCGGGCGGCCGTGTTGATCGCTTCAAGAAGCGTTACGGCATCTAATCTTACCCATTCGGAGGCAGCGAAAGCTGTCTCCTTTTGTTTTGCGCTGAAAAAAGAAGCGTGTCAGATGATAAAGCCAAAACGACAAATATAGTTGACGAAATGACGGATGAGGCGTATAATGCATCTATCCGGAATCCGTGTAAAAGGAGGCGGCGAAACGCTTGAAAAACCTTCGGATGAAGGCGGCGCGGGTTGGCTGCGACCTGTCGCAGGAGGAACTGGCCGCGAAGGTCGGCGTAACGCGGCAGACCATCGGCATGATCGAGGCGGGGCGGTTCAATCCGTCGCTGGCGCTGTGCGTGGCAATCTGCCGGGCGCTGGGCAAGACGCTCAACGATCTATTCTGGGATGAGGAGGGCGGCACATGAAGCTCTATCTCAAAACCAAAAATGTGCTCGACGAGCGCGAAACGCAGGAAATGTATCGCATCGAGCACCGCGGGCTGTGGGGCATGTATGCGCTGCTGTGCGCCGCGGTTGTGGCGCAGATGTTCTTTGGCGCGGGTTTTGCGCAGATTGCGGGCGAAGCGTTTGTCATCGCCGTGGTCAGCGTCGGCATGATTGCAGCCTATGCGAGGCATGGCATTTGGGATGCGGACGCAAGGCCGAGCACGCGCGGCAATGCGGTCTATGCGCTGTTCTGTGCGCTGGGCGTGACGGCGATCACGTTCGGGCTGCATGAAAGCGTCGGCAAAGCGCTGCTCTTCGGCGCGGCGGCGTTTATCTTATGTTTTGCCCTGCTGTCGCTGCTGATGGCCTACGTCAAGAAGCGCCAGAAGCAGCAGAGCGACGAGCTGGACGATGAGTAACGAGAGGGGGGGACGTTGGGGCTTTGCCCCAAGCCCCAACAAGAACCTGAGGTTCTTGGATTTCCCACTTTCATTTATCGCTTTGCGATAAATAAATAAAATATATTGTAAACATTTTTTTATTGCGCAGCAATCAAATTTGGAAGGTGCAGGGAACTCAGTTCCCTGCTGGGGTTTGGGGCAAAGCCCCAAGAAAAGGAGCTAAAAACAATGAGCAGTCAGAAGCATCAGTATAAAGATATCGGCGGGCAGGCCGTGATGGAAGGCGTGATGATGCAAAGCCCGTCCGACGAATCCATCGCCATCGCGGTGCGCCGCCCGAACGGCAAAATCATGGTGACATGTAAGCATAACGAGCCGCTTTCCAAGAAACATAAGTGGATGGGCCTGCCGTTCATCCGCGGCTGCGTCAATATGGTGATGATGCTCAAAATGGGCATGGAAACCCTCGACAAGAGCACCCAGATGCTCGGCGTCATGGAAGAAGAACCCAGCAAGTTTGAAAAATGGCTCGCTGAGAAGCTCGGCGCGAGCATCGACAAGGTCGTGATGGCTGTGGCCATGGTGCTCGCCGTCGCGCTCAGTCTGTTCCTGTTTGTCGCGCTGCCTTCCGGCATGGCGACGCTCGTCGGCAGGGGAACGGACAGCCGCTTCGTCATCAATCTTTCCGCCGGTCTGACGCGCATCGCAATTTTGATCGGCTATATGATTGCGATCTCCTTCGTGCCGGACATCAAGCGTGTGTTCATGTACCATGGCGCGGAACATAAGACCGTGTATTGCAACGAAGCGGGGTTGGAACTCACGCCCGAAAACGCGCGCCAGTTCTCCCGCCTGCATCCGCGCTGCGGCACGGCGTTCCTGTTTCTCGTCATGTTTATCTCTATTCTCATCGGCGCGGTGGCGGATCAGATTCTCTTTGCGCTGTTCGGCATTGAAAAGCTGACGTTCCTTGGCCGCATTCTGCGCAGTCTGCTGACCCTGCCGATCGTCACGGGCGTTTCGTATGAGGTGCTCAAGGGATTGGCCCATGCGGGCGACAGCCTGATTGTGCGTATTCTCCGCTGGCCGGGGATGATGCTCCAATATCTGACGACTCGCGAACCGGATGATTCTATGCTGGAAGTCGCCATCGCGTCGATGAAGGCGGCGAAGGCCGGCCCGGCACGCTATCGCGAGAACCTCGACCCGAACGTCTATGTTTACGGCGCGAAGGAAAAGAAGCCGGAGCCGAAACAGGAGAGTGCGGATGAAGTGTCGGCAGAGGAAGAAACGCCGACACAGGAGGAACAGAAGGACGGTGCTTCCGCGTGACCATTCGCGAAGCGCTGCGTGCGGCGACGGCCCGTCTTGAGCAGGCGGACGTGCCGGACGCGGATGTGGACGCCTCTTATTTGCTGGCCAGCGTATTGAAAGAAGATACGCTGGCTATGCGTATAAACGGGCATCGTGCGCTGACGGAGGAACAGGAGAAGGCGTTTGACGCGCTTTGCGACAGGCGCGCGGCGCGCGAGCCGCTGCAATATATCCTCGGCGAAACGGAATTTATGGGGCTGACGTTCCATGTCGAGCCGGGCGTGCTGATTCCGCGCGCGGACACGGAAATACTCGTTGAAAAGGCGCTCAAGGTGATGCCGCCGAATGCGCGCGTGCTGGATATCGGCACGGGAAGCGGCGCGATTGCCGTCAGTTTGGCTCAGCTGGGGCAGGCGGCGCGGGTGACGGCGGTCGATGTGAGCGATAAAGCGCTTGAAATCGCGCGGAAAAACGCCGAAAACAACGGCGCAGACGTAGAATTTGTAAAAAGTGACTGTTTTTCTGCGCTGCAAGGCCGAAAATATGATATGATTGTATCGAACCCGCCGTATATATCGGATGAAGAGATGCAAACGCTGATGCCGGAGGTCAGGCAGGAGCCGGAACTGGCGCTGTTCGGCGGCGGAGACGGGTTGGATTTTTACCGGCGTATCAGCCGCGAAGCGCCGGAACACCTGAATGAAGGCGGCTTTCTGCTCTTTGAAATCGGCTGGCTGCAAAAGGACGCGGTGAGCGCACTTATGCGGACGTTTATCGGCGAACCGTTTGCCCTGCGCGATTACGGCCGGAATTGGCGCGTTGTCGGCGCGCAGCTGAAGCGTCGATAAAGCGCCGACAGAATATCGCGAAGCAAACGGAAAATCCAGGAACCTAAGAAGGTATATATGCTGAAAAAACTCGATTGGGTGCATCCGCGCATGGAGGAGCTGGGCATGCTGCTTTCCGATCCGGCCGTGGTGCAGGATCAGGAAAAGTGGCGGGCGCTGATGCGCGAACACAGCCAGCTTGAGCCGCTGGATCAGGCCGTTCGCCGCTATGGCGAGCTGGAGGACGCGCGGAAGCAGGCGCAGGCGCTGCTTGACGACCCGGACATGATGCAGATGGCGAAGGAAGAACTCGATGCAATCGCGTCCCGGCTCGAAATGACTGAGCGCGAAATTCAGCTGCTGCTCCTGCCGAAAGACCCGAATGCGGAGAAGAACGTCGTGATGGAAATCCGCGGCGGCGCGGGCGGCGAGGAAGCCGCGCTGTTTGGCGCGATGCTGATGCGGATGTACATGCGATACGCCGAGCGTCACGGCTGGAAGACCGAGATGCTTGAAGCCAGCATGACCGAGCTGGGCGGCGTGAAGGAAGCGGTTTTCGCCATCACAGGGGAAAATGCGTTCAGCCGCCTGAAATACGAAAGCGGCGTGCATCGCGTGCAGCGCATTCCGGTGACGGAGAGCAACGGCAAGCGGCAGACCTCCACGGCGACGGTCGCCGTGCTGCCCGAAGCGCAGGAGGTTGACGTGAAGATCAACCCGGACGATCTGCGCATTGACGTCTACCGCGCGTCCGGCCATGGTGGGCAGTACATCAACAAAACGGACAGCGCCGTGCGCATTACGCATATTCCCAGCGGCATTGTCGTGACCTGTCAGGACGAAAAGAGCCAGCTCAAAAACAAGGAAAAGGCCATGCGTGTTCTCCGTGCGCGGCTTTACGAAAAAATGCAGGAGGAAAAGGACGCGGCCTACGCCAGCGACCGCCGCGCACAGGTGGGCACGGGCGAGAGGAGCGAGCGCATCCGCACCTATAATTTCAACGAGGGGCGCGTCACCGATCACCGCATCGGCAAGACGATTTACACCATCGACGCGTTTGTCGATGGCGATATGGACGATATCATCGACCCGCTCATTTACGCCGACCAGCAGGAGCAGCTGCGCGCGTTGGGGCAGGGCGAACAGCAAAGAGGATAAAGCGATGAAAACACAGCTGCTCAAGGTGAATGAAGATTCCATCGCGCTGGGCGCAAAGCTCATCCGCGAGGGCGAACTGGTCGGCTTTCCGACAGAGACGGTCTATGGGCTGGGCGCAAACGCGCTGGACGCCGAGGCCGTCGTTAAGATTTTTGAAGCGAAGGGCCGCCCACAGGATAACCCGCTGATTACCCACGTTTCCTGCGTGGAGGAAATTCCGCCGCTGGTGCGTGCCATCCCCGCCGCTGCGAAAAAGCTGATGGAGGCGTTCTGGCCCGGCCCGATGACGCTGATTCTGCCCAAAGCGGACTGCATCCCCAACGCGGTGAGCGCGGGGCTGGATACGGTGGGCATCCGCCTGCCCTCCAACGCGGATGCGCGGGCGCTGATTCGCGCGGCAGGCCGTCCGATTGCCGCGCCGAGCGCCAACCGGAGCGGCCGTCCCAGCCCGACGACGGCGATGCACGTGCTGGAAGATATGGATGGGCGCATTCCGCTGATTTTGGATGGCGGCGCCTGTCAGGTCGGCGTGGAATCCAGCGTCATCGATGCGACGGGCGACGTGCCGGTCATTCTGCGTCCGGGCGGAATCACCCCGGAGATGGTGGAACGCGTGCTGGGGCACGTCCGCGTGGATGAACACGTGATGAGCCCGCTCAGGGAGGGCGACGTGGCGCGTTCGCCGGGCATGAAATACAAGCATTACGCGCCGAAAGCGAAAGCGATTATTTTCAGCGGCGCGCCGGAACATGTCGTCGCGGCAATCTGCAAGCGTTATGACGAGCAGACGGCCAAGGGCGAGCGCGTGGCGATTTTGGGACTGGACGAGCACCACTACGGCGGCCGCACATTCCTCAGTCTGGGCAGCGAAAAGCGCCCGCAGGAGGCGGCGGCGAGGCTGTTTGCCGCGCTGCGGGAACTGGATGAGCGGGGAGACACAGTGGCGCTCTGCGAGGCGGTGGATACGGCGGGTATCGGCTTGGCCGTGATGAACCGCATGGGGCGCGCGGCGGCGTTTGACATCGAGCAGGTATGATTTGTCAGTCTTTTGAACCGATATGGGCGGAAAACGCGCGAGTACTGATCGTCGGCTCGATGCCCAGCGTCAAATCGCTCGAAGACGCGCAGTATTACGCGCACCCAAGAAACGCGTTCTGGCCGATCTTGTTTGATATTTTCGGCGAAACGCCGAGCTGTGACTATGAACGGAAAAAGGCGCTGATTCGCGAACATGGGCTGGCGCTTTGGGATGCGGCGGCAATGTGCGAGCGCGAGGGCAGTCTGGACAGCGACATGCGCGACGTGGTTTTTAACGATTTCGGCAGGCTGTACGCGCAGTGCCCCGATATTCAAACCGTGCTGTGCAACGGCGCGACGGCGCATAAGCTGTTTGTCAAATCCGGCTGGGCGGGGGTGCGGCAGGTAATCCGCATGCCCAGCACCAGTCCGGCGTATACCCTGCCTTATGAAAAGAAGCTCGAAGCGTGGAAGAAAACGCTTTTGAATGCGCTTTATACCCCATGAATTGCGAAGCAATTCATAAGCGGGAAATCCAAGAACCTCAGGTTCTTGAAGGGAAATCGAAACCGACCGAAGGAGGAACGGCTATGAATATGGTGGATATTATTCTCAAAAAGAAGGCGGGCGGAGAACTGAACGAGGAAGAGATCCGCTTCTTTGCGCGCGGCGCGGCGGACGGCTCGATTCCCGATTACCAGCTTTCGGCGCTGCTGATGGCGATTTGCTGGCAGGGCATGAACGCGAAAGAGACGACCTGCCTGACGATGGAAATGATGCACTCCGGCGGCGTGGTGGATTTGTCCGCCATCGACGGCGTGTGCGTGGATAAGCATTCCACCGGCGGCGTGGGCGACACGACGACGCTGGTGCTTGTGCCGCTGGCGGCGGCGTGCGGCGCGAAGGTCGCCAAGATTTCCGGCCGCGGGCTGGGCCATACGGGCGGCACGCTGGATAAGCTGGAAAGCATTCCCGGCTGCTCGGTGGAGGAGACGGAGGAGCGCTTCGTGAAGCAGGTGCAGGAAATCGGCTGCGCGGTCATCGGCCAGACGCACGATCTCTGCCCGGCGGATAAGGCGCTCTACGCCCTGCGCGACGTGACCGGCACAGTGAACTGCATTCCGTTGATCGCGTCGAGCATCGTCTCTAAAAAGCTGGCCAGCGGCGCGGGCGCGATTGTGCTGGATGTGAAAACCGGAAGCGGCGCGCTGATGCGCACGGTCGAGGATTCCATCGCGCTGGCTAAGGCGATGGTGGATATCGGCGCGCAGGCGGGCAAGCCCATTCTCGCGTTGGTGACGGGCATGGAACAGCCGCTCGGCACGCACGTCGGCAACGCGCTTGAAGTGAAGGAAGCTATCGATATTCTCGCCGGACGCGCGGGCGGCGATCTGCTGGCCGTATCGCTGGAATTGGGCAGCCGCATGCTCGTCGCGGCGGGAATCGCCAGGGACGTGGACGACGGCAAGGCGCGCATGAAGCATGCGCTGGAAAGCGGCGCGGGCCTTGCGAAACTCAAAGAGATGATTGCGGCACAGGGCGGCGACGCGGGCGTCTGCGACGATGTGACCCGCCTGCCGCAGGCAAAGCACCTCGTGCCCGTGCCCGCGCCGCACGACGGCTATGTCGCGGATATGGATACGACGGCTATCGGCTACTGCGCGCAGGATCTCGGCGCGGGCCGCAAACAGAAGACCGACGTCATCGATCCGGCGGTCGGCTTGGTGATGAACGTGCGCATCGGCGACTTCGTGAAGCAGGGTGATGCGCTGGCGACGCTGCACCTGAATAAGCCGGAGCAGGCGGAGCGCGCGATTGCGCGCATGCAGCAGGCTGTCAAACTGACGGCAGATAAACCGGCGATTCCGCCGCTGGTGTATGCGTCGGTTTCGCCGGAAGGGGTTGCAAGGGGCATGTGACGGGGCGTTGCCCCATGCTTCATCAGAAATCTGAGGTTCATGGATTTCCAACCATAATGTTGCGAAGATATTCTCTCCTTTTTCGAGAAAGGGGAGAATATCTTTTACAGTCAAACCTGTTTATACAGGCGTGAAGCGAAGAAGGGAGTCTGAGGGATATAATCCCCCAGCGGGGGTTAGGACGGAGCCCCAAAAGGAGAAACATGGAAGAAAATCAAAAGAAGGAGAGCTTTCGCAAAAAAGCGGAGCTGCTGCTGCATCATTTGAAGCCTGCGGCCTCTGCGTTTGCGCTGGGCATCGGCGCGTCGCTGGCGGCCACGCTGCTGCGAACGCTCTTTACGCAGATCATTCGTTTTACCGTCGATCACGCGCTGCTGGGCGAAACGGAGGGGCTTCCCGCATTTTTGCTGAATGCGCCTGCGGGACAGATTCTCGTCTGGTGCGCGGCGGCTGCGGCCGCGGTGGCGCTGCTGGAATTTGGCGCGGGCTTTGTGCAGGATTCCAACCTGCCCAAGGGTTCGGAGCGGTTCGTCAAGTCGCTGCGCGACGCGCTCTACGGCCATATCCAGCGCCTGCCGTACCGCTGGCATGTGCAAAACCCGACGGGCGATATCATCCAGCGCTGCACCTCCGACGTGGAGGTTGTGCGCAATTTTATCGCGGAACAGATGGTCGAGCTGCTCAGCACGACGTTCCTCATTGTCGTCTATATGGCTGCGATGTTCACGATGAACGTCAAAATCTCGCTGTTCGTGTTCGCGTTCATCCCCGTGATTGTCGGCTATTCGCTGGTGTTTTATAGGCGCATCTCCAAGGGCTATCAGAAGGCGGACGAGGCCGAGGGCGAGCTTTCCAGCGACGTGCAGGAAAACATCACCGGCGTGCGTGTGGTGCGCGCGTTTGGCCGCGAACGCGACGAGCTGGAGAAATTCCGCAAGAAGAACAATAACTACGCCAATATCTGGATGAAGCTCGGCGATATGATGACCGTGTTCTGGTCGCTGGGCGACGTGATGAGCATGGCGCAGGTCTTCGGCGTGGTCGCTATCGGCGTGCATCTGTGCGTGAAAGGCGAAATCACGCTGGGCACGTATCTCGCTTTCGTCAGCTACACGCGCCAGCTCACGTGGCCCGTCCGCGCGCTGGGACGCACGCTGTCGGAGATGAGCAAGGCGGGCGTTTCCATCGACCGCCTGCTGTATATCCTGAGCGCTGAACAGGAGCAGAGCCCGGCCAAGCCGCTGGCGGCGAATCTTTCCGGCGACATCTGCTTTGATCATGTCAGCTTTGCCTATGAGCAGAAGAAGGTGCTCCGCGACGTGAGCTTCACCGTCAAGGGCGGCACGACGCTCGGCGTGCTCGGCGAAACGGGCAGCGGCAAGAGCACCATTGCGCTGCTGCTCTCGCGGCTCTACGATCCCGGCGAGGGAACCATCACCATCGGCGGCGTGAACGTGCGGGATATGGAGCAGAGCGAATTGCGCCGCAGCGTGGGCGTCGTGCTGCAAGAGCCGTTCCTGTTTTCCAGAACGGTGGCGCAGAACATCGCGATCACCCGCGAAAACGTCAGTCAGGCCGAAATTGAGCAGGCCGCGAAGGAAGCCTGCCTGCATGAGTCGATCGAGGGTTTCCAATCGGGTTATGAAACGGTGGTCGGCGAGCGCGGCGTGACCCTCTCCGGCGGTCAGAAACAGCGAACCGCCATTGCGCGGACGCTGCTGGAACATGCGCCGATCATGGTTTTTGATGACGCGCTTTCCGCCGTGGACGCGAAAACGGACGAGGCCATCCGCGGACGGCTGCGCGAAGCGGCGGGCGGCTCGACGATGATCCTCATCGCGCATCGTGTCGCCACGCTGATGCAGGCCGATCAGATCATCGTGCTCAAGGATGGGCAGATCATCGAGCGCGGCACGCCGCAGGAGCTGCTTGAGCAGAACGGCGTGTTTGCGCACACGGCGCGGATGCAGTCCGCCGAGGGAGAGGAGGAAGCCGAATGAGCATGAAAAAAGAAGAAAAGCGCGCGGCTTTCTCGCTTGCGCCGTGGAAGCGGCTCTGGCAGAGCATCCGTCAGCACCGCGTGCGGCTGACCGTGGCCATCGTCAGCAACCTTTTGCTCGCCGTGGCGGATTTTTATATCCCGCTGCTGCAAAGCAAAGTGGTCGATCAATTCATTCTGGCAGGCACGACGGCGGGCTTTAGCGGATACGCAGCGAAGTACATCGGCGTGTGCGCGTTTGAAATCATCATGTTGTTCATCTATTTCAAGGCGTGCATGGGGCTTGAAATGCTCTCCGGCCGCGACATGAAGGAAGCCTGCTTTGTCAATCTGCAAAGGCTGAGCCTGGATTATTACAACGTGACCAGCGCGGGACACATGCTCTCGCGCGTGATGAGCGACACCGACCGCATCGCGTCGTGTCTGGCGTGGGTTTTTCCGGATATCCTCTGGGGCTTTGCGTATATCTTCGGCGTGCTGGGCGTGATGCTCTCGCTGTCGCCGAGTCTGGCGATGACGATCATCGTGATTGCGCCGATTGTCACCGCGCTGACGGTGTATTTCCAGAAAAAGCTGATCGTGCTCAACCGCGAGGTGCGCGCTCAGCACTCGAAAATCACCAGCAGCTACAACGAAGGCATCATGGGCGCGAAGACCAGCAAAACCCTTGCGCTGGAAAGCCGCCTGACCGATGAATTTGAACAGACGACCGCCAACGCGGCGCGGGCAGGCATTCTGCACGGGCGCATGCGCGCGATCTACGTGCCGCTGATTGTGCTCTGCGGCACGCTGGCGGCCAGCGCCACGCTGCTGCGCGGCGGCAGCATGGTGTTTAAGGGAACGCTGAGCATCGGCGTGCTGAGCGCGTTCATGACGTATGCGCTGAGCCTGTTCCAGACCTTCCGCCAGCAGGCGGCGCGCATCTCTCAGCTGATTTCGCTTCAAGCCAATGTGGAGCGCGTGGTCGATCTGATCGACGAAAAGCCGACCGTGCAGGACAGCCCGGAAGTCGAAGCGAAATACGGCGACTGCTTCCAGCCCAAGATGGAAAACTGGGAGGAAATGCGCGGCGAGATCGACTTTGACGACGTATCTTTCACCTATCCGGACGGCGGCGAAGAGGTGCTCACGCACTTCTCGCTGCACGTGCCCGCGGGCAGCACGGTCGCCATCGTCGGCGAGACGGGCGCGGGCAAGAGCACGCTGGTCAACCTCGTCTGCCGCTTCTTTGAGCCGACGGCGGGCCGCGTGCTCATCGACGGGCGCGACGCGCGCGATCGCAGCCAGCTTTGGCTGCACAGCCACGTGGGCTATGTGCTGCAATCGCCGCACCTGTTCTCCGGCACGATTCGTGAAAACATCCGCTATGGTAAGCCGGACGCGACGGACGAAGAGGTCTATGCGGCGGCTAAGGCGGTCAGCGCAGACCGCGTCGCGGCCAAGCTCGAACAGGGCTATGACACGGACGTGGGCGAGTGCGGTGACAAGCTCTCCACGGGCGAAAAACAGCTCATTTCCTTCGCCCGCGCGGTGATCGCCAAGCCGAAGATTTTCGTGCTCGACGAAGCCACCAGCTCCGTGGACACGGAAACCGAAATGCTGATTCAGAAGGCGACGCACACGCTGATGCAGGGCACAACCTCGTTCGTCATTGCGCACCGGCTTTCGACCATCCGTCAGGCCGACGTGATTCTGGTCATCGACCATGGCAAAATCGTCGAGCAGGGCACGCACGAGAGCCTGCTCAAAGCGAACGGCGCGTATGCGGCCTTGTATCACACCCAGCTGAGCAGACAGGATTCATAACAGGAGAGACGCAAAATAGTGCGTCTCTTTTTTCAACACTTAAAATGGGGAAAAAGGTTGACGTTGGGGGGGGGTAAGGTGTAAAATAAAGGAAAAAAACCGATGTATGGAGGGGAAAACATGATGAAGAAAGCAGCAGCAATTACCTTGTCTACGGTATTGCTTTTGCAGCCGATGACGGCCAGTGCGGTGACATGGAACAACATTGTGACCGGACTGCGCAACAGCGGCTCAAACCGTTACACCGAGGATGGAACGACCATCGAGCAAGACGGGGACAATTATACGATTTCAGGTGGAAAGATTGAGGGAGACAGCGGCATTAGTTGGAATGATTTTAAAGAAAATTCAAATTTTCTCTTTAAAGATTTACAAATGGATGGAAACTTATATGCTCTTGCAGAGAGAGGACGACAGTTTAAGATTGAAGTGGGACAAAACACACTAATTAAAGATGGAGTTTCTGGAAGTGCTGAGGGATTAGGCAATAGTGTGATTATTATCAATAATGGAAATGTAAGTAGGGCGCATGTTTGGGCAAATGATGGAGGATATGTATCAATAACAAATAATGGAATAGCAAGAGAAGTTAGCGGGAATTCAAGCGGAAATGGATCGATTTGTGAAATTGAAAATACAGAAAATGGATTGGCTAAATTTTTAGATATTTGTGCTTCTGGACAAAACAGTGAAGGAAGTGCAGTAAACAATGGTATTGTTGAGTATGTTGTTCTTGAAAACACCGATGCGTTTGAAGAAAAACACAGCGGATATACTGTCAATTATACAAATAATGGAAAGATGGGGTGGATGGAAGTTACTTTGTCAGACGGAACAATAAATGTGAAGAATAATGGAACTTGTGATGAAGATGGTGGCTTGAATGTTTGGGTTCGAGCAGGAACTTCGATAGAAGAAATCCTTCAGCAAACAAAGGAAATTCCATATTCTAAAAATACTTATATTATTGAATGTGAACAGGATGAGTATGATGTCTGGCGAATAGTAAATGAATATCATTTAGGCGAAGAAAATATAGAACCTGATAGTCCTGAAACAGAAGAAACGCCCGAACATCCGAATTTTGAGGTTTCCAAATACGATCAGGAGCGCCACGAAATGGAGGAAAAGCGCAAGGCAGAAGCCATCGGCGGCGTTTACGGCAGCCCGTACTGGGTCAAGCAGCTCTATCTGGGCTACCACAGCCTGAATCTGCGCCTGTTCGTCGGCGAGCAGCAGAGCAACTTCAAGCAGAGCCTCAGCTGGATGCCGGACAGCACCAAGCAGCTTACCCTGCGCGTGAACACCGATGCGCCCGAAAAGCTGACCATGCGTCTGGATGAAAAAGTGCTGGAGACGCTCGAACGCACGGAATTCAGCGTCATCACGCTGCTGGATAAGAGCGGCAATGCCGTCATGCAGTACAGCCTGA
>ENA-UOJJ01000757-UOJJ01000757.1-human-gut-metagenome-genome-assembly--contig:-CS66-NODE-757-length-52524-cov-10.024281_pt1 | contig 52524 bp, 62 predicted proteins | sample MGYA00242343_ERZ723890 | MGnify/ENA metagenome assembly ERZ723890
CGCTTCACTTACGCTCAAAATTGAGCAAAAGTTAGCAAATACATGTTTTAATCTTGACACTTCTTAGAATTTAACCATAGCATTTCTTAGCATTTTTTCACTGTTCCTCGACAGTTAAGAATTATCAACCTTAACATTCCTTAATAATTTTTCTTTGTTCGCTCTTTGTTCGTTACATGGAGCTGGATTCTCTAACTTCGCCCGGGCTTCGTTATGTAATAAACGTTAGCAAAAGTTATCAACCTTAACTTTTATGAACTATTTAACATAAATATTATATAATACATATTACTGTATCGCATACTAACGTTTTATTACGTTTCTCGGCGTTCACTCGGCGTTAAAATTCTGAATCGTTATAAGGCATACCGTTATTTAAATCAAGAAATTCAGTTCCGATATAAAGGTGATGCATTATGATGCTTAAATCGTTTTGTATAATATCTATATCATCGTAACTTTACAACGCAATAGCTTCACCTCCACAAAATGCTATAAGTTGAAAATCATATTTTGTTTTTTTTAATACTTTAAAACAGCTTACCTGCTCAGTATCAATTATCATTTCATCTTTAATATAAATTTTCATGGTTTACCTCACTTAAATTTTTTTATTACCTCTGTGACAAAAATGACATAAATGACAAAAATACTATAAACAACGTAGCTATGTAGTTTATAACACTTTTTTGATTAATGACAAAAATAAAAATAATTATATAAGAAAATGACAAAAATATTATTGTCATATTTTAATTTAATTTTGTCATGCTTACGATAAAGCTTATAAACGGCTTATTTACTGCGTTTATTGGTTTTATGTCATTATTGTCAGTTTTGTCATGTACCCCTTAAAGTAAAAAATTGGAGCTGGACTATTATCCTGCTCCTTAATTTTATTTATTATCTAAATATTGTTTTAAATCTTTTATCCATTCTGGAATGCTTTTGCTTTTAGTTATTAATTCGCCGTTTTTATATTCGGCTTTTTCAACAAATCCATTTTCATTATCATAAAATTTAACCTCATTACAATAAGGAAGAATATTTACTAAATCTTCAAAGCGTTTATTGTATCTGCGTTTAACATCTTGTTCGGGAATATCATGTCCACCTTTTTCAACACGGTTTCTTATACGCTTCATGCTTTCATCAGCAGAATTAACACCTACATAATAAAGCCGTATGAAGTAGTCAAGCTCTCTTGCTCTCTTAATGGTTTTAAGTGTGCGTGAACCGGAAAGAGTTGTTTCCTGAGTAAAATTGATTCCCTTTTCAAGGCTGTTGTTTATGCGTTTTATTGCCGCTTTACCGCCTTTTATTTTATCACCGGCAAGTGATGCAGTTATTTTATCAGTGTCAATAATAACGCCTAAATCATTGCTTTCTGAGGCTAAAACTCCGGTAAGACTGCTTTTTCCTACACCATTTACACCGCCTATTATTGTATATATCTTCATTCTTCTTCCTCCACATATTCCATTATATCGCCAGGTTGGCAGTTGAGCAACTTACAGAGTTTAGCTATTGTTCTTGTGTCAATATCTCCACCCTCCATTATTTTTTTGTAAGTGGCTTGTCCTATAATTTTATCACGTTTGATGGTGTAGCTTGTTATACCAGCTTCTTTCATTTTTTTTATAAGCTTTTCATATTTTATTGGCATTAAAAGTCCTCCATTCCAGTTAACCTTATTTTATCCCATTATTATTATAGCATATCCTGCTCTCTAAATCAAGTGACAAAATGTGCAATACACATCTCTAAAATTTGTGATATATGTATATTGACTATCTCTAATAAATGTGATATAATATGATTACAGTCAAGGAAAGACAAAACCAAAATCACAAAACAGTCGGATATACCCCATATCTTCAAGTAGTTCTAGTGGTTCTTGAAATTCTTCAGCACTTTTAAAACGTTTGCAAAGTCTCAAAATCTCCCTTTTACTTAATTCTAGACTTCCACTTTTCTTAATTCGGTTAAGTACATATTTAGCGGATTTTTCCTCATCATTGCCGCCGATTTCATTAAAAGCTTTCAAGGCTTGATTTTCTGCCCACATAGCAGCGCGTACGGCATTTAAAGCAGTCTGACCGCTTAACGGCTCTTGGGGTTCGTGCTCACAGAGATGAAATATTCCAGCAATTTTTAAGGCTCGTCCCAATTGTTTATTTGCCCATTCCCTCATATACTCAAATGTACCGCCGTCTTTTAAGTTATCTTCAATTGAATCATGATAGTTCTTAAAAATATTAAAGGCTTCTTTATCACATAAAATAACAGGAATTTCTGTTGACGGTTTAATACTCAGAAGCTTATATATAAGGTTATTATAGTCATGCTTTGTTTTATCGGAAACCTGTGTACTTACAAATGTTCTTCGTCCTGTTTTGCTTTCGGGGAATGCATATAAAAAGCGGTGTACAAGTCCACGTCCTGAAAACTGAGGGTTACTCATAGCTTTTTCAAAGGGTTCTGTTTGCGCCATCAAACCAAAGGTGATCAACGGATTATCAAGGGTAACTGCTTGTTGGGTACGGCGTATTACATTATAAGGTGAACCGTCATAAGCTTTTAAAAATAAATCTATATTAGCCGTACCGCTTGAATAAAGTCCGCTTAAGATATCAAATATACCGCCCTCATCGTTCAATATACCTATTCTTTCTCCGTTCTTCACTAGTTCGGCGGCTAATGCTTCCGGTGTTGTATCGGTAACATTCAGAGTAAGAGGATATACAGGCTGTAATTCTTCCAATTCTCTTGAAAGCTCTTTTGCTCTTTCAACGTTGGTATTCTTTCCTTTAGAAACACTTTCAAGCTGTTTTGTAAGCATTGACTTTTTTAGCTGATATTCTCTTATAAGCGGTTCTCTGCGTTCATTTTCTTCTTTTTGAAAACGATAAACAGGAGCAGTAAATGCTTTGAATACACCGGATTTTCTTTCACCCGGTTCGGCTATTGTAAGAGTATATAGATTAAGAGTTTCAGTATTTCCACCGCCTGGATTCTTTATAATGGCTTTGCCTTGAACACAAAGGGACAAAACGGACAAAAGGGGTAAAACTGCCATGTCATAGGATACTTGAATATTATCCGAAGTCTCCTTAAGAAAATTTCTTGCGGCTAAAGGCAGACAGCTTAACGGAAAATCAGCAAGTTTAACTTTTTTTCCGAACGGTTTAGGCTTCTCCCAGAGTTCAGGTACTTCATATAAAACCGCTGATTGTTGATAGAGGTTAAATACCTCGTCAGTTGTCCCGAATTCCCTCGCCTTATCCATAACTAAACTGAAATTTTCGGTACGTTCCTGCTCGCCCTGCGAACACATAAAGAAGTGGCTTACCATGGATTCACTGCATAAAGTATGTATGTTTTCCGCTGTGATGTTTGACAGGTCTATTTTACTCAATATGTATCACCGCCTTTTTTTCTTTTGTAACTGCAACTATGTACCATTCAACTTTTATTATCTGTAAATATTTATTTATTTCGTTTAATTTCCTTTTTACAGTTTAACAGGAATCGGCTGAATACCACCGACCTTAGTTTCCGGCTCTACAGTACCGATAACAGCACTGTTGAAGTAATCGTTAAGGCTCTGAATATTAACCAGTATCTTAGCATTAGGGGAATTGCTTACTCGTACAGCTTTAATTTTTCCCTCCAGAGCAAGAGTCCTTACAAGATGCTTAGGCAGTCCGAAAAGCTCGGCGGCTTCTTTTACTCCCTCCATTCGGACTATGGGAGAATCAATTATATTATTTAATTTACTGCTTCTTTCAATAAGAATTTGTGACATGTTGCGTTCCTTTCTATTTGCCAAACTCCTAAAATTATGGTACAATAGGAGCTGGCAAGTATTTTTAATGGTTCATGGTATTTGCTTTCAACGTCTTTACTGCTCCAACAGTAAGGGCGTTATTTTTATGTAGTGATTTCATGCTGCACACTCCATATTAATTAAATAAGATTCAAGGATCAATTTGCGTTTCTTTAAATCGGGTTCAACAACCATAAGACCAACATCAATTATTTGAAGCTTTTCAAGTGAATTTAGTTGTTCTTCCGTTAAATATGGACGTATGCTTTCGCCTTTGGGAATATTGTTAAGTTCTCTGAATTTCTTAGCGGTCATGCCTATTACAATTCTGTTAATCATGTCGCATTCATTACTGTAATGATAAGGCTTGGGATTTTTATGTATAAATCTTATCTGTTCCGTAAGCAAAGGAAACTCTTTTCGGGTTAACATAAGCGTTTTGATAAAGCGTTCCATTTCATTGAATCGTTTTATATACAGTTCTTTGAAATGCATTGCCTTTGCGCCAGAATACCCCATCACTAACATAGTGAATCCGTCACGAGTCATTTGACAGCACGGAAGTTTTCTGCCTGTAGAGTCCTTATATGTGTCTGTGGTAAAATTGTTTTTGATAAATTCTTCACTCAATCCAGATTTGGTGTCAGTGATTTTAGCAATATCACGCAAAACATGAAAATGTTGTTTTTCAAAAAACTTAGCCACAAATAAGCTATTAACTCTGGCTAGGTTCTTAGATAAACAGAAAGCAAATTATTTTGAACAGGAAGAAGTTAACCAGATATTACAGGCGGCTGAACAAGAACCGTTAAAATGGAAAATGCTGATACATTTACTGTTAGTTACAGGCGGCAGGCGTGGAGAAGTTCTCGGCCTTACGTGGGATAACATAGACTTTAATTTCAACCGTATTTATATTGAAAAATGCGTTTATTATGAAGCTGATACAGGTATATATATTGATAAACCTAAAACCGAAAGTTCAATAAGGTGGATAAAACTTCCGGTTCAGACAATGAAACTTCTTGAACAGTATAGAGATGAATATTATCTGCCGTTAAAGACTGCTTGTGGTTCAAGCTGGACTGACAGTAATTTTCTTTTTGTTAAGGATAATGGAAAAGAATCAGGTAAGGTTATGCACCCTGACAGTATTACAGGGTACTGCGACAAGTTTGCGGAACGTTATGTCTTAAAGCATATCAATCCTCATGCTTTCCGGCACACAATGGCTAGTTTGCTTTACTTTGCAGGAATGGACACTATAAGCATAAGCGGTCATTTAGGACATGCAAAACCCAGTACAACGCAAAATATGTACGCTCATGTCATGGCTGAAGCTGAAAGCCGTATTGCTGATTGTATGGGGGATATAATATTCAGTACAAAACATAAACGTAATGATACAGAAGATTCACATAAGAAAACAGGATAAAAAATTTTACTTATATTTTCGTTTTAATTAACTTATGATTTTTACTAAAGTTTTTAAACCGCCACTTATAGAATATAAAATAAAATGGAGCAGGACTACTAAAATTAATAGTTTTCCTGCTCCGATTCTTTTAATATATGACTGTAGCTTTCAGCCGTTTTTAATAGTTTTTTATTTTAATAGCGCACTAATGGCGCACTATTCTGACTTTCAAAATAAAAAATAACGCCCTCTGAATTACTTCAAAGGGCGTATTTACGTTGGTTGCGGCGGTGCACAACATATATTACCTGAAATTTTATTTTATTATCGTGGCTATTTCAATTATTAATAGATATTCTATTCCGGTATTGTTCAAGCAGTTCCATATACTCCGCATGTCTATCCGGCATATATTCAAACCTACTCATACTTTTAGTAAGTTCGTGTATTTTATCAATTCTGTAAAGCTGTCTAAGAGGTTCAGAACGTCTGAGACATCTTAGTCCTTTATGTAGAATCTGACTGATACGCTGACCGCTGATTCCCATTTCTGAGCCAATATCTTTCATGCTTTTATCTTCAAAATAATAGCTGTTAATAACACGGTTCTGAGGATATTTCAGACCGTCAACGGCTTCATGTAGTACTCTGTAATCGTACTCCAGCTCCACTAATTCAACGGCATTAACAGCGTTATCGTCTGCAATCATATCAACTAGAGTATTACCGTCCGGCTCTTCTTCTTTCAACGGAGTATCAAGGCTTGTGCAATCGTTAAGCGGCTCATGTTTCTGCTTTTGAGTACGAACGCCTATAAGCTCATTGACAGCATTCTTAAACGGGTAAGACAGATAAGAAGTAAACTTGTTTCCAGTATTAGGCTTATATCCCTCTACGGCTTTTAGGAACGCCATGTAACAGGATTGTTTCAAGTCCCATATATCAACACCGCATTGCTGAAATCGTCCTTGTAACGTACTGTAAACGCTGTCAGACTTCATGTACATAATCTTCCGTATACGTTCCCATAGTATGGGTATCAGTTCATCATTACCGCCCTGCTTGATAAAAGCGGCTAACTGTTCGTTTGTCATAATTCACTTCCTTTCTGAAAATCCAAGATTGGACTGTCCTTTCTCGACCGCTTCACTATCAATACACTAGGATTTTACAGTAAAAGCGTATGAGCATAACGCCCATACGCTTAATAATTACTGATCTTCGTTTGAAGATTCGGGGGTTGATGGTTCAGTAGTTGCGGGTAATGCCTGATAGTAAATAGCCTTTGATTTATTTTCAAAAACGAAAGCATCATATACTATTCTACCCTCAACCAATGCGCCGCTTATGCCTGGCGGGTCTTGGTGTATCTTGTAATCTTCAAGCTTTGTTGGTGCTACTGTTGCGCATGGGTGGCAAACCATAAAACCAAAATCAATTGGTAAACGATTAGCCGGTACTTTAATTACTGAACACCCGTCAAGCATTCCTATAACGCCTTTTAAACGCATCTCGTTTCCGATATCTGTTTCCATAGTTATATCTTTACACCGTTTCATTAAAGCGTATGTTGTTGGCGTTACCACAATAACCCTGTTGACCTCCGGTGCTTCTGCTGTGTCAAGTGCCGTTGTCCCCTTAAGAATTTCTTCATAAATATTAGTCTTTGTCAATGTAATGGCTTCTGGCTTATTTCCGGCATTGTTGCACATAACACTGTATACATAAGAATCAATCTCAGGTATTACAACTTCTCTTGTTTGCCTTGAAAGTGCGGTTGCACCTTGCAACTGCTGCGCCGTTTCATCTGTATCAAGCTTGTCAATAGCAAATGTAAAAGAACGGTCTTTTTTAAGTGTAAGCGTTTCAGTTGTGGCATCAAGTCCGGCAATTGCTCCGTAGCGTGAATTATTTGAACCTGTTCCGCTTCTATCGTAATCGTTCATACTACTTGTACTTATTTTGTTGATTTTAACAGTATGTGCACCGTCCCAATTAAAGTCTTGATTTGTAATAAGTGACTTCTTACTTTCCGCTGTAATCATTTCATCTACATACGGGACAAATTTAGTAGCTAAATCAATAGCCATATTTTAATTACCTCTTTTCTTCGCTTGCAAGTCCGAACGCTTCTTTAAATGGATCGCCCTCGTAAGAATTACCGCCGCTTCTTACCCCAGTAGTAATAGATGGTGCGTTCGGGTCATGCAACAGGGGGCGTATTTTTTCAACGTTGCTTTTAAACTTTTCCACATCATCAGTACCAAATACGTCAAGAAGTTCATGCGGCAATTTTTCGCCTGCAAGATATTCTTTGCAGCTAAATGTATTTTCTCTGTGCTTCAACTCTGCTTCTCTGGCTTCAAAATCGTTAGTGTCGATTGTTTCAGTTTTTGCCCTTTCTCTTGAAAGGCGTTCTGAAACAATTCTGTTAACCTCGTCTTGAGTAAAAGTCCTTTCAGACTGTGTTCCGTTTCCCTCCGGCTGAGTAGTTTCCTGCTGAGTTTCCTCAACTGTTGTGTTAATGTCTGTGTTTTCCATAATAAAATACCTCCGTTTAACGTCCATGAGTAGGACTAATATAAATAAAAAGACACGAGCCAACCTCAATAATGAAGCTGTTCCCGTGTCTTTTTGACTAACCGCAAATTTTAGCAGATGAAACAAACAAAAGAAAAATAAAATTGCGGCGGTACTCGTGCTATTTAATATAATTATACCACAATTCTTTGGTTTTGTCAAGTTTTATCTTTGACTGCTATGTAAACATGTTTATATGGTGGGTGGTGGTCACTTTTAGCGACCTTAACATTCCCAAACAAATCACATCGCCATTTAAGCCAGTTTTCAATCTCTTTAACTCTCTTTTCCTCGTGCTCCTGATATGATATCTTAATTTTCATGGAGAGTTACTTCACACCCTTTCTTCTTGCCCTCTCAGCTCTGATACCTAATATGTAACCGTAGTTGAAAGCATCAATCCTTTTAAATAAATCTGAATATTCTCCATCGTGTCTACGTTCAAGTTCTTTCAAAACCCACCGAACCGGCTTACTTAAAAATAATTTTATACCTTGTTCTCCCACAATATCAGCCTCTTTCTTTGCCTTTAAAGCTTCTGGAAGTGTAGGCCAGTTTTTCAAATCTATTACTATGGCTTTGAACCATTCTGGAGTTGCCTTGAATTGTACATCTGATTTATCCATAATAAAAATCCTTTCTGTCTATTGACTTTCAGAAGCAAATCCGCTATAATGAAACTGCGGACTTGTTCCGTTTGCTTGTTTGGCTTTACACTTCCTTTGGTCGGGTGGGTGTAAAGTCTTTTTTTGTATGGTTATAACATTGAAAAGAGTGTCTTATCAATGCTCTGGAGTGTTGCGTTTATCTCGGCTAAAAGTGCATACCTCAGAATGTCTGCCGCCAGTACATCAGAGCATTTGTTTGCAACTGCATAACGATTAATCAGGGCTGCGACATCTTCCATTGCTGTGGATAATTGTTTCTTGTCTAGGTCTGTCATGTTTTTCACTTCCTTTCATGATTTTAGTCCTTAAAGTCACAAAGTCCGCCCACTGGAAATAAAAAAATAGAAATATAATATTTAAAACATATAACTATTATTAAATTTTGGAGTAATAAACCCATGTGGAATAAATAATTTTTAATAGCGTGTGGTGGGACTAAGGGACTAAAAGGACTTTATTCATATACCAATGGATTGATTTTGTAATTTTCAGACGGTCTGCCTTTAGTTCCCGATGGTGGCTGTATGTATCTGATATACCCCATATCTTCAAGAAGTCCCAGGGGTTCGGCGATTTCACCAGCGTTGAACTTTCGGCAAAGCCTAAGTATTTCCCTTTTGCTTAATTCCAGCTTGTCCGCTGTCTTGATTCTTTCAAGCACATAATTCGCATCTTTTTCCGTTGTATCAAGCATTTCCGAACTTAAAGCTTTTAAGGCGTGGTTTTCCGTCCACATTGCTATACTTATACCATTTAATGCAGTTTGACCGCTTAGAAGTTCATTAGGTTCATGCTCACATAAATGAAGTATACCGGAAATCTTCATACACCTTGCAAACTGTTTTGATGCCCACTCCTTTAAATCTTCAAATATACCTCCTGTTCTCATGGCTTCTTGTAAATGATTATGATAATCATTTAATAAATTTGTTGCATCATTATCAGAAAGAATAATAGGGGGATTGCTTGACACGGGCATTATTAACAAACGTTTAACAAGTGTGTTATACTTTTCCTGTAATTTAATCGGAATGCTTTTGCTTCTAAAATTCTGATACCCTGCTTTACTGTCTGGAAAAGAAAATAAAAAACGATGTATAAAACCACGTCCCGAAAATGCTTGATTATTCATTGCTTGTGTAAACAATTCCGGCTGAACCATTAACCCCATAGTAAGCAAAGGGTTTTTCAAATCAATATTTTCTTTGGTACGCCTGATAATTGAATAATCTGAACCATCATAAGCTTCTAAGAAAATATTAAGGTTTGTTGCTCCACCTGAATACAAGCCGCTTAAAACGTCAAATATTGCGCCCTCATCACCTAATACGCCGATTTTACCGCCTTGCAAGTACATTTCCCATGCTAGAGCTTCAGGAGTAGCATCACTTACATTTAGACGTAATTCATGTACTGGCTCAAGGTCTGCAAGCTGTCTGGAAATCTCTTTTACTTTTTCAAGATTAGCATTTTTACCTTTCATATAGGTTAATTTTTGACTTTCAAGAAAATTCTTTGTTGCCTTGTATTCGTTTACCCTGTATTTATTAGCTTCATTGTAATAATCCTGATATTCTTTGACAGGTCGCATAAATTCTTTAAAACTTCCTGTTTTTCTTTCACCAGGCGCAGCTATTGTCATTGTGTAAAGATTAAGCGGCTCAGTGTGGTCATTGCCTGGGTGCTTAATTATCGCCTTACCTTGTGCACATAGTGACAGAACCGAAAGTAACGGCAATGCCGCCATTTCTGGAAATACCTGAACATAATTAGCAACAGCTTCCAGATACTCCGATAACATTTCGGGCAAACAACTTAACGGAAATTCTGCAAGCTTAACTTTTTTTCCGAACGGTTTAGGCTTCTCCCAGAGTTCAGGGGCTTTCCATATCGGAGCTTGTTCCTGGTAATGCTGATAAACTTCATCAGATACGCCGAAATCCCTAGCCTTGTCCATGATTATTTGAAAATTCTCTGCACGCTCTTTCTCGTTCGTGGAAATTGCGAAAAAGTGTCCGGTAAGCTGTTCGCTTGTAAGAAAACTTGCCCTTTCCTTTGGAATATCTGACAAATCAAGTAAGCTCACTCACTATCACCGCCCCCGATCGGTGTCATGCCAAACTTTTGAATCAGGAAACGGGCAATAACGTCCGCTGGAATGTCCTTATATTCTGCATCAACAAGGACTGGTTCACCGTCTACGATTCGATATGTAGCATTAACAGGGATTCTACACATATTGTCTTTTTCCATGCCTTATTCCTCGCTTTCTATTAGTTCTTCCACTTCTACGCCTAAACCTTTAGCTATTCGTGAAGCCGTGGCAGGCGTACAAGTTCCACGATTCTTAATTGTAGAAAAATTCTGTCTTGTCATTCCCATTATTTTAGCGGCTTCAACAACTTTTAAATTTTTCTTTGCAAGAATCAATTCGATTTTCTCTTTACTGATTTTCATTTTATCACCCCCTACACACACAATTAAATTGTGCGTGCGATTTTATTATAATCAATTTAATTGTGCTTGTCAAGTGTTTTTTTAAACTTTTTTTAAAAAAACATTGATTTTAATTGTGTGTTATGATATTATAGAATAAAAACAAATGGAGTGATAATATTGGCACTTGGTGAAAATATAAAAAAATTTCGAAAAGAAAAAGGGTTAACACAAAAGGAAGTTGCAAAAAAAATTGAAAAAAGCTGCTCCACTTTTCAAAAATACGAATTAAATCTAACCAAACCACCGATTGAGGTTATTAAAGAAATCGCAAATGTTCTTGATATAAGTATGGTTGATTTGATTTATGATATAAATGACCCTGAATCTGATATTTTTGATGCTATAGACCAAGAAATTAAAGCTAATAATATTGCTCTTGAAAAAAAAATTTCCATTGCATACAATAAGCTTAATAAAATCGGACGAGAAAAAACAGGCGAATATATACTTGACTTATCAGAAATTCCCAAATACACAAAGCCTGACAATGAAGATTAAGCCAAACTTGGACACGTCTCCGCAATTTTGCGGAGTCCTCAATAAAACTCAATTTTGAGGTTTCAGAAGCGGTCGAGAATATCAACGAACAAAGAGCGAACAAAGAGAAATTATTAAGGAATGTTAAGGTTGATAATTCTTAACTGTCGAGGAACAGTCGAAAAAATGCTTAGAAATGCTATGGTTAAATGCTGAGAAATGTCAAGGTTGAAACATGTATTTGCTAACTCTTGCTCAATTGTGGGCGTAAGTGAAGCGGTCGAGAAGCGGTCGAGAAAGGACAATTCAATGGATTTTCAGAAAGGAAGTGAAGCCGATGAACAACGCTGTAATATATGCCCGATACAGTTCCGACAAGCAGACAGAAGACAGCATAGAAGCCCAGATAAGAGCCTGTAAGGATTATGCGGCTGTTAAAGGCTACAACATCATAGAAGTGTACGCAGATGAAGCCATAAGCGGTAAAGGCTCAAAGACTGCAAGCCGTACACAGTATCAGAAGATGTTAAGGGACTGTCGCAAGGGAACGTTTGAAATTATCTTGATACACAAATATGACCGCATTGCCCGTAATGTGGGCGAACATGTCAACCTCACAGCAAAGCTCCAGGAAATGGGCATAGAATTAATTGCAACGGCTCAGGACTTCGGGAACAGTAATGAAGCTAAAATAATGAGAACTCTTATGTGGTCGCTGTCTGAATACTACATTGACAACCTTGCCGGAGAGGTTCGCAAAGGCTTGAAAGAAACAGCTTTAAAAGGTCTGCATACCGGAGGGTACGCCACTTTCGGTTATGACGTGGTAGATCAACAGTATGTTATTAACGAGCTAGAAGCCGAATATGTAAGAAAAATATTTGATGCTGCCATGAATCGCAAAGGTTTTACAGATATCATTCAGGAGCTATCAGAACGAGGTATAACAGGCAAGAGAGGAAAGCCTATAAAAGTATACTCAAATATATGAAATGCTTCGTAATGAGAAGTACACGGGCGTTTATGTGTATTCCCTCAAACAGGAAAAAAACAGAGCAGACAGAAGAACCAAACCTAACGCTATAAGAATAGAAAATGCCCTGCCGATTATTATCGACAAGGCACAATTTGACGAGGTGCAGAAGATTATGAATGAACGTAAACAATCAGGAAAGAAAGCCGAATATTTATGCAGCGGTCTTATATACTGCGAATGTGGTGCTAAAATGCATGGTATGAAGTCGGAGCGAAAAGGGCATACATACCATTACTTCTATTGTTCAAAGAAATGCGGTGCGCCTGTAGTGCATATGGACGAGGTTGACAAGGCGGCTAAAGAATATCTTGTAACATTACTTTCAGATGAGAACCAGGAACGCATTACAAAGGCACTAAGAGAGTACAAAGGTGCTGAAAAAGAGCGTATACATGATTTCAATATAATTCTTAAGCAAAAGATTGATGAAAAGCAACAGCGTTATAACACACTCATGCAAAACCTTTCAAGCGGCGTTCTTCCAGCTGAGGTTGTTTCTGATATCGGCATTGAAATGAAAGCACTCAAAGATGAAATAGCTTGCTTACAGGCTACAGAACCGCCAAAAGATTATACCGTTGAACAAGTAAAAAATTGGCTTGAATCCCTTAAGAACAGTCCAAATGAAACAGCTATACATCTGCTTATCAAGCGTATAGACATAAAAAATAAAACCGAATTCAACATACAAAGTACATTAAATTCGGTCTTAGGTGAAATTGGTTGCGGCGGCAGGATTTGAACCTACGACCTTCGGGTTATGAGCCCGACGAGCTACCTAGCTGCTCCACACCGCGATACATAAGTTTCAAGTACTTAATTATTATACCATATTAAAAAAGCTTTGTCAAGCTTTTTTTTTCAAAAATCCGTACTTTTTTTAGTACGGATTTTTATAAAACAAATTTTGCCTTTATTTTTTTGTAATATAGAGCGGCTTTTCTTCACCATTTATTGATTTAGCAGTAATTTTAATGCCTGTTACATCAGGATTTGAAGGCACTTCAAACATAGGTTGCATCAAGACGTCTTCAATAATAGATCTAAGCCCTCTCGCACCAGTTTTCTGAGCAATGGCTTTTTTAGCTATCTCCATTAATGCATCGTCTTCAACAATTAAATCTATATTATCATAATCAAACAATTTTTTATACTGCTTAAGCAATGCATTTTTTGGTTCCGTTAAAATTTTAATCAGAGCTTGTTCATCAAGTTCGTCAAGTACAGTAATTATAGGCAGTCTTCCTACAAGTTCCGGCACAATACCAAATTTAACCAAGTCCTGAGAAATAACTTTATGAAAAATATTTTTTTTCATTTTCTCTTTAGAATTTATTTCAGCGCCAAAGCCCATTGCAGACGAATTTATCCTTTTCAGAATTGATTTTTCCAGACCGTCAAAAGCGCCTCCGCATATAAATAAAATATTTTTAGTATTTATCTGAATAAATTCCTGATTCGGATGCTTGCGACCGCCCTGAGGAGGAACATTTGAAACAGTACCTTCAATAATTTTCAAAAGCGCCTGCTGAACACCCTCGCCGCTTACATCCCTGGTAAGAGATGTATTTTCTGATTTTCTGGCAATCTTATCAATTTCATCAATATAAATGATACCTCTTTCAGCCGCTTCAATGTTAAAATCAGCAGCCTGAATAAGTCTTAACAAAACATTCTCAACATCGTCGCCGACATACCCTGCTTCTGTAATAGTAGTAGCATCGGCAATAGCAAACGGTACGTCAAGAATCTTTGCAAGAGTAGACGCCAAAAATGTTTTTCCAACGCCGGTAGGACCAAGAAGCAGTACATTACTTTTCTGAATATCCACATCATCGTCATCATTATTCTGACTGATAATTCGTTTATAGTGATTATATACAGAAACTGCCAGCGTAATTTTAGCTTTATCCTGACCCACAACATATTCGTCCAGAACAGACTTAATTTCAGCCGGAGTCAGGAGATTTATTGTCGTTTCATCTCCTGATGTATTCTTATTTTCATTCTTTCTGCTAGTTTTAGTTTTAGCAAGCGGACCCATTAACAGTTCATAGCAATAAATTACACATTCATCGCAGATATTTGATGCTCCGGCAGTAAAAATACTCTGAACCTTATCTTCGCTTTTTCCGCAGAAATTACAGAATTTTATTGGTTTTTCCGGCATAACTTCCTCCCCGATTATCTATGCTTGATTACCTTATCAATCAGACCGTATTCCTGTGCTTCAGCAGCAGTCATAAAATTATCACGATCAGTATCACGACAAATTTCTTCATAGGACTTTCCAGTATTTTCACTAAGAATTCTGTTTAGATTTTCCTTAGTTTTCAATAAATTATCGGTTCTTATTTTGATATCGGTTGCCTGACCCTGAAGACCTCCTGATATAAGAGGCTGATGAATCATAATTTCACTGTTCGGCAGTGCAAGTCTTTTTCCCTTAGTGCCGGCAGACAGCAGAAATGCGCCCATAGATGCAGCCAAACCAATGCAGATAGTTGATACGTCGCATTTTATATACTGCATCGTATCGTAAATTGCCATACCTGCAGTAACCGAACCGCCGGGACTGTTAATGTACAAAGAAATATCCTTTTCCGGATCCTGTCCTTCCAGATGGAGCAATTGTGCAACTACAATGCTTGCCGTAGTATCGTTCACTTCTTCAGAAAGCATTATAATTCTGTCATTAAGCAGTCTGGAAAAAATATCATAAGAACGTTCTCCGCGGCTTGTTTGTTCCACAACATAAGGTACTAAACTCATATTTTCTCTCCTTTTCTTAAGGCTTATGCCTTCTATATCTCTATTATCTGTATTACAAAGTCGGCTGCCCGATAAGGGCAGCACGATTATAAACGAACTTATTCAGCAGCTTCGTCTTCTGACTTTTCTTTTTCAGTACTGATCGTATTATCAACTACAGCATTTTCTTTTACAAATTCAATAGCCTTTGTAACTCTCAAATCTGTTATAAAATCATCCATAGGAATTCTGAGCTTAACGTCCTCAAGAGACAAGTTATTAGCGTCTGCCACTTCCTGAAGCTGACTGTCAATTTCTTCTTCTGCCGGCTGAATGTTTTCCATATCGGCAATTTTTTCAAGCGCAAGTCTCAACTTAACTTCATTTTCGGCTCTTTCCTGGAATGTTTCTCTGAATGAATCCATATCCATACCTGTATACTGAAGATAAATATCAACACTCATTCCCTGCTGCTTGAGTCCATGTTCAAAATTTCTGATTAAGGAATCTACTCTATGATCAAACATGCATTTAGGAATAACTCCATCAGCAGTATCTATAAGAGTCTGCATAATGTAATTTTCAAATTCAGATTCTGCTCTTGTTTCAGCCTGTTTTTCAAGCTTTTCTCTTAAGTCGTCTTTCCACTCATCAACTGTATCAAATTCAGTAGTATCCTTAATAAGCTCGTCGTCAAATTCAGGATATTCAGATGCATTGATTGCATGGATCTTAACCTTGAATACAGCTGGCTTTCCTGCATATTCTTCCATCTGATAATTTTCAGGGAATGTTACGTTTATCTCAAATTCATCACCGATTGAATGACCTACGATCTGTTCTTCAAATCCCGGAATAAACTGACCGCTTCCCAATTTAAGAGGAAATTCGTCAGCCTTACCGCCTTCAAACGGAGTACCGTCCATAAAACCTTCAAAATCTATAATAACCTCGTCCTGAAGCATCGCCGGTCTGTCATCGACAGAAACAATTCTTGCATTTCTCTGCTTGATCTGTTCGATTTGAGCGTCAATATCCGCATCAGTTATATCCTTGACATTTTTTGGTGCCTTTATACCCTTATAATCAGCAACGGTAATTTCAGGCTTTGTAATGCAAATTGCTTTAAATTCCACACCGTTTTCCTTGTCGGCAGAAACAACTTCAATTCTCGGAGTATCAACAAGAACAAGTTCTGATTCTTTAATTGCGTCAGGCATTTCTGAGTTGATAAGACCGTTGATAGCTTCCTCATAGAATACGCCTTCACCGTAATACTTTTCAACAAGCTTCTTGCTTGCCTTACCCTTTCTGAAGCCGGGAACAGTTATACTCTTCTTTTGTCTCTGATAAGCTTTTTCAACAGCTGCTGAAAAGGCTTCAGCGTCTACTGCGAATACCAATTCATGTGTATTTACGTCAACCTTAGTTGATGATTTTAAACTCATTTTTAAATCCTCCAATTTATTTATAGGTGCATACCTTTTTCATTATATCATATTCAACTTTTTTTTTCTACATAAAAATTCGACTTCTACATTTTTTACAAATTATAATATTTTCACAGGCTTAAATTGTAAAAAATCACTAGAAATTAAATTAAATTTTATACCGTCCCGTTCGCCGTTAATTGCATACTTTATTGACGGTCCGTGAAGATGTCCATACCAGCAATATTTTACTCCGTATTTATATAGCACATCAAGTATATCGGGATTACAGTTATTTCCGTAAACCGGTGGATAATGAAGAAACACAAGCGGTTCAAGCTCTTCTTTCAAAGCTGACTGAATAGAAGCCGTAAGTCTGCCTGCCTCTCTAGCCAATACTTTTGCATCCTGTGGTTCTCCCGGCATATTAACCCATCCTCTAGTACCGCAAATTCCATAATTTTCATAAACAAAGTGATTATTATGAAGAATACTCAGAGAGGAAAATCCCCATGAGGAAAAAGTATCTTCCATTTTTTTGCGTGAACACCACCAGTAATCATGATTTCCTTTTAAAAGGATTTTCTTTCCTGGCATTTTTTCGATCCAGCAAAAATCCTCATAGGCGTCACGGATATTCATAGCCCATGAACTGTCACCCGCAAGTACAACCGTATCTTCAGATGAAATATTCTCATTCCAGTTTTTTTCAAGAAGCTCCATATAATTTTCCCAGCCGCCGAAAATATCCATTTTCTTATTGGATACGCTCAGAGCAAGGTGAAGATCGCCGATTACAAATAACGCCATTATGCCAGACCAAAATCCTTCATAACGTAGCTGTTCATATCAGACTTTTCAATAGAACCTGTAAATCTTCTTTCCTTATTTTTTAAATCAGCAAGAGCAGACGGAACAGGAATATCAGAAAGCTCTGCAAGCCTTGCAACCATATCATACTCGTCAAGATCTGACTTTTTGCCTTCAATTGCTTCAAGAACGCTTGCACTGAACTTATATGGACTAGCTGTTGAGGCAATTAGAGTTTTTGTTTCATCTCCCGTAGCCTTTTTATAGTCCTCATAAACCTTTACAGCAACTGCCGTATGAGTATCGCATGTATATGAATATTTTTTATAGATCTCGCTGATCGTAGCCTTTGTCTGGTCGTCATCACAGTAACCGCCGAAGAATTCTTCTTTAAGTACTTTCTTGACTTCATCATTTACTTCATATTTTCCTGTCTCTGCCAGACTGCCGAACCATTCTCTGATCTGAGCGTCATTCTGATCTGTAAGCATATAAAGAAGTCTTTCAAGATTGCTTGAAATAAGAATATCCATTGACGGCGAGCATGTTGCATAGAAATCTCTGTTTCTGTCATAAACGCCTGTTTCAATAAAGTCTGTAAGAACCTTGTTAACGTTTGAAGCACAAATAAGCTTGTTTATTGGAAGTCCCATCTTCTTAGCATAGTAAGCCGCCAGAATATTTCCGAAGTTACCTGTAGGAACAACAACGTTAATCTTGTCACCCAGTGCAATTTCTCCGCTTTCGGCAAGTGACGCATAAGAGGAAATATAGTAAACGATCTGCGGAACAAGACGTCCCCAGTTAATGGAATTTGCACTTGAGAACATAAGTCCTGCGGCACTCATCTTTTCCTTGATTTCCTTGTCAGTAAAAATTGCCTTTACGCCGTTCTGACAATCGTCAAAATTACCCTTTACTGCGCATACGCCTACGTTTGAACCGGACTGTGTTGTCATTTGTCTTTTCTGCATAGGACTTACGCCGTCCTCAGGGTAGAAAACGAGAATCTGAGTTCCTTCAACGTCCTTAAAGCCTTCAAGAGCCGCCTTACCGGTATCACCTGAAGTTGCAACAAGAATAATAATTTTCTTGTCCAGATTAATTTTCTTTGCTGAAGTTGTAAGGAAATAAGGCAGAATCTGAAGAGCCATATCTTTAAACGCACATGTAGGACCATGCCACAGTTCAAGCATATATGTTCCGTCAAAAAGTTCTGCTATTTCAGCAATATTTTCAGTTTCAAAATTCTTTGTACTGTAAGCGTTATCCGTACAGTACTGAATTTCTGCATCTGTAAAATCTGTAAGGTACTTCTTAAAAATATAAGCTGCTCTGCATGAATAATTAAGACCTGACAGATACTTGATCTCGTCCATAGTCAGTTCAGGAATAGATTCCGGAACAAAAAGTCCGCCATCCTCTGAAATTCCCTGTGTGATAGCAACTGCACTTTCAACTTTAATATCACTGTTTCGTGTACTCTTATAATACATAAATACCACCCTTTTTAGTATCAAACGCCGGAACCGTCATAGGCGTTTTTCATATATTCAAGACTGACCCCTTCGTCCTCAGCTGTAACAAAAACCACATCAAACCTAGGCTGAAGTTCGCAGTCTGTTTCCCTTAAATATTTTTCTGCGGATTTTATTATCCGTCTTTGTTTTTTTATGCCAACGCTTCTGCTAATTTCAACTGCTTCCAATTTCCTGAATTTTATTTCAATAAAGCATATGTATTCCCCATCAATGGCAATTATATCAGTTTCTCCGCCTTTAACGGTATAATTTCGAGCAAGAATTTTCATGCCCTCATTTTCAATATATCTGCATATCTGAAGCTCGACATCACGTCCATAGTTATTTTTTTGCATAAATCTTATTTAAAAACGAAGGTCTGTGTATAGGGCAAGGACCAAGTTCAAGTATTTTTTCTCTGTGAAGTTTTGTACCGTATCCCTTATGCTTTTCAAATCCGTATTCCGGATACTTTTTCGCCATTTCAAGCATATACCTGTCCCTTGTAACCTTAGCAAGTATTGAAGCCGCCGCTATGGACGCCGAATTACCATCGCCTTTTACCACAGCTCTTGCCTCACATGGTACATCGGGAGTTTTATTACCGTCTGCCAATACAAGCGCCGGTTTTGTTTCCAGACCCGAAACCGCCCTCTTCATTGCGAGCATTGCGGCATTCAGAATATTTATTTCCTCTATTTCCGCAATAGTTGCTCTTGCAATACAGTAATCTTCTGCCTTTTCAATAATCTCATCATAAAGCTTTTCACGCTTTTTTTCAGATAGCTTTTTACTATCATTGAGTCCTTCGATATAATTGTCAGGATTTAAAATTACCGCCGCCGCATAAACATCACCGGCAAGAGGACCTCTGCCTGCTTCATCAACTCCGCAGAAAACTCCGATGCTGTTTCTGACCGCCTCATCATATTCCCACAAAGCGTCCATTTTATTGCACCTCCGCCGGAAGTTCGAGAGTAAGTCTGCCTAGCTTGCCGCTTCTGAATTCGTCCAGAACAGTAATAGCTGCTCTTTCAGTATTGACTTCTCCGCCGGAAACCAGCATACCCCTTTTTCTTCCCACGTTTTCCAGCAATTCAAAGCCTGTTCCCTGAGTATCAATTTTATATCGTTCTTCAAGAGCCTGCGGATATAGTGACGAAAGATTTTCAAGAAGAAGAGAAGCAAGGGCTTCGATGTCAAGAATATCGTCCTTTACAGCACCTGTAAAAGCAAGTTTTCTTGCTACTTCCTGATCTTCAAATTTAGGCCATAAAACACCGGGCATATCAAGCATTTCAACATTATCCCCAAGCTTTACCCATTGTTTCGTACGGGTAACTCCGGGACGGTCCTCAACCTTAGCCTTTTTTGACTTCGCCATTCTGTTTATAAAAGAGGATTTTCCCACATTAGGTATGCCTACGATCATAAGTCTCAGAGGAGCGCCTTCAATACCCTTTGCACGGCGTTTATCCATTAGTTCTTTTAAAAGCTGATTCCTGACTGCCGGAAGAAAACCCTTTATTCCGTCTCCGTTTTTACAATTACACTTTATAACCGTAAAACCTTTTGATTTATAATGATTTATCCATTTTGCCGTAGCATTGTCGTCCGCCATATCGGCTTTATTTAAAATAAACATTCTCGGCTTGTCCTTAACAAGTCTGTCCATCTCCGGATTTCTGCTTGATTCAGGTACTCTGGCATCAAGAATTTCCACAACGCCGTCAACAAGAGAAAGATTTGACTGGATCATTCGTCTTGTTTTTGTCATATGTCCGGGAAACCACTGAATATTCCCCATTTCTGCCATAAATCAGTTCCCCCTTCCCTTTATTTTACAGTACCAAAGTCTGAAAACGGATACATTCGCAAAATAACTTTTCCGATAATATTTTCCTCAGATACAAGTCCCACATCTGAATGGCGGCTGTCTTTGGAAATATTTCTGTTATCTCCCATAACAAACACATATCCATCCGGAACAGTAAGCGGATATTCAAAGGCAAATTCATCTCTTGTTGTAGGTTCGCTTATATAATTTTCTTCCAGGACTTTTCCGTTAACATAAACGATACCATTTTCAAAATCAATATCTATGGTATCTCCGCCTTTGGCAATTATCCTTTTTACTATTTTACAGCCCAGTCCGTCCTTTTCAATAACACGGTCATCTTCGCCGATAAGATTGGCCTTTTTATCATCTATAACAACAATGTCTCCCGTTTCAGCACTATAACCTGCACTCATTACTAGAAGAGTATCACCGTTCTTCAGAGTAGGTTCCATTGAGCCTCCGGAAACCGACGCTATTCCCATAATATAAGTGAACAAAAGAATAATTATAAACGAAACTGTAATGACCCATTCTGCAACATCGAGTATATCATACAGAACAGATGATCCGGATTTTTTACGCTTTTTCACTGCCGGAGTTATTTCTTCAGTTTCAGAAAAATCCGGTTGGGAAATATTTATCACAGCTTCTTCAGCTCGCAGCTTTTCAGCTTTTTGCTTTTCAAGCTTTTGCCGACGGATTTTTTCAATTTTTTCCGCAGTTATACGGCTTGATTCAATGATTTTATCATCATCTGGAATAACTGAAGTTATTGCCGGTGCTGATACTTTCTGCTCCGGCATACATTCAAGGTTATCCGAAGAGGACTTTACATCGTTTTTTTCAGCATCTTCCTGTCTGTTTACAGTCCGTACAGAAGCCCGAGCTTTAGGCTTATAAGCACCGCTCCTAGCCTCCGCAAGTATACTGTCAATAAGCGCCTCACGTTTCTCCTTCGTCATTTTATTATTTTCCAAATCTTGTACTCCTTAATTGCCGTCAGTCAAGTACAGAAAAATTTTCAAAAGGATAGAACCGCAGTAAAGCCTTTCCAAGAACATCTTCTTCCTTGACAAATCCAACATGAGCATCACGACTGTCAGTAGAATTGTTTCTATTGTCACCCATAACAAAAATATAACCTTCCGGAACTGTTAAAGGATATGTAAACGCTCCCGGATCAAGTCTTGTAGGTTCGCTTATATAATTTTCCCTGAGCACTTCTCCGTCAACGCTAACCTCTCCGCTTTCAAAATTAATATCAATGGTCTGTCCGCCCACGGCTATAACTCTTTTAATAAGACGCTTGTCTAAACTCCCGCCTTCAACAATATTTGTAGTTCCCGCTTCATAAACATAGGAGTGCTCATTTTCTATAATAACAATATCTCCGGCTTTAGGAGTATACAGAAAAGTACTCATAATAAGCTTATCCTTATCATTAAGAGTAGGTACCATTGATCTTCCGTCAACTGTTACAGGTCTTGCAACAAAGGTAAATAATAAAAGTACTACAAAAACAGAAGTAATAACCGACTCACAGATCTCCATAAAATCACTGAATGTACTTCCTTTTTTTTCCTCTGCGTTTCCCTCTGTATTTTCAATAATCTGCTGCTCTTCCATTATCTTGTCCTCGATTTCATAAATTAATGGTAATAAAATTTATTAAATGCACTCGCACTCAATATTGCCTAATAGCAAAAAAGGGACTTTAACGTCCCTCAAGAAGGCACAATGCCTTCCGGCAGGATTATCTGCCGGAGACCGCCTTATCTTACTTAATAAGTTCTTTGACCTTAGCCGCCTTGCCAACTCTGTCACGAAGATAATAAAGCTTAGCTCTGCGAACCTTACCGTGTCTTACAACTTCAACCTTGTCAACGACAGGTGAATGCAGCGGAAATACTCTTTCGATTCCGCAGCCGTGAGCAACACGTCTTACAGTAAATGTTTCGCTTATACCGCCGTGCTTCTTTGCGATAACAGTACCCTCAAAAACCTGAATACGGCTTTTATCGCCTTCCTTGATCTTTACATGTACCCTAACAGTATCGCCGATTTCAAACTTAGGCGCTTCAGTTTTCATGCTTGAATTACTGATCATTTCAAGTGCGTTCATTGTTTTTTCCTCCTGATTTCCGGCATTCTTACCGCACCCTATGAGACTGTACCAATCTCTGCGGCAGCGGACTGCCCTGTTTAATGTCATTTAATGGCATAAACTCTCGCACAGCATATTGCCTGCGGATTTAAATGCTTTAATATCATACCATAAAATAAAAAAAATTGCAATACCTTTTACAAAAAATCTTCATTTTTTTCAGAAATTACCGCTATTCTCTCAACTGATTCAATTTCCACGTCCGTACAGCAAAACGGTACAAACAAATCGGTAACCAGAGACGGATTAATATTTTTTTCCGTTCCTGCCGGAAGTCTCAGGACAAGTACGAATCTACCGTCCTGAAATTCTTCGGATATAATTTTTATATCCGGTTTTAAATCTATTAGCTTTTCACCTTTTCGCTTGGTTTTCTTGACAGTATTTATCTGCTCCTGTTCCATAAAGCGTCTGAATTCAGACTGCAACTCACTTCCGATACCCTTGAATGTAATTTTGAAATCGGCATATTTTATAGCGGTATGCTTTGTTTCAGGAGTATAAATTTTTACAATTTTTATGCCTTCGGGCATAACCTTGTTAAGCTTTTCCTTTACTTCTTCAAAAGGTACTTCCTCCGTAAGATTAAAATCCATTATTTCAACAGAGCTTTCATACCCTAAGGAAAGAGGAAGTGCAAACATTATATAAATATGAGGATTAAAACCCTCGGTATACCACACCGGAAGTCCGGAACGTTTAAAAGTTCTCTGCATACAGCGATTTAAGTCAAGATGGGAAATATATTTGGCTCTTCCTCTTTTTTCAAATACTGCTCTTACTTTATTCAAAACAAGCCCTCCCGATTTCACGGCTTACTCCGCATGCTGAACATTTATTTCTGCAATGCTCAGTAGTCTGAGCAGCTCTCGCCTTTTTATTTTCCCTGACCAGAAATTCCTTCGAAATATAGTAATCAAGATGATCCCAAGGCATTACCTCGTCATATTCCCTTTTGCGGCTTGCATAAAATTCCATTGTCAATCCGCATTCGTCAAAAGCTTCGCTCCAGTTATTAAAATTAAAATGCTCTCCCCAGCTGTCAAACTTGCTGCCTTTCTGCCATGCTTTATAAATAACCTGTCCAAGACGTCTGTCGCCTCTTGCCAATACAGCCTCTAGAATACTTGTAGACGGATCATGCCAGCTTGCCTTTATTTTCTTAGATGAAATACTGTCCATAAGAACCTGCTGTTTATGCATTATTTCTTCTCTTGTTGCCTGAGGTTCAAACTCAAACGGAGTAAAGGGCTTAGGCACAAACGTTGCAGTACTGATAGATACCTGAACGCCCTTTCCTTTTGGTCTGTTGGGAATTGAATAAAAAAGATCTACTACACGCTGTGCAAGTTCAATAATACCTTTTATATCCTCGTCAGTTTCCGTAGGAAGTCCCATCATAAAGTAAAGCTTTACGTTTGTATATCCGCCCTCAAAGGCAGTACGGCAGGTTCTCATAACCTCCTCTTCAGTGACATTTTTATTTATAACATCTCTCAGACGCTGAGTTCCTGCTTCGGGAGCAAAAGTAAGTCCGCTTTTGCGTACCTTTTTGATTTCGTCCATAAGCTCTTTTGAAAAATTATCCACTCTCAAAGACGGTAAAGATAAATTCACATGTTCCTTTTCCGTATACGGTATCAGTCCGCCTATGATATCGGCGATCTCTGAGTGATCGGAAGTACTCAGCGACGCCAGTGACAACTCCTCGTATCCGGTATTTTCACATAACGCTTTTGCCTGTCCGCACACTGTTTCCGCTGATTTTTCTCTGAACGGACGATATAAAAATCCTGCCTGACAGAATCTGCACCCTCTTATACAACCCCTAAGAACCTCCACAGACGCACGGTTATGAACTATATCAGTAAACGGCACTACAAATTCGTCCGGATAGAAAACCTTATCAAAATCGTCAATAATACGCTTTTTAACTACTGGTACAACGCCGTCAAGAGGAACCGTTCGGCTGACTGTACCGTCCTCATTATAGATAACATCGTAAAGCGACGGAACGTAAATTCCCTGAATATCTGCGGCTTTTCTTAAAAATTCCTTTTTGGTAGCTCCCTGACTCTTCATCTCCTTATACAAGTCCATAAGCTCAAGGTTTACTTCTTCTCCCTCGCCCAGAATAAACAGATCAAAAAAATCTGCCAACGGCTCGGGATTGCATACGCAAGGTCCTCCGGCCACAACAATATTAAAAAGCTCGTCGCCTCTGTCCTTTGCAAAAACAGGAAGTCCCGCCAAATCCAGCATATTCAAAACATTTGTGTATGAAAGCTCGTATTGCATAGTAAATCCGATAAAATCAAAGTCCTTTACGGGATCAAGACTTTCTATCGCATAAAGAGGAATGTTTTCTCTGCGCATAATTTCTTCAAAATCAGTTCCGGGAGCAAATACTCTTTCGCACCAGTAATCCTCTCTCTGATTGGTAAGGGAATAAAGTATTTTCATTCCAAGATGCGACATGCCTATGTCATAGGAATCAGGAAAGCAAAAGGCAAAGCGTACGTTGACTTTTTCTTTATCCTTTATAACACTTCCCGATTCACCGCCTATATATCTTGCCGGTTTCTCCACACTCATCAAAATTTTGTGACTTAATGCCAATTCTCTTTCTTTTATATCTGGATTATCGTGCAAATCGCATGATAATCCAGGCGTTTTTATGTCTTGTAAATCCACGTTATTCTCCTCTCAGACATATGATTCTCTCTTTATTTTTCTAATGGGAAAAGCTCTGTTTTTTTCTTTACACAACTAATGGCCACAATTTTTTCCGACCACTAAAACTCGCTTAATACATACTCGAATCTTAGAAAATTTACATTAATCTTTTTATTATTGCATTCATAACCCAGAAATTAACACTCGCTCAGAAATTTTTGCAATTCTTCTACAAACTGTCCTATATGCAATCCATCCACAAAGGAATGATGTGCCTGCACAGAAATTGGAATCAAAACTTTTCCATCTTTTTCATAGTATTTTCCCCAATCAAAAAGAGGTGTTGCATTATCCTTCTTTCCGGAGTTTGTATGTGATATATGAGTGTATGTAACCCAAGGCATAGGTGAACATTGGAAAACATCATTTCCTAATGGTCCTGTAAAGTATGCTTTCTGTTCATCTGCTGTTTTTAATGCCAATTCACAGTATTCCTTTAAATCATCTATCATTGGAACATTTACTACTTTGAATAAATTAGTTTCCTTATTCAAATAAGTAAAGGCAGTATCTATCCTATCATAAAGAACTACTTGTCCGTCTACAAAACGATAACGAAAGGCTTCTATTTTGTTTGCACATTTGCATACCGCATATACCATAGCCAATGTAAACGATATTCCCTGTTCCTTGACCATACGCTTAAAATCTGTAATATCTGCTTCAAATGTTATACAAAAAGCAGGTTCAATACTGTTTCTAAAAACCATGCAGTGCATTGCCCTTTCCCATGTTTTTTCATCTATTATCTGATATGAATTAGACATATTCTTATCCCTTCAAATTTCAATTTTTCACTCTCTGCAACTTCCCGACAAGCAGGAAGTTGCCACTACTATATCTACTTACTCTGTGTATGTTCCACCCGTATTTTCTTGATTGAGAGTTCCCTCAACTTCAATCAACAGGCATTTAACCAATTCGTTACATATTGGACGATGCTTCATTCCTTTAGAAATTATTATAAAATCTCCCTCGCATAAATGTGTTAATCCGTCCTCAAACTCAATATCAAATTCGCCCTCAATACAGTAGAACAGTTCATCAGAATTTTCATGTATATGAAAATCTAAAGTTCTATGTTCCGCTTGCAACACATTTAACATATGGTTATTCAATGTACCCACCCTCTTTATGATTCCCCACACTCCCAAATATAAATCAATTTAATTCATCAATTCTACCAGACTGTATGATTTCAAGATTGGCTTTAATTCGTTCCTCTGGCCAATCCCACCATTTCAGTTCCAACAACCTTGCAATAGTCTTGTCATCAAATCGCTTGCGTATAGGCTTCGCTGGCACACCACCGACAATTGTATATGGCGGTACGTCCTTTGTAACCACTGCATGAGTTCCAATGATTGCTCCATCTCCAATCGTTACTCCAGAAAGAATTACAGCTTCATAACCAATCCATACATCATTACCAATGATAATATTTCCCTTATTATCCCATGCATCCGTAATATTTGTCACATCTAAATCCCATTCTTCAAAAAAGATAGGAAACGGATAAGTCGATAAGGATTTCAGAGAATGATTTGCGCTTGTGAATATAAATTTTGCACCACAGGCAATCGAGCAGAACTTTCCAATCACAAGTCGGTCATGATTGACCGAGTAATGATACAGCACATTATTCTTTTGAAAATCACACGGATTGTGAGCAAAATCGTTATACATTGTATAATCACCAATCTCAATATTGGGATTAGTAATTACATTTTTCAGATAAACTGTTTCGGTATCACCTGTACGGGGATATATTCTATTTTTCGATATAGCCATGTTATAACCTCCAAAAATTTATTAAATATGCTTGACTATATCGGTTACTACAATACAACGCTTCACCCTATATCACCTCAAATCCAGATTGAATTTGTCGCTTTAATTTCCCAGTATATTCATATAAGCTGGAATTGTTATTTCCGATTCGGTTTTCTTTTAATAGCCAACAATTTAATATAATCATCAAGTACAGCAGTATCAGTCGGTTCAAACATTACCCATTTTCCATCATGATAAATTTTTGCTTCATCATATTGCCTGCAAACGGCATTAGAAAGAGTAGTTCTTATATCTTCAAATTTTGTTCTTTCATCTTTCCCAAAGATAATCATGAAACCAACGCAATTACTTTTCGCATATAGGCAACAAAGTGTTTTACCGCCCCTACGATATTTATATTCGTAAGTCCAATTCTTACCACCAGTATTCCATAATCGTTCCATTTGGTATTTTTCATCAATAGCCGAACATAACTCTTGCCAGACTTCAAACAGAGATTTTCCGAGCAATTCAGTCATTGTTGATGGAGACGGTATATTTTCAAGCATAATATTTCCTCCGCAAATTTCGATTTTATCGTATTGTCTTTTTCATCCAATTATCCAAAAAGGCAATCTGCTCATCTGTATGAAACCAGTGTTCCCCATTTTTCATTACAGTCAAATGTGCATTGTGACTACTAACAAATTCATTTACTATTTGGTGAGATACGAGGTTATCATTTTCTGCATATAGGATTTCTGTAGGAACGTTCCATGTTATAGGGTTTTCCCTAACAAAGCATAAATATTTCCATGATAATGTTTCCCCAAAGTCCGTAGGGATTTCTCTTTTCTCACTCAGCTCCTTCTCCGATACATTTGCCCAACTCATCATGTCCAGTATAAGACGTTCCATATCAAGTACAGGTGATATAAATAACGCCTTTTCAATGTCACAATTCTGCAATGTGTGCATTGCAAGATAAGCCCCTATGCTGTTTGCAATTAAATAAACATAATCGTATCTTTCATTTGCTTTGTCATAGACTGATTGAATTTGATTTTGTACAATCCACGGGATATAATCATTGTAGTCTATCCCAATAATATCAAAACCCAAACAATTTTTCTTGTATTGTTCAGCTTCTAAATAGCTTCCGCCTTTTCCGTGAATATATAAAATTACTTTTTTCAAAATATCACCTCTGCAAATTACGATTTATTTTTTATAAATCAGTTGTTATTCCACACATACAAATACATCCATCACACTGGAATCTTTATCAACATTTTAGTTATTCGACAATACGAATGCTATAAACATTAGTAATTTGTGCAGGATATGATTCTGCGATCGAACCGTCATATTCAATTTCCAAAACATCTCCGACTTCCGGCTCCGGTGAGGGATTAATATTTGTAATAGGAACTGTTATCAGGTCTGCGCTGTTCAATTCTGTACTTCCGTCAACAGGCTCGACAAGGTAATAGCCATCACGTACTTCTAATATAGTCGCTTGAAAGGTGGCTTTTCCGTTTTCGTCCACTTCTGATCCTCCACCACTGTACGTTCTGCAAGCGGTAACTGCCAATATAAGGCTCAGCGTTAAAATTAGTAACAGTTGTTTTCTCATAGCATATGGTCTCCTAAAAAGTAGATATTCATATAAACGCAAAATCATCAAAATAGTTCCGTGAAAATTCCGATTTTATGCTCTCTGCAATTTCCCAACAAACTGGAACTTATAGGTACTATTGACTTACTACTGGCTTTCCATCTTTGTCAAGCAATGGGGTAAATCCTGCCGCATTTCCGTTTCTGTGAAAAACATAGTTTACACCAGTTTGTGTATCAACCCAAATTTCAACCACATCAACAATTCCCTGCTGATAAATCTTTTTAAAACGCTCCATAAATAGTCCTCCTTAGATTTCGATTTGTTTATTCGTCCATCATATATTAGTTGTTTAAAAGTTTTGTCAAATCCTCCACGGATGCATCCATTTTCACTGAAATTTCTTCCATAGTCATGCCGGAAGAAAGAAAACGCTTTATCACCATTTTCATATCCTCGCCGACCTCTATGATATGCCCGTCCAAATCGTAAAATCGGATCACTCGCTGGCCCCAGCTATGTTCGATCACTTCTCCCAGATATTCAATGTCCGGGTATTCTTTCAGTTTGTTCAGGAAACCGTCAAAGTTCTGTTCCTCAAAAACGATTTCCGCATTGTTGGATTTTTTTAATATCTTTTCTTTCGGCAGATTTACAAGCCAGTCAAAATCCTGCTGCAATGCCAGGCCGCAGGTAAAAGCAATGTTTCTACCGTAATCCTGAAATACTTCCAATCCGAATAAATCCTCATAAAATTTTCTTGCGGTGTTAATATCGGCCACCGATATAAGCATACATACGTGTTTCATGCAAATACTCCTTTCAGACTGTGATTTCCCGTTTTCACAAAAGTTGATTTATTAATGGGAAGGAGAAAAAAGAACCAAGAAGCGTACATCGGGAAAATATAGCCGCTGAGTACCCTCCAATAATTAAACTTTAAGTTTAATTATACGCAAAAAACAACTATTTGTCAATGAGGCATAAGAAAGCCTATTTCTTTCAATTTTCAACAAAAAGACACCAAGACGCAGCGAACACTGCGTGTTGGTGTCCTTTTCATTAAACCATGCGCTTACGAATCCTTTGATAGAATAAAGCTGCTGCCATCATCAGCATTCCCGCAACGAACAGCCACAGCTTTGCAGTGTAGCTGCCCGTTATCATAGAGAACAGATAAAAACTTCCCAGCTTTGGCCCCATACCGATGTTGAGTGCGTAATAAAGCAGCGGCGGCATGTATCCGATGACTGTATTTCCAGTCAGCGCGGAGGTCAGCATGCCCATGGAGCCTAAGAATAGGGCATCCGCTATTGTTCCAAACGCCAAAATCGGTGCTACATCACAGCTTTGCATTTTCATATATACGGTAAATACGCAGATTAACAAGGCGGCAATTCCCACGGAATACACCGTTCGTATCAAATGAACCTTTGCTGTGCTGCAATATTTGGAAGACACCAGATCGTCGATTTCTTCGTTCTGCTCCGGCTGAAATACCGGCGTCAGAAGCACAATGCCAATTAAAGAAACAAACATCTCCAGCGGCATGGCTGCGGAATTCCGATTCAGATTGGCTGTGCCAATGAGGAATGGAGTGACAAGGCATAAAAGAACAGCCACTGCAATGGATAAAAGTGCATTATGCCTGAGATTGATTTTTGCGATTTCTAATACCAGAAACTGCTTTTTGGAAGAATGCATTTCCACCGAATTTCCCCTTTCTTTTTGCTTCATAGATTAAAATTGTGAGTAAGATCAGTACCAGAGAGATTCCCGCTATTAGCAGCCTGTTCTGCACAAGATTCTGGAAATGATCCAGATAGTCCTGGGTTCGGAATAAGGAATCTGCCCCCGCATTGTGGCGAGGTGCCAGACGAAACAGGGAATATCCCGAATGAACGGTTTTGATTCCCAGATTGACGTCAAACATCCACCAAAGCCCCTGTACTGCAACGGCAATGGGCGTACCGGTCAGCTCCGTCAAAAACATGCCAATGGCTGTGGAAATCATCACACTGGGCATCAGCCAACCGAAATCATACTTGAGGGGAGCTAGATAATCCAGCTGTATTCCGCTATAGCTGCTCCAAACCATCATGTTTGATACATAGGATAAAATGATTACCGGAACCATGACTGCGATAACAAGCGCCAAGTACCGGATAAAGGTCAATTTAGCAGCGGACGCTTTCTTTGTATAGATAAGCGCCTCCATGTTAGCACGCCGGTCCTTCATGCTCAAGATGACCGCCAGAAATACCGGCAGGATTGACAGCACCATAACGCCTGCATAGTCCGAGAACAGACGGGCATAGCCGCCGGTCACTCTATCGGAAGTGACCGCAAGGTCGTATTGCTCTTTTGCCTCCTCATAGGTCAAAGGAACCGTTCCGTACCCAATCAGAGAATCGACAGCGTAGTTGGAACCACCACCCAGAAGATCGTCCGCCTGCCCCATCAGCTCTTTAAATCGGGCATAGTCCATATCATACCTTACTGCAAATGTCATCTTTTCAGGACTGCTCTGCTGTTTATCATCCGAACTTATGGTAAAGCCTCCATTGCCGTCCTGCTGCATACCATCCCCGCCGATTTGAAAGTCGGAACCGCCGGATGTAATCCCTGCTACTTCCTGCAAAATTCTTTCCTTATCATTCCCTGTAATCTCAGAAAGGATTTCGGCCATTCTTTCCTGCTTGTCTTCGCTGAGCTTTACATGCTTGATAAATCCAATGGGATACGTCGTATAATTATTATTACTAAACTCGGTCAACAGGTCTCTCAACGCAGCCGGCATAATCTGTTCTGCTATTTCCTCATGTTTAAATCCGTAACTGCCGCCCGGCTGTGGTTCTTCAAGGAGATCTTCATGAAACCGGAATACCCCCTGAGAGAACAGACCAATCACAACAGCTGCAACGAAAATCAAGTATGGAACGGATTTTACAATTTTTTTGATTTCCTGCAACAACAGCATTACCACTCACCCCCAATTTCACCCAAAATCTCTCGAACGCCGCTGGAGTGGAGATGCAGCATGTATGCGTCCTCCATATTGGGTTCACATGCCTTTGCACCTTGCATCAAAGTATCCGCAATAAATCGAATGTGAACCTTGTTGCCCTGAGTGTGCATGCTGGTGATGGAAAGCTGCCTTTTAAGCTCTGGAAGCTCTCGCTTAGAAGCTGTCATGGTAAATACTCTGCCTTCTGCTGCCTGCAAAAGTTCATCTACTGTACCGTTATAGATGACCCTGCCCTCGTTGATGATGGCGATATCCTCACAAGTGGCTTCAATGTCCCCTACAATGTGGGTGGACAGAATCACAATCTTATCTTCGGCGATTTCAGACAGCAGATTTCTGAATCTGACACGTTCCTCCGGATCCAGCCCGGCGGTAGGTTCGTCAACAATCAGCACCTTAGGGTTATTGAGCAGCGCCTGGGCAATTCCAAGCCGGCGTTTCATGCCGCCGGAAAGCGCTTTTACCTTTTTGTTCCGGTGCTCTGTCAGATTCACTTTTTTGAGTAGTGCGTTGATTCGTTCTTTTCGTTCTGCTCCACTGAGCCCTGACAGGATTGCCAGATATTCCATGGCTTCCCCTACATTCATGGATGGATACATGGAAAACTCCTGAGGCAGATACCCGATAATCTTGCGAATCTCTTTGGCGTTTTCTATTGGAACGCCGCACACGGTAATTTCTCCGTCCTTCTTTTGAAGTAATGTGACCAATGTCTTCATCAGAGTGGTCTTGCCAGCACCGTTGCGCCCCAGCAGGCCAAACATGCCCTGATGAATGGAAAGATTCACATCATAAAGTGCCTGTTTCTTTCCGTAAAACTTATTTAAGTTTTTGATTTCAATGGAATTATTCATTTGAAAAAGCTCCTTTCTTCAGATGGTTTCTCATCTGATAGGTATAGTATAAAGGGAGATTTTCAACTTTTTATCTACTTGTTAAAAATATTTTGTGAAATAAATCGTCATTTTATATGCTTAAACAGGCAGCCACCAATAATGGATGACCGCCTGCTAAAGTAATGATATTTAATTGTAACATATCATGTCACTGTCTGAACGCCACGGTAATCACCGCCCCGTCCTGGTTGCTCAGTCGGATATATCCTCCATGCTTCTCACAAAGGATCTTGCAGATATTCAACCCCATACCGAAATGCTCGTTATCAGTTTCCCGCACTGTTTTGTAAAACGGCTTTGTGGCATTCTCCAAATCCTTTTCCGCAAACCCGGCTCCATCATCAGAAACAGTCAAATACAGATAACCATCTTGCAACTTTGTCAATACCTTAATCTTTTCCTTTGCAAACCGCACTGCGTTGGCAAGCAAATTCTCAAACACACGCATAACAATGGTAGTGTCTATATTCAAATCAACATGCTCGTCACCAATAACCTCGCAGAAAAATGTTTTCCCGTTACACACGGCTTCTCCGGTTTCCCTGAACTGCCTGCAAAGCGCATACATCGTTACAGGCTGCCGAACAATCATAATATCCTCCAGCCGCTGCAGCTCCCCCATGGTTTGCACATACTCTTCCAGCCTTACAATATGCCGGTGCATCATCTTTGAGGTATCGCTCACTTTTTCAGCTGTCATTTTCGGCGCATATTTCCGCAGAAGCTCGCTTTGTCCCTTCAGAACTGTAAGAGGCGTTCTCAGGTCATGGGCAAACGCTGCATTCAACCGTTTACGTTCCTCCATCTGCCGCCACATTTCTTCATTGCTTTCCTGCAGCGCCTGACGCATTTTCTCGAAAGAAACACACAGCTTTCCCAGCTCGTCCTCTTTATCATAGATGATTTTGAAGTCCAAATTATTTTCGGCAATCTTACCAGCGGCATGATCCAGTATAGTAATAGGCTCCTGTAGTTGCCGTTTATAAAACAGAACACTGGTGACTGCAATACAGAAAATAAAACATATTGGATACACACCGACACTCAAAAATCCAAGAATATTATATACAGTTCGATCTGTCGGCGTAAAATGATCCTTTAAATTCAGTGGCGTCTGATAAGATATATTTCCTTCTGTCTTATCAAATCCAATCACCATTTCGGGATTGGATACTCCAAATTGAATTTGATATTTTTTATAGTATCTGGACTGCCCCCACTGACAAAAGTTTGATAGAGCTAAGGATAACAACAACGCAGAAAAAATACAAACGAGCATATATATGGTGAATGCTGTCTTAATAGATTTTCTTTTAAAGAAATCTTTCATTTTACCCATTTGTATCCCACTCCCCAAACCGTTTCCACATACGGTTTTGTAACTCTCGCCGCCAGCTTCGTGCGAATTCTGCGGATATGTTCGGCTACCACAGAAGATTCTCCTTCACTGTCATAGCCCCAAACAAGTTCATAGATCCGTTCTTTGCTGAAAATCTGCCCAGGATGGCTGGAAAGAAGCTCTATAATATCAAACTCCTTTTTTGCAAGAGAAATTTCCTCGCTATCAAAGTATAATCGTCTTTCGGTATAGTCAATCGACAACTTATCATCAAACCGGACTTTCGGTGTCTCTCCTCTGCGACGCTCCCGTCTGATGTGTGCAGCAACTCTTGCGCCAAGCTCATCCAGGGAAAAGGGCTTTAAAACATAATCATCCCCACCCATACCGAAACCTTTGATTTTATCACTGTCCTCCACTCTGGCTGTCAGGAAAAGAATGGGACAACGAACAAAATCCCGTATCCGGGCACACACCTCCAGACCATCCACATCAGGCATATTGATATCCAGAAGAATTACATCCGGCTGTCTTTCAGCTTTTTCAATGGCTTCTGTGCCGCTTGCTGCCGTCATTACATTATAGTCATTATACAGAAAATAATCTGCAAGAGTGGAAACAATGTCTGCCTCATCATCTACAATTAAAATGGTATCTCTCATTTTCTCACCTCCCATTTATAGTCTTTAGATTACGATACAATTTTCAACATTTTATCTACTATTCAATGCAAGATTCATTTTCCCAATCTATTTTCCAAGGCATTCGTCTGATTATACCAGGCTTTATGTGTAAAACACATATTTTAAGTATACGGCAAAGAAGGCTGCTCCATACAGAGCGGCCTTCCGCAGTATTATTGATTTGAATTTACCTCAGCACGATCTGCAAATGACTTTAGTCTAATATTCTTATTTTACAATAAAATAGAATAAGAATCAATAGCAGAATTCATAAACCGTCAAAAGAATAACTGTTATATAACCTGTAATATTGCCTGTGTTAAAAATATAAAAAAATGCAATTATAATAGCAGCCGAAATTATCGCCACAGCCTTCATAATCAAACTGCTGTTCAACTCATAGTGCTCAAGAATTTTTCTGAGTACTGCTCCTCCGTCCAGATTTGAAAACGGAAGAAGATTAAATAAACCTAATATCAAATTTACTGAAAATGCCCAATCTGCACCGGTAAGATAAAAAAACAAGGCCGCTGCAAAATTAAAAAAAGGTCCGGCAAAAAGGACAAAAACTTCTGAGTATACCGGTTTCAGCAACGAAGCAGAAATCATTTTTACTCCCCCTGCCCAGAACACAAGCTGTTCTATTTTGATATCTGAAATAACTGCGGCAATACAATGTCCGATCTCATGGATAACACAGGCACATACCGCAGTCAGAGCCAATTCAGGAGCGTCAAGAAGGCAGAAAACCGCCGCCACTGCAAAAAAACCGAATTCAAAGGAGATTTTAAGTCCTGCAATATTTACATTAATCATTTTACATACTGTATAGCCTTACTGACTGCCTGCTTTATAAATTCCTCCGCAGCTCCGTTGGTCATACTTTTAAATTCAGATACGAACCATGCAGTAGTATCGCCTTCAATCATTTTAATTACCGCAAATACCAGTACTAAAAGGACGCATAAAATCAGCTGCATAAACAGTACATCACTCATACGTTCCGAATTATAAACAGTTTCTTCACTGTGCTTAGCTCTCACCATTTCAATTAAATCGACAGGCTCCTGTGTATTTTCAGATGTTGTCTCAGTATTTTCAGGCGCTGTTTCAGTTTTTATTTCATTCATGAGATACCTCCATATAATTGTTTTATAATTTATATGAAAGTTTCCATTTAATTATGAGAAACGCCATACGGTATAAAATAAGAAAACAGCAACATATTACCACCTCAATAATACGTTGCCGTTTCTTTTTTAAGATTATGTATACATAAAAATCTTATAAGTTTATTATATACTGATTTCCATAAAATGTCAATAGGTAAATTAAAAAATTATGATTAAAAAAACTATTGATTTTTTGTCACGCATATTGTATAATAATAGCATGACAGAAAGTGAGGTGACATATGTCACAAATAGGTAGACCTAAAGTAGAAAATCCAAAGAATATCCGTTACAGCATTCGTCTTGATGCACAAACAGAAGCCAAATTAAAAAAGTATTGTGAAGAAAATGGAATAACCAAAGGCGAAGCTATAAGAAAAGGTATCGATTTACTGCTTGAGGGAAAAAAATAACGATAACGCCGCACATCGCAAGCAAAGCGTTACCGTTACAACAACAAACCCTCGAAAGGAATCTGCTAAATCTATTATAGCATTCCTTTCGTGGGTTGTCAATAAAAAACAGAAAGGAATTTAAATATGACCAATGTAGATGTAATTAATAAGCTTGACAATACTCTGAGGATATCAAAAGGTGTTGAAGAAATTTTATTTGTGCTTTCCTACAGTGCTGATTTAGACCCTGTAAACGGCGATACTTTTTCCTACGGAGTAAATCTTATGTATGAAGTAATGTGTTACTGCAACCGCAGTCTCACAGACCTGAGAGACAAAATAGAAAAAAATTAATTATAAAAATAAGCTGACAGACTTTAAAAAATTCTACCTGTATATATTAATTTATAAAAGAAATAATATAATAAAAACAGGAGAAATTTTAAAATGAAATCAATATGGCAGCAAAATACTGAACTTCCGGAATTTCCTGAATTAAAAAAAGACATAAAAACAGATGTGCTTATTATCGGCGGAGGAATTGCAGGAATACTGACTGCATATTTTCTTCAGCAAAACGGTATAAATTATATTCTGGCTGAAAAAGAGAAAATATGCAGCGGCGTCACACAAAATACTACCGCTAAAATTACTTTCCAGCACGGCTTGAACTATCAGAAAATTCTTAAAAGCTTTAATAAGGAAACCGCACAGCTGTATTTACAGGCTAATAAAGCGGCTTTTGATAAGTACGCTCAATTATGCAAAAATATTGAATGCGGTTATGAAATAAAAGATAATTTTGTATATTCAGTAAATGACAGACAAAAACTTGAAAATGAAATTTCCTCATTGGATAAAATAGGATACAAAGCAAAGCTTTGCAATGATATTCCACTGCCCTTTAAAACGGCAGGAGCAGTACGATTTTCAGATCAGGCACAATTCAATCCTCTGAGATTTATTTCAGCAATTGCAAAGGATTTAAATATCTTTGAAAATACCTTTATCCGAGAACTAAATGGGAAAACAGCAATTACCAATTCCGGTAAAATAACCGCCGACAAAATAATCATTACCACTCATTTTCCGTTTATTAATAAACACGGCAGTTATTTTCTCAAGCTCTATCAGCATCGTTCCTACGTTATTGCACTGGAAAATGCACAAAATGTAAACGGAATGTATGTTGACGAAAATCATACGGGAATGTCTTTCAGAAATTATGAAGATTTTCTTCTTATAGGAGGCGGAGGACATCGAACAGGTAAACAAGGAGGAGGCTGGTCCGAGCTTAGGAATTTTGCCGACAAATTTTATCCTGATTCACGTGAAAAATATTATTGGGCGGCGCAGGACTGTATGAGCCTTGACGGAATTCCGTATATAGGACATTATTCAAAAAATACCCCTGATTTATACACTGCAAGCGGTTTCAATAAATGGGGCATGACAGGAGCAATGCTTTCCGCTATGATTCTAAGTGATATTATCACAGATAAGAAAAAAGATTTTGCAGAAATATTCAGTCCTTCCAGAAGCATTCTAAAGCCTCAGCTATTAATAAACGGCTTTGAAGCGATAAAAAATCTCATGACTTTTTCCAAAAAGAGATGTACTCACATGGGCTGTGCTTTAAAATGGAACAGTGCCGAGCATTCATGGGACTGCCCCTGTCACGGTTCACGCTTTTCCGAAAAAGGAGAAATTCTTGACAATCCGGCAAATAAAAATTTGGAGCAGCATTAAAGCTGCTCCTTTTATTATCCGGATATTCTATTAAACCTTGTCAGACCATTTTCTGCCCCGATACGCAAAAGACGGTTATATTTTGCAACCCTGTCAGAACGGCAAGGGGCTCCGGATTTGATCTGTCCGGCATTTGTTCCGACTGCCAGATCTGCTATAGTTGTATCTTCCGTTTCTCCGGAACGGTGAGAAATAACCGCTCTGTAGCCTGCCGATCTTGCCATTTTAATGGCATCTAGAGTTTCAGTCAGCGTACCGATCTGATTCAACTTTATAAGAATAGCATTTGCGGCATTTTCTTTTATACCTCTTGAAAGATGCTGAGTATTTGTAACAAATAAGTCATCACCAACAAGCTGAATCTGTTTGCCCAGACGTTTGGTCATATCAGTCCAGCCGCTCCAGTCCTGCTCTCCAAGTGGATCTTCAATTGAAATAATAGGATATTTTGAAACCAGACCTTCCCAGTATGAAATTAATTCATTCGTTTCGTAGGTTACTCCTCTTTTAGGAAGATAATATTTGCCGTCCTTATACCATTCACTGCTTGCTGCGTCAAGGGCAATTTTTACAGTATCGGTATTGTAACCTGCCTGTTCAATTGCGTCAAGTATGCATTCAATTGCTTCTTCATCTGAGTTTAAATCCGGAGCAAAACCGCCCTCGTCACCTACAGCGGTAGATAAACCTTTTTTCTTTAAAACTGTTTTCAGACTGTGATAAACTTCAGTTCCCATTCTGAGAGATTCTGCGAAAGTATCAGCACCCACAGGCATAACCATAAATTCCTGAATATCAATATTATTTGAAGCGTGAGCGCCGCCGTTTAAAATATTCATAAGCGGAATCGGCATTATATCCGCTGAAACTCCCCCGATATACTTGTAAAGCGGCATTTTGTAATGAGACGCCGCCGCCTTTGCAAGTGCAAGAGACGCTGCAAGTATGGCATTAGCGCCTAATCTTGATTTATTATCTGTTCCGTCAAGGTTAATAAGCATACTGTCTATTCTGCCTTGATCTATAGTTTTAGCGTCAATCATAGATTTGCGGATTTCAGAATTGACATTCTTTACCGCCTGCGTTACGCCGTTGCCGTTATATCTTCCTGAATCGTTGTCACGCAGCTCTGCCGCTTCAAACATTCCGGTAGACGCTCCGGACGGTACGCTTGCTATGCCGACGCTTCCGTCTGAAAGCAGTACTTCAGCTTTAACGGTAGGATTACCTCTGGAATCTAAAACCTCATATCCTCTTACATGATCTACTTTTATTCCCATATTTTTAATCCTCCTACAAAGTAGTAAACGGTGCAAGCTTCAGACGTACAAAATATCCCTGAGGATGACTGCATACCGGACATGATTTCGGTGCTTCCGAGCTTTTGTGAACATATCCGCAGTTCAAACACATCCACTCTTCTTCAACATCAGATACAAACAGCTTGCCCTGCTCCAGAAGATCTGCAAACATACCAAATCTGTCGCCGTGTGTTTTTTCAATCTTTGCGATCTGATTGAATTTGGCGCCGATATTAGTAAAACCTTCCTGATTTGCAACTGCTGCAAAATCCGGATAAACCGGTTCAAATTCTTCAAATTCATTATGCTGTGCAGAACGCAGAAGCTTTAAAACATCGTCATAAATATCTACAGGATAGCTGCCGTCAATGGTAATATTTTCTCCGGTCATTTCCTTTAGAAAATTGTAAAAAATCTTTCCATGCTCTTTTTCCTGATTGGCAGTAAACTTAAATACCGCTTCAATTACATGAAGGCTCTGACTTTTTGCAGCTTCTGCTGCATAGGTATATCTGTTTCTTGCCTGACTTTCTCCCGCAAACGAACGCATTAGATTAATTCTGGTCTGACTGTCTTTTAAGTTCATATTTTTTCCTCCTGTTTATCAAAATACAATATTATTATTTTCCATAAACAGGAGGTTTATACATTAAAACGGTACTTTAATTCTTTCTCCCACGTAAATTAAATTTGGATTTTCAATATTATTCAATCTTGTTAACTCTTCAACCGTAGTTGAATACCTTGAAGCAATACTGTAAAGAGTATCACCGGAAACTACAGTATAATAGAAATAATCTCCGTCAGGACGGTTTTCCTTCTCATCATCAGTAACATAAACAGTATCGGTAAACCTGTCTCTGTCAACATTTCCGCTTATACCGCATACTCTTCCGGCATCAGTGTACTGAAAACCGCTCCATCCGTCTCTCCAGACTCTTGTTATATCAGGTTCGTATACGTCATAATCAGCAGCCCAAAGCGGATACTTTTTAAACTCATCGTCCCATACGTTATCGGCAGCATATGCGTCGGTATAAATCATGGGAAGTATGCCGCTTCGCCTATGAAGTTCTTCAATAAAGGCAGTACCGATCCTGTTAACTTCTCGTATCGACAAACCGGAAAAATTCTCAAAATCCATTACCGGACGGCAGTCATAGTCTTTATCTCTGATTAAAGACGCAAAACGTATTGCCTGTTCTCTTGCCTGTTCTTCATCACGAGCAGTAACGTAAAAGTAAAAACCAAATTTTACATCCGATTCACGTGCCTTTCGAGCATTGGATTCAAAATATGAATCTGTATAATCGCCGGAACCTGCTCTGATATAAACTACTTCAATACCGCATTCATGAACTCTGTCAAAATCAATATCACCCTGAAACTCACTCACGTCAATTCCGTCGTGAACTCTGTCCGAATCCGGTCTCATTGCCGATACAGGCAGAATACATAAAGAAAAAACCGTAATCATAGAAATAACAACTGACAATAATTTCTTTTTCATTTATTCACACCCCTTTCAAAGCATTATATGAATAAACGACCGAAATTGACAATTGAATTTTCATGATCACGGTTTAATATCTTATAAGTTTATTTTCCTCTTTCCTCAATAATAGACATCATTTCCCCGACATTTTTCATTGATGAAACTTCTTTCATTTTAAAACGCATTTTAAATTCCTGTTCAACAGCGCCTATCAAATTGATATGCTCCAGACTGTCCCAGTCCTCAATATCGTCAGACGTAGTATTCTCATTTACAATAATTCTGCTGTCATCAAATACATCTCTGAACACCTCGTTAAGTCTTTCCTTTAATTCTGTTCTGTTCATAGTTTTCTCCTTTACACTTTTTGCGTCTGTTTTACTGTTATCAAATTATTTTTAGGAATATAATTTTTTATATCCATTTCCCAAACAGTATTTTCTTCAATATCTTCACTTATTTTCTCAAATCCAAAATCTGAAAATAAACTTTTAACCATACTGTTTTTCTTTGTTTTCAGATAATATCCGTATATTTTTCTGATACCCTGAAGTTTTGCCTCTGACACTAAGCAATCAAGCATTGCATATTCCATATTACGCTTTAATACACGGCAGCTCATAAGCCACAAATCAATATGTAAAGCATCGTTTTCCTTTCTGCCGATTACCACTGATACAATACCGTTATCACCGAATTTATCCTTTAGACGTCCGCATAGCGTTATGTAATTACCGTCTGAGGAGATTTTTTCAATTTCGTTTTGAGTATAACGCTTTGTGGTTAGATTAAACTGATTGCTTTTATTGGTAAGCTGAGTTATTCTCTGCAAATCAATGGCTTTAAATTCTTCAATTTCCGCTGTCATTTCCAGACTTAAAAGGTAATCGTCATAATTCTCAAATTTTTTGCTTACTTTGACTCTCTGTGCATTTGCCTTATACATAGCATTTCTGTTTATATCATCATCTGAAAAAGACGTTACCTCAAAGAATCCGCTTCTGTCAATAATTTTAATATAATTTTCAGGGTTTTCAAGAGACGGCGACTGAACATTCAGCTGTCCTGATACAATTTCCCTTTCAGCCGGATTATCATCTGCAAATACTATACTTTCCGGAAGTATCCCGATTTCTTCAGCCATAACTGCGATATTTGAATCCTTTGGTTCCCAGTTAGCTTTAATACTTATAAAATCATCGGGTTTTAAAACCCCGTCAGGATGATTCAGACCGGTAACAGCATTTTCATAATCATTTTTCGAGCATACTCCAAGCAGTACGCCGATTTTCTGCTGTTCCTTAACATATTTCTGAAATGCATAAAAAGCCTCGGCAGCAGCTGTTTCATGACCGATTTCTATACCGTCAACACCATCGTCGCCGATAACGCCGCCCCAAAGCGTATTGTCAAGATCCAAAGCAAGAGCTTTTTTATTTTTTCCGAAAATTGATTTTATTATATTTGATATATTAAATGCAAGATCCGGTATAAACTGCGGATTCACTGCGTATTTATACATGTACCAGTACGAAGGCTCAGACCATTTGTCCAGTCCGCAGCATGCAGAAAGATAATTTATATCGTTTATATAAAAATTTTCATGATTTAAAGCATAGTCATAAAACATAATGTTCAGACGACTTATGAAATTTACCTGTCCGTGATAATCCCAAGCATCACGATTTCCAAGTATTCTGTAAATCGGCATTTCAAAATTATTCTGAATTATCGGACAGCTATATATCTCCTCAATACGCTCCCACATAGATTTAAAATGCTCAAACTGTCTGTTAAGCGCATTGCCGCATTCGGCTCTTGACGCCTTCATATCAAGATCATATTCTGTAATATTTCTTGCTGTCGTATGAATATATATCAAATCAGGTTTGAATTGCAGAAGTTCTTCATTAGCAAACATTACATCTTCCCAGTACTTAGCATATTCCGACTGATAAAATTCACACTCTATTCCTTGTTCCAGTAAAAAAATCTCCAGCATGGAAACTATATCATTTGTAGTCGAACCGCCCAATACTGCTATCTTCTTCCTTATCCGTACCGTACCATCATCTGCAAGCTGACGTTTGATTTTCCTTCTGTTCTTTAAAAGATACGCACTGTCAAAAGGATATGACAACTCTTTCATTCTTATCTCCGTTCCTTTAACTTATTCTCATTGTGTTCTTATTTGTTCTATACATTCAAAATTACTGCCTGTTGCGCTAAAAGTATTCATAGCAAACAATAAATCAGTTACTCCGCACTCCTTAAGATAGCTTACTGCATTCACATCAAAATATCGCATATCAATAACATAAATATCTTCAAATGAGCCTGTCAGACATGGAACAAGCGCATTACCGTAACTGTCCTTTATTATAGCAAGCTTTCTGCCGTTATTAACGTCAGTGCTGACATGAGTTACTGCCTGATCCGTCCCCATAAACACAAGATACCAACTGACCGGATCTACATTATCAAGATTAATAAGCAAATTGCCTTCCCATTCCTCTGACAAATCAGTACTGTAATAAGTAGTAGTATAATCATTTGAAGGCTTGTAGTAAACAAAATCCTCCGGATTATTTTTAAGATCGTTATCTCCGGTATAACCGTAAAGAGTACCTACATATCCCGACTTTGTAACTTTTTCATAGGACTGAAGCTTTGCAAAAGGCACTCCGGCAGCTTCGGCAAATTCCTGTGCTGCATAAAAAGCCCCCAGCTGTGACCAATGATGATCGGTTCTCTGGAAAATATCCTCGTCTTTATGCTCCATTAATGCACCGTAAGCGTCGATCGGTTCAACGCCGTTTAAATAATCATTAATATTATTTATATTATCCTCTTCACTTCCGGTCATATCTGAATATTTCTTCGGAAGATAGTACGAAACGGGCGTCGGACAAACCATTGAATAAACATTTACATCGTCTCCGAGGTCTTCCTTGAAAGCGTTCACATACTGAGCGTACAATTCTCCATTTGAATAGCTTCCGCCGAACAGCATAATTCCTCTGTTTTTATAAACTAAAATGTTATTGCTGATCTCTCCTTCAATATTCGGATCATCAAGAGGATCATTTGTAGTAGTGACAGCAGTCTGTGTGGTTTTTACGGTAGTAACAGCAGTATTGCTTGTTTTCAAAGCAGCAAAATCTGAAGCTTTTGTTTCAGCTTTTGTCTCCTTTGGTTTACTGTCCTGCTTTACCATTGAACCGTGAATTTTAACCTCGCTTGAAGCAATACCGAAATGTGCTCTTATATCAGAAACCAGATCCTTAAAATATTCCCTTCCGGGTACTGTATCATTATAAAATTCTTCAATTCCTGAAGTATATTTTCCGGAAAAATACTTTGAAATAGAAAAGGACGGCCATTTTGCAAGAGTTCTGTTTTCCGTTTCAGATATTTCAGGTCTTTTAAGAATTATCATGCATACTGCAATTACAAAAATAGTCATTACAAAAGCGACTACATTAAGGACTTTAAAAAATCTCAGTGTATATCGTTTCTTTACTTTCTTTTTCTTTTGGCGTCTTATTTCAACATCTATTTTAAAATCTCTATCATTATTTTCCATATATACTGTCCTCCTTAAAATCTGAAATACAGAAACGGATTATTTGTAGCGTCAACCAGTAAAATACTGCTTACAAGCAGCAGCGCAATATTTACTGCAACCCTAGAAGCGGCAATAGTATATGAAAATCCAATATTTTTCTTTGCGAGATTCTGTATAACCTTAGCAACAGGAAAACAGCAGATAACAGCTATAATGATAAGATATAAATTATTTGTTACTGAAAGCTTTGTAAATTCATCAATGAAACTGTTAGAATTCAATCCTATCAGATTTTTAAAGAAATCTCCCAGTCTTGAAAGATCTTCAAAATAAAAAATCCCAAAACCAATTATAATTACTATTTTATTGTATATATGACGAACAGCTAGAGGTATTTTTTTCATTTTCTTTTTTCCGATAAGCTGTTCAATAAAAATAAACATACCGAAATAAAGACCCCAGATTATGTAATTCCAGCTTGCTCCATGCCAAAGTCCCGTACAAAACCAGACAAGAAAAAGTCCGCCATATTTTCTTCTTTTGCCGAATATCGGAACATACAACAGATAGTCACGGAAAAACGTACTCAAAGAAATATGCCATCTCTGCCAGAATTCTGAAACATCTTTACAGATAAAAGGATAATTGAAGTTTTCATCAAAATGGAATCCGAAAATACGTCCCAAACCAATCGCCATATCTGAATATCCCGAAAAGTCAAAATATATCTGCATTGCATAAATTATTACTGCATACCATGTGCCAGTAACCGAAAGATTTTTAATATCACTTCCGAAAAAAGCCTCGACAATAATACTCAGATTATTTGCGAGTATAACCTTTTTTGCAAGTCCCACAGCTATTCTTGAAACTCCTGATGACAGATCGTCAAGCGTTGTACGTCTGTTATTTATCTCACTTTCAATAGTACTGTACCGCACAATAGGACCTGCAACAAGCTGCGGAAACAATGATACATACATGAGAAATTTCGGAAAGCTTTTCTGAACAGATACTTTTTCCCAATGGCAGTCTATTACATAAGATATGATCTGAAAAGTATAAAAGCTTATTCCTATGGGAAGTTTAATATCCGGTACGGGAAGATTCAGCGGAAGTAAAGCATTTAAATTTTCAGCAATAAATCCGCTGTATTTGAATATTCCAAGTACGGCAAGATCAAAAAACACTGCAAAAAATACCGCTAACTTTCCCATAAGTTTTCCACGATACTTATCAATTGCAAAAGCCAGAATATAGTTTAAAGCCGCACTTATAATCAATATAAATACACATAAAGGTTCTCCCCACGCATAAAAAATCAGCGAAAAAATAATAAGCACAGCATTTCTGTACCTATTCTTTTTTGTTGCCGCATAGCATATAACGCATAAAGGCAAGAACAGGTACAGAAAAAATAAACTTGAAAATACCATTTTGTCAACTCCACACACATTTTTCTTTTATTCTTTATATTTTCTATATGAAATTCGGCGCAGTAAATAATTAATTATATTAACCGAATATAAAAAGTTAACAAATTGTCATTAAAGCCAATATTATTGTAAATAATTTGTTACTAATTAACAAATATCTAGTTCATATAAAACAATTTTACGACTTTTTCTGACAATTTAAACATAAATTTTATCTTTATTTATATTATACAACATAAAAAACAGTCTTGCAATAGGGCAAAATAATTTTCGCATTTTATACAAAAAATATATAAAATAAAACAAAAATGGAGTGACAAATGCCACTCCATACAAAACCACATTTATTTTTTAGTACAGATTAAACAAATCATTTTTCCGTTATATTTTTATCTGTAACCGTTTCCATAACGCCTGCCGCAAGACCTGCAATACCTTGGATTTCGCTTGGAATAATAATTTTGGTTGCCCTTCCGTTAGCAATTTCCGGAAAATATTCAAGTGCTTTATATTTTAAAACATTTTCAGAAGGTTTCGCTTCATTGAGTCTTTCAAGAGCTTCCGCCTTAGCGGTCTGAACTTTGGAAATTGCCACAGCATCGCCTTCAGATTCAAGTCTCTTCTTTTCCTTTACAGCCTCAGCACGCAGAATCATAGCTTCCTTTTCAGCCTGTGCTTTTAGAATTTCTGATTCCTTAGCGGCTTCCGCACGAAGAATCTGTGATTCCTTTTCACCCTGTGCCACAAGGATCTTAGATTTCTTTTCACCTTCTGCAAGCAGAATCTTTTCACGGCTTTCACGTTCAGCCTTCATCTGCTTTTCCATTGAATCCTGAATTTCTCTAGGAGGAAGGATATTTTTCAGTTCCACACGGCTTACCTTGATACCCCAACGGTCTGTAGCCTCGTCCAGAATAGCGGTGATTTGCTTGTTGATTCTGTCACGTGATGTCAGTGTTTCATCAAGAACCATATCGCCTATAATGTTACGAAGCGTTGTTGCGCAAAGATTTTCAATAGCTGACAACGGACGCTCCACACCGTAAGCATACTGTTTTGCATCAGTAACCTGAAAGAATACAACCGTATCAATCTGCATTGAAACATTATCCTTTGTAATAACGGACTGCGGTTTGAAATCAACTATCTGATCTTTGATAGAAACCTTTTTTGCAATTCTGTCAAGAAAAGGAATAAGAAAATGCGGACCGGTCGACCACTCAGCATAAAATGTACCCAGTCTTTCAACTATGTACACCTGAGCCTGAGGTACAATTTTAATTCTCGTTACAAGAACAATAATAATAAATAATACTACTCCTAAAATAATATACTCCATAATCTCCTCCGTTTATTATAAATTTATTTTTTCCTTATAAAGGGTTACATAAAGTTTAGTTCCCCTTATATTATCAATTCTTACTATGCTTCCCTCTGGTATTATTGAATCGTCTGCCGAAACTGCTTTCCAGTCAACCCCATTGAGCTTAGCACGTCCGGTATCAATTTTATTGTTTATTTCTTCAATAACAACAGCAGTTTTACCAACATCAAGCTCTATATTCGTAGGCTGAATTTTTTTTACTGCAAATTTTTTTAATAAAGGCCTGGTAAACAATAGAAGAACTATTGATACTACAGTAAAAACAAGCATCTGAATTCCTAATTCTGCTCCGCACAACGCCATTATGAATGTAACAAGAGCGCCGATGGCAAACCAGATCGAGATCAATTGAAAAGATGCCAGCTCTGCAATAACCATTACAGCAAATACAGCTCCCCAAAATATAAGGTCGTAGTCGTACATATTTTTCTCCCTTCATCAAAATTTGTAAAAAATTTAAGCTTCAAGCTTATTTATATTTTAACACATAAATCATAAAAATACAACAGTCAAAAAGCGATAATTTTTAGCTTTTTTGACTGTTTTCACTTGTTTTATTAAATCTAATCCCCGTCGCTTACCGGCAATAAACGATGCTTAGTCCCTCGAAATAAATTATATGCTCTTAAATACTCTCATTTAATTACTATTAACAGTTATTTTCATTTTTGCGGTTACAGGATTTTTCAATAAATTCTCTTTGTGCCGCAATTGTTTCAAGAGTATCTCCAAGCTGTGTAAAAACTGCACCCCAAACCGCAAGCTCATCATTATTAAACTTTGATGCAAACATATTTGCAAATGCAGTTATTGAAGCCGTTAATTCGCATGGTGACAAGATACCACCTCCTGTAACCATTATATGCATAAATTTTTATTTTTGAAACATAAAATTATATTCACCGGTAAGCTGCATACAGTATTCTGCAAGCTCCAGCGCTCTGTATCTTGTCATATACAAAATTTTTGAAGCAGAAAAAATTTGAATTTCAGATCCCCAGCCTACAGACGCCATGTGAATGTCCTCTCCCAGACATATACTGTTTTTCATATATTGTTCCCAGCTTTTCTGCGACTCGTTCAATACTTGAATTGCATCTTCATCTGGCAAATTCTCATGCAAATGTTCTAGTGATTCTTTTGATGATAAATTCTTCTTTAAAATTTCAAGTGCATTGTCCATTTCAATCTGCCATAAATCGATATATCGTTGTTCGCGTTTTACAATATCAGCAGTCGCATATATCGTATCATTATAAGTATCTATATAGTCCCTGTCAATAGGATTATTATTGAGTGCTTTTTCAAATCTGCCGTTTTGCATATATGATTCATATTCCGGAAACGGATTATTTTGTCCTGTTTGTGTAATTTCATAATAATCAACTCCGACATTATCCAGCTTAAACACTCTTCCTGTTTCTCTTAAAATAAGATAATGTCCCTCTGTCGTAATGTAATCGCCCATATCGTAATAAGCCTTTATACTGCATGCACTTTCTCCCAGATATTCTTCATCTTCCAGAAACATAAGCTTTAACTCATTATTATTAAGAATTTGCCACAAAATATCTGAAGCTTGTGAATTGCTAAGTAAATTTTCCGCACTAATTTCCGTTGACACAGACATTTGTGAAATACTGTCTGCCTTATTTCCTGAATCCTTTGATTGACATGATACAGCCATAATCATGCACAATGCAATAGCTGCCGCAACAGATTTTCTCAATTAAATCCCCCATAATATAATAATATATTTATCATATACTATTATATAACAGTCAGCAAAAAAGTCAAGTTTTCGGGTATTATAAAAAGAGACTGCTAAAGCAATCTCTTTTTATAAAAATTCCTTGATATTATCTCTGAGCTTTTCTTCAAGCTTTATAAGTTTTTTTGCAAGATCTTTAGATTTTTCGTCAGCCGCCTCATATTGATTCAAATATTTATTTAATGTTTTTATACCCATATTACAACCATCTGTTATAAGGTCTGCAACAGCGTTATCAGATTCATTAACCGAAAGCTTAACATTTGTTTTGATCCATGACATTCCTTTGGCCATTGCATTTGGTTCTTTACCGTCATCATGATAATCATCAAGCAGCTTTTGAAGTTCGTGTTTTACTTCATCATTTTCCTTATAACTGTCCTCCAGATATTTTTTTAATTTATCACTTTTTACATAGTCCAGCGATTCTTCAATTGCAGATACTCCCATTTTTATGCCTGCATCACATTCTCTCAATAATTTTATTGTATCCTGTTCAATCATAATAATAATCTCCTTTTTCTTTTTGCGATTGTATATAGTATCTGCTGACTAAAGGAAAATATACGGTTTTATAAAAATATTACAATAAGTATTGCAATAAGATATCATAAATGATATAATTACTGTAATAACTTGTTAATTGTTCATGCGCATACAAAAAATATTTTGGAGGATAAACATGAAATTAAAACATAAAATAGCCGCCCTTACAGCATTACCCGTATTTTTACAAGCTTCATTGACAATGTCATGTACCGCAGCTAAAATTGACTCTACAGAAGCATCAGTTCTTTCAGAAGAAACGACAGCATTTTATGAAAATTGGAAAGACAAATATCTTGTTCAGGATACTTACGTATCTGATGAAACACAGTATTATGTTTGGTACAGCGAAGAAAAATACAGCGGAAACAACGTTTCTGTCCCTGTTACTGTATCCGAAGCTCACGGCTACGGAATGCTGATAACGGTCAGTATGGCTGAATATGATACTCAGGCAAAATATTATTTCGACGGAATGTATCGCTTTTTTAAAGCACACCCCAGCGATATCGGTTCTCATCTTATGTCGTGGCAGCAATGCGACAACGGTACTGAATTAATCGACGGCGCAAATGAAGGCAGCATGACCGAAGGCTTCTGCGATTCTGCTACTGACGGTGATATGGATATCGCTTATGCTTTACTGCTGGCAGATTCTGTCTGGGGAAGTGACGGAGAAATCGACTATCATGCCGAGGCAATCGCCGTTATAAATGATATTATGAAATATGATGTAAATCATGAATACTGGACCGTCGCTTTGGGCGATTGGGTGTCCGAATGTGATAAATCAGATCCTTATTATTCAGCAACCCGCAGTTCTGATTTTATAGTACAGTATTTTCCTGTATTTGCCGAGGTTACAGGTGATGAAAATTGGATGAAGGTATATGATACAACCTACGATATTATTAATACTTTTGTTGATGAGTATAAGACAGGACTTCTTCCTGATTTCATTATAAGAGATTCTTCCGGAAATTATATTCCTTCACCGGCTAATTTCCTTGAAAGCGATTACGATGGATATTACTATTACAACAGCTGCCGTACTCCATGGCGAATCGGTATGGATTATTTAGTAAATAAAAATCAAGACTCTCTTGCTTTTATTAACGCAATAAATTCTTTTATGATAAAAGATACCGGCAATGATCCATGGGAAATTAAAGCAGGGTATAAGCCTGACGGTACACCTGTCGAAGATTACAATGACCTTTGCTTTACTGCACCGTTCCTTGTAGCGTCAGCATGCGGGGATAATTCTAAGTGGCATGAAGAAGTTCGTGATACTGTAATAAATTACGGAGATGACGTATACTACGGAGATACAATAAAAATGCTTTGTCTTATTGCAGACGACGGCGGATGGCTCGTTCCTGAAACAACTGAGACCTATCCTTTCGGCGATATAAACATGGACGGTTCTTTTACTGTGGCCGATATAGTATTGCTGCAAAAATATCTAATAAAAAAGGAAATCCTGAGTATCGAACAAGGAAAAATTGCAAATGTATACGAGGACAATAAAATTAATTGCTTTGATTTGGTTTTACTGAAAAATAGTTATCTTTCTTAATTTGGAAACGGCATTCATATCGGTAAATTTCCAAATTATCTTCAAATAACCAGTTTTAAATATAACAGACATATCAGCTTTTATGATATGTCTGTTTTTTTTATGCCTTTCAAATATTATTTTTCAATATATAATTTTCAGCTGAATATACACAACTTGCTCCGTCTGCTGCGGCAGTAATCACCTGTCTTACACTTTTGGTTCTGACGTCTCCTGCTGCAAAAAATCCGGAAACGGAAGTAACACCGTCCTCATCTGCAATTATATACCCATTTTTATCAAGCTTTACAAAACCTTTCAATAAACCCGAATTAGGTACTGTTCCTACAGCCACAAATATACCGTCTGTAAATATTTTTTCTTCTTTACCCTCACGTATAATTTTCATAGCGTTTACTCTATTATCTCCGATAATTTCAGACGGTACTGCGTTTAAAATAATTTCTATATTTTCAGTATTCCGTACTTTTTCCTGAAGCATCGCATTTCCTCTAAATTCATTTCTGCGATGAATCAAATACACCTTTTCAGCCATCCTGGAAAGCAGAAGTGCGTCTCCTAAAGCAGTATCTCCCCCGCCTACAACTGCCGCTGTTTTATTCTTGTAAAAAGCTCCGTCACATACCGCACAATATGATACGCCCTTACCAGTAAATTCAGATTCTCCCTTTATTTCAAGCTTACGTCGGGAAGTCCCTGCCGCATAAATTACAGCTTTTGATTCAAATTGACTTTTGTCAGCAAATTCAACCTTAAAAACATTTTCCGTTTTACTTATACAAGCAACCTCGCCTTCATAAAATTCAGTATTAAAAGTCAATGCATGATTACGAAATTTTTCTCCAAGTTCAAAACCGCTTTCACCGTAAAGTCCAAGATAATTATCAACCTGTTCACTGTCGGTAATCTGTCCTGCCGAACCATAAAATCTTTCAGCCACAACAGCTTTAAGCTGTGCCCTGCCGGCATAGACTGCCGCTGAAAGTCCTGCCGGTCCGCTTCCGATTATAATAATATCGTACATAATTCCTCCT
>ENA-UOJJ01000760-UOJJ01000760.1-human-gut-metagenome-genome-assembly--contig:-CS66-NODE-760-length-52389-cov-14.843123_pt1 | contig 52389 bp, 48 predicted proteins | sample MGYA00242343_ERZ723890 | MGnify/ENA metagenome assembly ERZ723890
AGTAGGTTGGCGCCGAATTTTGAAAGCGAGTTACGAAAGTGACTCGCTTTTTTTTATCTGATTATACTGACTAAACCAAACAGATACTGGCTGAAGAAGAAGGAGGGAAGGTAAATGCATTGGGTATGCCCCCTCATGTTAAGCCCCCTTTTAGAAACACTATCGCATAGAATTCCATTTGTCAAAAATGTCGATCCTACCGGACAATTTTTGAATGATAGTGAACGAGTCCCTTGTCAGGTGATTGCTGTGATTGAGGATCTTCCACAGAACAGTCATTTTAATTTTGAATATCTGGAATCCATGACTCCGGATATAGCTGATTATGATGGCTTGGAGTTCTTTATTTATCTGAAATTTAGGAAAGGTGTCCATTAGAGAAGGTAGTAGAAAAATCTAACCGGGTCAATCGAAAAGTATTAGAGGGGTATAATACCTTGAAATATACAAACAGGGAGTGAGCTGGAACCTTTAACTTCTATTCATTTGTCGACTTTAGCCGATTTTGATTTTAAAACCGGAGCCGGGATGGTTGGGATTCTATTTATGAGTTGTATCGGATTATTGATTTTATTTATTTCCGTCAGTAATTTTGTCGTCCTTTTTATGGTACAAGGGGAAAGACGTTCTAAAGAAATCCCTTTTGGGTATGAGATAAAATATATATACCGTGTCGGGGATATTGGTCTGGATTGCTTTGCTTGTTTGTATAAGTAGCTGGAAAACTATCATACGTAATCCTTTCGAAGCTTTAAAAGCTGGGGAATAATATTCAATAACTGTTGACAAATCTGGAAGGAGTGATCGAATCAGTCGTAGTTATCTGATTTTCTTCCGGAGGAGACACTGAATTTTTTCGTTCAGCTTCATAATAAGCGAAACTGAACAGGATGATCAGGATCAGGCATACATGGAGACAATCCCGTTGGCTTTGATATGATATTTTTTTCGACATCATGTTAAGAGTATATACGGTAATACTTTACCGAATGGTTTGTGTATAGATAAAATATTTGTTTGTCGGATTAGAGTTTTTTCTGAAGTATTTTATAACACCTGAAGTAAAAAATAGGTTTGTTTTGCCGAATTCCCCGTTTTTATAAATTGAAAAATATCAGAATATAATAGCTTTATTGAGCGGAATATTCTAATTTTGTTACGTGATTTATAAAAACTGCAAACTTTTTAAAAATAAAACCTATGAAATTTTTTATTGACACGGCTAATTTGGATCAAATTAGAGAAGCAAATGATCTGGGAGTGTTGGATGGAGTGACGACCAATCCATCGTTGATGGCTAAAGAGGGGATTAAAGGAGTGGAGAATTGTAAAAAACATTATGTCGATATTTGTAATATCGTCCAGGGAGATGTGAGTGCTGAAGTGATTGCTACCGATTATGAGGGAATGATAAAAGAAGGAGAAGAATTGGCCGCTTTGCATCCGAATATTGTAGTCAAAGTTCCTTGTATTGCCGAAGGGATTAAAGCTATAAAATATTTTACCGGAAAAGGTATCCGTACCAATTGTACTTTAGTATTTTCTCCGGGGCAGGCTTTATTGGCTGCAAAAGCCGGAGCTACCTATGTATCTCCTTTTGTGGGCCGTCTGGACGATATTTGTAGTGATGGTATCGAGTTGGTTAGTAAGATCGTGGATATGTACAGTTATTATGGTTTCCATACTCAGGTTCTGGCTGCTTCGATCCGGAATACGCAACACATCATTCAGTGTATAGAGGCTGGTGCCGATGTCGCAACCTGTCCGTTGGCTGCTATCAAAGGATTACTGAATCATCCGTTGACAGATAGTGGACTGGCTAAATTCCTGGAAGATTACAAAAAGGTAAACGGTTGACGCTTCATGTATATCAAATTATTTGAGGATAATCCTAATACCCGGGATATCCTTAAAGTTGTAGAGGTGTTGAAAGCCGGTGGCATTATTATCTATCCGACGGATACAATTTATGCGATCGGTTGTGACATTAATAATGTCAAAGCTGTGCAGCGTGTTTGCCAGTTGAAAAATATCAAACCTGAGAAAGCCAATTTTTCGATGATTTGCCGGGATCTGTCGAATATCGCTGCTTATGCGAAAGTAAATAACGAGGTTTTTAAGGTGATGAAACGTAATCTACCCGGGCCTTTTACTTTTGTATTGCCGGCAACTAATAAATTGCCTAATGTGATGATCAATAGGCGGAAGACTATCGGTATCCGGATTCCGGATAATTATATCGTGATGTCTATTGTTGAAGAACTGGGTAATCCTTTACTGACTACTTCGGTTAAAGCTGAAGACGAGGTGGTTGAATATATGACCGATCCTGAATTGATTCATGAAAAATATGAGAAATTGGTGGATTTGGTGATCGACGGTGGTTTTGGACAGAATGTTGCCTCGACAGTTGTCGATTGTACCGATGACCGGATAGAAGTCATCCGGCAAGGAATCGGAGAATTGAAGTGAAAGCAGGAAGCAGAGGAGAAAAGAAATGAAGGCTGTTCCGGGTATATGGGACAGCTTTTTTTGGCATTCTTTTTGTCGTAGAAAAGAAACGTTTGATCAGATAGAACGTAATGGGATAGTAAAGGTTATTGAAAGGAGGTTTTTATGCTTTGGGACTGTATTTTTCGGTTATTGTTAGCTGGAGTTTTGGGAGGGGTGATCGGCTGGGATCGGGAGTATCGGGCTAAGGAGGCGGGATTGAGGACGCACTTTTTGGTTGCTTTGGGAAGTGCTTTGATTATGATTGTATCACAATATGGATTTGCCGATGTCTTGGCTAAGCCGGGTTATGGTTTGGATCCGAGTCGAGTGGCTGCTCAGGTGGTCAGTGGTATCGGTTTTATCGGAGCAGGGACTATTCTGATTCAAAAACAGTTTGTACGAGGCTTAACGACGGCTGCCGGTTTATGGGCAACTTCGGGTATCGGACTGGCTGTCGGAGGAGGTATGTATTGGATCGGAGTATTCGCCATGATCCTGACTTTAATAGGACTTGAATTTCTGACTATTATTTTTAAAAATGTAGGAGAACATAGTTCATTGCTGGTATTTGCCACTACCGATAAAGAAAATTTGAAGCGGGTGACCAATGAACTACATTTGAGAAATTATCGGATTGCCAGTTATGATATGCAACACGAGCCTCTCGAACATGCCGATTTATACCATGTAACGATGGTGATCAAGACCAAACGCTATCTGGATGAGAGTGAATTATTTCAGTTTATGCAAAGTTTGCCCGATCTGACTTTAGAACGGATAGCCTGATTATTTTCTCCAGAAAGCTTTTGTAAACAGCACCATGACGGTAAAGATCTCCAGACGTCCTACCAGCATTAAAAAAGCCAGGAATAATTTGGCAAAATCATTCAGGTGCGCATAGGAAAACATCGGACCGACACTGCCGAATCCGGGACCTACATTACTCATCGAGCTGACGACGGCACTGCAGGCGGTAATGATATCTTCCGTAAAGATGGTCATGATCAGACTCCCGATGGTAAATACAATCATGAATAAAATGGCAAAAGCCATAATCCCCGTCATTATATTGGGATGAACGCTTTTATTGTTGTATTTGACATTGATAATACCATTGGGGTGAATAATACGCTTTAACTCTACAAAAGAATTTTTAAATAGCAGATAAACCCGTACGACTTTCATTCCTCCGGCTGTAGAACCGGCTGAGGCTCCGACGAAAAGAAGTAAGAACAGAATCAAACCTAACAAGGGAGGCCAAAGCAGATAATCGGCGGTTGCAAATCCCGTTGTCGTGATTAAAGTAACTACCTGAAAGGTGGCATCACGCATACTCTTCTCGAAGTCTGCCCAGCCGATGACGTAAAGTCCTACACCGATCACAACGCTGGCTAGCAAGACAATCGTGAAATAGAGTTGAAATTCATTATCCTGGATCAGTTTCCTCCAATTACCACGGATAGCTGTATGTAAAAGTCCGAAATTGGTACCTGCCATAAAAGTAAAAATGATGATGACATATTGGATATAAGCGGAATCCCAATAAGCGATACTATTTTGTTTGGTCGAGAATCCTCCGGTGGCCATCGTGGTGAATGCATGACAGATACCATCGAAGAGATTCATTCCTCCGAATAGGAGCAAAAGGGTTTGTAGAAGTGTCAGGATGGTGTAGAGAATCCACATTTGCCGGGCAGAAGAAGTAAAGGTAAATGAAGTTTTATTGTGTGTAGGCCCTGGGACTTCTGCCACATAAAGATCCCGTCCCTCTATTCCGAGACTCGGTAATATGGCGATAAATAGCATAATAATCCCTAATCCTCCCAGCCATTGGGTCAGGGAACGCCAAAATAAGGTGGCATGAGGAAGTGCTTCAACATGATTCAGAATAGAAGAGCCCGTCGTGGTGAACCCCGACATGGTTTCAAAAAAGGCATCTGCAAAGGAAGGGATTGTATTCCCGATCATATAAGGTAGGCTACCGAAAAGGGAGAAGATGATCCATACCATCGTTACCATGAAATAACCATCTTTTTTGGCCAATACCCGGTCTTTGATTTTTATCAGTTTAGACAACAGGAAACCGGCACTCATGGTGATCAGGGAGGTATAAAAGAAAGCCGATGCATCATGTTCACCATAAATTAAAGCAATCAGGACACATAACAATAAGAAGGCACTCTCGATCAGTAACAGCCTTCCCATCAGATTGGCGATAAAACGAAAGTTTATCATCTTCTGAAAAAATTTATTGGAAATATTTAATTACTTTTTTGACAGCATTTTGCAGAGCAAAGATCACTACCGTATCCCCGGCCTGTATCTGCACATCACCTTTAGCTATAATGGTTTCGTCGCCCCGGAATACTCCTCCGACAGTGGCGTCATCCGGGAAGTGAACGTCTTGTAAAGAATACTTTGTGATTTTAGACCCAGGCTGAGCTTTCAGTTCGAATACTTCCGCTTCTGAAAAAGTCAAAAATTTCAGATGGCGGACATCGACATTCATGGTGTAACGGTAAATATGGGAGGCTGCAATCAGTTTGGTATTGATTAACGTACCGATTCCGATATTTTCTGCCAGGTCGATGTAATCGATATTTTCCACTTCGGCTACACTTTTCTTGACCCCCATTTTTTTAGCTAAGAGGCAAGACAATATATTGGTTTCTGAAGAACCTGTCAGACTGATAAAAGCGTCTACATTCTTAATACCTTCTTCCCTCAGTAAAGTAAGATCTCGTCCGTCCCCGTTAATCACCAGCGTAGATTTTAGTTTGTCGGCCAGTTGGATACATTTTTCACGGTCTTTCTCAATAATCTTGACATGGTAATTTTTTTCCAGCAGAGAAGCCGTTTTTATACCTATTCTGGAAGCTCCGACAATTACTATATTTTTGATTTCAAATTGTTCTTTACCACATAAGGCGAAAACATTCGGAATAAAAGAAGGCCGGGTGACGATAAAAACCAGATCTCCATATTTCAATTCGTCGTTTCCCCGGGGGATGATGGTATGGTTGTGGCGTTTGATGGCAACGATCCGGAACTGATCGGCTCCATAGATTTCTGCCATTTTGATCAAGGTATGGTTGAGGATAAGCGCATTATCCCAAAGTTTTATCCCTAACAATTGCAGACGTCCGTCCGAAAACTCATGCATCTGTCTGGAACCGATTTGTTTTAGCGAAGCAACGATTTCTTCGGCTGCCAACCGTTCCGGATAGATCAGTGAATCGATACCGATAGAACGCAGGTATTCTGCATTTTCGATTTCCAGATATTCACTGTTATTGACCCGGGCGATCGTTCGTTTAGCTCCTAGTTTTTTGGCCAATATAGCAGAATTGATATTCTGATCTTCTTGAGGATTTACAGCAATATATAAATCACATTTTCCGACTTCTGCATCTTTCAGAGCACCGATTGAAGTACACGAACCGACGATAGAGAGGATATCGATCTGGCTTTCCAGATCCTCCAGTTTATCCTGATTTGTATCGATCAGCATAATGTTGTGTTCTTGCCGGCTAAGCATCTTAGCCAAATGTGTACCGACAGCTCCAGCTCCGGCGATAACGATGTTCATTGTTTGTGAAATATTTTGATTTCATTTTATTGGATTGCAAATTTACTGAAAATAATAGATTAAGCCAGTGTTTATGCTAAAACTTTATCGGAGGGAATATCGGAAACTTCCGGTCTCTGCTGTGTTGACGAGAGTGAGATGATGCTGACGGCAAAATTTGTCCCATAAACGAATGTTAAATGCTGTATTGGAACCGTCAAGGACTATTTGTGCCGGATATCGGTGTTCTTCAGGAGAAAATATTTTTTCCGGACTGAGATTATGGGTTACGATTAGTATCTGACCTTTCGTTAGGGGAAGATTTGAGGCGGATGCGATTGTCAGTGTGTCTTTTAAAGAACAGAGCTGTCCGGAATGATAGCTGAGTCCGTTACCCAGAAAGCCTTGATGGTCGGGTAATGACCGGAGATTGTTCTGAGCGATATAGGGCTGCGTTTGCGGGAGGCTGTCGGAAGACCGGAGTAAATAAGTATAATATCCCTTATAATTCAGTATAATAGCACTTTTTTGAGGAAGTTGAAATACGATGATTTCCTGGCGATTGGCAAGATAAAAATGGGAGGATATATTCCAGCATAAGAGAATAAAGAGAGTGAACATGGAATATCTTCTCCATTTTTTCCCGGGTTTGGTAAAATAGAGATATAGAAAAATCAAACTGATATAGGACAATAAAACGGTGGGAACAGAGGGATACAAGTGATGCAGGTTGAAACTGTAAGGAGCGAAGATATGCAGAAATCCCATGATTATTTTTTCTGTCACTTCCGGAATCCAGGCCAGGTACTGACTGAGTAGAAAGGGGAATATCAGACAAAGCATGGCGGCATAGAGCAGAAAAGTAGCTAATGGAACCGCGACCAGGTTGGCTAAGAAGCCGTTCAAATTGATCGTATGGAAATAATAGGCGCTGATGGGAAGAGTCGGCAATTGAGCTGCTACTGTAATACAGCAACAGGCATATATTTTGGCCGGAAAAGGGGGGAGCTTTCCGGCAAATCGATATAAAAAGGGATAAATAGTCAATATACCGGTATAAGCGCTGTACGATAACAGGAAACTGAGTGAATACAAATTCGAGGGATGAAACGATAAGGTTAGAAAAGCTGCTGCTGCAACAGAGTTCAGGGGGGTATAGGATCGGTTGAAATATTGACCGATATGAATAAAAGAAAGGATCGTTGCAGCCCTGACAACGGATGGGGATAAACCGGTGAGACAAACGTAACACCAAAGAATCGGGAGTACCACAAAAGTAATTTTACGGGAAGGGAAACCGATACTTTTGAAAATAAACAGTATAAATAAGTAAATAGCACCGGTATGCAGACCGGAGACCGATAAAAGATGGACTGTTCCCGTCGAGATAAATAGATTTTGTACCTCGCTGTCGAGGTCGTTTTTATATCCCAGACAGAGAGCGTTTACGAGTTGGCAACAGGTAGAGTCTGAAAATAACCGATGGGTCTTACTTAGCCATTTCTTGCGAAGATGATCGAAAACGGTGTATAAATCGTCCGAATGACCGTTTTGCCGGATGGGACTAACCGGTAGTAGATGAAAAAAAACGTTTTTTTGTTTTAAATAGCGGGCATAACTGAATTCACCGGGATTGGCATTCTGTCGGAAAGGGAGTATACGGGCATTGAAATGCAGGGAGTCGCCAGGCATATAAATGGTATCGGTATAAAAATGACTGAGATAGTAGTTTTGATTGCTCACGGATAAGATCAGATTATGGTGTGGGAGTATTTCATTACACCGGCCATCGATGCGATAGATTTTGTCGGGAAAAGGAGTAAAAAGAGGCGGAGCAGAAATAACGAATCCGTAACTTAGGACCGTTACAATTAAAAATAGTTCTTTCCAGCCGGGAGACAATTGAAAAATGAAACTTAGTAAAACAAGAAACAGGCCGATGAAGAAACAATAAATAGCCGCTATCAACGGCATATCGATAAGAATACCTCCGATAAGAGCCGCTAACAGATAGATAAAAGGATACTTATAATTGAAAGTTACACCTGCATAAAATAATTGAAAATTTTTCTTGTATAAATTACGGAAAAATTTTCAATTATCCAATATTTTGAGCGGTTTATTTGGGAAGAATTACCCGATAAGCAGGTTTGAATTTTCCGGTACTGATATTATTCAGCTTATTTTTCAGAATTCTCTTTTTTAAAGCAGACAGATGATCTGTAAACAGAATACCTTCCAGGTGATCGTATTCGTGTTGGATGATCCAGGCTTTAATACCGCAAAACTCCTCTTCGTGTTCTTGTCCTTGCTCGTCCATATAGCTGATTCGTATACAGTTGGGGCGTTTGACGTCTTCGTGGATGCCGGGGATACTGATACATCCTTCGTTGCGGCTGATTTCATCTCCCCAACGTTCGAGGATATGCGCATTGATAAAGGCTTTTCTGAAACCTTTACAATCAGGATCCATTTCTTCGAAAGCATTTGCATCGACAACGAATATACGGATATTTCGTCCGACTTGCGGAGCTGCCAGGCCGACTCCGTCTGCTTCGTCCATCGTTTGAAAAAGATCCCGGATGAATTTTTCCAGTTCGGGGTATTCGGGGGTGATATCTTCTGAAATTTTACGTAAGATCGGGTGTCCGTAGACTACTATAGGTAAAAACATATATGTAAAGCTTTTAAATTTTTAAATTCCGTTGTTGTTCCATGTAAGAAGTCAGGATAATGGTTGCACTCATCGTGTCGATTAAAGCTTTATCCTGACGTGTCTTTTTTTTGGCACCTCCTTCTAAGAGGGCTTTATGAGCCAGAACAGAAGTAAAGCGTTCGTCATACATGACTATGGGGATATGCGGGAATCTGCGTTTCAAACCACTCAGGAAAGGCTTGATATAGGTCATACTTTCCGAGTCGCTGTTATCCATCTGTTTGGGATGACCGACAACAAAAAGATCTACTTTTTCATGGGATAAATATGCTTCCAGAAATCGGAATATCTCTTGAGATAAAACGGTTTGCAAGCCTGTTGCTATAATTCCGCAAGGATCGCTCACTGCTAAACCGACTCTTTTTTTCCCGTAATCGATGGCCAGTATTCTTCCCACGTTCCTATTTATTTACGATAACAAAGATATCTTCGTTTTTATTTTTCATAAGGTATTGTTCTCTGGCAAATTTCTCGAGATTATCTTTATTACTCAATAATTCCTTCATTTTCCGGTTATCTTCTTCTATCTTATTCTGGTAGTAAGCTTTTTCTTTTTTCAAAGTAGCGATTTTTCCTCGCAATTGCATTTTACCTACCAGGCTGTTCCGGTCAAAAAAAGCAAGCCACACCAAAAAAATAAGCAGGGTAATGGTATATTTGTTCATTAATCTGCTCACCCAAGCGCTGTTACTCGTGTTTTTATCCTTTTCTTGCATAGTTTTGCAAAGATAAGAAAAAACGATCAAAGTTCCGATTTTGCGCCGCATAATTATAAAAATCCACGGAATAATTATACCTGTTGTTGATTATCAAACGTTTGCAGTTGCTGAAAATCGTCATTTTGCTATTTTTCGAACAGCTTATTTTCCTAAATTTGTAGAGGAGGATGTGCTCCTGAAAGTAAAGAATATGAATCTGTCGTCTGGTTTTAGTTAAGAAATAAAATGAGAACGATGAAATTAGAAACAATTTAAAAGGAAATATATGGAAGAAAAGAAATTAGCTGTGATTGCTTTGGGGGGAAATGCCATACTGAGAGGCAATCAGAAAGGTACTGTCGAAGAACAGAACCAAAATATCCGGGAGACTTTGGAGAATCTGATTTATCTGGTTCGTGAAGGGTATAATCTGATTATTACTCACGGAAACGGTCCTCAGGTAGGAAATATCCTGATGAGTGACGATGCCGGAGTAAAAATGTATGGGTTACCTCCCATGACATTGGATATGTGTGTGGCTTATTCACAAGGTGAGATCGGCTATATGATCGAGAGAAATTTGCGGAATATACTCCGGGAACACGGACTTACCCGGCATGTTGTTTCTATGATTTCTCAGGTTGTTGTCGACGAGCACGATCCGGCATTACAGAATCCGACTAAACGGGTTGGTAGAATTTATACCCGCGAAGAAGCAGATAAATTGGCTGCAGAACATGGATGGATTTTTAAAGAAGAGATTAAAGTAGAAGGAGGGTGGAGAAGAGTAGTACCGTCTCCTGCCCCTATCGATTTTAAAAATGCTGCTTTGGTGGAACGGATGGCTCGTTCGGGAAGTATTGTGATCACCGGTGGAGGTGGCGGTATCCCTGTATATGTGGATGGGGAAGGAATGTTGCAGCCGCTCGAAGGAGTGATCGATAAGGATTTGGCTTCGGCAATGATCGGAGCAAGGGTGAAAGCCGATGAGTTGTATATTCTGACCGATGTCCCTTATATTTATAAAGATTTCCGTAAACCGACCCAAGAGGTTTTGGAGTTCCTCGATTATGCCGATACGATGAAATATCTGGAAGCCGGGACTTTCGGAGAAGGAAGTATGGCACCGAAGATCCGGGCTTGTCTTTCTTTTGTCGAGAAAGGTGGACAGAAAGCGGTAATCACCGAAGCTACCAAGCTGGAAGACCGTCGTTACGGTTCTAAAATTACCATGCATTACGATTAAGAATAGGTGTACGAAATTAGTGTTAGAATTAGTTTATTTTTTATACTTTTGTCCATTACCAGGATTTTGGAATCTGAAATTTACAATTTAAAATAAAGAAGATTATGGCTTTTAATTTAAGAAACAGGAATTTTCTGAAGTTGTTGGACTTCACCCCCGCAGAGATTAAATACATGTTGGATCTGGCTGCCGATCTGAAAAGAGCAAAATATGCCGGAACTGAACAGCCCCGTTTGAAAGGTAAAAATATCGCTTTAATATTTGAAAAGACTTCAACCCGTACCCGTTGTGCTTTTGAAGTGGCTGCCTATGATCAGGGTGCTCATGCCACCTATCTGGGACCTACCGGATCGCAGATAGGTGTGAAAGAATCGATGAAAGATACGGCCCGTGTACTCGGGAGAATGTACGATGGTATCGAATATCGTGGATTTGCTCAGGATGTTGTTGAAGAATTGGCTAAATATGCCGGTGTACCTGTTTGGAACGGTTTGACCAATGAATTCCATCCGACTCAGATCCTGGCTGACTTCCTGACTATGTCGGAACATACCGATAAACCCCTGAACAAAGTAACTTTTGCTTATTTGGGAGATGCTCGTTTCAATATGGGTAATTCTTTGATGGTCGGTGGTGCTAAAATGGGTATGGATGTTCGGATTGTTGCACCTAAAGCTTTACAACCGGCTGCCGAATTGATCGCTACTTGTCAGGAGATTGCAAAGGAAACGGGTGCAACGGTGACTGTAACCGATAATGTAGAAGCTGGAGTGAAAGGATGTGATTTCTTATATACCGACGTATGGGTATCTATGGGAGAACCTGCCGAAGTATGGGCAGAACGGATTAAATTGTTGATGCCTTATCAGGTGAATGCAAAAGTGATGGAAATGACAGGAAATAAGAATTGTAAATTTATGCACTGTCTGCCCGCTTACCATAATCTGGAAACTCAGGTAGGTCGTGATGTACATAAACAATTCGGCCTGAACGGTATCGAAGTGACGGAAGATGTATTCGAATCTCCGAATTCTATCGTATTCGATGAAGCTGAAAACCGTATGCATACGATTAAAGCTGTGATGGTTGCCACTCTGGGTGACTAAAATGAACTCTCGGCAAAAGAAATGTGTCAGGTTTTCCCTGGCACGTTTTTTTGTTTTCAGTAACCTAAGGTTAACTTATCTTATTGGTCCTGCTATTTCTTTTTGGAATTTATAGATAGCAAAAGTACTGGCAGGAATGGTTTGCTACAGCGTTTTGCCGGAAAATTGAATCGGAAATTCGTCCGGTTGGATCAAATTGGACTGCTCCAGGGTGTTTTCTAGTCTCGGTTCATTGGACCGGAGTTGGATGCAAGTTCCGTTTGTCAGTCTTTCCTGGGGGGTCAATCCGTCGAAATTGAATGCCAGCTTCTGAGGTTGCCCGGAAGTATTGACTACCTTCACAATAATTTCCCGGGTATCGTTATCCCAAACCGCGCTGGCAAAGAGGCCGTACTGATCGTCATTGCCGGCAACAGGCTTTTGATTCATCGTTAGGGGGAGTACCTGATTACCTTTATTTCTCGAAAATAGTTGTTGTACATAATAACTACTAGTGCGTACGGCATGTAGATTGTCGAACCAAATCATATCCGGTCGCCATTGCCATCCCTCTGTACGGGCAAAGAGAGGTGGTGCATAAGTGGCCATGTGGATTACGTCGGCGTTCCGTTCCATTCCCGTCATAAAGGCTGTTTCCAAAAGTGCTGCATTGAAATGATTCCATTTTTTCCCCTGACCATGACAAGCATACTCTCCTGCTAAAACTTTAGGACCTTTACGGTCATATCGATCATACCGGTTACCTTGGGATAAAAACCAGCTTTCCGGTCTGTAAAAATATTCGTTGACCAGGTCTACTTGTAGGCGTTTTATTTCCGGCCATAGATAGTCGAATTGATCTCCTTCGGAATTCGGACCCGAACTGCCGATAATCTGAATTTCCGGATAGGTATTCCGGATGGTCCATTTCTGCCCGTATTTTGCCCCAGGTTGTACTCGGAGTCGGAGTACCGTTAGCGAACTCGATCAAATCCAAAGCATTCTGAATATAAGGAGCGAGATCGTCGGGAGCTATGTGAGCAGAAGCATCGTTATTCTGGAACTGGCAAGCCGGGCCATAGCTTAAAACCGGAAGTGGTGTCGCTCCGATTTCTTCGGCTAATTGGAAAAACTCAAAAAATCCCCAACCGTAACTTTGGTAATTTACAGCTTCTTTCCCGTCAGGTATACGTGTCCAGACGCTGAAGCGGTATTGTTCTCCTTTTTTTACACCGATACCGAAATAACCTTCATTTTCCAGGCTTGTCCATTTATGGGGATAACCGGAGGGAGAGAGGCGAACATAATGAGGGTTGTATTCGAACGGACCGTCATTCTTTACTTCTAGCTTTCCGAATGTTTGCCAGCCCATCAAAGATTAAGGGAATTCGAAAGAGCGGTTTTTGATTAATTCTGCATACAATCTTCCGTCTGCACCATAATTGATGTCTTCAAAAAAGAGACCGTACATGGTAAGCTGAATGGGAGCTCCCGGTTTGTAGGTCGAAATGTTCATTTCGTGGATTTGACTTTGTACCAATAGGTGGGCGGACAAAAATAAGCCTGTAAATAATCTGTTGAGTTTTATCATTGTTTGGCAAATTTTGAATTTTATGTAATAATACATTCAAAAATTTATTTTTTAGGTAGAAAAATACTTGTAAAAGGTCAGTGTATAGCTAAACATTATAAAAACGTAATTTCAACACTTATGTTTGTTGTGCTGAGGGAGAAGGGATAATCAGCATAATTTTAAATCGATGAATTGGGGGAAATGTATAATTTTAGGTATATTGCAGACATAAATGTAAGGCAATAACCTTTGAAATTGACTTGAGCAAAAGCAAGTTGATAGGGGGTGGATAATTTTTTAGAAAGATGAGGAACGTTTGTATTTTTTTGCTTATGGTATGCAGTCTATACGCTTGCAAAGAGGGATGCGGAAACAAGGAAGTGAATGCAGATCTGACGATATCTTTTCCCCCTTCTGTTAACACACCTATCCTGGAATATATCGATACTGTAAAATACTTGAAATTGGAAGATAAAGACGAAGCTTTACTGGCTTATGTAAATAAAATGGTTTGCAGGGAAGATAAGATCTATCTGGGGGATTTTTCCAATCACAAAATAGTTGTCTATGATACAATAGGAAGGTTTCAGTATGTGATCGACCGGCAGGGGCGTGGCAGTGGAGAATATCTTCAGATCAAAAGTTTTGCCGTCGACGACTCCTGTCTTTATGTGTTAGATACTTTTCTGCCCGGTCTTCATGTTTTTGACAACCGGACAGGGGCCTATGTTGCCAAGAAAAAAATGGCTTTTATTGCTTGGGATTTCGAGACTTTGAGTCGGGGACGGATGATTTTTACTTTTTGTTTTTTCAAAGATGGGCATTTACCCCCCTCTCAACCTTCTTATCGTCTTTTGATTACGGACAACGATCTGAATATTATTCAACGCCTGTTGCCTTTTGAGGAAGAAGGCGATCCTATAGGAAAAGAGGTCTATTTTACTTCAAACGACCGGGAAGTGGTTTTTAATTGGTGTATGAACGATTCGTTCGTTATACTGGATAAAGCAAATCCGGATAGTCTGAGAAGAATCCGGATCGATTTCGGTGTGAATCAGATTCCGGAATCTTACCGCGGGGACTATGACTTGATAATCGGAGGTTCTTGTAACTATATATACGAAACTCCGGTTGTTGACGGAGACTATATCGCAATGGAAGTAAGGAAAAAAGATTTGGACGAATGTTATCTTTTTCATGTACCGTCCGGGCAGTTGCTTGCAAATCCTTCCGAAGTTTCCTCTCCTTATATGGCTTTTCCGGATTGCTGTGATACTCAGGGACATTTTATCGAAGCGATCGTCAATAAAGAGTTTTACGACGAGCACGTCGAATCCGGTTTTCCCCGGGCTGATGCAGAGTTCGAAAAACATTTGGAGGATGGGATGGCTTTGTTAATTTATAAAATGAAAAAGTAACTCGGGGTGCTAGAAATACTCCGCGGTTAAGCTTAAAAATATTAAACTGTCATCGAGACTTTAGGGTAATCCTTTATAACCATAGTGTCCATGCGTTTACAGATTTTGCGGGTAGGTATACCGTTTGTTTGTCTCCGGTACGAGGATATATTTTCGACATCATTTTATTTGTTTTTTAATAGTGTTTCTTTTCAGATAGACGATGGATTGTAAGGCCAATAAAATTACAAAAAGATATTCAGCCGTTAAGTATAGCGTTAGTGTGGTATTTGTACTGTTATTTAATCCATACAGATAAATTAAGTATATGCCTGTTGCGATGGCCTGAAATATAAAAGTGATCTTTGTTTTTCCGGTACCACCGACTGCATTGAGGTAAACATAACCGGGTAAAGCAAATGAATAATTCAGCAATGTGACAACCAAAGGTGCAACAGCCGATTGTATCAATGATTCATCGGTTGTATAGATTCCGATAATCGATCGGTGGCAGATCAGGACAATGCCAATCAAGGGGATACCGATGGAATACCCCAATTTTAGAATTTTTCGGCAGATAGGGAAGAGATTTGCTTTTTCTCCTGCTCCTATGGAATTACTGACTAATGCTCCGGTGGTGACAGCGAAGGAATTAACGATGACAAAAAATAGAGCGGAGACACTTCTGGTGATATTAGAAACAGCTAATTCGGTTTTACCTAAATGTTCGATACCTACAAAAAACAGGAACCAGGGGGCTACACTGATAAAAGCATGAGACATGCTCCATACCGATAATTTGAGTACTGCGATGAGTAATTGTCCATCATAGACTGTCCGTAAACCATATTTTATTTTGTCTGTTTTTATCCACATATAGATGCATAAGGTAATGAAAGACCCTCCTTCTGCCAGTGAAGAGGCGATAGCCGCTCCGGATATGCCTAAATGCTGCATGAATATCAGGAAGTAGTTGAGAGGAATATTGATCCCTATTGCAACGATAGCTGCTCCTGATAGAGCCCGGGTATACGTTATGCCGACAAGGAAGGAACGTATAGCTAAAAAAGGAAATGAAAACAATAATCCCAGGCTACGCCAATCCAGATATCGGATAATTGCCTGGTAAATTTCGGGAGAATTGATCGATCTTTTGAAAATGACTGGCGAAACGATATGTACCGTTAGGTAAAGAAAGAGGGCTAGTCCCATTAGAAACAATAACCCTTGAAAAAATATTTTGCCTGTTTCTTGGTAATCTTGTTCTCCGTTTTTTCGGGCAATCATCACTTGCAATCCGATACTGAATCCGAACCCAAGCATATAAACGGCCAGATAATAAATTCCGGCAATGGCAGAAGCTCCTAATTCTATTTCTCCGACATGGCCTAAAAAGACTGCATCTGTAATATTGATCAGCTGTTCCATTAAAATGCTCATCATCACCGGAAAGTTGATGAGCCAGATTTGTTTATAGGTATAATTCATCGCTCAACTGTAAATAGTGCGGTCTGACTTGCTGTACACAAGCAGTTGCCTCAGTTCGTAAATTCATAAATAAAAGGATATAAAACTCAGGACAAATTTTTGGAAATATTTGTCTGATAGCTGAATAGCTTTATCATGTGGAGCTATTCGTCGAGCGTAGCTATATACAGAGTTTCATTGGAAGTGAATACTTTTTGTTAAGCGATTGCAGGACAAAAGTATAGAAAATAATTCTGTTTCGATGATCGTGTTTCCAACTTTTTTAGAATCAAGATTGTTTTATTAAAAATGAATAGATTTGCAAAGATGGAAAAACAAGGAAAATACACACTTTTTGAAACACTATCTGCACTATCTGGGAACTACCGGATTCGGGTACTTTCGCTTGGGTGAGTGGAAAAAGAAAAAGTCCCAAAGTATTAAACCTCAGGACTTTTCTTGTTTTTCCTCTTTATCAAGCGGTGCGGACGGGACTCGAACCCGCGACCCCAGGCGTGACAGGCCTGTATTCTAACCAGCTGAACTACCGCACCAAAATTATTTTCATCATTTCAAAAAAGCGGTGCGGACGGGACTCGAACCCGCGACCCCAGGCGTGACAGGCCTGTATTCTAACCAGCTGAACTACCGCACCTTTTTTCATTTATGCATCAAACAACCACTGTTGTTCTCAATTGCGAGTGCAAATGTAGGACGTTTTTTTGAATCTGCAAATATTTTATCAAAAAAAGAGAAGAAATTTTGTAGAAATTATTTTGTAGCTGTAATAAGAAATTCAGAATGAGAAGGTTGAAGAGAACAATGAGAGATGGAAAATAAATCTTGGGAAAAAATGTGCTTTTTTGACTTTTTCATTAACTTTGGCCTTAGTTAAAACAAATAATAAACTGGATTTGTTTTCAGGTTAGTCCGGTGACAGACTAATGTGTAAATATTTAAAATTATTAAATCTAAATCATTAATAATGAACGTACCAGCAGAATTAAAGTACACCAAAGAACACGAATGGATTCGTGTAGAAGGTGAGGAAGCAGTTGTAGGAATCACAGATTATGCTCAAAGTCAATTGGGCGATATCGTTTTCGTTGAATGTGAAACAGTCGGAGATGCATTGGAAGCAGGTGAAACTTTCGGTACCGTTGAGGCTGTGAAAACTGTTTCTGATCTTTATTTACCGGTGGCAGGGGAAGTGCTCGAATTTAATGAAGAGCTCGAAGGTGAACCTGAATTAGTGAATAAGGATCCGTATGGAAAAGGATGGATTGTAAAAATTAAAATCAGTGATGAGACTGAACTGGATGGGCTGTTGAATGCTGATGCATACAAAGCGATAATTTAAGTCCTTGGAATGAGATAATTAAGGCTGTATTACGTGTAAGTAATACAGCTTTTTTATGTATATTAGGCGGACTAACTGATTTTTTATAATTTTGAATTTCTATTGAAATGAAATCTAAAATTTAAAGATATGACTTTGATAAAATCAATTTCGGGTATCCGGGGAACTGTCGGTGGTTGTCCCGGAGATAATCTTACCCCGCTGGATATCGTGAAGTTTGTTTCTGCCTATGCAACCTGGCTGAAGACAGGTGCCGGGAAAAAAAAGGCTAAAATAGTTCTGGGTAGGGATGCCCGGGTGTCGGGCGATATGTATGCCAAATTGGTGGCTGCAACATTGACGGGTTTGGGACACGATGTGGTCAATATCGGTTTAGCCACGACGCCGACAACAGAGATTGCTGTGACTGCTGAGAAAGCGGATGGAGGTATCATTCTGACAGCCAGTCATAATCCAAAGCAATGGAATGCGCTGAAATTATTGAATAGCCGGGGAGAATTTTTATCGGCAGCCGATGGGGAACAAGTCTTGAAATTGGCGGCAAAAGAAGAGTTCGAGTATGCTGAGGTGGATGAGTTGGGTACTGTTGTAGAAAAGGATTATACCCCATATCATATCAATCAGGTGCTGGCGTTAAAATTAGTGAATCGGGATGCGATAGCTCAGGCTGATCTTAAAATTGTCGTGGATGCGGTAAATTCGGTAGGAGGTGTTGTCATTCCGGCTTTATTGCGGGCCTTGGGGGTAAAAGAGATCATTGAATTGAACTGTGAGCCTACCGGACATTTTGCTCATAATCCGGAACCGATTCCTGAAAACCTGACTCAGATTGCTGCTAAAATGAAAGAATCCCGTGCAGACCTGGGAATCGTGGTCGATCCGGATGTCGATCGGCTGGCTTTGATCTCCGAGAACGGTGAAATGTTCGGTGAAGAGTATACCTTAGTGGCAGTAGCTGATTACGTATTGAAACACACCCCAGGGAATACCGTGTCTAATTTATCTTCCTCCAGGGCTTTGAAAGATGTGACAGAAGCTTACGGACAACAATATCATGCTGCGGCAGTGGGAGAAGTGAATGTGGTTGCCGAGATGAAACGAACGCATTCGGTGATCGGTGGAGAAGGGAATGGTGGTGTGATCTACCCGGAAAGTCATTACGGGCGGGATGCTTTGGTCGGAGTTGGATTATTCTTGTCCCATTACGTTGCCCAGAGTAAGAAGATGACCGAATTGAAAAGTACCTATCCGCCATATTTTATCTCGAAGAATAAGATGACCCTTTCCCCCGATATGGATGTAGATAAAATTCTGGAAGGGCTGAAAGAGAGATATGCCACAGAAAAAGTGACAGATATCGACGGGGTAAAAATCGATTTTGCACAAGGATGGGTGCATTTACGGAAATCGAATACTGAACCGATCATCCGTATTTACTCGGAAGCTAAAGACGAGGCTGCTGCCAATCAATTGGCAGAGGAAGTGATTGCCGCAGCTAAAAGTACGTTTTAGAGCGTGAGAAATTGAACTGTAAGCAGTGACCGTAAGGCTTATTTATCGTTTTCCGGATAAACCGGAAAACGATAGGCTGTATATTATTCGACATATAATACCAAGCCTTTCAGGTATTCGCCTTCCGGGTGGTATATGCTTACCGGATGATCTGCCGGTTGGGTTAACTGGTGGAGGATACGTACTTTCCTTCCTGTGTTGGCTGCTGCTGTGAATACGGTCTGACGGAACAGTTCCTTAGTCATGACTTGTGAGCAGGAGAAGGTGAAAATGATCCCACCGGGTTTGACGACTTCAATGCCTTTCCGGTTCAGTTTTTTATATCCCTGGATGGCATTGTTGAGTACATTCTGATGTTTCGCGAATGCCGGAGGGTCTAGAATGATCAAGTCGTATTTATTGTGAGATTGTTCCAGAAATCTGAAAGCTTCTTCTGCAAATGCTTCATGCCGCCTGTCTCCGGGAAAATTGAGTGCTACGTTTTGTTTGGCCAATTCGATCGCCCGGGTGGAGACATCTACGGAATGTACTGATCGGGCTCCTCCCCGCATGGCATAAAAAGAGAAACCTCCGGTGTAACAAAACATGTTTAAGACCTGTTTATTACCGGCATATTTTTCGAGCAGATGTCGGTTTTCCCGTTGGTCGATAAAAAAACCGGTTTTCTGGCCTTCTAACCAGTCGACATTGAATTTTAACCCATTTTCCTGTGCTACAAAATGATCCGCTTTCCCATATAAATAACCGTTATGTGGATAGATCGCCGCTTTGTAGGGAAGGGTAGATTCCGATTTGTCGTAAATGGCGGTTAATCTGTCTCCTAAAGTTTCAAGTAGGGCCCGGGTGATATTTCCCCGTTCCAGGTACATACCTACGGAGTGGAATTGAACGACAGCAACACCGGCATAATAATCGACGACTAATCCGGGAAGATTGTCGCCTTCTCCATGGATCAACCGGAAAGTATCGTTGTCTGCTCTGTCGGTCAAACCGATAGCTCGGCGCATGTGATAGGCTGCTGTAATTCGTTGTAGCCAAAAAGAATAACCGATTTCTTCATCTTCAAAAGTGAGAATTCGGACTGCGATAGAACCGATCTGGTAATGCCCTGTCGCCAGATATTGATTGTCCGAACTATAGACTCTGACCAGGTCTCCTTCCTGTAATTTCCCCTCTGTTTTGGCGATTGCCCCTGAGAATATCCAAGGATGATAACGAAATACCGAACGGTCTTTTCCTGGTTTTAGTATGATTTTATTCATAAGATGAAGCATAACTGATTACTGGACTGCAAAAATAGATAAAAAACTTTGATCTGTTTCTTTAAAAGTCGATATTATAACCCTAAACCGAACGATTGCGTAATACACAAAGAAAATTTGAGAGATAGTTTCTTGTTTTTTGTTGGAAAAATTCTTAAAAATTCATAAATTGCGAATATTGTCGGGGTATGTAATTTTGAGCTGAAGTACCCCCTAAGAAGTTTAATACGATAAATATAAATAGATGAGACTTAAAGTATTGGGTTCTGCTGAAGATGCTTTGCGTGCAATGACAGAACAATTGATAGAAAAGATGAATATGCGGGGAATCTCTCCGTTCCATTTGGCATTGTCGGGTGCCGGTACGGCCCAACAAATGTTCGGGCTTTGGATTCGGGAATACCGGGAGAAAATAAAATGGGAGCAATTGAGGTTTTATTGGGTGGATGAGCGATGTGTTTCTCCTGATGATGAGGAGAGTAATTTCAAACATGCGGATGAATTATTATTCCGGCCTTTGGATATTCCACATGCCCATGTCCATCGTATTCATGGCGAACGGGAGCCTGAAGTAGAGGCCGAACATTATTCGGAATTGGTGAAATGGGAACTACCCGGATATGCCTCTTGTCCTCGTTTTGACGCAATCATTCTGGGAATTGGAGAGGATGGACATACTGCTTCTATTTTTCCTTCAACGCCGGAATTACTAACGGCAAAATGTTGCTATAAAGTATCCCAACATCCGGAAAGTGGACAGAAAAGAATTACAATGACAGGTAGTTTGATATTGAATGCGAAACTACTTCTTATCCCTGTATTGGGAAATGCAAAGACAAGCATTTTACAAAGAGTGATCAATGCAGAAGAAAATTCGGTCCTCCCTGCGGCTTATATTATCAATCATGCGCCGGAAGCGATGATCTTTACAGATTTGCAAGTAAGTCTGGAGTAAAAAAAGCATTTTGTATTCTGAAAGTCATATACCTCGGGTCAGGATACCGATGGGGTGGAGATATTGATATCTTCAAAACGATAGACTATCGTATGTATTTATCTGCCGGAGGTATATGTGCTGACTTTTAAAAGAATACAAAATGCTCTTTTATTTAACATTCAAGCATTTCTTTGGCTTTTTCCAGGATCGTAGTATCGTCTAATTTTACTATGCCCCCATTCGGACCTTGCTCGATATGTAAACCGACAGCCTTGCCCTCATCATAATGGTCTCCACCGAAATAATTACGTACTGTTTCTACGTCGAGTCCCAGTTCGTCCGCAATTTTTTGCATACTCCCTGAGGGCAACATGTCTTTGATTTGTCTCAACTCATTGAAGGTAATCATTGTAGTCATATCTCAAAAGTTTTATGGTTTATCAGTGGAATAAATATAGGACTAAATCTCTGAATAAACAAGTAAAACGTTTGCGAATTTCACATAAAAAAATTAATAAAATCAATTATTTGTGTAATCTATTGATATTAAGTATATTTCTGTAATGCCTAGAATGTCTGTAAAAATTGTTTCCTTACCGAATAACTTTTTGTACTTTTGTAGAGAAAAAACAGGATCGGTCGGATCTTATCCGACCGATGAATTGAATTTCTAATGCATTGTATACATGACTTTTAATGAATTGAATATTAGCAAACAGATCTTGATGGCTTTGGAAGATGCCGGATTTGAACAACCGACACCGATTCAGGAACGGGCTTTCCCTGTCATTCGTTCCGGAAAGGATGTGATTGGAATAGCCCAGACGGGGACCGGTAAAACTTTGGCTTATCTGATTCCTTTGCTGATGAAACTTCATTATGCGCAGGGAAATTACCCACGTGCATTAGTGATTGTACCTACCCGTGAGTTAGTGGTGCAGGTATGTGAGAGTGTAGAGTTGCTGACGGAGTATATGGATATCCGTTGTGTCGGCATTTACGGAGGAACGAATATCCGGACACAGCAAGCTGCGGTATACGAGGGAGTCGATTTGTTGGTAACGACTCCGGGACGTTTTATGGATATTTATATGAATGGCATTATCCGTACCCCTCAGATTAAGACTGTGGTTGTCGATGAGGCTGACCGATTGATGGATATGGGGTTTATGCCTCAGCTCAGAAGTATTCTTGAGGTAGTACCCGAGAAGCATCAGACTTTACTGTTTTCCGCGACCTTTTCAACTACAATTGCTGAATTGGCAGCAGAATTTTTGGCTCCGGAACCGGTCCGGATAGAGACAGGTAACCCGACGACTCCGGTAGAATTGGTTACCCAGCTGCGCTATGATCTTCCTAATATTCAGACTAAAATCAACTTATTGAAGTTACTTCTCACGGATAAAGAAGAATTTCGCAGGGTCATGATATTTACCGAAACAAAGAAAAATGCCGATCGGATTGTGGAGAGACTGGGCGACCACTGGAAGGGGGAACTGAGTGTACTGCATTCGAATAAGGCCCAGAATTCCCGATTAAATGCTTTGAAAGCATTTAAAGAAGGAAAGACTCGGATCATGGTTTCTTCAGATGTTGCGGCACGTGGAATCGATGTGCAGGATGTCAGCCATGTCATCAATTTCGATATACCTTCTATTCCTGAGGAGTATATCCACCGCATCGGACGTACTGCCCGTGCCGGAAAGGAAGGAACGGCTATCAGCTTCGTGACAGAAAAAGAAGAGCCGAAATTCGAAGAAATCGAAAAGCTGATCGGGCAGCAGGTCGAATGGGCTGCCTTACCGGAAAATCTGGTGATCTCAGATGTCTTACTTGACGACGAAAAAGTACAGACTTCGAATATTGTCTATCAAAAAGGTAAACCGAAAGGTGGTGGAGCTTTCCATGCCAAATCAGCCAAAAATAGTAAAACGCCCCAAAAAGTACGTAAAGACCGAACCAAAGAGGGAAGACGGAAAAAGTAGGAAAGGCTGAAAGCAATAAAGCTAAATGCTAAATGCTATAGGCTAAAAGCTGAAAAAATAATTTTAACTTTGCGTCATAGCCTCTAATCTTTAGCTTCTAGCCTATAGCCTCTAGTTTTATCACTTTTATTGTATTTCTGCCTTGACGATTTTTAAAATCTGCTCTCCTTTCAGGTCCGACGAAATATAATGCTCTAAAATTTTTCGGGCCAGATCGCCGGCTGTTGCTTGGGGAGGACAGGAGGTGGCTGCACTATTGATCAGCGTAATGATATTATCCTTGAAATTGACCGTGACCTCCCAGGCATTTTCGCTTAAATAAAGCTGCTGGGAAAGATTATATTCAAATTCTTTCCGAATTTCGTTGATCAGTAATAATTGATATTCCTGATAAGGAAGAGAGGGAGAAAGGGTACGGGGGATAAACGAATCCGGCTTTATTCTTTCAATAAATAGAATAATCCTTTCATAAGCTAATAATTTCAGATTAAATAGCGTTTGTGAAGTAGACGACGTATTCGCTTGCTTTTCCTGAGTAGTTTGCTGTACCTGTTTATTTACCAGAATTTCTAGTAAAGCAACAGCCTTCCTGACCAAGGGATACAGTAAAATAACAAATAAGACAAGGGGAATCAAAAAGTAAGTGGTGATGTTCATCGTCTTTATTTTTTGCAAATATAAAAGATATAGCTTGTTTTTAAAAATTTCTTATCGGCTGTTTTGAAAATAACTATTGAAGTAGTTGTATAATTATTTTTATAGTTGTGCGTTTGTGTAACGATACTTGGATGGGATAACTAAAAATGAGTGAATAATGAATAAAATGGAGGAATTAACGAAGGCAGAATTGCAAATCATACAAATCCTTTGGAATATCGGTAAGACTTATTAATATTATCCTTTGGTCAATCGGGAGGATTATATGGAACGGTATATGAATAGTGTGGTCAATAATTTTTTTAGTGGTTCGGTGAAAGTTGTAGTATCTTTTTTGTTCAAAACTTGTCATTTCTAAATTATTTTATATTTTTGCAATCGTATGCAACGCAGTGGAAACATATTGCCTTTAAACCGGCTTTTTCTGAATATTAAAAAGCGCGATGAGTTTAATTTCTGAAACTCATTTATTCTTGTTGTTCTATATTTTCTGTTTAAAAGGTCCTGAGGTGAGGATGTCTGTAAAGAGTTATAGATAACTTTCCGGTTTTGTTTTGTTATTTTTTGTTTAAAACTTAATTTATATTGTTATGGAATTACCATTTTCAGAATCATTTCGGATTAAGATGGTGGAAACCATCCGTAAAAGTACACGTGAAGAACGTGAACAATGGATTAAAGAGGCTAAATACAATCTTTTTAACCTGAAAAGCGACCAGGTATTCATTGATCTGCTGACCGATTCGGGTACCGGGGCTATGAGCGATAAACAATGGGCTGAGCTGATGTTGGGAGATGAAAGCTATGCCGGAGCCCGTTCTTATTATAAGATGAAGAATGCTATCAAGGAAATTCTGGGATTCGATTATTTCTTACCGACTCACCAGGGACGTGCTGCGGAGAATGTTTTATATTCTACCATTATCAAAGAAGGAGATGTGTTGCCGGGCAATTCCCATTTCGATACTACGAAAGGACATATTGAATTCCGGAAAGCTTTGGCTATCGATTGTACTATCGACGAAGCAGCTGATACGCAGTTGGAAATTCCGTTTAAAGGCAACATGGATCCTACCAAGCTGGAGGAAGTATTGAAAAAATATCCCAAAGAAAAGATCCCTGCAGTCGTATTGACCGTTACGAATAATACCGCCGGAGGTCAGCCCGTATCTATGCAGAATATTCGGGAAGTATCTGCCCTTTGTAAAAAGTACGGAGTGAACCTGCAGATCGATTCTGCCCGTTTTGCAGAGAATGCTTATTTCATTAAAACAAGGGAAAAAGGGTATGAAAACAAATCCATCAAAGAGATTGTAAAAGAAATGTTCTCTTATGCCGATATCATGACCATGTCTTCGAAAAAAGATGCGATTGTGAATATGGGTGGATTTGTAGCATTCAAAAGCGAAGAGTTGTGGAAAAAATGCCAGATGTTCTGTATCATGAACGAGGGGTTTATTACCTATGGCGGAATGTCGGGCCGGGATATGAATGCTTTGGCACAGGGATTGGATGAAGGTACTGAATTCGAATACCTCGAAACCCGGATTAAACAGGTGGAATATTTGGGGGCGAAATTGGATGAATACGGAATACCTTATCAGCGTCCTGCCGGTGGACATGCGATTTTTGTGGATGCCAAGAAAGTACTTACTCATGTACCTAAAGAAGAATTTATCGCTCAGACGTTGGGAGTAGAGTTGTATCTTGAAGCCGGAATCCGTGGTGTGGAGATCGGTTCGATATTGGCCGACCGGGATCCGGTAACCCGCGAAAACCGTTATCCCCGCCTGGAATTATTAAGGCTGGCTATTCCGCGCCGTACTTATACCAATAATCATATGGATGTAATAGCTGCTGCACTGAAAAATGTATATGATCGCCGCGAATCCATTACCCGTGGTTATGTAATTACGAAAGAATTTCCGATCATGCGCCACTTTACTGTCGAATTGGAAAAGGCAAAATAATTAGATTAACAACGATCGTAAAAAGGCGCCCCGCAAGGCGCCTTTTATTTTACCGGCTTTAAGTATAAAGCCGTAATTTATAAACTTCCGGTCAATAACTGATGAATCCACTTCTGAAGATTCCGGATTGTGAGGTGGGAACAAGAGTTCCGGAGAAAGTCAGGTTATTACCGTTCATCATCGGGTAAACCGTTGCATTGGCATAGTTACTGCCTGCACTCAGATTGACCACAACCTGGGCGGTTAAAGCGATTCCGTTCACATAGAAGGAATAAGTGATATTTCCATGTTTATCCGTATTGGTGGTGATTTGTGAAGGAGTACCCTGTACGGTGATTCCACCAAGACCGTTCGGACCAGCAATGCCGTTGAAAGCTAACTGTACATACACGGTATTGCCTTTAAATTGGATGAAGTTGGTATTGTCGGATACAGGTATAGCTGAACCTCTGGGGCCATAAAGTGTACTGGCCATTAATACCCAATTCCGGTCTTTCAAAGCATCTACAGCAGCGTTGAAAGCTTGTTGGTTAGCAACCTCACGGGCTTTCTTGCGAAGATCCCGCTTCACTTGTCGTTGTTGTTGTTTGGTTAGCTCCTGATAATGAGTCGGAGTTTGTGTTCCTTGTACCTGTGCTTCGCTATGGAAAGCGGGCAGCATAAATACAGATACCAGCAATAAAAATAATACTCGTTTCATAATAGGTCGTTTTTATTTAGTTGTTTTATATTATATCCGGTTATTCAGATTGTTATCATATATCACCGTTTATTAATTTCCCTCATATACGTGTTAATTTCTCCAATAGTTTTCAACCTGTATTTAAAAAAGTATAAAACTTCGTTTCTGTCATGTCAGTAAAAAAGAGTACTTTTGTCAGAAATAGCTGTTAGGAAAGGTTTTGCATATTTTATGCCATATTGGGAATGACGCTTCTAAAAAAATGATAAAATTGATTTTATAAAACGATAAATTCTGGCTATCATGGAAACTTCTGAGGTAATTTGCGCTGTATCGACGGCTCCCGGAATCGGAGCTATCGCAGTTTTGAGAATGTCCGGGACGGGTTGTATCGCTCTTACCGACCGGATTTTCGAGTCTCCATCCGGGAAAAAACTGACCGGCGCGAAAGCGAATACAGTGCATTTCGGCAGGATCCTTGAAGAAGGTTGTTTGTTGGATGAAGTCCTGGTGACTATTTTTCATGCACCTCATTCATTCACAGGGGAGGAGTCTGTAGAAATCGCTTGTCATGGCTCCTTGTATATCCAACAGCGTTTATTGCAGCTGTTGGTGAATCAGGGGGCCCGGCTGGCTACTCCCGGCGAATTTACGCAACGGGCTTTCCTGAACGGAAAAATGGATTTGTCGCAGGCAGAAGCGGTTGCAGACTTGATCGCCTCTTCTTCGGCTGCATCGCATCGGATGGCTCTGAAGCAAATGAAAGGTGGCTTTTCAGCTGAATTGATGAAATTGCGGGCCGAATTGTTACATATTACTTCCTTGCTTGAGTTGGAGCTGGATTTTTCAGAGGAAGATGTTGAATTTGCCGATCGTTCGGAATTGAGACGTATTGCCGGAAATATCGATGAATTACTGACCCGCTTGTGTAGATCTTTTTCTTTGGGAAATGTGATTAAAAATGGGGTACCTGTAGCTATTGTCGGCAATACGAATGTAGGAAAGAGTACCTTGTTGAATGCTTTGTTGCGTGAGGACCGGGCTATTGTGTCGGATATTGCCGGTACAACCCGGGATGTGATCGAAGATACGATCAATTTGAATGGAATCACTTTCCGTTTTATCGATACGGCCGGTATACGGGCCACCTCGGATGAGGTCGAAAATATCGGGATCGAAAGGACTTTTGCTAAAATCGGTCAGGCTAGTGTCGTCCTGTTATTGACCGATCTGAATCGGGGAGTAGAGTCTTTCGAAGAATATTATCATCAGGTGAAATCCCGCCTCACTTCGGATGCAAAGTTAATCATCGTCCTTAATAAAACCGATCAGGTGGAAGATTTATTGACGCCTCAGGAAACCATCCGGCTTTTTACCTCCGGTGAAGAGATTATTCCGATTTCAGCCCGTACCGGAGCAAATCTGGATCGCTTGATTCAGGAATTGACCCGGACTGTAAATCTAAATACCCTCAATACTTCCGATGTCATTGTCAGTAACGTCCGTCACTACGAAGCCCTTCGTAATGCCCGCACAGCCATCGAGCGTGTGAACGAAGGTCTTGAATCCGGACTCAGTGGCGAATTCATCTCTCAGGATATCCGTGAGTGTCTTCATTATCTTGGTGAAATTACCGGCGAGATTACTACGGATGAGGTTCTGGGTAATATTTTTAAGAATTTTTGCATCGGGAAGTGATGGCTTGTAAACAGCCGTAACCAACTATTATCATTTAGAATAAAGTCGCTGTATATCAGCGACTTTTCTGTTTTAACACTTTCCAATCCGTATTTGGAAGTAACGGTTTTTATCCATATTTTTCATACATATTTCTACCGCGAAACAAATTGGGATTTGTCCCCGATGTCACACTGAGGCAGTCGACAACATGTGTTGACAATGGTTTACATAGGTAGACAAAAAGCGAAATTAAGTGCAAGCTGAATGCAAGGCATAAGCCTTCTTATGAGTATTGCTGAGGTGCAGCCTTAATTGTAGCCAAAGGCTAAAATTAAAACTATATGGTTTCACTAAAAATATGGAGAAAACAACATGGAAGTAAAAAGAATTTGCCAATGGTGTGGTAAGCCATTCATTGCGAAGAAAACTACCACTAATTATTGTAGCCACCAATGTGCCAGTCAAGGCTACAAACATCGTATGAGAGAACGAAGACTCGAACTTCGTGAGTTACAGGATTTGATAGAAGTCAAAAGTAAACTTGAGCATCAAGACTACTTTACTTTTGCACAAGCCGCACAGTTGATGGGCGTTTCTCGCCAATACATTTACAAACTCGTCAAAGAGGATAAGTTGAGAGCTTCAAGAATCAGTGCAAGGATGTCAATTATTCGCAGAGCCGATATTGAACTGATGCTCAAAACCCGCCCCTATGAACGAAGAAGAGTAAAAGACGATCTTGATATAACTGAGTACTACACTGCCGAGCAAATTTCCGAAAAGTACAAAGTATCGCAAAAATGGATTTGGGCATATACAAGAGAGAACAATATCCCCAAAATCCGTATTCGCCAGTTCAACTATTATAGTAAGAAGCATATCGATGCTGCCTTTGCCAAATACGAGGTGGATTCCGACCTGACCGAGTGGTACACACCGGAAGAGATTCAAGAGAAGTACGGCATGACACGTGTCGCCATCCGTTCGCAGGTGTATCGGAACAACATACCATCCAAGAAGGAGCATGGGCAGATATTCTACTCAAAGCTCCACTTCGACCTCTCAAAAAGTTCCGAGCAGGAGAGCAAAGCGGAATACTACACAGTCAAGGAGGCAATGGAAAAATTCAAACTCTCCCGTGATTCGGTCTATGGTATTTTGCAATTCCATCAGATTAATCGTGAGAAGAACGGACGGTTCGTCAGATTCCTGAAAGTGGAGTTTGACAAGGTAATGGGTGTCCGTAAGTAACCAATTATAGACTTCCGTAAATTATTCCAAAATTAATCTCTGCTGAAGGCTTTCTGCATGGTTACATTACAGAGTTTTGCCAGCGAATTAATAATAACTATAAAAATATATCAGTATGCATGAGTGTAAAACCGTAACATTAAGGACACGTCCTTTAAAGAACAGGATGCTGTCTTTCTACTTGGATTATTATCCGGGGTATCGAGACAAAGAGACAATGAAAGTTATCCGCCATGAGTCGCTTGGTATTTACGTCTATGCCAATCCTAGAAACAAGCGTGAACAGAACTTCAACGAGGTAATGACCGAAAAAGCCGAAGCCATCCGTTGCCGTAGGTTTGAATCTGTGGTGAATGAACGGTATGATTTCTTCGACAGGTACAAACTCAAAGCCGATTTCTTGGAGTATTATCGCAAACAACTCCGTAAGCATGACCAGAAATGGGAGTTCGTCTATCTCCATTTCAGAAACTTCGTACATGGCAAATGTACCTTTGAGGAGATTGACATCGACCTCTGCAACAAGTTCCGGGAATATCTGCTTACGGCTAAGAAACTGAGACGGAACGGCCCCATCACACGGAACTCGGCATCGGGATATTGGTCTACTTTCAGGGGATTCCTGAAAATTCTCTACCGTAATGGAATGATAAAGACCAATGTCAATGATTTTTTGGATAAGATTGAAACGGAAGATGTGGTCAAAGAGTATCTGTCTGTAGAAGAACTGTATAAACTGGCTGAAACACCGTGCAAGAAGCCCATTCTGAAAATCGCATCGCTGTTTTCGTGCATGACCAGTTTACGTATCAGTGATATTCTCGCACTATGCTGGGAAGATATTGTAGACTACTCAGCCGGAGGGAAATGCGTACACATCATTACACAGAAGAACAAAGCGGAAGATATCATTCCCATCAGTGAAGAAGCATTGGGATTGATAGGTTACAGTTCCGAGAAGAAAGGGCTAGTATTTAAGGGGCTGATGCGCAGTTGGACGCAGATACCGATGAAAGAGTGGATTCGCTCTGCCGGAATTACTAAAAACATAACTTTCCACTCGTATCGGAGAACATTCGCCACCTTGCAAGCTGCGGCAGGAACTGACATTCGAACCATTCAGAGTATTATGGCGCACAAGAGCATTACCACCACCCAGCGATATATAAAAGTAGTAGATGCGAACAAACGAGAAGCCAGTAAGAAAATCACTTTGACAAGGAAAGACTGACAACGGCTTTTGTTCCCCATTTATACGGATATAGTATGATTTTTAGTCTGAAATCATACTATATCCGTTATTTTTTATCAAAATTGAACGATTTACCACCACCAATTATAAGTGTCTGGAATACGGCACATAACTTTGCCGCATAATCATTCCAAACTCTTACAGTATATGACAAAAACTCAAATTCGTACTCAAAGGATAAGTTTCGTTCTTGCGCTGTCGGTAATTACCTATACAGTGGTAGACACTTATCTTTTCACCTATCACGACATCAATGTCATGAAGATAATGACTCCAGTAATAATCGGACTGGTGGCAACCATCATATTATGCGGACTCCTACACAAGTTTTTCTATAAATGGTTGATAGAAAATCCCATCCATTTCTCTTTTTGTGGGCAAGACTCCCCTATTGTAGAAGCAAAGAATACCACAGAGTCCATTTGTAGTGTCGAAACATCGCCCATCGAACAACCAATTGATTCTCCTGAACAGGCGTACCCATCGGTTCAACAGTCGAATCAAGACATAGTAGATTCCGATTGCCCCAAAGATTCTCATTTGAACAAGTATGATACCATATTGGTGGAAATCAAAAAGAAAGAAATGGAAAGGCAAGTGGAAATCATGGATGCAATCCGGGAATATGTAACCGTCAAGACTGCCCCTTATCTCTCCAAAGAGGATATAGCCACCCTAATTTCCAATATAGAGTATATGGCTTACGACCAACCTGACTTATATAAGCCGATTCGTTCCAATATAGATAATCCGCTGAGGTCGCCGGGACTTCGCCATCTGGCATGGAATGTAGGTGAACGCTTGGGAGTACCTTTGACGAAAAGAGCCGTTTTTATCAAGGAATCATTTCCATACGAACTCGTAAATGCTACCCATGAATATCTCAGACTCAATTTGAGAGATCATGTTACAAGTCAGATTCCTATTGATGTACCCGATAAAGGCGACTATCGCTTCCATTTGGATGCAGATAATGATGACTCACAATAAAAAACGTATGCAGATGAAATAATTAATCTGGTCTGTATTGTTCTGCAAGGTTTCATTGAGTTGGTTCGCAGCATGTTAAACGATTAAAAGAATTATCACATGCAAAAAGAAGAACTGACATTCAATGACCTACCGACAGTGGTAGGCGAACTATGCAACCGGATTGCAAGTATGGAAAATCTGCTGACGGAAAAACTTTCCAAGCAGCACGAAGTCAAAGAGAATACACACGTACCCATGACCGTGCAGGAGGCTTGCGCCTATCTCAAAATGCCATTATCGACTTTCTATTACAAAGTTAAAAAGGACGATATTCCGGTTATCAAACAAGGGAAGCATCTCTACATCTATCGGGATGAATTAGACAAATGGCTGGAATCCTCCCGTAAAAATCCGGCTCCGCAAAGTTTCGAGGAAGAGAACGAATCCGTGCTTGCTTCCCATCGCCGTAAACCTAACCCTAAAAACTGGGAATGATGGAAAAGGCGGACAATACGATTCCTTCACGTGAGGAGTTGGCAGCTTACATAGAAGAGTCAGCCGTGAGCGTAACGAATACCTATGAACAATCGCCGGTGGTGCTAATGGTGGACGATGCAGTCATCGGCACATTGGGAAACTTCAGTGCTTCCATCGGAAAAGCCAAGAGCAAGAAAACTTTCAACGTCTCGGCCATTGTCGCATCGGCATTGAGTGGCAGCACCGTGCTTCATTACCGGTCTATGTTCCCTGAGAATAAGCGGAAAGTTTTGTATATCGACACAGAACAGGGGCAGCATCATTGCCAGCAAGTATTGAAGCGTATCTTACGTTTGGCGGAACTACCGGACGACGAGAAGCCGGATAATCTGCTCATGCTGTCTTTGCGCAAGTTTGCCCCTAAGATACGTCTGTTGATAGTCGAAGAAGCAATTGGCACAATACCGGATTTGGGACTGGTCATCATAGATGGCATACGTGATTTCCTTTATGACATCAATTCATCCAGTGAATCCACAGACATCATCTCCAAATTCATGCAGTGGACGGACGACAGGCAAATTCATATCCATACCGTCCTGCATCAGAACAAGAATGATGAACACGCACGTGGGCACATCGGCACGGAACTTAACAACAAAGCGGAAACCATCATGCAGGTCGAAGTGGATAAAGAAGATAAAAATATAAGTGTGGTCGAAGCCGTGCATATCCGTGATCGGGAGTTTGATCCGTTCGCTTTCCGCATAAACGAGAAAGTGCTGCCCGAACTGGTAGAGTCTTATCTGCCCAAAGAGAAGAAAATCGGGCGACCAATCAAAGAGCCGTTCGATCCGTACAAGGAGATTCCGGAGAGTGTACATCGCGCGGCATTGGATACCACTTTTGCCAATGGCAACATCGGTAGTTACGATGAATATCTGGAACGCTTGAAAGAGGGCTATGGATTGCAGAATGTGAAACTCGGTCATAACAAGGCGGTCAAGGTGGCAACTTTTCTCAGCAACAAGCGAATGGTCATAAAAGAAGGGAAAGGGTATGCCTTCAATCCTGAATACCATTACTGAGTTCAACTTTACTTTAATGTCAGGGCGTATATATAAGAATAAAGCAAAGTCGGCAGGAAGACATAGTATGAGATATTCATGTCCTACCCTCTTTTAGAGACTCATATCATCCCATATTCCTATCCGAGTGCCAGTTCACTATACGCATCCGATATGGCGTGGCGGGAAGCATCAACAGGTAACTGTTGCGAGATATGCCAAGGTATAACCTCACTGCGTTACGGTTGTACATTGGCGCTCTCGCCTGCTCAGTTCCTTCGCCGGTGCGGTACTCGCAAGCTCGCACCTATTCAACCTTTATAACAAGATTCAAATGAAAGAAGATATTGAAAATACATCGAACTCCTCGAAAGAGACAAGAAACGTCTTCATCGGGGCAAAAGTCACTCCTACTCAGAAGGAGCAGATAAAATCACTGGCCGCTGAATGCGGTATGACCGTAAGCGATTACTTATTGTCGTGTGCCTATAATTTCAAGCCCAAAGCGAGGCTTACGAAAGAAGAAGCGGCACTGTTGCAGAATCTGGACGATTGTCGGTCAGACCTCGTAAAGTACACCTCTGCGCTGCACGGAATGTCCACAAAGCAGCGCATGGTAATGTTCAATCAGATTCCGTTCATGGTCGGCTGGCTCAAAGAACTTGGCAATGTAGCCGAAAGCGTCTGCCAGTTCCTGAATGCAATAAAAGAGAAGAATAAGATTCCGTTCACCCCAAAAGCCGAAGAAGAATGATAGCAAAAGCCAAAGCCATATCGCACGGAATAAACGACCTTCGTTACATTACCGGCGAATCACAGCACAAGAAACATCCGGAGAAAATCTATCGGGTATTGGACAATCTGCTACCCTCCGAACCGGACGCTATGGGGATATGGAACTCCATGCAGTTGACCTTATCCCAGCATCGGCCTATCAAGAACTCTGTTATCAGAATCGAGTTGAGTCCGTCGCCTGAGCATACCCGGTTCTTCGACATTGAGGACTGGCAAAAGCTTTGGCAGGATTTCGCTGAAGAGTTCGATAAACAAGTAATTACCGGCAAGGATAGAAAAGTCCGTTCCTGTCCAACCAATTTAGCTAACAGTAAATACTCGGTTTGGCTGCATACGGAATCCAAAGGCGAAGTCCCCCATCTCCATGCTGTGGTTTGCCGTTTGGATGAAGACGGCAATATCAACAACGACCACAACATTCATCTTCGGGCGCAACGTGCTGCAGAGCGAGTGGCAAAGAAACGAGGATGGACAACTGCGGCACAAATCAGAAATCGAAACATTCCACAGGTGAATAGAGATTGCATGGAGGTATTAAAGACAATGCCATCGTGGTCATGGAAAGAATATAAGAATGCTCTTGCCCTGAGAGGATATATCGTACATGAACGAGAGGACACAAAAGGTATTCTCCATGGCTATGCACTCATGAACGGAAATACCAAATACAAGGCTTCCGAGCTGGGAGTTGGCAGAAACCTAACGATCTCGAAACTTCCTATGACATGGAAGAAGTTGCACCACCAACCGACCACAACCATTAGGAACAATACTACCCCAACCGTCCAACAGGCAGCGGAACATAAGGCTGCTCCGATCGACTATACCCAATATCGCGCAGACCGTCTGGATATGATTCCTTATACTCTTACCCATGACGGTAAGGAGCATAAGTTCTATATTCCGGAAAAAGTACTCGACTGCTTCAATGACGAATTTGATTACAGATTTGTTGCCAACAGCCAAGAGCTTACCTATATAGCGGTTGCTATTTTTACCGGACTACTTGAAACGCCAAATGTTGCAACTGGAGGTGGTGGCGGAGGTTCGCAAAGCGATCTTCCGTGGAGAGACAAAGACGAAGACGATTTACAATGGGCCCGCCGCAGTGCCCGTGCTGCAACCCTCCGATTGGGCAAGAAACCGAGAACAGGATTAAAACGATAAGCCTATGAAGCCAAATATGAAAAAGAAATTCGATTTTTCCGCAGAAATGAGCGAAGCGGAATCCATAAAAGCTACGCCCAAGAATGAATATCTGGAGGAAGAAAAACGGCTACTTGATGTAAATGTTAAGGAACTTGCCAGCCTGAATGACAATGTATATAAGCTGAGAACAGAAGTTGAAAATCTGTCCGGCTCTATACGAGAGTGCAAACCTATCATTTCTGAAGAAATGCAGAAGTTAGCAGTAGAAATTGGGGCGACCCTTATATGCAATTTTCTCAGCCAAATTGAGAGCAAATGCAAGGAAGTCGAGCGGAGAATGAAAAAAGCTGACAATGCCATCCACATCCCGGCTACCGTATTCTACATCACAATTATAATATTGGTTGCCCTATCTTCTTTTTTCGCCAGCATCATAATAGCCAATGCAGAGATTTTGCACTCGGCATTGATTTGGAAGGCTGCTATTGGTTGCATTCTTATGGCTACTTTGGGAATTGGCATTGCGGTAGCAATACAGAAGTTTTTGGATAAGGGTAAATAAACGATAAAACTGAAAAACAACATATGGGGTATCCTCAAAAAGAGGATACCCGACTTTGGGGACAGCCCCATTTGGAACTACTTATTTTTGTGCTTTTCAAATTCTTTTTTATGCTCTTCCAACCAATTCTTTAACTCTTTCTCTTGCTTAATATATGATTCTTCAAATATCTTGGCGATATAGTTCAATATGGCTATTTCTGAATCATCAAGTAATGTATTGGTTTCTATGCAAGAGAAATTATCGCAAATTTTAATTCTAGAAATATACGAGCCATCTTTGAATGGAACATTAAAATTGTTATTACCTCTATTCGCGAAGAAATCTTCATAATATGAAGTACCAATAACCGTATCCGAATGTGTCGCCTTAACATCAGAAGTGTAATGGAAGCAACCTTCAATATACACTTGCGGAATTTTTGTAGATGTCATCATAATAACTACTGCTAATCTATCCGTATATGACAGTAAATGCATTTGTTTGGTTATATCTTCGAATTTGCATCTGTCTATTATTTGCCAATGAATAATATTAAAAACTGCTTCATTTTGTTTTTCATGAGACATTATACTTTCTTTAAATTCCTGATAGATATTAGTTTGTTTATATAATTCGATATTTTCCAAGCCGATATATTTATCTACAAATTCTTCTGAATATGGTCTCGTTAGAAAATCTCCGGAACGCATCATCAACTCTTCATCCATTAATATAATGGGTAAAGGGTCTATAGCCAAACGATACATGGCAACGGCACCAATCGCCACATTCAAAATTTCTTCAAAATCTGAAACTATATTGAGATAAACTTTATCTTCACGGTGATCCGACCATGAATATCTTTGTGTGGTATAAAAGGATGAATAGCCTTGTTTATGCACATATTTATTTGTCTTTCTCTGAACAGTACGTATATTTTCAAAGAAAGCAGGGATTTTGGCTCTTATTTCTTTGAAGACCGGTTCATGTTTTCGTAGAAAGTCAGCCATTTTACCAGATTCAAAGCCGGCCTCTAATTTCTTCCACTCTATCATCTTTTCCGGATTCGCTGTTAGATATAGTGTGCCAATTGAAAGCTCAATGGATTGGCGTAGTGAATAAAATGCTGTATCAAAAAATCCTTTCTGAAAAAGGTATATTGAATTAGCTATCATTTGAGAAGCTTCATCAAAAAATCTATTTGCCCCAAAAGCATCAATTAATCCTGTTTGAGCCCATGTGATATTCTCTATGTCCCAAAGGTAATCGGATGCATTTAGTAATATAAATTTTCGAACCATCCAACGGCCTGTTTCAAAGTCATCATGAAAATTGTCCAATGTATGCACTTCCATATTTATCAATAAACCAAGTTCTTGTTTGTGATTTGTCAGTTACAAAGATACTGAAAACAATTGTTGCAAACTCCTATTTGTGATTATTCTTGAATTAATTCGCAATTTTAATGGAAAATCATATTATTTGAATGATGTTTGAATGGAGTAAAATCATTACTTTTGCAGTATAAGAGAAATAATATAATCCAATATGGAAGAGACAAAGGATATAAATCGGATTAAGGTGGTTCTCGTGGAGAAGAAACGGACCAACAAGTGGCTGGCTGAACAATTAGGGAAAGACCCTGCCACGGTGTCAAAATGGTGTACCAATACTTCGCAACCGGGACTGGAAACATTATTGCAAATCGCCAATGTACTTGAAGTTGATGTTAAGGAGTTGCTGAACTCCTCTTTGGACGAAAGTATTCAAATTGTCAGACTTGTCAAATAACAATATCGACCTTTAATCTCACAGATAATGAACAAGAAAGAATTATACAACAAGATATTACGACTTGACGGTCTGACCAACGAAGAGAAGTCGGAACTTTTGGGCTTACTGCGTAAGCAAAAGAAATATGGATTGGTATGGGAAGATAAGCCAGAGGATGTGGAAGAACGTCTGCGCAAGGAATTGCCCGTATTGGTTGAAGACACTTCAAAAGCCATTATCAGTACAGAAACCGATGCACCTAACCATATTCTCATAGAGGGTGACAACCTTGAAGCTCTTACCACCCTCGCTTATACGCATGAAGGGAAAATTGATGTAATTTATATCGATCCGCCTTACAATACAGGAAACAAGGATTTTGTTTATAATGATAAATTTGTAGATAAAGAAGATTCATATCGGCACTCCAAGTGGTTGTCGTTTATGAGCAAGCGGTTGCGTATTGCCAAACAATTACTTTCTGATAAAGGAGTGATTTTTATTTCTATTGATGATAATGAACAGGCGCAACTGAAATTATTATGTGATGAAATTTTTGGCATACAAAATAATGTAGGAACTATCATTTGGAAGAAAAAAACAAATGGTAATAATATGGGACTTATTCCTCCTGTCCACGACTATATACTATCTTATGCCAAAAACATTGCCAACTTATCTATTAAAGATTTTGGATTACCTCTATCTGAAGAATACCTACAAAAAACATATAAAAATCCTGATAACGATCCACGCGGTCCATGGACAACAACAGACTTATCTGCAAATCATAAAGGTCCTCATTTTCCCATTAAAAATCCCTTAACGGGAGAAATTCATTACCCGTCTCAAGGGCGATATTGGGTTTTTAATGAAGAAGAAGTATTAAGAAGAATAAATGAAGGACTTATTATTTTTGGAAAATCAGGAACAGCTAAACCCGTTCAGAAAGTTTTTCAAAGGAATCGAGAATTAAAGAAATTGCCTGTTGATTCTTGGTGGGATAAACATGGTATGAACGAAAATGGAACAGCTGAATTATTTGACATTTTTGGGCAAAATAAAATTTTTGTCCATCCAAAACCATCTATTACAATAAAAAAAATACTAACACTTTCTTCAAAAACGAACTCTATCATTCTTGATTTCTTCGCAGGTTCAGGTACTACTCTTCACGCCACCATGCAGCTTAATGCTGAAGATAGCGGTCATCGCAAGTGCATCCTTGTAACCAATAACGAGAATAACATCTGCGAAGAGGTAACCTACGAACGCAACAAACGAGTAATCAACGGTTACACCACTCCGAAAGGAGAAGAAGTTCCAGGACTGGAAGGTAACACATTGCGTTACTACCGTACAAGTTTTGTCGGCAGAAATCGAAGTATGAAGAATATGCGTCAGCTGATGAATCTCTCCACCGATATGCTCTGCATCAAAGAAGATCTTTATATGGAGCAACCGAAATTTGGCGAGCAACAGACCTACAAAAATGTATTCCGCTATTTCGACAATGGCAAAAAGCGTATGATGATTATCTACAAAGAAGAGGCTGTATCACTCTTGGTAGATTTGATTCAAAAGGCAGACTATGAAGGCAGGATGCGTGTGTATGTATTCTCGCCAAGCGAAGACCCATGGGAAGGCGAATTTGAAGAAGTACAGGACAAGGTGCAACTTTGCGCACTGCCCCAAGCCATATACAACGCCTACCGTCGCATACTTCCTAAGAAAAAGGAAGAACTCATTGCCTATGACGATACAAAAACAACGAATCAAGAAGATGTATCAAATGGAATGTTGAATTTTGACGAAGAGGAGGAATTGCAATGAATGAGCAAGGGACGAACAAGAAGAAGAAAAAAGAACAGGTAACGGTACGCAGTAGCGCAGCCGAATACTTGAACTATGTAGCATGTGTGGGTAATGATGAACAGCAGATAGAGATACGCTATGAAGATGAAAATATCTGGCTCACACAGAAACTGATGGCTATGCTATACGGTGTGGAAGTACACACCATCAACTATCATATCAAGAAAATATTCTCTGACAGCGAATTGCAGGAAACGGCAGTTATTCGAAAATTTCGAATAACTGCCCCTGATGGCAAACAATACACCACGAATCATTATTCATTGGAAATGATTATTGCCGTCGGCTTCAAGGTAAATTCCGAGAAAGCCGTACAGTTCAGAAAATGGGTAAATGGCATTGCCAAGGAATATACCATCAAAGGCTGGGTAATGGACTCGGAAAGGCTGAAACGCGGAACGTTTCTGACAAACAAGTATTTCGATGAACAATTGGAACGCATCCGCGAGATACGCATGAGCGAGCGTCTGTTCTATCAGAAAATAACAGATCTTTATGCCACTGCCATTGACTACGATAAGACAGCATTAGCCACCCGTCGATTCTATGCAACGGTACAGAATAAAATGCACTTTGCCGTTCATGGTCATACAGCAGCCGAACTCATTGTGGAACGGGCGGATGCATCCAAAAAACACATGGGACTGACTACATGGGCAGATGCCCCCGATGGCAAAATCAAGAAAAGCGATGTGGTGATTGCAAAGAACTATCTTTTAGATACCGAAATGGGACAATTGGAACGCATGGTTACGGCTTATCTTGATTTTGCAGAAACAATGACCATGCGCCATATTCCATTGACTATGGCAGACTGGGAGCAACGCCTGAACAACTTTATCAATCTCTTTGAATACGGTCTGTTGAAAGATGCAGGACGTGTAAGTGCCGAAATAGCACGATTACATGCAGAGACGGAATTCGAGAAATACAGAATCATACAAGACAAACTGTTTTTGTCTGACTACGACCGCTTTCTATTGGAAATGAAAGAGATTGAGAACAAAAACCATGGAAACAAAAAAGAGAAGAAGCAATGAAGAATTTAGCATATCAACAAAGAGCGGTAACCGAATTAATTGACAAGACTATCCGTCTGCTGAATGCAGGCGGACAGCGCAATAAATTGGTGTTTGAAGCCACGACCGGTGCCGGTAAAACCGTAATGGCGTGTCAGATGCTTGCAGGTTTGATGGACGAACTGCATGATCGGGGTGACAGCCGTTATCAAGAAGTGGCATTCATATGGTTTGCCCCACGCAAGTTACACATACAGAGTCACAAAAAGCTGAAAGATACCTTTGAAGAGACTCGCACACTTCGCCCCGTAATGTTTGATGAACTCGATCAGAACGAAGGTATCCGTCCCGGTGAAATACTTTTTGTAAACTGGGAAAGCGTTAATAAAGAAAGCAACGTAATGGTACGCGAGGGTGATTGCTCGTTGTCACTTTATGAAATTACAGACAAGACGAAAGAAGAGTTCGCTCTGCCCATTGTAGCCATCATTGACGAGGAGCACATGTTCTGGTCAAAGACAGCTGACAAGTCTGCTGCCGTGCTTGACCGAATCAATCCGGCGGTAGAAATTCGCATCTCTGCCACACCCAAAACCGCCAATCCAAAGGAAAAGGTAACGGTATATCGTCAGGATGTGATAGCCGCCGAAATGATTAAGAAAGAGGTGATACTCAACCCGGAGATAGAACTGAATTTCAGCGATGAACTAGAACTTAATGCCAACCTTATCAAAGCGGCTTTGGATAAACGTAACCAAATAGCAGAAGCATATAAGTCTGTAGGTTCAGACATCAATCCTTTGTTACTTATTCAGTTGCCTAACGATACAAAAGAAAATATGACGACGGAAGATGCTGCCATAGCCGATCAGGTAAAGAAGTATCTCGAAGTCATGTGCGGCATTACCACTGACAACCACCGTCTGGCGATATGGCTTGCAAATGAGAAAGAGAATCTGACCGATTTAGAAAAGCCTGACAACCTGACTGAGGTACTGCTTTTCAAAGAAGCCATAGCCTTGGGTTGGGACTGTCCTCGCGCCGCCGTGCTACTTATATTCCGCAAACTGCAAAGCGACCAGTTTACTATTCAGACTGTTGGTCGTATTATGCGTATGCCGGAACAGAAGCATTATCCCAAAGAAATGCTCAATGTGGGTTATGTGTTTACTGATATAGCTAAAGACAAGATACAAATCGTCACAGCCGATGCCGACTATATCCTGAACAACACTGTTACAGCCTACCGCCGTGAGAATTTGAAAAATGTATGGTTGCCAGCCTGCTATGCAGAACGTCCCAATATAGAACGTAACTATTTGGGGCCTGACTTTCGCAAAGTGCTCTATGATGAAGCACGCCATTTCTGGGACTTTACAGAAGGTAATTTGCTATTCTCGTTAGAGGAATTAGCCAAGCTGGATAATACTAATGACGAAAGTTGTCCATTGCCTGAGACTGATGACCTAAAAGTCAATGAGAACAGGAAAAAGGTAACCAATTCTTTGCGCCTTGATGTCAAGAACATCAACATTGAGATACCACAAGACGTACATTTCCAGAACGAGGAACAGATATTAGAAGTTGATACCGTAAAATACGCAAGAAAAGCTACTGAGATTGACCGCGTATTTATGGCATACATCACCACAAAGGGGCATCAATTCGAAAGTAAAGGTCGCGCTGACAAAATTGCAAGTTATCTGCTTGAAATATTGGCCGACTTCTTCGGTATCTTCGACACAGACGCAAAAAAGGTAGTGCTATATCACTTGAACAAACCTAAATTTGACCGCATTATAGACACAGCACTGGAAAAATATGCCCGTATGCGCGATAGAGCCAAGAAAGCATCTGCAGCCAAGAGAGTATTCAAAAAATACGATTGGGAGGTGCCTGAAGAACGTACTTACGACAATGACACCAATCATATAGAAAAAAGTCGGAATCACGCGCTTCTTCCATTTGTACAGCTCAATCAGGCATCGAATCCGGAAAAGAACTTCATAGCTTATTTGGAGCAGAATGAACAATATATAGATTGGTGGTACAAGAATGGAGACAATGGCAAACAGCATTATGCCATCGAATACAGCACCGGTAATGAAAACGGTAAGTCGTTGTTTTACGTGGACTTTATCATCCGCATGAAAAATGGCCATATCTATCTGTTCGACACCAAAAGTGCAGGTAGTGACGCATTTGCGCACAACAAGCATAACGCATTGTTGCAATACATCAAAGAAAACACATCAGACGAAACACCATTGTCGGGCGGTGTGATCTTACAACAAGGCGAGAATTGGCTGTACTCTCCCCTTCCTATTGAGAATACTACCGATACATTGAACTGGAACTGTTTTTATCCACAAAACGCATAAGTATTATGGCGAAAGGAATAGACCCTAAATTTGTGCATTACGGCATCCGCAAGGATGATCTTGCAATGATAGAAGCGATCTGCGCTACCGAAGATATTGATTTTGATTGGCTGAGCGAGGACATTTTGAAAGCCTACCATGCCAAGAAAGTAGATGTAATAGAGATGAATGATGGCGATACGGAAGAGATAATCCGCAACGCCATACAGAAAATACGTCAATAAATGAATTTACGCCATGCTCATACAAAGAATAAAGATTAGCAATTTCAAGACCTACCTGTCGCTCGACCTCGATTTAACGGTAGATGACGACCGCCCTATTATACTCATCGGTGGTTCAAACGGTGGAGGTAAAACCACCCTGTTCGAAGCTATAAGCGGTGCATTGTATGGATTGAAAATAGAGAACAAGGAACACTTTATGGAATTGCTCAATCAAGGGGCAGTCAATCGGGTGAAGCCAGAAATCAGTCTGCAAATCACCTTTGTTGGCAAAGTGCTTGGTCAGCAACAGAAGTATATCCTAAAACGCATATACCAGCTTAATCCACAAGGTCGTCCGCTTGAAAGTGTATCGCTGAACATGAACGGCAATATGTATGTGTATGGCACAATGACTGCACCCAAAGAGAGGGTGCGGGCTGAACAGGAAATCAGCAAGATAATCAAGGCCAACCTGCCGCAGGAATTGAGCCAGTATTTTCTGTTTGATGCGATGCAGTCGAGCGAGTTACTGAAAAAGAATGTTTTTCAGCAGACCATACGCGACAACTTTGAGAATGTGCTTGGCTTCAAAAAGTATCTGCAACTGAAACGTGCAGCAGAGAAATTACAACAAGAGTGGGCAGAACAACGATTGGAAGCAGAAAAAGAAGCCAAAGAATACAACTCGTTATGCAATCAGAAAGAGCAGTTGGTAATTGATTTGAACACTTGCCTTGCAGAGCAAGACAGGTTGTATAAATATCTGTCATCGGTGGAAGATGAATACCAGCGAGCTAAAGATGGTGCGCAACAGGCTGCCAACCTAAGCAAACGTATACAGGACGTTGACGGTAAAATACGAGCCATAGCTGAGGAAGCTGCCATTTATGCAGAAAACTTGAAGACATTTATAGACAACATAGAAATCAATGTATTCCTTCCCAAATTGGCCTCCAACCTTTCTCAGGAAATCAACAATATATTACGAGTAAAGGAACAACTCCAAAAACAGAGCACTGGTGCCTATCCGATTGAGACACTTCGTGATGTAACGTCAAAAATTATAGACTATTTGAAAGAGCTGTCGCTATGCAGTCAAGCAGTGGATGAAGAAAACGTGGTTTCGCATATTGTAGCCATGCAGAATACAACCAATGCGAAAGACCCATACGACTACCTGAATAGCACGGAGGTAGATGCACTCCAAGAACTGCCGAAAAAGGGTAATGGAAACCAATTTGTTTCCATCGACCGCAAAAGGCAGGATATGGAAATAAAACTTGCCAATCTGGATAACCTCAGAACAGAGAAGCGCACACTTGAACAGACACAAGCAGGTGGCAACAATATGCTAATTGCCAATTATGAAGAGTCCAAACGTACTCTAGAAAAGTTGAAAACGCAAGAGGATAATCTCAAAAACGAAATTCAGCGTTTGGAAAAACGAATCCACCAATACGATGTACAAATACAGCAAGAACCGGATGTGAAATTTGACACACTTGTTAAATTGCGTCCATTCTTTGATAAGGTTGCCGACAATCTGTTGAAGAAGAAAAAAGCACAGATAGAAACAGAGATGCAGTCGCAGCTCAATCGTTTGCTTGTATCTTACAAAGGACACGTTGGACGTGTGGAATTGTCGGACAGCATGGAAAATTTCAACATTAAGCTATATCATAGTGCCGGTAATGAAATATCGTTGAACCAACTGAATGCCGCATCCAAACAGATATTCATACAGGTGTTGCTAAAAGTGCTGCGCAACCTTGGCGACTACAATCCGCCAGTTATGATTGATACCGTGATGGGTGTGTTGGATAATGAAAGCCGTGACGCTTTGATGGAAGAATATTTCCCACAGTTGGCTGAACAGACTATTCTGCTCTGTACCACATCTGAAATACGTACGGATAGCGACTACATCAAACTGGAACCATTCATATCGAAGACATATACTCTGCATCGCAATGTTGAGGAACAAAATACAACCATAGAAGAAGGCTATTTTGGAATATCCCTTAATCTGTAGACAGTTATGAGCATAATAAATTTTTCAAATACCCGTCAGATGGAGGGGATTCTTGACGAAATCAGTCAAGTAAAGGAACTTATCGAGAGTAAGATAAATTTGTCGCGCACTGCAGACAGAGAGAAACGTGCAAGTCTGACCACAAACAAAGTAATGCGTATTTGCTTTATCGTCGGTTTGAGTCTGACCACTGAGCGCAAGGAGGAAGATTACAAGGATATACAACTTTCTGCAACATCGGCACGTATAGTTCCGAGCTTCTTCACAATGCATGATTTATCAACTCTGTATTCTGCATTGCTGAAATTGCGCTATGCCAATCTGAATATAGACTGGTCGCAAAATGCCGTGCTGTCACGTATCATTGCATCTGAAATGCTGCGTGGACGAAATTACTTGTTGGCTGAAAACAATCTGGACTCCATATTGTATGCTGTAAATAATAAGGTGGCAATGACAAAAGACATTCCGGCACTCAATCTGATTATCGGAAACTATGGCGATGTGGAAATGGAGGCTACACTTGATATCAACAGTCGCGGTATTACCAACTCGCAAATCATCATTGCCGGTGCTACTGGTTCAGGAAAAACAAATCTATTAGCAGTGTTGATGCAACAGTTCAGAGTATTGTCGTCAGAATCGCAATATCCGGTAAACTTCCTGCTTTTCGACTATAAAGGCGAGTTCAGCGATGTTCAGAACAACCACTGGCTTTCACATTTCGATGTGGATCGAAGCTGTATCTTAGACCCGATTGAGCATCCTCTACCATTCACTCCGTTCAAGGACTTCACAGACCGCCCTATCAATGAGATAAACCTATATTCATCCGAGATGGCTTCGGCCCTATGCTCAATTGACCGAGTATCAGCCAGTGCAAATATGAATAACCGATTGAGCGAAGCCATTGTAGAGGCATACAAGAAAACAGAAGGTGCACCTATTACATTCAACATGATGTTGGAAGAATATCAAGCCAAGATGACAGACGCAGGAAAGGACGACAGCATTTCGTCTGTACTGAAGCAGTTGGTGCGTGCCAACATCTTCGAGGAGGAAGACAAAGCCAGCCTTATCGATGACTGCTACATCATAAAAATGGACGGCTACCCCAAAGACGGCCCGATAGCAAAGGCTATTGTCTATTTCATTATCTCAAAGCTCAACAATATATATGAACAGATTGAAAAACAGGCAATAAACGAGGATGTGGTGCAGATTCGTCATTTCTCTATCATAGATGAAGCCCACTATATGCTAGATTTCGATAACCGCCCGTTGCGAAACCTTATTGCTGTAGGCCGAAATAAGGGATTAAGTATCATTCTCGCCACTCAAAATATGAGTAGCTTCAAAAGTAAAGGGTTTGATTTCTATGCTAATGCCCAATATCCACTTATAATGAAGCAACAGACTATTGACGATAAAGTTATTAAAGATCTATATGGTGTCAGTGGACAAGAATTGCAAGAAGTACGAACTGCCATAGCCGGACTCCAGAAAGGCGAACTGATTATCAAAGACCAAATGGCATTCGCACTCGGTATGGGCAAGAAATACAAGAAAATCAATGTGACACATTTAATATAACTACTTGATTGATTATGATAAAGTTACCCATTGAAATAGTGCAACTTTTATGGAGTTGTGGAAATAACAAAGTCGAACATCTGAACGGATATGATAAAGAGCTTAGTAAAGCTACATTTGATATTGTTTCCACATCCCCCTTTGTTATACAGACAGATAGCGTCAGCATCCTTCTAACGAGAGATGAGAATGACCCTAATATTGATAATTATCAATATGCTGTACTAACAAACAAAAAACCTCGTAAAAGTGAATTTCTAAAAGGGAATATCTTGTCAATCAGATGGATAAAACATCCAAAGTTCACAACTTTGCATCCAAATGAAATAACGACTTCATGGAGAGGAAAATTCCTTTACAAAAAGGAGGATATTCCAAATTCTATCTTTGGGCTTCGAGCTCCGCAACTTGGAGCTATATATGCTTTTATGTCTAAGGCTCAAATTCACCATGGCAGAAATATAATAGTAATGCCAACCGGAACAGGAAAGACAGAAACAATGTTAAGTATTCTCATTGCGAATCAATGTCCTAAAGTACTCATAACTGTTCCATCTGATGCATTGAGAGACCAATTGGCAAATAAATTTATCACATTAGGAATACTTCCAAAGTATGAGATAGTTGCTAGCGATTGCATCTATCCTAATGTGGGAATTGTCAAAGAAGGCATGGATTATAATGGATGGCATTCTTTAATCGAAAAATCTAATGTTATAATTACAACCATGCCACTTATTACAAATAGTGAATCAACGATCATAGATTTATTACGGACAAATATAAGCCATCTATTCATTGATGAAGCACATCATTCTGAAGCTAAAACATGGAGCGAATTTATTGATTCTTTCGATGACGAGAAAGTCACACTATTTACTGCTACCCCATTCAGAAATGATAGTCGAAGATTAAGAGGAGATTTTATTTACAATTTTTCTTTAAAAGATGCGCAGTCACAAGGATATTATAAGCCAATAAAATTTATTCCGATAAGGGAGTATGATCTGATTCAAGCAGATAGACATATTGCAGAAGTGGCTGTCAATCAACTTCGTTCTGACATAGAGAATGGATACAATCATATTCTTATGGCTCGATGTAGTACAAAACAAAGAGCCAAGGAAGTAATGGAAATTTATCAGCAATACTCTGATTTGAATCCAGTGGTAGTATTTAGTTCAATGCCTAATCAAAAATCAATTCTAAACGGCATAAAAGATAAAAAGCACAAAATTATTGTTTGTGTTAATATGCTGGGAGAAGGATTTGATATGCCAGAATTAAAAATTGCAGCAATTCACGATGCCAAACAGAGTTTGCCAATTACATTACAATTTATAGGTCGATTTACACGTACCTCATATGACTCCAATCTTGGAAATGCAAGTTTTATTACGAATATAGCTTATCCTCCTATATTGGAAGAACTTGAAGAATTATATGCAAAAGATGCAGATTGGAATAGCTTGTTGCCACTTCTAAATGATGGGACTACTGAACAAGAAAAAGATTTTAATCAATTCATTCAATCATTTGGAAATTTAGAATTATCAAAAATTCCATTTCAGGGTATAAATATTCCATTAAGTGCCACAATTTATAGAACTTCTAACACATGGAATCCGAAAGCATGGGAAGACATACTATCTCCTGAAATTTATGACTATCGGTTTGGAAGTAGTACTACAGAGGGGGACACATTAGTTGTAATTGGTGGAAGCATTGAAAATGTTGATTGGGGTAACGTTGAATGTGTACAGAATTTGCTATGGAATATCCTTGTCATTCATAGATATTGTACGCCCAATTATAACCATGCCTATGTCTACAGCACTTTGAGTGAGACTGACGAGATTGTTAAGGCTATTTTTGGAGAAGATGACACCAGTAAAATTTCAGGACATTGCGTGTTTCGTGTCTTTCATGATGTAAGGCGTTTTGCTATTGCTAATTTTGGCGGCAGAAAAGCTCGTATAGGAAACGTTTCTTTTAAGTCCTATTATGGTAAAGATGTTCAAGAAGGCATTTCTATGACCGAACAAAAGCAATTAACGGCAAACAATTTATTCGGGAACGGCTATAGAAATGGTGAACGAACTAGTGTGGGATGTTCTGTAAAAGGAAAAATTTGGAGTCACACAAGAGGTAATCTACTTGAATATACGAAATGGGCTAGAATGATTGGAAAATTAGTCGAAGATGAAAGTATTGATCCAAATTATTTTATAAAAAATACTTTAAGAGTTTGTACAATCTCTGAATTACCTCAAATTGCGCCTATTGCAATTGACTGGGATCCAGAGCTATATAGGGATTATCCAGAGCATGGCATTTACTTAACACATAATGCTATTGACTATCAATTATGGTATGCTACTATCGAATTGGCAAGTTGTGAAATTAAAAATACAATCACGTTTAATATCCTTATAGAGGATTCTAAATTCACTTACATGATTGAATACTACGAAAGGGATAATCACAAAACATATCATGTTAAGCAAGTAAGTGGAGATAAGCTAAAAATGAGATATGGGACTCGTCTTTATAATGATATTTGCGATTATTTTAATAATAATGATGCAGTTCCTGTAATTTATTTTGCTGATGGTTCGTGCCTTTATGCCAATAATTTAGTGGGTACAAATTCTGATATAGCCCCATTCCCACAAGAAAAATTAATAGGTATTGGTTGGGCTGATACTAAAATTGAGAATGAATCACAACATGTAGTACCTTATGAAACAGATTCAATTCAATATTTCTTCTCTAAATATATTTGGGATCAATTTGACTTGATTTACGATGATGACGGTAGTGGAGAAATTGCAGACTTGATTGGATTCAAAAATGAAGATAATGCAATACACATGCATCTATTTCATCTTAAATATGCACATGGCGGGAAAGTAAGTAATATGATATCTAATTTTTATGAAGTTTGTGGACAAGCTCAGAAATGTCTAAAATGGAATGATAGAGATAAAAGTCGCCAATTGTTCAATCGCCTTTTTGCGCGTAAAATAAAAAAATATCAAGGAAGAGAATGTTCAAGAATACTCAAAGGTTCCGAAGAAGAGCTCGAACAATTGAGTTCACAAATTAATTGGAAAAAAGATTTGATTATGCACATCAACATTGTTCAGCCAGGATTAAGCCGTTCAAATCCAAGTTCAGATATACTTAATCTATTAGGTTGTGTCGCCTCATATATTAAAGATATCTCGAATATTGATTTAAACGTATATTGCAATCAGTAATTCGTGGATCTTATTTAACCCCACAAATATAATACTGCACCAACATTAATGCTCGTGCAGCATTATTAAATCATTTTACATCAATTGGGAGGATGGCAATAGTTGTACAAATTTCAAAAATTGAGGAGAAGTACAAACCAAACAGCGAAACAATAGATATAGTATCAAAATGGTCATAACTGTTACGATAAAAGACATATTATTATGAACGGAGACTTTGCAGATATTCAATACGCACAAATCAGAGAATACAAGTATGCTCAATGGTTTAAAGAGGTACAATATAACGGAAAAACACTTTCGGAATCAGAGCGTAAAGAATTTATTTCTGTCATAGATAGCACCATCTCCCAATACTCCGAGGGACTTCCGTTAATGACAAATATTCTAGAAGATACGAAAGAAAAACACGATGAATACCACAAAATAGACCGAATTGTTGTCTCCGTCTACCTATTTGTCCTTATTACAATGATTGACAGTATGGTAGCCGGGAAATACTTCATTCTTGCTGACCGCGACTATGACCGAAGGTTTATGCGCGGAAAATTGTTTGTAATCCTTAATGAAGGTTTCAAAAAACTTTATGGTTTTAATGAGAAATCCCATAAGAAATCAGAATGGGACACACTTCTGCCCATAATGAAGTACTTTCCTGAAGTAATCAATCGTCAATATCAGGAATTAACATATCTCCTCGAAAGCCAATCACATACCTCTTCTTGGTGGAAAGATGAACGTAACTTTGAAACCCATCTTGACTCAGAGAAATTATATAAATCACGACAGGAAGAGATTGTTGAAAGCAAAGTTATGATGGATTCCCTAAAACTTTTTAATACGCTGATGGCTGTAAGCAATTTTCTAGGTAATGTTCACACTTGCCTTTTCAACTTCCTTGTTAGAAAATATCACAAAGGTGAATTGTCTGAATGAAACGTATTGCGGTCTTTTATAACATATTGTCAGCATATCATTTAAAACAAATACAATCCACTGAGTGCTTATGAATCTTTGATTCGCGATGGCTATCACTATGACAGAGTAGCTGCGACACGAATGCATTCCCCATCTGGACGAAAAATACTATATACCTAAAATAATTATTCGCAGAGAGTTTTTCTATATGTTATTCATCATCTTCATCAAGATAAGTCCAGTCTTTAGCAGCATATTCCTTTTCAAACTCCGCCAAGTCTTCCTTGATGCGTTCCCGGAAGCTCTCTTCGCTATCATCTCCACTCATCATCCAATCTACGCGAGTTGCATATATTTCTGCTATGCGCATTTGCCGATATGCCTCCTTCATTGCATTTATCGTCTCATCTGACAGTTCCAATACATCAGCATCATCCGGATAACGATCATAACAACAATGATAGATTGAGTATAATACTGGAATTTGTTCACTATCAGGAGTATCAGACATATTATGCGTTGTTGACTGGAATATAACATCATCTGCGTTGAAAAATTGGTCTGAATATTTTTGTTCTGCCTTGACGATAGTTTTATCTCTCAGGAGAAAAGATTCTGCATCTTCATAACTAGTAAACTTCATATAGCTATTATAGTTATGAAATGAGCTAAAGTTATCTTTCTCATAAATTACCCAATAATCCATATGCTCCTTCTCTGGCTTTGGCTGTAAAGCTCTCGCAATATCACGCTCCATAGTATCTGCAATTTCACGCATTGCATATGTGCTCCTATCAAAATATCCTCCACTCATAGTTATTTTCCTCCTTATCAAATTAAATACTATTATATCGTTTATCCAACACTCCGGCAAACATATCCACCTCTCTCTTGGAAATCCCCAATCGTGTTGCCAATTCTCGCCATCCTTTTACAACATCAATCACCTCCGAAATAATCTTTTCTGCTGTTTTACGGTTTAGCATATAGTCTTCGCAAGCATCCAGCAAAATACCCAGCTCTGCCTTATTGGACGTTGATGAAACCAGCAAACTTTGATACTCATTCAGAGTAGGGTTCATATCGTATGCAGGAGAAAGCGTCCAGCCTTTTGCAGCCAAAAGAAAACCGTGATTGCGGAAATGATCATCGCTATTGCCAATGCAGATATTGAAAGCTACACGGCGATAGAGTTCCTGCAGATTCCCTTCTACATTCGTACAATTCTGGATTATAAAATCAACTATATCCAGATAGCCGTGTCCAGTAGTTGCGTTGTCGCCGTCATTAAGTCCCAATAAAGTCATGGCAGAAGCAAAATGAATCCGCTTCCCATCTTGGGTTCTGTCGAAGCGTTGAGAAAGCAATGTGTGATATTTCTCTCCGGTAGCCAGCACTTTGGTCTTTGCGGCATTTATACCGGCTTTTGCAGCAAGAAGATGGCTGAAATGCTCCCAAAGTCCTGCATCGTAATCATCTTTGCGAGAAGGGAACTTGGCTATATAAAGCGTTTTATCCGTGTCTATCACACTGG